>Ga0207674_10009881_pt1 | contig 10855 bp, 10 predicted proteins | sample KBSCornC72_FD_184303 | JGI IMG/M metagenome (GOLD analysis project Ga0207674, IMG submission 184303) | Corn rhizosphere microbial communities from Kellogg Biological Station, Michigan, USA - KBS Corn C7-2 (SPAdes) (version 2) | ecosystem: Host-associated > Plants > Roots > Rhizosphere > Soil ...
AAGATTAGCCTATCTACATCGAGTCGGCGACCGAAAATGGCCGGCTTCTTCTTTCTGGTGCGGCGCTCGAGGAACTTACGAACCGCGCATGGAGAGGCGCCGCTGCAGCTTGGATTCGCGACGGACCACCCATTCTTCCGCCTCCACGAACAGGGGATTGGCGGCTTCCGCTAGACCTCGCAGAGCACTCAACGCTACCATATGCATCGGCTCAGGCAACTCTTCCCCCACAGAGAACGCAATCGCCCACGATGAGGCCGGCACCAGATCGGCGGGCTTGAACACGACCGCATTACCATAGGCCAGCGCCGGTGCGATCTTCCACGCCGGAATAGCCGTCGGGAAATTCCACGGCGAGATGATGCCGACGACGCCAAGCGGCTCCCGCGTCACCTCCACATCGATGCCCGGACGAACCGAGGGCACGAGCTCGCCGACCCTCCGCAGAACTTCGCCCGCGAAGAACTTGAAGACGTTGCCTGCACGCACGACTTCGCCAACGCCTTCGGGCAGCGTCTTGCCTTCCTCGCGCGAGAGCAGGGCGCCAAGCTCGTCTTTGCGCGCGATCATCTCGCTGCCGACCTTTTCGAGCAGGTCCGCGCGCGCCTGCACGTTGAAGTTGGCCCACGCGGGAGCGGCCGCACGCGCGGCGGCGATCGCTTGTTCCGTCTGCGCCGCATCGGCCTGTGCGTACTCGCCGACCACATCGCTCACGTCGGAAGGATTGATGTTCTTCGACCACGTGGCGCCCGGGACCCACTGGCCATTGATGTAGTTGGAATGCTGCTCGGTGCTCATCCGCGTCTCCTCGCTTCAGGGTTCTACGTTCCTTGGGAAGGACGCTATTGTCTCATTCCGCCGCGCCGGTCGCCACGCGCGGTCAATTGTGGCGCTCGATATGCACCTCGAATCGGATCGGCAAGGTGACGAGCGACTCGGCGTCGAGACGGCATTCGGACGGGGCCGCCGAACCGCGTGGGAAGACGCGATCGACCGCCTTGAGCGCGGCGCGATCCAGGGCCGCGTTGGACGAGCTTTGCCCGACGGAGGTTTCGCGCAAGCGCCCGTCGTGCGCGATCGTCAGCCTGATCTGCACCGTGCCCTGCGTGCCATTGTCCTGCAGCTCCTTGGGATAGTCCGCGGCACTCAGGCGATTGGACAACGCTGTCGACAACGCGACGACGCAGGCCTGCATGTGCGCTTCGTCGCCGTTGCCCTGGGCAAGCACACCAGGCACCGAAAATGACAACGCCAATATTGCAACAGCCAGAGGGAAGTACGGAGCCGGCGGCATGGACGCTCCTGGTTGATTGTGTGGTATTCGAACACGAACCGAGGCCGCGGTTCCGTTTGTCCGCAGCGTCTTACCCGAGCGGGAACCTCGGGAAATGGGTTCCTCTTACAGACGCTGAAAAGCGACGCGGATTTCTGCTATCCCCGCCATCGTGCGAGAATCTTACTTTTACCTGACTGCATCGCAACATGGCGTTCCATCCAGGCACCGCACGACCGGCCGTGCAGGCGCTGCGGGCCTCGAAGATCCGGGAAGTCGCCAACGCGGGCATGGGCCGCGATGACGTCGTCGCGTTCTGGTTCGGCGAGCCGGACGAGGTTACACCCGCCTTCATCCGCCAGGCGGCGGTGGACGCGCTCGACGCCGGCGAAACGTTCTACACGCAAAACCTCGGTATCCCTGCGCTGCGCGAGGCGATCGCATTCTATGTCACGCGCCTGCACGGCGCGACTGCCATGGACAATATCGCGATCACGAACTCGGGCCTGTCCGCGCTGATGCTCGTTGCGCAGGCTTTGGTCGGGCACGGCGACCGCGTCGTCGCGGTCACGCCGCTGTGGCCCAACCTGGTCGAGATTCCCAAGATCCTCGGTGCACATGTCGAGACGGTCACGCTGCAGTTCACGCCTGCCGGCTGGCACCTCGATCTGGACCGCTTGCTGCAAGCCTTGACGCCACAGACCAAGGCGGTGTTCATCAACTCTCCGAACAATCCGACCGGATGGACGATCGACGCTGCGAGTCAGCAAGCGATCTCGCAGCACTGCCGCCGGCACGGCATCTGGATCATCGCCGACGATGCCTATGAGCGTCTGTACTACGATGGAGCAAGCAACGGCACTGCGCCGGTTGCGCCTTCATTCCTCGACATCGCGACCAGGGAAGAACGCGTCATCAGCACCAACACGTTTTCCAAGAGCTGGCTCATGACCGGGTTCAGGCTGGGCTGGATCGTGTGCCCGAAGGCGCTGACCGCCGCGCTCTCCACGTTGATCGAATACAACACGTCGTGCGCGCCGCCCTTCGTCCAGCGTGCCGGCGTGGCCGCCGTGCGCGACGGCGACGACGTTACTGTGCGTACGGTCAATCGCTTCAGGCACGCACGCGACTATTTGATCGGACGCCTGCGCGAGATGCCCGGCGTGCAGACTGCATCGCCGGCGGGAGCGATGTACGCGTTCTTCCGCGTCGACGGTGTGAATGACAGTCTGAGCCTGTGCAAGTGCATGGTGACCGAGGCCGGACTCGGGCTCGCGCCGGGCATCGCCTTCGGGCCCGAAGGGGAAGGCTTCGTGCGCTGGTGCTTCGCAGCCAGCGAAGAGCGGCTCGCGGACGGAATCGAACGATTGGGTCGCGTGCTGAACAGCCGCGCCGCGCATCGCTGACCCCAAGAGACTTGTACAACCGCAATCATGGACAGAAGCCCGATCGGCAATCCCACCCGCTACGACATCGCAGCCTGGACGCTCACCGGGGCGGGCCTCGTGCTGGTGCTGCTGCTGCATCTGCTTCCGGCCCTGCTGGCCGGCCTGCTGGTGTACGAGCTCGTGCATATCCTCTCGCCGCGGCTGCGCATCTGGCGCATGAACCGCGAGCTCAGCAAGGTCGCCGCTGTCACCGTACTCGCCGTGATCGTCGTCGTGCTGGTCACGCTCATCATCGTTGGCATCGTTGCGGTATTGAAGACCGATGCAGGCAGTATTTCGGCGCTGTTCAAGCAGATGGCCGAGATCATCGAGGGGTCGCGGCGCGCGCTGCCGGCATGGGTGCTCGAGAATATTCCGGCGAACGCCGACCAGCTCCGGCAAGCGCTGGTGCAATGGCTTCGTGATCATGCGCGCGATCTGCGCGGGTTCGGCACGGACTTTGGCCGCGCGTTCGCACACATTCTGATCGGCATGATCATCGGAGCGTTCATCTCGCTGCGCGAAGCGCGGCCCGCGAAGGAAGTCGGGCCGCTGGCCGAGGCGCTGCTCGATCGCGCAGCACGCGTGGGCGAAGCGTTTCGCCGCATCGTCTTCGCGCAGGTGCGCATATCGGCGCTCAACACGACGCTGACCACGATCTATCTGACCATTGTGCTGCCTCTGTGCGGCGTGCATCTGCCGCTCACGAAGACGATGATCGCGGTGACGTTCGTCGCGGGCCTGCTGCCGGTGATCGGCAATCTGATCTCGAACACGGTGATCGTGATCGTGAGCCTGAGCCATTCGCTGCCTGTAGCGCTCGGATCGCTCGCGTTCCTGGTCTTGATCCACAAGCTCGAGTATTTCGTGAACGCCCGCATCGTCGGCACGCAGATCCGCGCGCGCGCGTGGGAGCTCCTGATCGCAATGCTCGCGATGGAAGCCGCCTTCGGGATCGCGGGCGTGGTGGCGGCGCCGATCTATTACGCGTATTTGAAAGACGAGTTGAAGTCCAGAAACGTGATCTGACGAGCGGCCTGGCGGAAATCATGCGATTTGCCCGCGCGACCGGATCGAACTACACCGGCATCCTCGCGTTGCAGGACGCCAATCTTTTCGACAATCTTTCGGCCGAAGCGCGGACGGACGGGTATCTTTCTGCACAGTTCTCTCAAGTGCAGTTCGAGCGCATGAACACCGATGTTGTGGTCGTTGCCGCGACCGATGACGATCGAGTGGCGGGATACCTGTGCGCATCCACTGTCGAGCTCAACCGGCAGTTCCCGCTGCTGGCCGCCATGCTTCGACGTTACCCCGACGTGACCTTTCGTGGCAGAGCGCTGGCCGAGCAGAGCACTTTCGTCTACGGACCGGTGTGCGTCGCTCGCACCGATCGCGGCAACGGCGTGCTGCGCGGAATGTTCGATGAGTTGCTGCGGGAAGTAGCGGGCCGCTTCGATGCGGGTGCTTGTTTCGTCGCCGCGGGCAATGCCCGTTCGCTGGCGGCGCATCAGCAAGGCTTGGGCATGCAGCGCGTGGCAGAATTCGAATTCCAGCAGCGCAGTTATCACATCCTGGCATTCGACATTCCGTCCTCCGATGAATGATCTGCTGCCTTCGCGCGCGCAATTGGAGCGTGCTGCCACGATCGTCTACGAGGCGATGGCACCGACGCCGCAATACGCGTGGCCGTTGCTGAGGGAACGGCTGGGCACCCAGGTCTGGGTCAAGCACGAGAACCACACGCCGACCGGCGCCTTCAAAGTCCGCGGGGGCCTGGTTTATTTTCATGGTCTGGCTCGTTCCCGGCGTCCGCCACGGGGCGTGATCGGTGCGACACGCGGCAACCATGGACAGTCGATCGCGTATGCGGCAGCCCGGGCGGGGCTGTCGGCAACTATCGTGGTTCCCCATGGAAACAGCCGTGAGAAGAACGCGGCCATGCGCGCGCTCGGTGCCGAGCTGATCGAGCACGGTGACGATTTCCAGGCGTCGCGTGAGCACGCCGAAGCGCTCGCACGTGAACGCGGCTTGTCCATGGTGCCCTCGTTCGATATGGCGCTCGTGCAGGGGGTCGCGAGCTATTCGCTCGAGCTTTTGCAAGCCGTGCCGGACCTCGACGTCATGTACGTGCCGATCGGCCTCGGCTCCGGTATCTGCGGGATGATCGCGGCACGCGAAGCGCTCGGTCTGAAGACCGAGATCGTCGGCGTCGTATCCACACTGGCTCCGGCCTATGCGCTGTCGTTCGAGGAGCATCGCCTGATCGAGTATCCGGTCACCACGCGGATTGCCGACGGCGTCGCCTGCCGTACGCCGGAAATAGGCGCGTTGGAGTTGATCTGGCGCCACGTCGCGCGTGTGGTGCAAATCAACGACCGGGAACTGGAAGCCGCGATGCGCCTGATGTACACGTCCACACACAACGTTGCGGAAGGCGCCGGAGCCATTGGCCTGGCGGCTGCGCTCAAGGAACGCGACCGGCTCGCGGGCCGCAAGGTGGCGACGATCCTGAGCGGCTGCAATGTCGATCGCGACGCGTTTGCGCGCGTTCTTGCGGCCGACTGAGCGAGCCATGCCGACATTCAGATCAATCAAGGAGTGATTACGACCATGAAGCTATATCAACTCGATCTCGAACGCCGCAGCATCGATCGTCTGGCAATGACCGAGCGCCCAAGCCCGCGGCCCGGTCCGGGCGAGGTGCTGATCCGGATGCATGCGTTCTCGCTCAACTTTCGCGACCTGCTGATCGCCAAAGGGCTGTATCCGGTCTCGGTCACCTCGACGCATCTGGTCCCGGTATCGGATGGCGCCGGCGAAGTGGTCGAAGTCGGCTCCGGCGTCACCCGCTTCAAGCCAGGCGACCGCGTCGTGACGAGCTTCTTTCAAGGCTGGATCGACGGTCAGCTGACGTATCCGATGATGGGAACCTCGCTCGGCGGCGGCATCGAAGGCGTCCTCGCGGAATACGTCAGTCTCTCGCAGGATGGGGTCGTAAACATTCCCGACAGCCTGTCCTACGAAGAAGCCGCAACGCTGCCGTGCGCGGCGGTGACGGCCTGGAATGCGCTGATCGAGACCGGACATCTGAAAGCCGGTCAGAGTGTGCTGCTGCAAGGAACCGGCGGCGTCTCGATCTTTGCGCTGCAGCTCGCGCACGCGCTCGGTGCGCGCGTAATTGTCACGTCGAGCAGCGATCAGAAGCTCGCGCGAGCCAAGACGCTGGGCGCCGAGGGCTTGATCAACTACAAGACGCATCCGGACTGGGAAAAGAAGGCCCTGGAGCTCACCGGTGGGCTCGGTGTCGATCACCTGGTCGAGCTGGGCGGCTCGGGGACGCTGGCTGCATCGCTGCAGGCGATCGGTATACACGGCCAGCTCAGCATCATCGGCGTGCTGACTGGCGGCATCCAAGGGAACATCGACTTCCTGCCGGTGCTGATCCGGACCGCGCGCTTGCAGGGCATCTTTGTCGGAAGCCGCCGGATGCTCGAGCGGGTCATCGCTTCGGTCGTAGAACACCGCATCAAGCCTGTGATCGACCGGGTATACGCGTTCGACGAAGTGCTGGCGGCCTATCGCCTGATGGAATCAGGCGGGCACTTCGGGAAGATCGCGATCCGCCTCTGAGGCTCGCCGCTACTTCAGCTCGAACTCGTAGATTTCGACACGCGCATCGCCGACATTCTTCAGCGAGTGCGCTGCCGATCCGGAGCGGAATTCGAACTGCGCAGGGGTGAGATTCATCGCGACCGCTTCCGCTCCCGGTGCCTGCTGCAGGATCTTTCCGGCGCTGCCGGCCACTCGTATGCTCGGCCCAGGGAGCGTCACGCTCGGCGTGGACTGACCGGGGTCCAGCGTCACGCGGTAAGCGCGCACACGCTCGTTGTCGAGCACCGTGACGTAACCCGACTGCTCGGGCAGCGGCGGCGTGACGTCTACCCGTGGCGCGGCACGCATCAGCTCGATACCGATGGCGCGGAACGTCCCGGCGCCGATGTTCGTGAAGCGATGCGTATAGGCGCCTTCGCTGGCGCGGTAGTAGCCCACCAGCCCGGCTGGAATTTTGACGTCGGCGGCCGGCTTGCCCGGAACCTCATTGCGCAGCAGCGCGGCGTTGACCATCAGGTACGTGTAGTTCAGCGCGTGCGTGTGGAACAAGGTCTGATAGCCGGCCGGGATCTCCACGTCGAGCACGCGGACGTATTCGTTTTCGAGTTTGGGCCGATGACGCGGCTCCTGTTGCGCCGGGATCGCTTCGTCTTCCGCGTATACGGGGCCGAGCGCTCCCACCGCCAGCAACGTACCGAGCACGGCCGAAAGAATAGGGTGTGACAAGCGCATGGGTCTCTCTCCGAGTGATGGGATCACTTCTTGGATGTCAGTTGCTCGAGCAACGTCTGATATTCGGGAAGCGGTGCGATCCGGACAGCTGCAGCCGCTTCGCTCGCCGCATCGTCCATAGCACCGGTCTTCGCCAGCATCTTCGCGAGGTTGTAGTGTGCCACATGCGAGTCGGGCCGAAGTTGTGTCGCCAGGCGATAGTGCTCGATCGCGCGAGCGGCGTCGCCGTCCCCGACCGCCAGGTACCCGAGCGCCTCCTGGACAGGTGCGGCGGGCGGCTGCTCGGCCTCGAGCTTCGTAGCCAGCGCCTTGGCGTCGCTCAGCTTGCCCATTCTGATGTAGCCCCAGACGATGCGGTCCCACGTCACCGGTGGCTGCGTCATCTGTCGCGCGAGCAGGACCGAGCTGCAGCCGATCAACTCCGCGGCGACGATCCCGATTGCCCACTTCTTCGGCTGGTGCGTCTTGACCCACGCGTAAACATCGTCGAGAAACAAGCCCGACCCGAGTGCGAGCATGGGCACGGCGTGGAACCGGAAGCGGTCTTCGGCAAAGAAGACCGAGCACGTGAACAGTGCAACAGCGATCGGCGCGATAGCAAGCAGCGCGCGACGATCCCGGTACAACAGTATCGCGAGCCCGGGCACGCCGAAAGCCAGCAACCAGCCGAACGGCGAGGGCAACGTGCGCAAGACCGGCGAGAACAAGCGCTCCTCGGGGAGCGAGCGGTTGTTCGGAATCTCCAGATACGCGAAGAACTCGGTGAATTTGCGCGCGACGTTTCCGAGCGCATGCATGGGCTCCGCCTTGATATACGCGACCGCCTCGCTGCGCCAATACTGATCGACTTCGTGCGGCGTCAGGCTGCGGCCGAGGCGCCGTTCCGCTTCGGCTGCATAACCGCGCCAGGTCTCGGTCGGATGCGAGTAGTTCACGAACTTCGGCACCCAGTTCACGCCGCGCGGGTTGTCGGGATTGTAGACCTGATGCAGAACGACACCACCGTTGTTCGGCAGCAGCGTGAAAGATTTCGAGATCTGCTCGTTGCGCGTCGCGAGCAGCAGCAGCGGCAGTGCGACGCCGAGCAGCAGCAGCGCCAAACAGGAGGCGGTCCGTGCCGTCGAGCGTCCTGCCCATGTCACGTTCAACCAGCCCAGCAGCAGGACGGCCAGTCCAACCATCAACGTGAGATTGCCGCGTAGAGCAACACCGTAACCACACCAGATTCCGAACAGCAGCCACGCATAGAGCTTCTGGGTGCGTAGCAGCACCAGCCCGAACAACACCCACAGCACCATGTAGTTCGCGACCCAGGTCGCCTTGAGCAAGGTCGTCGTGAACAGCACCGCGGTGCACGCCAGTCCGTACAGCAATGCGGCGATCAATCCGGCGCGCGGGCGATCAAGCAGACGTCCGATCTGGAAAATGCAGTAAGCCGTGAGCGTGTCGAGCAGGACCTGCAGCAGGTAGACGACGAAGAGGTTGGCTCCAGCGACCTTGAAAACGGTACCGAGCATGTAGCCGTAGAACGGATCCATGAATGCGAACTCGGTGCTGTCGTTGCCGAGCCCTGCAGCGACCGCCTTGCCGAAGCGAAAGTAGAAGTCCTCGTCGGGTCCGGGCTGATAGGTGAGCGGGCTGTTGAGCGCGTAGCGCAAATGCAGCAGCCGCACGACGAGCGTGACGGCGAGGACGAGGAAAACCATCGCGCGCGTGACGCCCTGGCCGGCCTCGCGCCGCGCGGCCGATCGCATGCTGAACTCTGCAATCGCCACTAGAGGGTTCCGAGCACGCGCGTGACGACGGCGTTGAATTGCCCCACGAGCTCGTCGGCCTGCTCGGCGTTTTCGGCCTCCCAGACCAGAAGCTCTTCCGTATCCCTCTCGAGCATCACGTTGTGCACGAGGGAGCCGTCGCCAAGTTGCATCGGTGCGGAGAAGAAGCGTGGCTTCATGAGTCCTCCTGTGAGGAGTTGACGCGCCGCTTACCTGGGCCGCGGCCGGCGCCGGTTCACGACTAAATATCGACGCCAAAACGGAAAACTACACCCCGAATTGCAGCGCAGCCAGCCGGGAATACAACGCGTTGCTCGCCATCAGCTCGTCGTGCGATCCGATTTCCACGAGCCGTCCGGCATCGATCACGGCGATGCGGTCCACTTGGCGCACCGTCGCCAGCCGGTGCGCGATGATCAGCGTGGTCCGATTCTGCATCAGGCGTTCGAGCGCAGCCTGGACCATGCGCTCACTCTCGGAGTCGAGCGCGCTGGTCGCCTCGTCCAGCAGCAGGACCGGCCGATCGGACAGGATCGCGCGAGCGATCGCGAGCCGCTGGCGCTGGCCCCCGGAGAGCCGGACGCCGCGCTCTCCCAGATCGGTGTCGTAGCGATCGGGCAGGCGCTCGATGAACTCGGTCGCGAATGCCGCTTCACACGCCGCACGGATCTCTTCGTCGCTGGCATCGAGACGGCCATACCGCACGTTGTCACGCACGCTCGCCGCGAAGATCGCGGCATCCTGCGGCACGAGTGCGATGCGCCGGCGGACCGTTGCCGGATCGGCGAGCTTGAGATCGACACCATCGAGCCGGATCGCACCCGAGCTTGGATCATAGAAGCGCATCAACAGGTGAAAGACCGTCGTCTTGCCGGCTCCGGACGGCCCGACCAACGCCAGCTTCTCTCCCTGCGCCACGCGCAGCGTGAATCGCTCCAGCGCCGGCTGAGCCGGGCGGCTCGGATAGTAGAACGACACGTCCGCGAATTCGACGGTTCCTCGAGATGGCTCCGGCAGCGGCATTGGCGTCGCGGGTGCTGTTACTTGCGGCTGCGTGCTGAGCAGCTCGACCAGACGCTCGGCAGCACCGGCGCCGCGCTGCAGATCGCCGATCACCTCGCTGATCGCGCCGACCGAACCGGCCACCATCGCGGCGTAGAACACGAACGCCGACAGCTCTCCGGCCGTCAGGCGGCCAGCGAGCACATCGTGACCGCCGATCCAGAGGATCACACCGACGCCGCCGAATACCAGCAGGATGACCGCAGCCGTCAGCGCGGCCCGCTGGCGAACCCGGCGCAGCGCGGTCTGGAACGCAGCGTCGATCCTGCCGCCGAACAGCCGGCGATCTTCGTTCTCATGCCCATAGGCTTGCACGGTCCGGATTTCATGCAACGTCTCGTCGACGTGAGCGCCGAGATCGGCGACGCGATCCTGGCTCGCGCGCGACAGACGCCGCACGCGCCGCCCGAACAGAACGATCGGCGTCACCACGATGGGGACCATCAGCAGTACGAGCAGCGTCAGCTTCCCGCTCGTGAGCGCCAGCATCACCAGGCTGCCGACGCCGAGCAGCGAGTTGCGGATGGCCATCGACACGCTGGTACCCACGACCTGCTCGAGCAACGCCGTGTCCGCTGTGAGTCGCGAAGCCACCTCGCCGGTGCGCGCTCGCTCGAAGAAGCTCGGCGAAAGCTCGAGCAAATGCGAGAACACCGCGCGCCGCAGATCGGCGATGACGCGCTCGCCGAGCCACGAGACCAAGTAGAAACGGGTATACGTGGCACTGGCCATCACGACGATCACGCCGAGCAGGGCAAACAGTGCCTGGTTGAGCGCTGCCGCGTCACCACGCGCGAAGCCCATATCGATCACGCGCTTGAGCCCTTCGGTGGCTTCGTGGGTGCAGGTGGGGGCGTCGCCGGTCTCGTCACAGGTATCGACCGTGCAAGCGTCGTGGTCGTTGCAGTCTCCGCAGGACGATGAGCTGCCGGCCTCACCGCTCGCGCCCACGCCGCCGACGGTGTTGGCCA
>Ga0207674_10009882_pt1 | contig 10854 bp, 9 predicted proteins | sample KBSCornC72_FD_184303 | JGI IMG/M metagenome (GOLD analysis project Ga0207674, IMG submission 184303) | Corn rhizosphere microbial communities from Kellogg Biological Station, Michigan, USA - KBS Corn C7-2 (SPAdes) (version 2) | ecosystem: Host-associated > Plants > Roots > Rhizosphere > Soil ...
GCCATGAGTCCTCGCGGAAGTGCTTGCAATTTTGCAAGTCTTGGAGCAATTGGGTAGGAAGGCGGCGCCTAAATCTGCGCAAGGCCATAGGCGATATCTCACCACTGCGGGTGGTGGCGCTATTGCTCCATCCCGCAAGAAGTACGTCTCCGAGAGCGACCGGAAATCCGTACATCGCGATAGCAGCTCTGAGCGCGCTTTCCGGCGTAGTATCTGGTGTGGCAGACGACAGCTTTGCGCCTGCGACAAGGGGCATCTCAATCTGACCTTCGTTCGGAACAACAAGCCCGAGTTGCACCGCAGAGGAATAGACAACCAGGCGCCGGGCGATATCCTTTGGCGTCGTCCGGAGTAGCAATTCCTCGGCTACGAACGATGGACCGCCAGCGAGCGAGAAGTGCTCCGCCAATACGCTGAGTGACACACTCCACGACAATTCAATCTGGCGCTCCAGCAGTAATTGCAGCGCACTCGTCCCGCCCACTTTGTCGGCGCACGCTCCAATCAGTACCCGCCACCAATCTGCACGTACAGCTGGCAACTCTCCTTTAAATAGCGCGGGCCATAGCTTCAAATACTCGGCATGCCCTTGTGTAAGTGGCAACGGCGCGTTCGCTTCGGATGATGCATTTCCCGTCGGTAATCGAGGGTGCCAGAGCGGCGGATCTTTTCTTTCCCGATAGGGTGGAGCAAGTTCTTGTACAAGTACTGTGCCGTGATAGGGGCAGCGTTCCAGTGCAGGCACCTGATGCAGAACTTTCCACGCAGCGAAACCGCGTGCACTGATATCCTCGTCGACGCACGCTTGGCACGATCGCAAGTACGCCGAACAGACATCACCGGCCCTCCACGTCCGCAGTCCAAGCGCCCTACATATCATTGGACCCCGCTTAGCCTCGCTCTGTTGTACCCAGGCAGCCGCAGCGGCTTCCGAAATGGCACGGCCATACACCCCTGCCAAGGTGTGATCCAGCAATACACGTGTACCTTGCCCCTGCTTTCCAAATATCCTCCACCCTGTAAGCGACGGGTTCCGTCCCATGGAATTACGCTGCCTGCTCATGTAGCCACGTACGTCAACGATGGCTTCATCAACAGTCGTGCCCCCCACGATCTGCCGCTGCATCGCGATCGCGGTAAACAGAAGATCGCCAGGCCTAAGAAGAGGTAGAAAGCCAATCGGTGATGGGCGTGCGCGTCTTTTTGTCATAGCCGGTCCCACCACAAACTGGCAGCAAGTTTCCACTCGAGCCTAATGCGTTTCGCGGGCCGGATAGCCACGGCATTTAAACGTTTACTGAGGAGCCGTGCGCCCCTGCACGTGCGTTCGCCCGCGCATTGCTGCGACCGATCCGCTCGCCCAAATCCGCTAGCGCGTTCAGGAACGCGCGGACTTCGGAGGGGCTGATGTCGCCTATTTCCAGACGTGCTCGAACCCATTCGGACACCGGCAGACCCGCCTTCCTGGCTTGCTCCCGCAATTCGCGCTTCAGCTCAGGGGCCGCCTGCACGGCAAGGTATTCCCAATCGCCGCGATTTGGGTGGGCAGGCTTGGTACCGTGTGCCTTCTTGGCGGCTGTTTTTGTGGGCTTGGAACTCGGCCCTACTTGGAAGCATATAGTGTCTGGTACGCTCGTTGGTTGGTCGCTCAGGCCAGCATGTCCTCTCACGCACTTTTCGCTGGGCTGCGTCCGGTTCATGCTCGTATCTGCCACTAGGAGCCGTCGATGAAGGCAGCGCAACAAGATTGCCGTACCGTCTTCGCGTTGATGGGCAACTTGCTGGGTCGCCAAGTCATGAGCGAGGCCGACGTCTTGACTCTCACTTGCAAGGGAGTAGTTATCGGTACCTACAAGCGGCTCGCCCGGAATCTACAACTCGAGCCCGGAGCGGTTGTGTCTGCAGCAACGCTGCGGCGTCGATCAAAACCTCGCGGCCGCCTTACGCCAGCAGAGTCCGACCGGCTGTTGCGAATCCTGCGCATCCATTGCAAAGCTATCCAGTTCTTTGGGGACGCGACTCTCGCCACCGAGTGGATGCACAGACCAGCACAACTCATCCCCGGGAAACCACCCATCGCTCCACAAGCTTTAGCGACCTTCGATAGCGGAGCTCGACTGCTGGAGGCGCTGATGGAAAGAACCGCCCATGGAATGTTGTGATGTTGCTTCATCCGATCGAGGTGCCTACTCCGCCGAAACCCGGCAGCACCGCCGATTGCGAGCTGCTGAACGCGGTTCGGATGAACACATCGCATATTGGCGACAACCCGCAGCTTGAGGATCCATGCAGGCTCGGCCACCAAGGAATCTCCTTCAACATCAGCTCAGCCTCAGAAAGGCGAAAACCACCGCGCCGAGTTCAATGATCACTCGAATCGCCATCGAAGAAGCATCCGATGCCCGGGCGCCGGGCAGGAGCCGTGCGAATTGGGAGCGCCTGTCCATGCAGGTCGCCCCCGAATTCAAGCGCAAGCTGCAGAACCAAGCCAAACGTGCTGGTCTGTCGCTATCGGAATGGGTGCGGATACGATTGGAAGCTGGCACTGTCAGCCCCCGCGAAGTGCGCTCCTTCCTGAATGCGTTGGTCTACTTGGGCCAACGCATTGACCAGATCGATCGCGATCCCGACCGCCGGGGAAACGTTTCGACCGACGCCGAATTCGAAGCGGCTCTAATCGACGCCCGTCGCGGGCGGTTCCGAAATCTAGAGAAGCTGCTGTTGCATAAGGAAGCGGTGCGCGCGAATCGATCTGACCCGCGACGCCAGCGCGACTCTCGATGATGCCTCGCTGCTTCGCGGCAGACCTCGCCTTAAGAGTCCTCTGATGCGTAACCCCGAAGTGCTACAGCCTTCCTGAAAGCGGACCAGCGCCAGTGACCGAGATGGGGTTTTTTTGTCAACTGGCCTCTGGCATCTTTACCCGGTGTACTTGGAATTACCGAGGTCGACCGCGCCGACGTGACGGGACATTGGCATCCGGATCACTGCCACCAAGCTGTTCCAGACGACGCACGGCCTCGCTCTGATTGGCACGATCCGCACGCGATCGAATGTCCTGCGCCGTGGCCATCGGCAGCGCAATGAAATCATCCTCTGCCATCGCGACATAGGCTTCCAGAAATGGCAGGTACAAGTCGACCATCCATGTACCTCGCTGCTTATGACCTGCGTAGGGGTGGAGAATTTCTCCATCATCGCGACGCCGATCGAATCGGAGCACGCCTTCATGTGGATAGCGATGCGCGCGCCGCGCTTTCATCATCCGCTTGACGACGTCTGCCGGATAGCCGGGGTGACGGCTTGTTTCGTTGTTGAGAGCGGCCACAGAGATCGCATCTTCGATCGTCAAATGGCAGAGACCAATCTCCACCTCATCGAACACTATTTCCTCGGTGATGTACGGAGGCCCTTGGTACCAAGCTGGACTCCTGTGGTTGAGCTGGATGGCCAGGATGGTTCGCGTGCCAACATCGGTACAACGATATCGAATACCTCCGGCACCCACGAATTCCAAGCCTATATAGAAATCCGAGTGGTTCATAAGGCACCTATCACGTTGGGGTCAAAGCTGCGGCTAAGTGATCTCGGAGCTTCACACTCTTGGGCCGAGCGGAAAGCCTCCCGGCCCCGCTTGTCATTGCGTACCGTCGACCCTTTTGCGCAATTGATCCGCAATGGCCGATTGGCCTGAGCGCCGTTGGCCCACAACTGTGCTCGGGCCCGCTCGTTCGACATAGTAGTCATGACGCTCCCGGGATACTTGCCATGAAGTCTCGGCGTCGGCCATCTCACGGATTGCGAATTGGAAGGCGGCGGAAAGCCAGGCCGCTACACCAGTTACCGACGGCGAAGGGACCTGGCCCTCGGTGTCGCCTCAGCGACCTATGTGATTGCGGTGCACCACACCTCCCGCGCGGGCCTGCGCTCTCGATGCAGCCAGCATCCTCACAAGGAAACCGCCGTTTGCCCGACGAGACGACCGTATAAGTAAGGACGTCGTGCTTTTCCCCAGGCGCCGTGGCCGTGGCGTAGGATGGAATGAAAGGGAAGCGCGAGAAAGCATGCATGAATGGGCATTCCCGCCGGGTCCTAACGTCGGCGCAGGTCGCATCCGCCTGCGAGCTGATCGATCGCGGCGGATACACCGTGAAGGCAATGGCCGCAAAGTTGGGTGTGCACCGCTCCACCTTGTATCGAGCGATCAGGCAGGATGCGGTTGACCGCATCTTGCACACCGGGCGGTACAGCGTCGGCGTCCCCGTGTCGCCGGACCATCGGAGGGCCATGGATCGCGAGGCTGCACGCGAATCACGCCTTGCAAATCGTGCGGATACTGAAGACGCCGAGCTGGAAAAATTCTTGGATGCCGCTTTGGACGAAATCACCGACCTTGAATGAGCGGTTGCCTACTTCGTAATCCCGCGTAGGGCTTCTCCTACACTTCCACCTGGCCGGCCCCTACACGCCATCGGGACGTAACCTGATGTGCAGGGCGCCCCGCGTCGACAACACGGTGCTGGCGCCGGGGAAGTCAGGGACGCTACGGAGAGCGATGTACCGATGCACCCGGCGCGTCTCAATGCGTGAGCCGGAAACTCCCAAAATGAGTCTATGCCCCATCGCCGCCCCACCAAGGCCGAGCGCGAACGCGTCATTACCGTGACCTGCACGCGGATTGGCATCCCTACGCGGTGCCCTTGCCAGAACCGCGCAGTCAATATGACTGGCGGTACTTCGGGACCATCACCATGGATGGTGAGACGGGTGCCTTGGCGTGGCGAGCGGGGAGCTACGGGTTTGGCGCCGGTGCACTCGTGGAGTAGGACTTTGCGACCTCCAGATCTGTTACTTCACCAGCCACGCAACGCATCTGGGAACTACAATCACCGCGACGATACCTTGTCCGACTCCCGATCCCTGTAGGTGTCCGCCACGAAATCAATAAAGGCTATCGCGCCTGCTACTGCTAATCGCGCATGGCGGGGCTGAAGTCCTCGGTGTTTTCCATCACGACCGTGACCTGTTCCATAGAGCCCGCGTAACTGCGCAAGGTTATTTGTCAGCTGCGTCAGATTGCGCAAAATGAGGCGGATGTTTTCTGCTCCTCTCACTTGGTCGGAGATTCCATCTGGAACGAGCTGGAGCTCCTTGACTAGGAGCTTCGTAAGGTCACCCAAATCGGCGCTCTTGGTAAACGCAACACCGCGCTTCGTTAGGATAGTTTTGCAGCACGATTCCACCAAGTCCTTGGCAGTACCGATTGCCAAATCCGGATCGGAATCAATAGCTCGTTCCAAGCGCTCAATCTCTTTGGCCATCCAGCCTGCATCCAAGGCGTCGGCTACGGTACGGCCTCGAGACACCGAGCGCGCACCGTTGTGAACAAGACGGCGGTAAGCAAAACGCGGTCGGCCACCGATGCGCTCTTCCTCGACAATCTCCCAGCCGGCAGGGCGCAGCTGATCGTTATAGTGCGTCACTATCTTGAGGGCGACATCTCTATCGGGGCGGACCACCGGGTGGACGGTTTCGCAGAGGAAACGAAGGAACTCCTCCGCGGAACCATTGCAAAGACCGAAGCGTTTGTCGGAGAAAATCCAATTGCCATCCCAGTCTTCGTTGTTAATGCAGTGCTGCCAGATATCGCCAGCGGCATCTTTGAAGCGACTATCGTCGGAGGGCAGCTGTGTAAGGTCGTAGAGTCGATTCAGAAACTCTACGTCATCCAGTTGCCCTTGCCAGCTAACTTGCTCCAACCGCAGGCCGTCGATGATGTTGTTCCGGACGTCTTTTGGCAGGTTGGAAATGCTAGTGCGCCAGTCTTGTTTTTGTTCACGGGCGGGCACGATCTTGGCCGAGCACCAGTCTTGGGATTCTGTCTCCATAACCGTCTTCAACCGCGCCGTAATTTGTTCCTCAAGCTGAGTTCGACGAGAGCCCATCCGAGCATATTCCGCAGCCGGCACCTCAAAAGATACATCCCACAATTCGGTGCCGCCGTTCCAGTTGTCATACCCCGTCTGCTCGGCGCGCGCCGGATAGGTACGAACCAGGTGCGCAGCTTCACCCATACCTTCTGCTTTCAACAGAGCATGGATGGTGCCGAGAACGGATTCCAGTTGTGGTAGTTGCATGTTCCTCTCAGCGCTCTGGTGGCGCGGTTAACCGGGCCGGCCTGTCGCCTCCGCGATCGTGCGCTCAATCCCAACGTCGCCAGATCGAGGTTCTCGACGAACGCGCCCACGACCCGCACCGGGTTGTCCTCGCCGATGTAATCATCCAGCCGCTCGGGAAACAACATGCTCTGCGAACGATCCGCCCCTTCGACAAAACGGCTCATCGGCTGGCCCTCGTCGATTCGATGCATGCATTTTATCGAGTGGCTGCGTTTTCACAGAGCCTAGGTCGTATCGCTCCTGCGACCTTCACCAAAGGCGATTCACGGAATGACTCCGTGACAGATCTGCTCCAACAGAAGGATTATGGCATCGGCACCAGCGTCCGTATCCAGCAACTCAACTGGTATCTTCCCCTCCAAGCCCGGCTGACCACGCTTTAGCCAAGATCGGCTATTGCCGTCGCCTTTCAGAATCCTCGTGGCTACGCCCAAGGTTCCCAGCACCCGGTACATTGCGTTTGCCTCGGCTCCCTTGAGGCGGTGCTGCCCCTTTAGCCGCCGGCGCAGTGTCGAGGAGCTGATGTGAAGGAGCCGGGCCATTTGCTCTTGTGTAAGACCGAGAAACCTACTCACCGTCGAAACCAGACTTGCTGGCACCCCATTGCGCAAGAACTGATCGAACTCGATGGGTGTTGTGGGTATTGGCGGCCGCAGTTTGCCTCGATGCGAGGCTAGGAATGCGCCGGCATCTGTAGCTACAGCACGCATCGACTCGCTCCAAATGATTACGGGGTTGGCAGCATACGATGATCCGCGCCGATGAAAGTTTGCCTTGGAATTATTCGTTCAGCAGGGCCGTCCCGTGTAACTCGGCTGCCTTGACCAGCGCCGGGGATTGCGACCGTACCGCCCGCGCGGTAGCGATGGCAAGAAGCGGCCAAGAGCGGACATTCAACGCTCGATGGAAGGGGCTGCCAAGCGACACCGTCACGCTCCGGCCTGTCGAAGTGGCGAGGGTCAAGCTCAGGCAAACTGAACAATCTCGCGGGCCCAGTTCACATTGGACGCCAACCGAGTTCCGCATGCGCGGTCCGGGTTACTCAGCTTGGTCTGCAGTGTCGGGCGGACTGGAATTGGCGAATCGCTCTTGGATCGCGGCGCCGTGGGATCGGACGCGCCGGGTCACGGTCTCGAGCCGCCGAGTCCCAACTAGTGCTTCCAGCTGGGTTCGACCGGCTTCAGTCAGAAGAATTACCGCACCTTCGCCATAAAGGCAATCACCGTGGGTCTGACCATCGGGGCCCCCGTCTCGCCAACAGTACCCGGTAGCCACCAATTGGCCATTGGCATTAAGCCATGCAGTTGCACCGCCCGTCGCTACCTGCCAGTCCAAGCGAACGGCCAGGAGCGGATCGAGGGTCAACTCGAAGCGCGGCAGCGCTACGAGTCCTCGATGAGTAACCGCGCGGACAGGAAAGCCAGTGTCTGGCATTCGGTCAAATAGAGATACGGGGTCACGACCTGAAGGCAATCGGGTTCCAAGCAGACGCATCCGACTCCACTCGTATACGGTGAAACCGGACCGACCTTGGAAGCGGGTGATCTCCGCCAGCACGGTTTGAGTGCCGTCAGATTCGGCAAGATCTTCGTCGACTTGCGCCAGCCACGCTTCGTCCTCCGAGTTGAAACCACGGGGGAGACTCGGCCTGACCACACATTCCGGACGCCGGTTCATCGCACTCCGCATCCATTCTTCCGAGATCGCGAAGTCGCTGAGTAGCGAGTCGACTTCTTCGGAGTCGACGCGGCCGGCGCGGTCCAATTCGCCAACCACATGTCGCAATGCACGCATCCCGCCCAGAAAATGCGGAGCAAAATACTTCAGTTGCAAGCCGAGTCCCTGGAGTCTCCCGCGAAGCTCCGCAGCACCGACTGAGCCAAATGCCTGCACCCCACCCCAACCGACGATCAATTGCTGAACCCTGCGACGGATGTGATCTTCGGAGACACCAGCCATCGCGGCGACCCGCTCAATCAGATCGGAGAACGGCGCAGACCATGCCGCAGGGTCAGATACAAGTGGCGGCCCGAATGGCCTTTCGCGAAGGGTCTCATCGCGCGCGGTAGCATTAAGGGGAGGAAGTACAAGTCCATAAAATGCCGGCAAGGCGCCGTGTTCAACATTGCATTCGCTGCGCCAATGATCAGCCAACTTTCGCGCAAGAACGCGCACACCGAAGTCATCGCTATTTGCCAGTTCGCAAACCCGCGACACGAATGCCTCTCGGATCTCGCTGCTATCGACCGACCTAAGCAATTGAAGCCCTTTGATGATCGAATCACCCGAACCGCTAAGCAGGGAACTGATCAGGCTTCCAAAGGCGAGCGGATCCGACCTTGAAAGCAATAGCGCGCCGCGGCCCGCCTGCCACTGAAGTTCGGAAACAGGCAGCGAGATGAACGTCTCAAAGAGGCGCGCGATTAGTCCCGCGTCCGACAACCCGGTCGATTCGGCGATGTCTCGGCCCAATGCGTAGTCACGAGTGTGGGGCAACTGGTCCTGTACTGACTCCCACATACGGGGCCAGTCGGGGGCATGCTCGAGCAATGGCCAGATGTCATCAATATCCCAAAGCAGCGAGTTAGTTGCGTCATCTCCGGCGGCAAGTGCTGAAGCCAAGTTTGCGTAAGCCAACTCGTGGACGGCTGCCCCCTCCAATTGGAGACGGGCTCGGAAGTAGCGCTGGCGCCCACCACCCATCATCCACGACCAACTAAAACTACGGTCGGCATCCGGCTGATATTCGTTCGTGAGCCGAACGGCAACGTCTCGCCGCCCCACCGCCAAGGCCCGGTCGACCAAGGCAAACCTGGCCCGGTTGTCTTCTTGCACCTTTGGATGGCGATCAAATACTTCCAGCGCCAAGTCGAACTCTGCGGATGACACGAGTCGCCGAAACGCCGATCCGGCTTCAAAGGAGACGGTGTCGGCAGCCGCGTCTGCGTCCAAGCTGTCCGCCAGCTGCCGCATATCCAAGGCATCGTCGTAGCGCATCGGGGAATTGCCGCTGCTTCTGAGCAACGGCACATCGTCAGCGATGTGTGCTCTCGCCGCCTCAACGGAAACCACGTTTGCTCCGCGTTCGGAAAGCGCTGACTTCAATGAATCAACGAGACCTGGTCGAACATCGACCTGGGCATGAATTTCGATACCGCCAAGCAATTGTTGCCCAACGACGTCCAGTGCTTCCGACCCGGTGGACCGAATCGCCTCGTGAATGAAGTTAGCTTCCTGGGATTCCCGGTAGTAGGCGGCTCGATGGAACGGCAGACAGAGCGATAGCCATGTCTGCACACAGGGAATTACTAACTGTGGGTCGCGCTGAATCATACCTGTCATCAACGCATCCACAATTTCCGGCATTTCGATCAGACCCGCTGCGAGCAGCGCGTCGCCGACACTCGAGCCGAGCTGCGCGCTGTCCGAAGCTGCCTCGAGAATTAGACCGTGCGCAATTCGGCTTGCCGCATCACTCCCTTCGGTTGAAGCCATTCCAATAGCCTGCCGGGTAAGCGCTCGCACGCGCTCAGAGCGCTGCGCCGGATCGACCTCGTTCGCCTTGCGTAACAAAGTCATCCAGAACGCGTACTGCGGATCCTTCTTTGCGCGCAGCGCGTATCCCAAGCTATGGGCGCGCTGTTCCGCCAGAAGGGCCAGGCCGCGGGCCGGGCGACCGATGCGCGCAAACGCTTTGGCGAGTTGCGCCGTGCTCTCGAGAAATTGAGCCGGCGTCCCTTGGTCTCGGCGCTCCAGCAACCCGTCCAGTCGCCGTTCCGCGTCATCTGCGCCTTGGCCTAGCTTAGCAACGGCCTTTGCAATCATAAGCTCGAGCGAGAACATTCGATCGCGGGTGGAAGGATGGTCTTCAAGAATCCGGTCGACCACCTCAATTGACCGCACGAACTCCTCGTGGCTAAGACGCGACGCACTCTGAAGAAGCGAACCCAGCACTTCCGGTGCGGCCCTGTCCAGCCGGTCTGTTACGAAGTACTCGCCACCGCCGCCAGGAACTGTGCGACACACGTAGCGAACAAATGCTGCGCATTCCCGCGCAACCTCGTCGGCGTGCATGCCCCGAGGGTCGCGTCTAGTTTTGGCAGCCAGGATGCCGGCCTTCTCCGCAAATTGTTGAAGCGGAACCAATTGGGGCTTGCTCGAGAGACGCGGTGCAGGCACCGGCTCGCCAAGCAGGGTCATGAGCTCGGCATGCTCGGCCACAGCCGCCGGCACGTCCCTGCTGAGGGTGTAGTCGGTCGAATTGTCCATTTCGGCGACGGCCGGGACCTCCAGGCCGGCCGCCAGCGATTTTGCAGTCGAAAAATCTCCGTGGCGCGCAGTCAACAGCGACACCCTACGTCTCAGCCCACGCGGCACTTCGGCCAAATCCGCGACATTTGTTACGATGTTCGCTATTGCAGCGATCGCAGGGGAAGCGCACTCCCGATCCTGACCCTCGAGGACGCCACGAATCGCAACCATCCGCAGCGTGGCACGATCTGACGCTTCCAATTGGTAGGTTTCGATCAATACGTCCACGTCCACCGCTGGATCTGCGATGACGGTAGCCAGTGCTGCCTGCCAGCGCATTGACCAAGCCAAGTCATCTGGGTTACTGAATCGATCACGCTCCTGTCGAACCACTTCAACAATTCGATCGATGCCCGCCATGATC
>Ga0207674_10009883_pt1 | contig 10854 bp, 8 predicted proteins | sample KBSCornC72_FD_184303 | JGI IMG/M metagenome (GOLD analysis project Ga0207674, IMG submission 184303) | Corn rhizosphere microbial communities from Kellogg Biological Station, Michigan, USA - KBS Corn C7-2 (SPAdes) (version 2) | ecosystem: Host-associated > Plants > Roots > Rhizosphere > Soil ...
ATCAGGACTTCACGACGATCTTCGACGTGCAGGACACCATTGCCGCGCGGGTCGCGCAGGCCATCTCAGTGGGCCAGGGCGTCGGCTCGACGCGCGGAACGCCGTACACGCAGGATTCGGAAGCGTATGCGCTGTACGCGAGCGGCCAATTCGCCTGGGCGCGGCAGACCGAGCCGAGCCTGCTGCAGGCAATCGGCTTCTTCGAGCAAGCCATTGCGAGAGATCCGAACTACGCCCTCGCCTACGCGAGCCTTGCCGATACCTACGCTCTGCTTGGCGTCTTTGGCATGCGCGCGCCGCGTGAGGTGTTTCCCAAGGCGCGCAGTGCTGTCGAGAAAGCGTTGTCGATCGATCCGGATCTCGCCGCGGCACATTCAGCGCTGGGGCACATCAAGATGATGTACGAGCACGATTGGGACGGGGCGGCTCGCGAGTACGCGCGCGCGCTGCAAATCGATCCCTCGCTCGCGGTGGCGTATCACCGGCGCGGTTTGCTGTACGCGATACAGGGCGATATCGAACACGCTCTGCAGGCCAACGCACGCGCGCAACAACTCGAGCCGCTCTGGCTCGCGCCAAAAGGGGCCGCCGGTAATTTCCTGTACCTGGCGGGACGCTACGACGAGTCGATCCAGCTGTGCGAAAAGATTCTCGCGCTGGATGAAGGCGCGGACAACGCGCGCAGCTTTCTGATTCGCAACCTGCTCGTCAAAGGAGATTACGAGCGCGCGCTTGCGGAGTACGACAGGCGGCCGCTGCAGATGCCCGGCAGCAACGCGCACCGTGCACAAGCACTCGCACTGTCGGGGCAGCGTGCAGCCGCGCTTGCGGAGTTGGATCGAGTCCTCAAGTTCTCGAAGGAGCGCTACGTCCCTGCGTACGACATCGCCTTGATCTACGCAGCGCTCGCCGACACCGAGAACACGTTCCTGTGGCTGGACCGCGCCGTCGAAGATCGATCGACGCTGATGGTCTTCCTCGCGCGGGATCCGATGTTCGACGCGTTCCACAGCGATCCGCGGTGGAACGCGTTGGTGCAAAGGGTCGGTGCTTAGGTCGGCACGATCCCGATCGCCACCAGCTCGAATGCTTCCACCACATACGGGCTCAACAGCGTGTAGGGCAGCGCCATGCCGTCGGTCGGACAAACCCGCGTCGTCGTTGGTATCCACCGTGCCGGGGCAAGTCGCCGGCGTGACGTCAGGAGTCAGCGTGCCGCTCGTCGTGCCAGTCATGACATAGCAGCCGTATTCGATTCCGGCGCTGTCGTTGCCGGTGTGCGCCACCGTGTAGCGGCCGTCGTCGCCGAGAACCAGGAACGCGGTCGTTCCGGGCTGGCGAAATCTGCCGATGAAGCGATCGGCGATTGCGCGCCGGCACGCCGGTTCCGCAGTGGATTCTCAGCGATGACATGCTCGGCGCGTCGCTCTCCGGCTTGGAGACCGCCCAGATCCTCTCGCAACAATTCGGCTTCGGCAAGTGTGCCTGGTGACCGGCAACACCGAGCCCGTGCGCCTGGCACGGCTTCGATCGAGCGGCTTTCCGGTGATCGTCAAGCCAGCGAAGCCGGAAGAGATCATCGTGGTGATCGAAGGCTGACGATTTCGACGATATGCTTGGCATCGCGCCCGACGCCGTGAATCATCCCCGAAGACATGGCGTACTGAAACGGCAGCCCGACGAAGTACAAGCCCGGCTGCTCCCGGACCACGCCGCAGTCATGACGAGGGTCGTCCGTCGCGTCGAAGATCGGAAAGTCGATCCAGTCGAACCCCGGCTGGAAGCCGCTGCACCAGATGATGTTGCGCACGTCGAGCGCGCGAGCGTCGTCGAGCAACGGCTGGCCATCGCGTACACCGACGACCCGCGGCACGCGGCGCACGCCGGCAGCGACGAGATCGCGGCTCTTCACGCGGATGCGCGGCGCGCCTTTGGCAAGAATCCCCGCGCGGGCCTTCCGGCCGATCGGGGTCTTGACGGTGAGCACATGCCGGAAGACGAACCCAATGAGCAGCGGACCAAGAACGTTTCGGCCCCAGAAGCGATCCGGACGAAACGGCACTTCGCCGACATCGCCTCCCGCGAGCCAGGTCTCGCGGCCGGTGCGGGCGAGTTCCAGCGCGATGTCGGCGCCTGAATTTCCGTCGCCGACGAGCAGCACGCTGCCCGGCTGGAGCTGACCTGGATTGCGATAGTCCATCGAATGCAGCTGAGTGATCTCGCGCGCGAGCGATTCGGCAAACGCGGGGATCTTCGGGTGTTGATACTTCGCCATCGCGACGATCACCTGCGCGGCCTCCAGCTCGACACCCTCGGCTTGCACGACGTAGCGCGTGCCGCGCCGAAACAGCCGTTGCACGTGCACGCCGGTGCGCACGGGCAAACTGAAGTGTTGCGCGTACGCTTCGAGGTAGTCCGCCATTTCATCCTTGGTGGGAAAGTAGTTTCGCGGCGCGGGGAACGGCATGCCGTCGAGACCGCTGAACTTCGCGGGCGTGAACAGCCGCAGCGAGTCCCAGCGCTTGCGCCACGAATCGCCGATGCGCGCGTTAGCTTCCAGAATGACGAAGTGTGCGCCGGTGCGCGCCAGGTGATAGCCGGCGGACAGCCCTGCCTGGCCACCGCCGATGACGATCACGTCGAGAGCTGGCTGAGGTTTGCGGCGCGCGAGCTGCATCGACACGGCGCCCTCCTCGATGAAGTGCGTGGCATCGCTATAAAACATGGTTGCTCCGGGCAAGGTGGCTTCGAGGGGAGCAGCCTAGGCGACGGCCGCGAGCGCGACTTCGGGTAAATCACCCACGCCCGCGCGGAACGAATGGGTACTACACGAGCTTGCGCTCGTAGGCGAACGCCGTGGCGGCAGCGCGCGAATTCACGTCCGTTTTCGCGAAGATGTTGCTGACGTGCCGGTCGACGGTCTTTTCGCTCAAGGACAGCTCGCGCGCAATCGCCTTGTTGGTCTTGCCGCTCGCAATGAGTCGCAACACCTGCAGTTCGCGCTCGGTCAGTCCGCAGGCGGTCTTCTGCGCGCCCTTCCCGGAATCGTCCAGACCGGCCATGAGCGATTCGACTGCGGCGATATCGGGTCGCGCACCCAGCCGTTCGAACACTTCGAATGCACACTCGAGCTCGAGCCGCGCTCCCTCGACATCGTCGAGCGCCGCACAGGCGCGTGCCAGCAGAACGCGCAGGCGCGCAGCGAGGTAAGGCGCGCCCAGTTGCTGCCAGAACGCGAACGCTTGGCGCACAGGATCCAGGACCGCTTGCGGGTTGCCCGCGGCCAGGTTCACCGATCCGACAGCGTGAGCGGCGATCGCATGCAGCACGTCCGTGTTGAGAGTCGCTGCGGCCTGTTCGAGCTCACGGCTGGCGGCGCGCGCTTCATCGACATCGCCACTCGCCAGCATGATCTCGACGTGCGCCGGGAGGAACCGAGTGCGCGCCAAATGCTCGCGGGTCGCCGCGATCATCCGACGGCTGCAACTTGCGGCCGCGTCCACGTCGCCTTGTACGAGACGCAGCAGCGCGAGACCTGGCTGCGGCTCGAATCCGCATCGACTCGCTTCGCGATAGGCACCCTCAGCCAGATCGAACTCGCCTCGCACGCGATGAATTTCCGCCTGCAGATAGTGCGCACGGCCCGCGGCGTCGCGTTCGATGTCGCGCACACAGCGTTGCACCGCGCGACGCGCTTCGTCGACAGCTTCGGCCCATGAGCCGGCGAGCTCCATGACTTCGGCTCGATGCACGAGACAATGCCCCGTGAACATGCCGAGCTGCGGATGCGCTTCGCACCAACTCGAAAGTGCAACGGTCCACTCGCGCACGCGTTCGAACGCGAAGACGCGATGACAGCTCGCAATGGAGCTGCAATAGACGATGCCCGTCACGACCGGCGAAAGCTCGCCGCTCGTCACTGCCACCATCGACTCATCCAGCATGGCGAGGCCCTGCTCTACGCGCCCAAGCGCCAGTAGCGCGCGGCCTTGCAGGTTGCGGGCAAACGCGATGAGGTCGCGTTCGGCAAAGCGCTCACCGATTGAGCCTGCACGTTCCGCGCACTGCAACGCCTGTTCCAGCTCTCGGGAATTGAGGTGTCGCTGTGCGGCCGGCAGCAGCAGATACCCTTGCTCGACGCAGTCCTGCGCGTGCACATCGATCAGACGCTGTGCGCGGGTCAGCCAGCCGCTCGCACGAGCCGCTTCGCCGCGGGCGAGCAAGCGAAAGCCGACCCAGAAGCTGGCGCGTGCGGCGGCGAGCGTCTGACCCGATTCGAGATAGTTGTGATACAGCCGCTCCTGCGCCGCCAGCATCTGCTCGTCTCGCGCAGTGAGGCCGGCGGACCAGGAGAGCCGGTGCAAGTCGTCCAGGTCCAGCGGTCGGGATTCATCCTCGAGCGCGAGTGCCTCGAACGCGTCGTTCCATTCGCCGCGCTCGTAGCAGGCGCGGCCGCGCAACAGCCCTGCTGAAGGCACGCTCGAGTCGCTGGCGTTGCGGGTGGGCATTTGGGCGTGAAATATGGCTTATTCTCGGTCACTGGAGGATTAAAGATGAGCAAGCTTGAATATCCGCGTCCGCAAGGACTGCTGCACAATCCTGCGTTTTCTCAAGTTGTTGTCGCATCAGGCGCGCGCATGATTCTCACGGCGGGACAAGTGTCCATTGATGAGCATGGCGCGCTGGTCGGCGCTGGTGACTTCGCCGCGCAGACTGCGCAGTGCATGCGCAATGTCGGTCTCGCGCTCACGGCCGCCGGCGCCAGCCTCGCCGACATCGTGAAGATCACCACCTACGTCGTGGACTACCGGCCCGAACTTCGAGCAGTCATTGGCAAAGCGCGCGCGCCCTTCTTCGCGAACAGGCCGCCGCCGGCGAGCACGCTCGTTGGTGTCACAGCGCTTGCGTTACCGGAGTGGCTCGTCGAGATCGAGGCCGTCGCGGTGATCGATTGATCAGATTCTGTTTCCGCCCCGGAGCCAGCCAGGCAGGGTGCCCGTCATGTCCCTCACGATGTAGATCCAATCCAGGCACATCAGAAGCAGGAGAACGCTGACAGTCAGGCTCGCAACTTTGAGCCACTTGCTCTTGAAGGCCAGCGAGAGCCAGCCCAGCGCAAGAGGGACCATGATGATCAGCAGCGGGCCATGCCACGTGTTCGAAATGATGTCCGCTGGCGGATAGATCCGGCCGATATCCGCCGGAACGTAGGTCGCGAATGCGATGACGACCGCAGCAAAGGTCGCTGCGAGCACGGTTGCCCGCGTGAGTATGGGCAAGTTGCTACTCCTCCGAACGACCGGTCGCTTCGCGATCACGCTCGTAGCGTCGCTTGAGCGGAAACGGCGGCAGCCAGGACTCGCGACGGATGGTCCAAAGCTCGTAGGTCGGCGTCAGCTGGTCCGGCGCATCGAGCGATCCCAGGTTCACATTGATCTCGTCTCCGCTGCGCGAAAAAACGTTGGAGCCGCAGCGTGGACAGAAGACTCGCCCGGCGTAGTCACGTGTTTCGCCGTCGATCGTCACTGCGTCGTGAGGAAAGATCGCGGAGGCGTGAAATAGAGCCCCATGATGCTTGCGGCAGTCGAGACAGTGACAAATGCCGACGCGATATGGGCGCCCGGACGCAACGATGCGGACGTCGCCGCACAGGCAACCACCGGTGAATCGGTCCACAACGTCTCCTCTGCGTGAAAGAGCACCCAGCTAGTTTACCGTCAATGGGTCTACCAGGCTTGGCGCCGCGCTGAGAGTCCACGCGATCGATACGGCACTTCTCCCTTACGCCGCAGCTCCTCGAGCAATGCTCGCTGGGTGGCGGCATGGGTGCGAGCTTCCGCGGCGATCGTCTGGAAGCGCGGATCGGAGCGCATGGAATCCCACAGCGGATCGCGATCGATGGTGTACCACCAGTCCGCGCGTTCGCCGGATCGAAATGCCTCGGCCAGTTCCGCGACCGCGGCGTCGCGATGTCCCTGCAGTAACAGCGCGTCCGCGCGCACACGCCGATGCGGCGAGGCCAGCGCATCGTCCAGCAGTTTTTCAGACTCGGCGCGCTGACCGCTTGCCTGCAGCACCTGAGCGCGCGGCACCGCCGGGGATGCAATGAAGTGAATTGCACGAGGGAAATCGCCCGTATGCAGCGCCAGGTCGCGCACAGCGTTCGCAGCGAGCCAATCGTTGCAGGCACTGCGTAATTGCTCCGGAAGGTTGTAGACAGCTTCGCCGGCCGCGCGCCAATCGCCGAGATACTGAAACAGCTGGAACGGCGCATGGCCCGCAGCGCTGGCCGCAGCGACCACGTCGCGCGCGGCTGTCAGATCACCCAGTTCGAGATACCTGTTGCACGCGCTCTGTCGCGATTGCGACCAGGGATTCACAGCGTCAACCGCAATGGCGCGCTCAGCGAGCATCACCCCTTCGGCAAATTCGCCCTGGAACGAGCGCAGCAGCAAGGACAGGGTCGAACCGCTCTGCGGTGGATTCGCTGACGACAGACGCAGCGAATCCTCCTTGACCGCACGCACTTCTGGAATGAGTCTGTAACCGCGGCCGCGCAGTCCGGCAATGTACCGCGGCGCGCGCGGATCGTCGCCGAGGGCATCGCGCAGCAATTTCACGCGCCGACTGACGGTCTCCGGGCTGACGACGAGTCCGGGCCAGACCTGCGCCATTAGTTCATCGTTCGAAAGTACAGCTGGCGCTGCTCGGATCAACACGAGCAACAGATCGAAGGAAAGCTTGGGCAGGGCAATCTCGTGGGCGTTGCGGGTGACACGCTGGCGCGCAAGATCGATCACGAGGTCGGCAACTTCAAACACGCGTAAAGCATAGCCGGCAGGGCCTGAGCGAGAGATTGGCCGCAAGGACGGGGCCCTTTCGAGCATGCCTTCGCGAAATCTTCGGCTGCTCTTCGGCCAGCCTTCATGCAGGGCAAGGCGCCTCGCTGCATCCTGAAAGCGCATTTAGGACGAACCGAGGATAGAAACTTGAAGACCCAATTTCACAGCTCGACTCGTACGAGTCTCTACGTTGCACTCGCAACGGTTGCTTGCGGCTTCGCCTTGACGACGCCTGCCCAGGCGCAAGGCCGGGATGGTGAGTCGCTGACGAAAGTCGTGAGCTATGCAGATCTCAACTTGAACGGTGCAGCGGGCGCGCAGACGCTGTACGGCCGCCTGCGAATGGCTGCAACGCAAGTCTGCGCGCCGTTCGAGGGTCGAACGCTCACGGACAAAGCGAGGTGGCACGCATGCTTCGATCCGGCGCTGGCGCGCTCGGTCGCGGAGATCGACGCGCCCATGCTCACTGCGATTCACGTGAGCCGGTCGGGCATGACTGAGCCAGCGACGCGAGTAGCGAAAGATCAGTGAGGCCGGTGGGATCGGCCTCGCCTCCCCCGCGCCGGCAGCTGCGAATGTCGGCGCGGGGCTCTGCGAGCTGCTACGAGCCGTGGGCGCTCGACGGCTTGCGCGGCTCGGCGGCCAGTTTGCTGCGAGCACGTGGTTTATTGGCGCCGCGCTCCATCGCGCGCTGCAAGAGCAGATTCGCCATTTGCTCGCGAGCCTCAGCTTTGCTCGTGCCCGGCGGGAACGTGAACTTCTCGCTCTTGTCGAACGGGTTCGTCAGCACGACTGACTCAGGCGGCGGTGCCTCCGCGACTTGCTCCACTGGCGCGGGTGCCGGAGCGACAACGGCAGCAGGGGCCGGCGGAGGCGCGGCGGCGGCCTGCTGCTCGGGTTTGCGCAGAGCGTTGAAAGCGATCACGCCGGCGAGTCCGACCAAGCAAACAACCACCAGCGATGCACCGAACGTCTTCGCGCGCGAGGTGGACGGCGGCGCTTCATCGTCGTCGTCATCGTCGTCATCGTCGTCAGCGTCAGACGCCTCAGCCGCGTGCTGGTCGGACGCGGTCAGGTCTGCGGGCTTGCCGAGGAAATCATCGTTCAATCGGCGAAAATCGCGCGCGGCCTCGGCGGCCGGCATCGTATTGAGCCCGCTATACAACTTGTCGAGCAGCACCTTGCCGCTCATTTCACGCTCTGCCATGAGAATCACCTCTCTCAGCACCGACGGTATACGAATGAGCAATCGGCTCAGCGTGCGGCCGTCTCGGTGGGGCGGGCATGCGCCGAAACTGCGGGTGGGGTCACGATTCGGATCTCACATAAGCAAGCCGGCGTGATGGCCTTCACGCTGCAGGGGATGTCCGCTCTCTCTTAGCCACGTCGTAGTTCCTGGTGACGATGTTCGTCAAATCTCACAGGAGCGATTGCGATGGCTCGACTCACCTTGCTGATGGCAGTGCTTGGGGCATCGCTAACGGGATGCTCTGGGGGCGGCAGTTCTGGCGGTGACCCTCCGGGAGCGCCACCGCCGCCACCTCCTGCGACCTTCAGCGTCAGCGGCAACGTCGCGGGCATGACCGGAAGTCTTACGCTGGAAAACAACGGCCGAAACGATCTGACGGTAAACGCCAACGGCCCGTTTGCCTTCGGCGGCCTTGCGGCGGGCACGAGCTTCGCGATTACGGTCGCGACGCAGCCTGCGAACCAGACCTGCACCGTAGCGAACGGCACGGGGACAGTCGGGTCATCGAACATCACTAACGTCAGCGTGACTTGTTCGACGATCAAAACGTCGACCGCTGGCAGTCTCGACACGACTTTCGGCAGCTCCGGAAAGGCCACGACCGCATTTGGCGGCAAGAACACCGCGATGGCGGTGCAAGCCGACGGCAAGATCGTGATGGCCGGCGGCTCGATCCTCGACTTCCTGCTCGCGCGCTACAACGCCGACGGCAGCCTCGATGCGACCTTCGGCACGGGAGGATTGATCACGACTGACGTCGGCGGCTTCACGCAGGAGGAAGCGCGCGCGGTCGCTGTTCAGGGCGACGGGAAAATCCTCGTCGCCGGCAACGTGCGCGTCAGCGAAGTGCGTGGCGGCACGCTGTTCGACGAATTCACGTTCGCGCTCGTCCGTTACAACACTGATGGGAGCCTCGACACCACCTTCGGCGGGACGGGCAAGGTCAAGAGCACCGTCGTCGGCCGTGCGTTCGCGATCGCGGTGCGCAGCGACGGCAAGATCCTGCTGGCTGGCGACGACACGCTCTCCGCCGCTGAAGACAACTTCAGACTCGCGCGCTTCAACGCCGATGGCAGCCTCGACACGACGTTCGGCAGTGCCGGGTCGGTGGTGACCGACGTCACCGCTGGCATCGATGGCGCAAAGAACATCGTGCTGATGGCGGATGACAGGATCGTCCTCAGCGGCGCGCTCAGCAAAGGGACGGGAACCGGCATCGAGCGCTATACGCCCGACGGCAGACCCGACGGTAGCTTCGGTACATCCGGCAGCGTCGAGATCGCCGGCGCCTTCGACGGCGAAGGCCTGGCGATGCAGAGCGACGGCAAGCTCTTGCTGGTGGGCAGCAAGCAGGTCGGCGTCGGCAACGCCAACGTGACGCAGTTCGAGCTGCGGCGATTGAATGCGGACGGCAGCGTCGATGACAAGTTCGGCAGCGGTGGAACTGTCGACACAGCGTTCGGCACGCTGGACTCCGCGCAGTCGGTCGCTGTGCAGAGAGACGGGAAGATTCTCGTGGGCGGATCGGCCGACGGATTCCAGTTCGGCCTGGCGCGCTACAACGACGCCGGCACGCTCGATGCCGGGTTTGCTGCGAGCGGGAAGTTGAAGGTCGCGTTCTTCGGGCTGGATGCGAGCGCGGAGAGTGTGGCGGTGTTGCCGGATGACAAGATCTTGCTTGGAGGATTTGCTAACGACGGCAGCCGTCCCGGGTACGCGCTCGCGCGAATCAATCCCTAGCTGACGCATTGTGCGGCGCGTTGAGCGGGGCCTTGTTGCCTGTTCAACGCGTTCGTGCTTCACTCCGCACTCGCGCGCTGCGGTCACCAAGAAGAATTGCGAGACGACCGAGCGCAGATAGCGTCAACGGATCAGTTCCCTTTCCTCCGGAGGGTACAACCATGTCCCGCTTGATGCGCTTTGGAATACCTCTGCTCGCAACGCTGCCGCTCCTCGCTCACGCCGGCGTCTCCGGCACCTACGTCGAGGAGCAGAACCCTGCGATCAGCCTCGTGCTGATCGAAGCGGACGACGGCACGGTGACCGGCAATTTCACGGGAGCCACGTCGACCCCGCTCACCGCCCGCCGCAGCGGCAACACTCTGAGCGGACGAGCCGGCAACGCCAGCGTCGGCGCCGATCTCAAGGCCACGATCAACAACCCAGACACACTCACCGTTGTGCTGACCGTCGACGGCGAGAGCGAGCAACACGTGTTTCGCCGGGCCAGCGCTCCGTCGAGCTCGAACGCCGCAAAGAGCGGCAAGCGCCACGTCACAGTCAACGATGTCCGGCTGTCGGATGAGGAACTCGCGCAGATCGAGCAGAACTTTCGAGTGCGGATCCTCGACGCCGACTATTGGTACGACACCATCAGCGGCGCATGGGGAGTGAGAGGCGGTCCGACGCGCGGCTTCATCTACTCCGGCCTGAACATTGGCGGACCACTCAAGGCGAATGCCTCGGGCGGCGGCACCGGCGTGTTCATCAACGGCCGTGAGCTGCACCCGCGCGACGTCTCCGGTTTGCAGAGGTGTACGAAGGTGAATCCGGGACGCTACTGGGTTCGCGCGGACGGCTTCGGCGGCTTCGAGAACGGCCCGGCATTCTTCAACCTGATCGCACTCTGTAGCCCGCCGGGCAACGGCGGTCCCGCGGGCGGTTGGCTTTGCGACGGCGGAAGCTGCGGCACGTCACGCACGGTCACGGGACCGTATGGAGTTGTGAGCGAAGGTAACGGCCAGGCCGGCGTTTATGGCGACA
>Ga0207674_10009885_pt1 | contig 10853 bp, 9 predicted proteins | sample KBSCornC72_FD_184303 | JGI IMG/M metagenome (GOLD analysis project Ga0207674, IMG submission 184303) | Corn rhizosphere microbial communities from Kellogg Biological Station, Michigan, USA - KBS Corn C7-2 (SPAdes) (version 2) | ecosystem: Host-associated > Plants > Roots > Rhizosphere > Soil ...
AGGGTGAACAGCCCGCCGGCACCGATGCCCTGCACCGCCCGGAACGCCGCGAGCATGTACATCGACGTCGCGAACGAGCACAGCGCCGATCCGGCGATGAACACCGAGATCGCGAACATGAACAGCTTCTTGCGGCCGTAGAGGTCGCCCAGCCTGCCGTAGATCGGCGTCGCGATCGTCGAGGTGATCAGGTACGCCGTGGTGACCCACGCCTGCACCGAGAGACCGTGGAGGTCGTCGGAGATGGTGCGGATGGCGGTGGAGACGATCGTCTGGTCGAGGGCGCCCAGGAACATGCCCATCATCAGGCCGGTGATGATGGTGAGGATCTGCCGGTGGGTGTACTCCCCCGACTCCGAGGGAGCCGACGGGAACTGCTCAGCTGTGGTCATCGCCCGCGATCCTATCGGTTGCCCGAGACAACCGATGAATCGCCGAGGATCGCGGCGTGGCCGACGCCGAGCCGGCGCCGGGGCGGCGCCAGGAGGGGAGGTGGAGCTGCGTCGACGACGTCGACGTGGCGACCAGGCGGCCGGAGGCCACGACGTACGCCGGCGGGTCGTGGTGGGCGAGCACCGAGCGCAGGGTCGGCTGGTGGTGGACCACGAGGTCGGCGTTGCCGCCCTCCTCGAGGCGGTGCCCGGCCACGCCCAGGACCGTCGCGGCCGTGGTCGTCACCGCGTCGTAGACCAGGTCGAGGCCGGCGGTGTCGACAGCCTCCAGGGCGTGGGCGGCGAGGAACGCGACCTCGAGCATGTTGTGCCTGCCGAACGGGTAGAACGCGTCCTCGATGTCGTCCTGCCCGAGTGCGACCGGAACCCCCATCGCGGTCAGCTCGCGCACGGGCAGGTGCAGCGGACCGGTGTGCGGGTCGCTGACGAAGCCGAGGCCGGCCCGCCTCGCCAGGCCCGCCAGACGCTCCAGCTCGGGGCGGGCGTACAGCCCGACGGCACGCGCATGGTTGGCGACGCCGCGCCCGAGCAGTCCGAACTGCACCATCGCCTCCGCCAGCATCTCGGTCGTCCGGAGGCTCGGGTCGCCGGTGTCGTCGACGAGCATCGCGACCCGGCGGTCCTGGGAGGCGGCGAGCGCGCACATCCGGTGCACGTGCTCGCGCGCCTCGGCGTCGGTGCGCTCGATCCACGGGATGCCACCCACGACGTCCGCGCCGAGGTCGACGGCCTCCTGGACCAGGGTCTCGGCGCCGGGATCGCGCAGCAGGCCGTCCTGGGGGAACGCCACGACCTGCAGGTCGACGACGCCGCGGAACTCGTCGCGCAGCGTCAGCAGGGGGATGACGCCCTCCAGACGCGCCGAGGTGTCGACGTCGGCGAACGCCAGCACGTGGCGCACGCCGTACCGCACGGCCTGCAGGACCGCCCAGCGGGCGTTCGGCTCGATCCACGAGCGGTCGTACTCCGCCTTGACCGCGGACGCGAGCTCGATCGCGTGCCTCGCGGAGGCCATCCCCTCACCGGTGTACGCCGTGAGCGCGGCGTCGCCGACCCGGTCGAGCGTGCCCACCTTGTCCAGATGCAGGTGACCGTCGACGAAGCTCTCGGTGACCAAGCCACCGGCGGCGTCGATCTCGTCCCGGCCGGTCAGCGGCGCCTGGGTGACCGCGGCGACCCGACCGTCGTCGATGCCGATCTGCCAACGCCCGGGGCGGTCGCGCAGGGACGCGTCCGCGACCACGAGCTGGTGGGTGCTCACTCGCCAGTTATAGCGGCCCTCGGTCCGACTTCCGCGGTGTTGCGGTCACCTCTGCGGTGTCAGGCCGGCTCTGGTGCGGTGATAACCCCGCGTTACTTGAGAGATCGGGCGGGCGTAGCGCGTGGGGAGGGAGGCCGTCGCGCGCAGGTGGATGTTCTGCAGCAGCCCGATGGCCAGCATCCCCGCGAACATCGACGAGCCGCCGTACGACACGAACGGCAGGGGGACGCCGGTCACGGGCATGATGCCCAGGCACATGCCGATGTTCTGGAACGCCTGGAAGCCGAACCAGCAGGCGATGCCCGCCGCCGCGACGCGACCGAAGAGATCGGTGGACAGTGCGGAGATCGCCAGGGCGCGCCAGATGACGATGCCGAGCAGCGCGATCAGGACGGCGGCACCCACCAGGCCCAGCTCCTCCCCCGCCACGGTGAAGATGAAGTCCGTGTGCTGCTCGGGCACGAAGCCGGCCCGCGTCTGCGACCCGTGGAACAGGCCCTGCCCGAAGAGGCCGCCGTTGCCGACGGCGATCCGGGCCTGCTCGGTGTTGTACCCGGCACCGCGCGGGTCGAGGTCGGGGTTGGTGAAGGCCAGGAAGCGGTCGATCTGGTACGGCTTGAGCAGGTGACCGGCGAACACCGCCACGCCGCCGACCAGCCCCCCGGCCAGCAGGAACGCCAGCCAGCGCCGCGGGGCACCCGCGACGGCGAGCACACCGAAGACGGTCGCCGACAGGACGAGCAGGGTGCCGAGGTCGGGCTGGAGCATGATCAGTGCGGCCGGCACGCCGGCGATCACGAGCATTCCGACCACCTCCGCCGAGCCCACCCCGGTACGGCGTCCCTCCTTCCGCTCGGCCACGAGCAGCGCCATCCCGATCACCACCGCGAGCTTGGCGAACTCCGACGGCTGGATCGACATCCCGGCCACGTCGATCCACGACCGCGAGCCGTTGACCGTGGTGCCCATCGTCAGCACGAGCACGAGCCCGCCGACCGAGGCGAGGTAGACCACCGGTGCGACGATCCGGACCCAGCGGTGATCGGTGGCCATCACGACCACCATCAGCACGAGCCCGATGCAGACGTTCACCAGCTGCTTGCGCAGGTACGCCGTGGGGTCCCCCGCGGTGAGGTCGTCGCGGTGGGACGTGGCCGACCAGACCAGGAGCGTGCCGAGCACCAGCAGGCAGAGCACGGCCAGCATCAGGACCCGGTCGACCCCGGGGTTGCGCAGGCGTCCGTTCATGGTCGGCCCCGTCCCGGTTTGCGCGGTCTGGGCGGCAGGATCGAGCCGTCCGGCTGGAAGGACGGGAGCGTGTCCGGGGCGACGATGCCGGGGATGAGCGCGTCCTTGGTGTCCACGGTCGAGCCGTGCACGCCGTACAGGGACTCCCAGATCTTGCGGACGAACGGGCCGGACGTGCCGGATCCGGTGCCGCCCTGGGTCACCATCATCAGGACCACGTAGTTGTCGTCGTACGACGCGACCCACGACGTCGACTGCTTGCCGTACACCTCGGCGGACCCCGTCTTGGAGCGGATGTGGATCCGGTCGAGGGGGAAGCCGAGCATCTTCCAGGCCAGGGTGCCGGTCCTGGCGGTGCCCAGCAGCGCGTCGGTGACGTAGGAGATGGCGTGGGCCGGGTCGGACACGTGGCCCTGCACCTTCGGCCGGATCCGCCTCACGACCTTGCCGCTCGGGCTGACGATCGCCTTGGCGATGCGGGGTTCGTAGAGGGTCCCACCGTTGGACAGCGCGGCGTACGCCCGCGCCAGCTGCAGCGGCGTGACCAGTGTGTCCCCTTGACCGATCGCGAAGTTCACCGCGTCACCGGCGCGGTAGTAGCTGCCCTCGAGGCAGAACTCGTGCGCGAACAGCTTCAGGTAGGGGCTGGTGCCGGCCGGCGGATGCTGGTCGATGCCGCAGTAGTAGCCCTTCATCGACTTCCAGTAGGCGAGCTTCCAGCGCCGGTCGGCGATCCGGCCCGAGGCCTCGCCCGGGACGTCGATGCCGGTCGGCCGGCCGAAGCCGAACGCCTTCGCCTCGTCGACCAGTGGGTCGCGGGCGTTGACGTTCGTGGGGTCCTGACCGAACTCATGCCAGAAGTGGTAGCCGACCCGGTAGAAGAAGGTGTCGCAGGAGACCTGCAGCGCCCTGGCGAAGTCGATCATCCCGTAGGACTCCGACTCGTAGTTGTGGAAGAGTCGGTTGCCGACCTGGAAGCCCGAGGAGCAGTCGAGCCTGCTGCCCGGACCGAAGCCGTGGTTGAACGCGCCGACGGTCATGATCGGCTTCCACGTCGAGCCGGGCGCGAACTGGCCCTGGTAGGCGCGGGCGAGCAGGGGGTCGCCCGCACGCGGCGAGTACAGCCGCGCCAGCTGCTTCTTGGTGATGCCGCCGACCCACGCCCCCGGGTTGTACGTCGGCTGGCTCGCCATCGCGACGACCCGGCCGGTCCTGGCCTGGAGCACGATCGCGGCACCGGAGTCGGCGCGGTAGTTGCGGTGGGTGACCGGGTCGTACGTCGCCCGCGCGGTCGTGATCGCGTCGTGCAGCGCGTGCTCGGTCGCCGCCTGCACCCGCGCGTCGATGGACGTGACCAGGGTGTCCCCCGGGTTGCCGTCGACCCGACCCTCGTCACCGAGCACCCGACCCATCGAGTCCACCGCGACCTTCTGGTAGCCGGGTCGGCCGCGCAGGTAGCGGTCGTACTCCTCCTCGATCCCCGCGCGTCCGACCGTGCTGGCGCCGTTCACCGAGGTGTCGTGGTCCTGCTTGGCGTGCTGGAGCTCCCCGGCGGTGATCGGGCTGAGGTAGCCGACGATGTCGGCGAGGTTCACGCCGTACGGCCGGGGGTAGGCACGGACGCTCTGCTGCTGCGCGACGACGGCCGGGTAGTCCTCCGGCTGCTCCAGGATCCTCAGCGCCACGGCCTGGCGGACCTCGGTCGCGACCGGCACGGGCTGGTACGGCGAGCCGTTCCAGCAGAGCCCGCGCTTGCTGCCGGGATCGCCGCAGGTGACCAGCGCCTGCTCGATCCGCTTCCGGGGGGTGTGGACCGCATCGGCGAGTCGGCTCAGGACGACGCTGCGGTCGTGCCCCGAGAGCCTGTCGAGAAGCGTCCGGTCGACGGAGACCACCCAGGCGGTGCGGTTGGCGACCAGCGGCCGGCCCTGGTCGTCCACGATCAGGCCCCGCTGCGGCTGGACCACCACCTCGCGCAACGACTGGCTGGCCGCCGCCTGGCGGTAGGAGTCGCCGGAGACGACCTGGAGGTAGTACAGCCGGGCGAAGAGGGTGGCGAACAACGAGAACACCAGGACCCGGACCACGATCAGTCGCAGCCGCGACCGCTCGCCGCTCCGGACCCCGGGGCGGGGGTCGCGCGACGAGGACGGCGGGATGGACGGCTTCATCGCGCGCTCGCGGGCTCCAGCCGGGCGAGCAGGCGCATCACACCCGGCAGCACCAGCGGCGTGAGCAGCACGTCCCAGAGCAGGGCCACCAGGATCACCCGGAACACGTCACCGGTGCTTCCGACGGCGTCGCCGAGGACCAGCCCGGTGAGCGCGTAGACCGAGGTGCCGACGAACGACGAGACCGCGACCGTGGCGACCACCGTGGTCGCCGGCGTGCGGGTGTCCTGCCGCATGAGCCCGGCGACGAACCCCACGACGACGAGCGCCAGCGCCCAGCGGCCGGCCACGTGGTCGGCGGGAGGGGCGAGGTCGAGCATCAGGCCGGCGAAGAAGCCGAGCGTGGCCGCGAACGCCGGGCCGCGCACGAGGGCGGCGGCGACGACGACGAGCAGGCAGAAGTTGGGGACGATCCCCTCCCATGCGACGTGCGGGAAGACCGCGACCTGCAGCACCAGCGCCAGCACGACCAGTGCGGCCGCGACGGCGACCCGGAGCGACCTCACCGGAGGCTCCCGTCCGCCTCGATCACGCCGCGGTCGCTGCGCGTCCCCGACGGCACCACGACGCCGACGAGGTCGAGCGCGCCGAAGTCGACGTATGGCTGGATCACCGCGCGCTGCGTCGACTCGCGGAGGCTGGCGTAGACGGCCCTGACGCGCCCGATGGGCACCCCGGAGACGTACGGCGCCCCGCCCTGGCTGCCCCAGGTGACGATCGGGTCGCCCTTGGCCGGCGCCGCGGACTGGTCGACGAGCTGGAGGTCGAGCGTGCCGTGGTCCCCGAGCCCGCCGCGGCCCCTGAGGAAGCCGACCTCCATCGACGACCCGACGCGGCCCCCGACGACCGACTCGGTGTCCACGATCAGGAGGACGGTCGCGGTCGTCGGAGTCACCCTGAGCACGCGGCCGACCAGCCCGTCGTCGTTGAGGACCGTCTCATCGGGCCGCACCCCGGCGTCCGAGCCGGCATCGATGGTGACCGTGCGGGAGAAGGACTGGGCCGGGCCGTAGGCCACGACGTGCGCCGGCACGAGCGCCTGGCCGAGCGTGTCGGCCGCGGCGGTGAGACCTTGGAACTCGGCGAGCTGGTTGCGCTGGTACTGCGACGTCGCCTGCTCGGCCTTCAGCCGGGAGTTCTCCGACTGCAGCGCCGCGATGTCGTGCTGCATGGCGCGGCGCGAGGTGAACCAGTCGCCGATCGCGGTGACCGGCCGGACCACCGACGACGTCGCCGACTCGACCGGACCGAAGATCGACCCCATCGCGTCGCGAGCCGGCTCGATCGGCGAGCCGGGACCCGGACGGTGGTCGAGGGTCATCAGGGTCAGGCAGGCCAGGACCAACGCGATCATCCGCGACCGCAGGCGGGAGCGGTCGGCACGCTGGTCGAAGGTGTCGGGACCCGGGCGCAGGGGGCGATAGCCCCGCAACAGGCCGGGCAGGCGGATCGTCTTCGGCATCGGTCGCCGGGTCGGTCGCTGAAAGGGCATCAGTACCGCCGGCGCTCCGAGACCAGGACCTGCTGGAGCCCCTCGAACTCCTCCACGCACTTGCCGGCGCCCATGGCGACGCTCGAGAGGGGGTCCTCGGCGACGTGCACGGGCATCCCGGTCTCGTGACGGAGACGTTCGTCGAGCCCGCGGAGGAGGGCACCGCCGCCGGTCAGGACGATGCCGCGGTCCATGATGTCGCCGGCCAGCTCGGGCGGCGTCTGGTCGAGCGTCGTACGGACGGCGTCGATGATCGCGTGCAGCGGCTCCTCGAGCGCCTTGCGGACGTCGGCACTGGAGACGACGACCGATCGGGGCAGACCGCTGATCATGTCGCGGCCGCGGACCTCGGCCTCGGGCTCGTCGTGGGTCGGGAACGCCGAGCCGAGGGTCATCTTGACCTCCTCGGCGGTCCGCTCGCCGAGCATGAGGCTGTACTCCTTCTTCATCCAGGCGACGATCGCGGCGTCGAGGTCGTCGCCCGCGGTGCGGATGGACAGGCTGGTGACAACGCCGCCGAGGGAGATGACCGCGACCTCGGTGGTGCCGCCGCCGACGTCGACGACCATGTTGCCGGCCGCCTGGTGCACGGGGAGCCCGGCGCCGATCGCGGCCGCCATCGGCTCCTCGATGATGTAGACCTTGCGGGCGCCGGCCTGGTAACCGGCCTCCTTCACCGCCCGCTGCTCGACGGCGGTGACCCCGCTCGGGACGCACACGACCATCCGAGGCTTGGCGAGGTAGCGGCGGCGGTGGACCTGCTGGATGAAGAACCGCAGCATCTGCTCGGTCGCCTCGAAGTCGGCGATCACGCCGTCCTTCATCGGACGCAGGGCGGTGATGTTGTCGGGGGTGCGCCCGATCATCCGCTTGGCCTCGTGGCCCACGGCGAGGACCTCGCCGGTGGTGTCGTTCAGCGCCACCACGCTGGGCTCGTCGAGCATGATCCCGCGGCCGCGGACATAGACCAGCGTGTTGGCGGTTCCGAGGTCGACCGCCATGTCGCGGCCGATGATGCTGTTCGCCATGCGCAGTGCCTCGCAGGTTCGCGTCGTTCGGGGAAGGGTGGGGACACACGCCTGCGACCCCGTGGACCGGCCTGCCCGATCCACGCGGCACGACGACCCGCTAGCAGGTTAGGAGCGGGTCCGTCCCAGGCCCGGCTCCCACGCCGGGACCGGCGTAAAGACCTGGGCCCGGGGTGCGGAGCGTCGGGAGGCGTCCGCGGCGCGGTCTCCGTCCGCGCTTGGGGGTCAGAGACCCTCGAACCAGATCCCGATCTCGCGTACGGCGGACTCGGGCGCGTCGGAGCCGTGGACCAGGTTCTGCTGGACCGCCGCGCCCCAGTCGCGGCCGAGGTCGCCGCGGATCGTGCCTGGCGCCGCGGCGGTCGGGTCGGTCGCGCCGGCCAGGGACCGGAACCCCTCGACCACCCGCTCGCCCTCGACCACCATCGCCACGACGGGTCCGGAGAGCATGAACTCGACCAGCGGCTGGTAGAAGGGCTTGCCCTCGTGCTCGGCGTAGTGGCGGGCGAGCAGCTCGGGGGTGGCGGTACGGAGCTCGAGGCGCACCAGCGTGTACCCCTTGGCCTCGATCCGCCGGATCACCTCGCCGACGAGTCCACGGCGGACGCCGTCGGGCTTGACCAGGACCAGGGTGCGCTCCATGCGCGGCACCCTATCCAGCGGTCAGCGGACGGCGGCAGCCGCGCCCCAGTCGACCAGCCGGGCCAGCACCTCGGCCGGCACCGGGCCGTCGTCGTCGGGCTGGATCTCTCCCGCGACGACCGACAGCGGGACCACCCCCGCCCAGGTCCCGGGCGCGACGTCCTCGGCCTCGTCCTTCGGGCCGCCGGTGCGCGCCTTGACCGAGGCCTCGGCCAGCGGGATCGCGATCACGGTGGTCGCGGCCAGCTCCTTGCGGGTGCTCGCGCGGAGCGTCGCCGACCGTCCCGGGACGACGTGGTCGACGATCAGGCGCAGCGCACGGTCGCGCTCGGCCGGGTCGTCCACCCGACGCGCCGCGCCGTACACGACCGCCGAGCGGTAGTTCATCGAGTGGCCGAACGCCGTGCGCGCGAGCACCGCGCCGTCGACCAGTGTGAAGGTCGCGCACACGGTCTGCTCCGGGGCCTGCACCAGCCACGGTGCCGCCACGGAGCCGTGGAGGTACAGCGTCCCTCCCTCGTCAGGGCCTTCCGGGTCGACGCCGTGGACCGCCGGCAGCACGACGGGCTCGCCGTCGCGGACGATGCCGACGTGACACACCAGCGCCTCGCCGAGCACGGCGAAGAGATCCGCCCGGTCGTGGCTCCCGCGCTCGCTGTGCCGAGTCAGGGTGGTCCGGGCGCTCGGCGACAAGCTCGTGCTCATGGTCCTATCCTCGACCAGAAGTGGCCTGTCCGCACGGGCCACTTGGTCGCCGATCAGACAGGACACTCGTGTCGCGCAGCTCCCCCGTCCCGGTCACCCTCGACCGCGGGTCCGGCGTCCCGCTGGCCCGCCAGCTGGCGGCCGCCGTCCGGGACCACGTCGTGGCGGGCACGCTGCCGGTCGGTCAGCGGCTCCCGAGCACCCGCGCCCTGGCCGGCGACCTCGGCGTCTCACGCAGCGTCACCGAGCAGGCCTACGACCAGCTCACCGCCGAGGGCTGGCTCGAGAGCCGCCGCGGCTCGGGGACGTACGTCGCGGCCGGCGCGGCACCGCTCCGACGCCACCGGCCGTCGCCACCGCGGCCGAGGCGGTCCGGACTGCTCCGCCTGGACACGGGCACGCCCTGGATCGACCCCCGTCACCGCGCCGCCTGGCGGCGCGCCTGGCGTGACGTGTCGGTCGCCACGCCTCCGACGGGGTACGACGACCCGGCCGGGCTGCCCGAGCTGCGCGTGGAGCTCGCCGGCCATCTCGCCCGCACGCGCGGACTGACCTGCGCGCCCGATGAGATCCTGGTGACGACCGGGACGATCGGCGGCCTGAGCCAGGTCCTCGCGGCCCTCCCGGCCGGCCCGGTCGCCCACGAGGACCCCGGCTACCGGGCGGCCGCCGAGGCCATCCGGGCCGGGGGCCGCGAGATCCGCGACGTGCCCGCCGCCGAGCCGGTGACCGACCTCGACGGGTGCGCGGCCGCGTACGTCACCCCCGCCCACCAGCACCCCCTCGGGCCGGTGATGTCGGGCGCCGACCGGCTGTCCCTGCTCGCCGCCGCCCGGCGCACGGGGTGCGTCGTGATCGAGGACGACTACGACTCGGAGTTCCGCTACGACGTCGCGCCGGTGCCGGCTCTGGCGGCGCTCGACCGCGACGTCGTCGCCTACCTCGGCACCACCAGCAAGACCGTCGCCCCGAGCATGCGGCTGGGCTGGCTCGTCCCGCCGCCGCGCCTGCTGGACGAGCTGGTCGCCGCCAAGCAGGCCAGCGACCTCGGCAGCCCGACGCTGCCGCAGCTCGTCCTCGCCCGGCTGATCACCGACGGCGACTACGACAAGCACGTCCGGCTGGTGCGCGCGCGCCACCAGGCGCGCCGCGACGCCCTGCTCGGCGCCCTCACCACCGCGCTGCCCGGCGCGCAGGTGCAGGGTGTGGCCGCCGGCCTGCATCTGGTCGTCACGTTGCCCGACGGCGTCGACGACTAGGCCCTGGTCGACCGCCTGCGGGCCGACGGCGTGGGCGCGCATCCGCTGTCCTGGCACCGCCAGCTGCCGGGCCCGCCCGGGCTCGTCCTCGGCTACGCCGCCCACACCCCCGGACAGCTACGCGCCGCCGCCGCGACGATCGGCCGGATCGCCACCCAACCGAAGCGCGGCCGGCCGGGTAGATGAAGGCGTGGCAGCGATCGTGGGGAGAGCCCCGCTGAGGCCGGGGACGATCGAGCGGGAAGCGTTCGGCGCCTGGGTCGACCCGCACTGGGCGACGATGGCGCACCTCGCGCGCCGCCTCGCCCCGCCCGGCGAGTGGGAGGACGTCCTGCAGGAGGCGCTGGGCGCGGCCTGGCGCAAACGCGGGCAGTACGACCCCGGCCGCGGAAGTCCGCGCAACTGGCTACTGGCCGTCGTCGCCGACCAGGCCCGCAAGGGGCATCGCCGCCGCCGGGCGTTCGACGTGCTCGAGGACGGCGCCGTCGACGACGTCCGCGCCGACCTCGACCTGGCCCGGGCGCTGCGCCGGCTGACCGCCCGGCAGCGGGCGGCCATCGAGCTGCACTACTACCTCGGGCTGCCAGTAGCCGAG
>Ga0207674_10009886_pt1 | contig 10852 bp, 5 predicted proteins | sample KBSCornC72_FD_184303 | JGI IMG/M metagenome (GOLD analysis project Ga0207674, IMG submission 184303) | Corn rhizosphere microbial communities from Kellogg Biological Station, Michigan, USA - KBS Corn C7-2 (SPAdes) (version 2) | ecosystem: Host-associated > Plants > Roots > Rhizosphere > Soil ...
GTCGGGGCCGGCCCGCGCGGTCACATGGACATCATGGGCCTGGCCATGGCCGACGGCGCTGACCTGCGGGTCCACCCCACGGGCAAGGCGGTGCTCGCCATCTCCGTGCAAACCCAGGGCCAGGGCCACGAGACCACGTTCGCGCAGTTGGTCGCGCAAGAACTCGGCCTGTCGCCGGACGACGTCGATGTCGTGCACGGCGATACCGACCGGACGCCGTTCGGCCTTGGCACCTACGGGTCGCGGTCCACGCCGGTGTCCGGCGCCGCGGCGGTGGTCGCCGCCAGGAAGGTCCGCGAGCGTGCCCGCCTTGTCGCCGCGGTCATGCTCGAAGTCGACGCGGATGACCTTGAGTGGCTGGACGGCATGTGGCGCGTCAAGGGCGACCCCGACCAGGCCCTCGGCATCGCGCAGATCGCCGGGGCAGCGCACTCGGCGCTTGAGCTGCCGCCCGGGATCGAGGGCCACCTGGACGCGTCGGCCGTGTACAACCCGCCGAACCTGACGTTCCCGTTCGGCGCGTACATCTGCGTCACCGACGTGGACCCCGGCACCGGCGAGGTCAAGGTCCGCCGGTTCATCGCCGTCGACGACTGCGGCGTCCGGATCAACCCGATGATCGTTGAAGGGCAAATACACCGCGGCATCGCCGACGGCATCGGCATCGCTTTGATGCAGGCCATTTCCTTCGACGAGAACGGCAACTGCCTGGGCGGTTCCTTCATGGACTACCTGCTGCCCACGTCGCTTGAGTGCCCCTCACCGGAACTCGGCATGACGGTCACGCCGTCCCCGCACCACCCGGTCGGCGCCAAGGGCATCGGCGAGTCGGCGACCGTCGGCGCACCGCCCGCCGTGGTCAACTCGGTCGTGGACGCCCTCGCCCCGTTTGGCGTAACGCACGCGGACATGCCCCTGACCCCGGCAAACGTATGGCTGGCCATCCAAGGGCGCCCCGTCAGAACGGACCTGTCCGCCAGCTAGACAGCTGGGGGAGAAGCGCGGAGCAACGAACCGTTCTGAAGAGGTGAAGAGGGTTTCACTGGACGCGGGCGGGGTAACTGGGTGACTCTGACCACACATGGAAGTTTTGTCGGAAGAGTGACCCCTCCTCGACGTAGCTTAGTAGTTTCTGCAAAGTCCCTCGTTATCTTCCTCATGCCGATCGGAGGTCCCGCGGGCTGGTGAGCATGGAGGAGACGGTGCCACAGCAGGCGCACGAGCAGCGAGAAAAGCCCAGGCACCGCGAAACGGGCACCACGCGGCAGGCCGGGGAAAAGCCGAAACAGCAAGGGTTCCGCCCCGACATCCAGGGGATGCGGGCGATCGCCGTGGGCATGGTGGTCACCTACCACCTGTGGCCGTCGGCGCTGCCTGGCGGGTTCGCAGGCGTGGACGTCTTCTTCGTGATCTCCGGGTTCCTGATCACCGGCCACTTGCTCCGCGAATACCAGAAGACCGGCCGGATCGCGCTGCTCGACTTCTGGGGACGGCGGGCGAAGCGGCTCGTTCCCGCGGCGGCACTGGTGCTCACCGTGACCTGGGTGGCCTCGCGGTTCGTGCTGCCGGTGACGCAGCTGGCGGACACCGCATCTCAGATCAGAGCGAGCGCGCTGTACTACCAGAACTGGCAGCTCGCGTGGAACGCGGTCGACTACCTCAAGTCGGACAGCGCGGCGAGCCCGGTGCAGCACTTCTGGTCGCTGTCGGTGGAGGAACAGTTCTACCTGGGCTGGCCCCTGCTGTTCCTCCTCGCGGCGCTCGTGGCGCTGACGGCGCGGCACCGCGCCAGGCGGACCCGCGGGCACCACGTGGTCCTGCTCCTCGCGGGCGCGGTTGTCGTCGGCTCGCTCTGGTACTCGGTCTACTACACGCACGCCAACCCGTCGGGCGCCTACTTCGTGACCACCACCAGGATCTGGGAGCTCGGCCTCGGCGGCCTGCTCGCGCTCCTGCCCGCGGGGCTGAGCACCCGGATCGGCCGGTTCGGCCTGCTCGGCTGGGCCGGCCTCGGCCTGGTGATCGCGTCGGCGTTTGTGCTGAGCGGCACCGACGCCTTCCCCGGGTACCTCGCCCTGCTGCCCGCGGGCGGCGCCGCGGCGCTGATTCTCGGCGGCTCGGCGGCGGGACGCTTCGGGCCGCATCGGCTGACGTCCATGAGGCCGATGGTGTTCGTCGGCGGCATCTCCTACTCGCTGTACCTGTGGCACTGGCCGCTTATCGTGCTCTACATCGCGTGGAGCGGCCGCAGGATCGGGGTCGTCACCGGCCTGGCGATCATCGTGGTCGCCGTCTCGCTCTCCTGGCTGACCAAGGTCTGGGTCGAAGACAAGGTGCGCACCGCGTCGCTGCTTTCCGGGCACGGCTGGCGGTCCGTTTCCACCGCGCTCGCGGCGGTCGTGCCCGTTGTCCTCGTAACGCTCTACATCACCGCCCAGCCGGGGCCGTTGAACGGCCGCCTCGGCCCGAACTACCCGGGCGCGGCGGCCCTCGCCAGCAAGGTGACAAAGGTCAAGCCTGAGCCCTTCCTCCCCACGCCGAGCCAGGTCAAGCTGCCCACTTACTGGCAGCAGGGCTGCCTGGTCCCCCAGGCCTCGCCCACGCCCAAGGAGTGCGTGTACGGGGACACGTCGCACCCGGCGTTGACCGTCGCGCTGGTCGGCGACTCGATGGCCGGCGACTGGTTCACGCCGCTGCAGCAGATCGCCGACCAGCGGCACTGGAAGCTGGTCATCGAACTGCACTCCATCTGCCCGCTGACCCCGGCGATGATGGTCACTCCGAAGACGGGCGGTCCCTATGCCTCCTGCCATGCCTGGGGCGCGACCGTGATGCATGCCCTGACCACCAGCATCCGGCCGGACGTCGTGATCACCAGCGACTGGCCCGGCCTGGCCACGGTCAAGCACCCGGCGGCCGGGCCGGCGGCGCAGCAGGAGATCGGGGCCGGCATGGCCCAGTACTGGGATCAGCTTGAGAGCCACGGGATCTCCGTGGTCGCCATCAGGGAATCGCCGGACGTGGGACTGAACGTGCCTGACTGCCTCTCCAAGCACACGCCGGAGATGTGCACGGTATCCAAGGCCAAGGCCGAAGTGCACAATCCGCCCACCAAGTTCGCCGTCCGGGCGGTGTCGGGCAAGGTCCCGCTGATCAATATGGACTCGCTGATCTGCGGCCCGGCCACCTGCCCGCCTGTCGTCGGAAACGTCCTGGTCTACCAGGACAGCCATCACCTCACGAGCGCGTACGCGCTGACCACGGCGCCCTACCTCGAGAAGCGCCTGCTCAAGGTGAGCAAGACCCTGTCCGCGGCCTGACCGGGGGCAGTCGTTTTGTGAAATTTCGCACAAGCTCGCCGCTCTCGCGCAGCCGATGTCACCGAAATCACGTTGTGCCAGGTCACCCTAGCTGGCCTAGACCACACCGCGCGCTGGACGCCACGAGCTTGGCGGACTCCCCGCGGCCATGTCATAAATACTCTCCGTTACGAATGATGCGAAGAGCGTGATGGATCCCTCACTGCAAGACCGGAGGTTCTCCTGTCAAGATGAATAAATCGCCAACTTCTCAAGCGACGAGCTTGACGAACCGAGAGGACCGAGTAAGTGGCCGATGTTGATGCCATCTTGGAAGCCGCCCACCTGAAAAACGACCATGTGCGCGAGTACGTTCGCTACTGGGCCGGGATCACTGGCGCGGCTAACATCGAGGTCGTCAGCGCCGACGACGACGCTCGATTGGTCCAGGAGGCCCTGGAGGCTGGCGAGATCATGCCGGCGGGCGAAGACCTCTACTACTCGCGCAGCTACTACAAAGACACCGCGCGCTCGGAAGAGCGCACGATCGTCGCGACGAGCAACCCGGCCGACAAGGGCGTGTACGACAACTGGTACCCGTCGGACGAGATGAAGGCCAAGCTCATCGGCCTGATGACGGGGGCGTCCAAGGGCAAGACCATGTACGTCATCCCCTACCTGATGTCCGCCCCCGGCTCCCCGCTCGAGCGGTACGCGGCGGGCGTCGAGTTGACGGACAACCGCAGCGTCGTCCTGCACATGAACCGGATGGCCCGGGTCGGCGTCGAGTACATCAACAATCTCGCCGACCCGGACAGCTTCGTGCGCGCCGTGCACGTGACTGGTGACCTGGAGAACCTGGGGCAGGGCACACCGGAAGACAAGCGCTACTTCGTCACCGTGGCCGACGAGCGGACGATCCTGCACTTCGGCTCGTCCTACGGCGGCAACGCGCTGCTCGGCAAGATCGCGCACGGCCTGCGCCAGGCCGCCTACGACGGCTGGTCCTCCGGCAAGTTCCTGGCCGAGCAGTTCATGCTGCTCGGCATCACCGACAAGGTGACCGGCAAGAAGTGGCACATCGCGGGCGGCTTCCCGAGCGCCTCGGGCAAGACCAACCTCGCGATGACGCTGTCCCCCGACGCGCTCGGCGACCGCTACTACGTCGAGTTCTACGGCGACGACATCGCCTGGATGTGGGTCGGCGAGGACGGCCGCCTGTACGGCATGAACCCCGAGTTCGGCGTGTTCGGCGTGGCCAAGGACACCAACGAGAAGACCAACCCGACCGCGATCGAGGCCATCGCGCCCGGCACCAAGGCGATCTTCACGAACGTCGGCTACAACGCCAAGACGCACGCGGTGTGGTTCGAGGGCCGCACGCCCAACCCGCCGGCCGACCTGGACGGCTGGCTGGACTGGAAGGGCAACCCGATCGCCGACCGTTCGCCCGATGCGGCGGACGCCCCGTGGGCGCACCCGAACAGCCGGTTCACCACCACCCTCGCCAACGTGCCGAACGTCGCGAAGGACTACGACAACCCGGTCGGCGTCCCGATCGACGGCATCATCTTCGGCGGCCGGACCAGTGACCGCGAGCCGCTGATCCGGGCCATCACCGACGTGGCCGAGGGCGTCTACGACGGCCTCACGCTCGGCGCCGAGGCGACCTTCGCGGCCGACGGCCTCGACGGCCAGCTCCGCTACGACCCGATGTCCATGCGCCCGTTCATGTCCTACCCCGAGGGCCCGTACGCGGCGCACTGGCTGAAGATCATCGGCGCGTGCACGAACAAGCCGATCTTCGCGCACGTCAACTGGTTCCAGCGGGACGCCAAGGACGGCCACTTCCTCTGGCCCGGCTACCGCGACAACCTGCGTGCCCTGCTGTGGCTGATGCAGCTGCGCGACGGCACCGTGGAAGGGGTTCAAAGCCCGGTCGGCATCCTGCCGACCAAGGACGAGCTCAACACCGACGGCCTTGAGATCGACCCGGCCGACCTCGACAAGCTGCTCACGATCGACATCGACCGCTGGAAGCAGGAGATCGGCTTCCGCCAGGCGCACCTGGAGCAGTTCGCCAACCTCCCCGAGGAGATCTGGACGGCCCACCGCCGCGTCGCCGAGGCCCTCGGCGACTAAGGAAGAACGAACAGAAAAGACCAGGAAGCCGCGGGCTGGTGCGAGCGGAAATCGCACCGGCCCGCGGCGCTTCTGTCTTGTGAGTCTTCCGAACGACTTCCGCTTTTCTGCCCTGCGCCTCATGGCTCTTTAGCGCACGGGCGAGAGCGCGGGCGGCGGTTCGCCCGCGCTCGTCGTGGCGGCCGGCGAAGCCGGAATGTCAGGCGCTAGCGCGTGACATTCCGGATATTTCACTGATTTCGGCCGGAGCGAGCCGGGGTGGGTTCTGGCCCTATGACCCCCAGGGCCAGAAACCGTTTTGGCCCTGGGGGCCCCAGGCTTGCATCTATTGGCCCGGTGGGCCCCAGGGACATGACCGCTCTGGCCCAGTGGGCCCCAGGCACGCAACGCTCCTAGCCCGGCGGCCCCGGCGCAGGACTGTTCTCGCCGGCGGGCCGCACGGACTCTGCGATCCTGGCTCTGGGGTCACAAGCGCCTCACGGCGGCCCTCTCCGCGTGGGGCTCGGAGCCAGTGCGGCTACTGATCCTTAGGAGCGGGGTGCGGCTACTGATTCTCTGGTGATCAGGGTTGGGGTGAGGACGCGGCGGTCGCCTAGGCGGTGGCCACTTGTGATCTGGGCGAGGAGCAGGTCGATGCTGGCCGCGGCCACCGCGTCGAAGTCGGGGCGGACGGTGGTGAGCGGCGGGATGTAGTACGCCGCCTCGGGGACGTCGTCGAAGCCGACTACGCTGACGTCGCCTGGAACGCGGCGGCCGCGCTCGTGGAGGGCGCGCAGGATGCCGAGGGCCAGGTGGTCGTTGGCGGCGAACACCGCCGTGACGTCGTTCATCCTGGCGAGGATCTGGCCGTTGCGGTACCCCGACGCGGCGAGCCAGTCCGCCGACATCAGCGGGGGGACCTCCGCGCCGGCCTCGGTCAGCGCGCGGCGCCAGCCGGCGACGCGGCCGCGGGCGTCGAACCAGTCGTCTGGCCCCGAGACGTGCCAGACGGTGGAGTGGCCGGCGTCGAGCAGATGCCGCGTCGCCGCGTACGCGCCGGCCTCCTGGTCCACGGTCACCAGTTCCGTCGGCCGGGCGGGATCGCCGTCGATGGTCACCAGCGGGATGTCCTCGGGGAGGTCGTCGAGCGCGTCGTTGGCCGACTCCACCGGGGCGATGATGACCAGGCCCGCGACCCGCTGGTCAAGGTGGCGGCCGATCGCGTCGGCGATCGGCTGCCGGTCCAGCGTGCGGACGCTCTCCACGTTGACCGTGAAGCCGCGCCTGACGGCCTCCTCCGCGAGGGCGCTGAGCGTCGCGGCGGGACCGTACAGCGTCGACGACCGGGAGACAACGCCGATGACCTGGGAGGTTCCGGTCACGAGGAGGCGGGCGGCCTTGTTCGGCCGGTAGCCGAGTTCGTTGATGGCGGCCTGCACGCGGAGCCGGGTCTGCTCCCGCACGTTGGGATGGTCGTTCAGCACCCGCGAGACGGTCTGATGCGAGACGCCTGCCAGCTTGGCGACGTCGGTCATCGCCGGCTCTCTCACGGGTCTGACCACGTGGTACCCCAATTGATTCTCAAGTTGGCCCATCTCGCTGCGTCAACACTCTATCCCCCGACGTCAGTCCGTGTCCGGGTCGCCGGGCCTGGTGTCCCCGGCAGCTTCTCAGCAGCTAGATTGTGAACGTTAACAGATTAACCTGTCAACGCACCAAGCTCCTCACCCTGTCACTTTCCCGCATCCACACAGCTCAGCCAGTTCCGGGGTCATACTGTTCAGCAGGTGAGATTGCACGGGCAGCGCGGTAACGAGATGACATCTGGGTATTGACACCCTAGTTTGAGCACGTTAACAATCTGAGCCACGAGCGGTTGATAGACCCGGGCCGCTCGGGCGACATTCAGCCGGTACATCGGCGGCCGCCGCAGGGCGCCGCCGGGGCCGCTAAGGGAGACGAGACGACGTGACTGCGGATAGCAGCACCGCAGGTCAGCCCCTGGTTGTGGGCGTGGACTTCGGCACGCTTTCTGCGCGTGCCGTGGTGGTACGGGCGAGCGACGGCGCCGAACTCGGCACCGGAGTCGGCGAGTACGCGCACGGATCGATCGAGCGGACGCTGCCGTCCACCGGGCAGCCGCTCCCGCCAGACTGGGCGCTGCAGGACCCGGCGGACTGGCGCGCGGCGCTCGGCACCGCGGTGCGCGAGGCGCTGCGCGACGCCGGGGCCGACCCGGCGGACGTGGTCGGCATCGGCACCGACTTCACGGCCTGCACCGTGCTGCCGGTCCTGCGGGACGGCACCCCGCTCTGCGAGGTTCCCGAGCTGCGCGGCCGGCCGCACGCCTGGCCCAAGCTGTGGAAGCACCACGCGGCGCAGCCGCAGGCCGACCGGATCAACGACCTCGCCCACGCCCGCCACGAGGAATGGATCGCCAGGTACGGCGGCCGGATCTCGTCGGAGTGGGAGTTCGCCAAGGCGCTGCAGCTCCTCGAGGAGGACCCGGACACCTACCAGCGGACCGAGCGGTGGATCGAGGCCGCCGACTGGATCATCTGGGAGCTCTGCGGCACCGAGACGCGCAACGCCTGCACCGCCGGCTACAAGGGGATCTACCAGGACGGGCACTACCCGTCGGCGGACTACCTCAAGGCGCTCAACCCGGCCTTCGCCGACTTCGCGCAGACCCGGCTGGCCGGCGTGCCGCTGTCCGCGCTCGGCAGCCGCGCGGGCACGATGACCGCCGCGGGCGCCGCGCTCACCGGGCTGCCCGAGGGTATCGCGGTCGCCACGGGCAACGTCGACGCGCACGTCACCGCGCCCGCCGCCCGGGCCATCGCGCCCGGGCAGATGCTCGCGATCATGGGCACCTCGACCTGCCACGTGATGAACGGCGACCAGCTCGCGGACGTGCCCGGCATCTGCGGGGTCGTGGACGGCGGGATCATCGCGGGCAAGTTCGGCTACGAAGCGGGCCAAAGCGCGGTCGGTGACATCTTCGCCTGGTGGACCGGACTCGGCGTCCCGGAAAGCTACCTCGCGGACGCCGCGGCGCGCGGCCAGGACCTGCACGGGTACCTGTCCAGCAGGTGCGAGGGCCAGCCTGTTGGCGCGCACGGCCTCATCGCCCTGGACTGGATGGGCGGCAACCGCTCGATCCTCGTCGATCATCACCTGTCGGGGGTGATCGTCGGCCTGACGCTCGCCACCACGCCGGAAGAGGTCTACCTGGCGCTGCTCGAGTCCACCGCCTACGGCACCCGGGTGATCGTCGAGGCCTTCGAGGCCGCCGGGCTCCCCGTCACCGAGTTCATCGTCGCCGGCGGGCTCAAGCGCAACCGGCTGCTGATGCGGATCTACGCCGACGTGCTGCGCCGTCCCATCTACGTGACCACCTCAGATCAGGGCCCGGCGCTGGGCTCTGCGATCCACGCCGCGGTGGCCGCCGGGCTGCACGCCGACGTGACCGCCGCCTCCGCCGTGATGGGCCGGGTCGACGAGACGGCGTACCTGCCCGATCCGGACCGCGCGGACGTCTACGACGAGCTCTTCGCCGAGTACCGGACCCTGCACGACTACTTCTCCGGACGGCCGGAATGGGCGGGCAACGACGTGCTGCACCGCCTCCGCAACCGCAGGAACGGAGCGACCACCGGATGAGCGAGCTCACCACGCAACTCAAGTCGCTGCGCGAGCAGGTCGCCGCGCTGCACGCCGAACTCGTCAGGTACGGGCTCGTCGTCTGGACGGCGGGCAACGTCTCTGGCCGCGTCCCCGGCCACGAGCTGCTGGTGATCAAGCCGAGCGGTGTCTCCTACGACGAGCTGACCCCGGAGTCCATGATCGTCTGCGACCTCGACGGCAACGTGGTCGAGGGTGACCTCTCCCCTTCGAGCGACACCGCCGCCCACGCCTACGTCTACCGGCACATGCCCGAGGTCGGCGGCGTGGTGCACACGCACTCCACCTACGCCTGCGCCTGGGCGGCGCGCGGCGAGCCGGTGCCCTGCGTGCTCACCGCGATGGCCGACGAGTTCGGCGGCGAGATCCCCGTCGGGCCGTTCGCGCTGATCGGCGACGACTCCATCGGACGCGGCATCGTCGAGACCCTGTCCGGCCACCGCTCGGCGGCCGTGCTGATGCGCAGCCACGGAGTGTTCACCATCGGCAAGGACGCCCGCGCGGCGGTCAAGGCGGCCGTGATGTGCGAGGACGTCGCCCGCAGCGTGCACCTCGCCCGCCAGCTCGGTGAGCCGCTGCCCATTGCCCAGACCGACATCGACCGCCTCTACGACCGCTACCAGAACGTCTACGGCCAGCCAGGAAATCCCTGAGTCCCAGTCCCGCCCGCCCCCGAATCGCGCCAAAATTCGCATTGACCCCGAATGGAGTCCCCCGCATCATGAGCACCTCCACCAGCCGTGAGATCTGGTTCGTCACCGGTAGCCAGGGCCTGTACGGCGAGGAGACCCTGCGTCAGGTGGCTAGCCAGTCCCAGGTGATCGCGGAGGCGCTCGACGCCGCGCCCGACATCGTGGTCCGCGTGGTGTGGAAGCCGGTGCTCACCGACGCGTCTTCCATCAGGCGGCTGTGCCTCGATGCCACCGCCGATGACGCGTGCATCGGGCTGATCGCGTGGATGCACACGTTCTCCCCCGCGAAGATGTGGATCGCCGGGCTTGAGGCGCTCCGCAAGCCGCTGCTGCACCTGCACACGCAGGCGAACGTGGCACTGCCGTGGGCGGACATCGACATGGACTTCATGAACCTGAACCAGGCCGCGCACGGCGACCGCGAGTTCGGCTACATCCTGACCAGGCTCGGCGTCGCCCGCAAGAGCGTCGCCGGCCACGTGTCCGACCCCCGCGTCATCACCTCGGTCGCCATGTGGACCCGGGCCGCGGCCGGGTGGGCGGCCACGCGGTCGCTCAAGCTCGCTCGCTTCGGCGACAACATGCGGTACGTCGCCGTGACGGAGGGCGACAAGACCGAGGCCGAGGCCGTCTTCGGCGTCCAGGTCAATACCTGGGGTGTCAACGACCTCGTGGCGGCCGTGGACGCGGCCCCCGCGGACGGGATCGACAAGCTCGTCGCCGAGTACGCGGACCGCTATGACATCGCGCCCGAGCTGCTGCCGGGCGGCGACCGGCACGAGTCGCTGCGGTACGGCGCGGCGATCGAACTTGGCCTGCGTTCCTTCCTCGACGACGGCGGGTTCGGCGCGTTCACCACGAGCTTCGAAGACCTCGGCGGCCTGCGCCAGCTTCCTGGACTCGCCGTGCAGCGGCTGATGGCCGACGGCTATGGCTTCGGCGCCGAGGGCGACTGGAAGACAGCGATCCTCGTCCGCGCTGCCAAGGTCATGGGCGCCGGCCTGCCCGGCGGCGCGTCCCTCATGGAGGACTACACCTACGACCTCACCCCGGAAG
>Ga0207674_10009887_pt1 | contig 10852 bp, 12 predicted proteins | sample KBSCornC72_FD_184303 | JGI IMG/M metagenome (GOLD analysis project Ga0207674, IMG submission 184303) | Corn rhizosphere microbial communities from Kellogg Biological Station, Michigan, USA - KBS Corn C7-2 (SPAdes) (version 2) | ecosystem: Host-associated > Plants > Roots > Rhizosphere > Soil ...
CACGCGTTCCAGCCGAAGTGGTGCAGCTCGTTCCCCGCGGTCGGCAGGTCCAGCCGGCCCACGAGCGTACCGTACTCGGCGGACTCCGGATCGGTGTCGACGACGCCGAGCGCGTCCTTGGTGCCGTTCTCGCCGTTGCTCAGCAGCGCGACGTAGGCGAGCGTCTCCGTCGGCGCCTCGATCGCCAGGCGCGGTGAGGGATAGAACGTCGGATCGGGGAGCAGTCGGGCCATGATCGCCTCCTGTGGCGTGATCGGTCGAGTGGAATGGCCGGCGCGAACGCTGCGCGACCGGACACGCCGAAGATCGACGGACCACGTCCTGGATGCTTGGAGGCGACGTGGAGATTGGGTGGAGCTTTGGCGGAGCTTTGCTGCGCCCTCGTGTCCGTGCTACTCCAGTCCGGCTCCCGTCGGCGGCCGCGCCTCACCGAAGCCCGGCTTGAGCGACGCGAGCAACGCGAACGATCCGGCGAGGAAGGCCGCCAGCAGGAGGAACAGCGCTCGTCGCGAGCCGGTCACGTCGAACCATCCACCCACGAGCGACGGCCCCAGCACGCCGGCCAGGCTCTGGATGAGGAGAAAGGCGCCCGCGAGCGCTCCCGCGCGCGCCGCGCTCCCCAGCTCGAGCGCCATCGGCGCCAGGTTCGCCACGGGGATCGACCAGGAGAGTCCGAACACGAACAGCACGCCGATCGCCGCCTGGAGTGTGGGGACGACGTGCAGCAGCACGCACGCCAGCGCCATCCCCGCGAGCCCCACGAGCGACATCCGCCGCCGCCCGAATCGGGCCCCCATCCAGCCGGCCGGCACCGACCCGACGAGCGTCGACACCGCCACCGCGATGAAGCCGAGCGAGGCGTTGCCCACCGTGGTGTGGAAGCGCTCCGAGCCCCACAGCGTGAACCAGCTCGAGAACGACTGGAACGCCATGTGGAAGAGGAGACACGCTGCCCAGAAGAGCACGGCGCGGCCGCCCTCGGCGGTGAGCGCCTCTCTGAGCGAGCGCAGGGGGGCGAGCCTCTGTGGCGCGTCGGCCTCGCTCACCTCGTGCGGAGGCTCGCGCAGCGTGAAGACGTAGATCAGCCAGACGATCGCCACGAGCACGCCCGCGAGCACGAACGGCAGATCCGGTGCGCGCGCGCTCAGGCTGCGCGCGCCGCCGAGCACCACCATCGCCGCCAGACACATCGCCACGCCGAGGATCCCTTCCGTGCGCGAGCGATGGACTGACGGCACCAGCTCGGCCAGCAGCGCCAGGAACGGCGCGCGCCACACCGCGAGCGCGACGTCGACGACGATCATCGCCAGCAGCAGCGCGAGCAGGCCGCGCCGGTCGGCGAATGGGATCGCGGCCAGCGCGATCGCCGTCACCGGAAGCGCGGCGAGCAGGAAGGGGACGCGGCGTCCGAGCCGCGTGCGTGTGGCGTCCGAGAGCGCCCCCACCACCGGCACCAGACAGAGAGCGAGCACGTTGTCGATCCCCATCGCCGCGCCGATCCATGCGCTGCTCGACAGGTGACGCTCGAGCAGCGGCGGGACGTACGAGTCGTACAGGGGCGCGACCGCCCCCACGACGAACGTGCCGCCGCCGAGCAGCAGCGACGCGCGCCACGGCATCCCGCCGCCGGGCGCGCCACGGCCCGCGCTCAACCGCGACCCACGCCCAGTGCGTCCGCCACTCGGTTGATGTAGTTGAACCAGCTCGCGATCAACGTGATCTGCAGGATCCCCCGATCGTCGAAGCCCGCCGCCCGCAGCCGCTCGTGGTGTGTCGGGGTGATGCACGTCGCGTCCTCCGTGAGCTGGACCAGGTATTCGACCATCACGCGCTCGGCATCATGCCGCGCCCCGTACAGCTCAGCGTCTCCTACGAATTCTAGTCGATCGGCGCGACGCCTTCGCGCGGGACGTGTCGCTGCGGCTCCCGTGGCACGCTAACCGCGCGGCACTCCCCGGCCGGTGTGCATTGCCTTCGCGGCACCGGCCACGCGAGGAGAGCGATGGATCCAGCAGGGCTCCTGAAGGTGCTCGGGACCACGATCAGCGGCCGTCTGACGTTGGGCGCGCGCGGACCCGTTCTGCGTCGGGACCTGGATCTGTCCGCGCCGAGCACGCTCCCCGAGCGCCGGTTCGGACGCACCGGCGTGATGCTTCCCATCCTGGGGCTCGGCGGCTGGTATCTCGGTGACGCCGGCTCGGAACGCGCGGCGGCCGAGCTGGTCGAGACGGCGCTCGTCGAGGGGGTCCGCTTCTTCGACAACGCCGAGAGCTATCACGGCGGGACGTCCGAACGCTGGCTCGGTGCGGCGCTCGAGTCGTTGGGCGCGCGTCACCACGCCTTCCTCGCGACGAAGACGTACGATCCGACCGACCGCAGCCGGGAGACGGCGGCTCGCCACCTCGAGGGCAGCTTGCGGCGTCTGCGCACCGACCATCTCGATCTCTGGCAGCTCCACGGCGTGCGCTCGGCGCACGACGTCGATCGGGCGTTCGGGCGTGGCGGGGCCATGCAATACCTCGTCGAGGCGCAGCAGCAGGGCGTCGTGCGCTACATCGGCGTCACCGGGCACCAGGATCCGGCCGCCAACCTGCGCGCGCTGCACTACTGGGACGAAGGGATCCGGTTCGACGCCATGCAGATGCCGCTGAATCCGATCGACCATCATCAGCGCAGCTTCGAGCGACAGGTGCTTCCGGCGCTCGTCGAGCGAGACATCGGCGTCGTCGCGATGAAGACCTCCGCCGAGGGCCGCCTGCTGCGCGGACGCGTCTGCACCTCCGCCGAGTGCCATCGGTACGTCTGGTCGCTGCCCGTCTCCGTTGCGGTGGTCGGCATGGAGCGGCCGGCGTTCGTTCGTGAGAACGCGCGCGTCGCGCGCGCATTCAGCGAGCTGGGCGACGCCGACCGACGCGCCCTCCTCGACCGGGTCGCCCCGAGGACGAGCCTTCGGCTCGAGCCGTACAAGGAAGTGGGCTTCTGAACGGAGCGGCGGCGCTTCGCCTCAGCGCGATGCGGAGCGCTTCGCCGCCCGCTCGTAGGTTCCGACGAGCTCCGCCTGCTCGAGCACGTGACCGCGCATCGCTTTCTCGAGCGCGTCCTTCCTCGGTGTCGCGAGGTCGCCCAGCATCGTGTCGAGCGCGTACAGCTTGAAGAAATACCGATGCCGTCCGATCGGCGGACAGGGACCGCCGTAGCCCGGTCGCTTCCAGTCGTTCACTCCCTCGCGCGCGCCGGCCGGTCGACGGTCGTCCGGACCGAGAGTCGTGGTCGTGGGCGGGATGTCGTACAGCAGCCAGTGCACATAGGTCTGCTTCGGCGCCTTCGGATCGGGCGCGTCCGGATCGTCGACGATCAGCGCCAGGCTCCTGGCTCCGTCGGGGACGCCGCGCCACTCGAGCGGCGGCGGCGTGTCCGCGCCGTCGCACGTATGGACCTTCGGTATCTCCCCATGGTCCGCGAAAGCGGAAGAGCTCAGTGTGAGTGTCATCGCGACCTCGGCGATTCGCGCGGGAGTGGGCAGGCCGTCCCACTCGCTGCAACCGGCGCGCCCTTCCGATCGCTCGGCGGTGCTAGCTGGCGCGTCTGCCTCGCGCCCGTCCCGCCGCGGCGCGCGAGCTCGCCCCCGCGACGCTGCCGATCAACCTGGACGCCGCGCGCTCGAAGCGCTCCACGTCGCCGAACGGCCGCGCGATCAGCATCGCGCCCTCGAGACCGCTCACGATCGACTGCGCGACGACCGAGGCGGGGCCGGAGAAAGTGAACGAGCCCTCCTCTCTCCCCTGCTCCAGCACGTTGACGAGCCACTGCTCGTTGTCGTCGAAGAAGCGCACCACTTCGTTTCGCATCGGTGCCGGGAGCGTCTCGTACCCGGCGGCGAGCATGCCGCAGAGACACATCCGGTTCAGCCGAAGCACGTCGGCATAGATCCGTGCGTAGGCGGCGAGCTTCGTCGTCGCTTTCACCGGCCTGGCGCCGATGCCGGCGAGGGCCCCGGCGAATCGCGTCCGGTATCGGCGCACGAGCGCCTCACCGAGCTCCGCCTTGCTCCCGAAGTGGTAATGCAGGTTCGCCGTCGTCACCTGGAGCTGGGTGGCGACGTCGGCGTAGCTGAAGCCGCTGAAGCCGCGCGTCTGCACGAGCGCTTCGGCGGTGTCCAGGATACGGGCGGCGGTGTCGGTCGGCTCGGGACGCTCGCTCACGGCGGCTCGGTTGGGGACGCAGGGGATTGCGGACTTACTTACTAGTTAGTAAGCTAGCCGCGCGTACCGGACGATTCCACCCCCCTGCCCGAAGGAGCGTCGCTATGATCGAGCGTCACTTGACGGAGCACAAGAGCTTCCAGACTCCCGACGAGACCCGGGAGTTCCCGCACGGCGCCGCGAAGATCCTCAACATCGGCGGCGGCAGCGTCGGCCGCCTCGAGTTCCAGCCCGGCTGGCGCTGGTCCCGCGACGTGAAGCCCATCGCCAACACGGCGAGCTGCGAGGCGCCGCACTTCCAGTATCACGTCAGCGGCAAGCTCGCGATCCGCATGGACGACGGCACCGAATTCATCGCCGGACCGGGCGACATCACGTCCCTGCCCAGCGGCCACGACGCGTGGGTCGTCGGCGACGAGCCGGCGGTCGTCGTCGACTGGTACGGCGCCAGCAGCTACGCGCGACCTGCCTGATGCGCGCGCCGATCGCGATGCAACGGGAAAGCGCCCGATCATCACCGTGATCGGGCGCTTTCTCTCAAGACGCATCACTACCGGATCGGCACGAAGGCCAGCGCGTTGTTCGCGTTCATCGGGATCACCAGCTGCTTCGCGCCGGCGTCGTAGCACATCGACGCTGCGCTCGGGATGTTTCGCGCGATCAGCTCCGCCGCCGCTCCCGGGCGAATCCGCGAGACGCCGCCGTTCAGGACGCTGCTCACGTACTTCGTTCCGTCGGGCATGATCACCAGGCCGTCGTTCCCCGCCTGCGCCGCGTGCTCCGTCTTCACGAGCTGGCCGCTGCGCGAGAACGTCAGCACCGCGTCGTCGCCGACGTTGACGACGACGATGTTCCCCTGCGCATCGATCGCGATGCCGTTCGGCTGACGGAGCGGAGCGCCCTGCACGAAGATCGACGCGGTGCCGTCCGGCGAGAGCTTCCAGACCTGCCACGTCGATGCATCCGGCGTCGCACTGCGATCGCCCGTCTGCGTCGCGTACACGGTGCCGTCGTCCGCGACCTCGATGTCGTTGAACCAGGCCGACCGCTCGACACGGATCTCTCCCGCGGGCTCGCCGGTGGTCATCTTGAATCGCCGGACGACCGCCACGCTCGGCTCGGTCGCCGTCGTGCCCCCGTCGCGATCGGCCACGTAGAGCATCCCGTTGGCGATGTCGCTGCCGTACGGCTCGTTCAGCACGAGCGGCGGCGTCAGGCTCGCCCGCTCGGCCGGGCCCTGCACCCCGATCCAGCGTGCGGTGTGCACCGTGCCGTCGTGGTTGATGAACGATACCCAGGCGTTGTTCGCCTGCACGTTCTGCGGCACGCCCCGATTGGGCACGACGATGACGCCGCGCTCCGCATCGTACGAGCAGCTTTCCGCGGCGTAGATGGCGCCGTGGACCTTCACGTTGGGGGAGATCGCTTCGAACGCGCCGTCGGGGCCCGGCGTCACCGGCATGCCGAGGCGATTGCCGACGGAGAATGGCTGCGGGGCGGGCGTCTGCTGCGCGAGCGTGACGCGCGGCACGACGGCGACGAGCAGCGTGGCGGCGACAGGAACGATTCGATGCATCGGTAGGTTCTCCGATCCGTTGGGACTGTAACCGTCGATCGACGGCTCGTCAGTCTAATTGGCCCGCACGCGCACCGCTTTCCAGCTCCCGCGTCATCTCGATCATCGTCCGTCGGAATCCGGCGCGCGCGAACAGCCGCTGCGCGGACTCGTTTCGTTCCGCCGTCGACAGCACGACCTGCGGGGCGCCGCGCGTCTTCAGCTCGGCGAGCGTCGCGTCGAGCAGCGCCCGCCCGATGCCGCGACCCCGATGCGCCTGATCGACCACGATGTCGTACAGCACTCCTGCCGGCCCGCGCAGCTCCATGTAGTCGTAGCCCTCGATCCCGGCGAACGTGTAGCCGAGCACGTCGCCGTCGTCTTCGGCCACCAGGATCACGATGTCGTGCTTCGCGAGCTGCGAGCCCAGGTACGACGCGTAGCCGTGCTCCGTCTGCGGCGTGGCCGCGATGAAGCGCGCCGCGTCGAAGTCGTGATGGGTCTGAACGAGCACCGCTCCGAGCCGGCCCATCGCGCGAACATCGGCTGCAGTGGCGGGACGGATCGTGACCGTCATTCCGTGCGCTCTCCAGTGACTCGGGATTGGCCATCGCCTGGCCGTTCGGCCGGGCAGGCCCGCATGCAATCAAGCATGCGCGAATGCCCCCAGCTACGCGGCGGCCCTTCACGAGCCGATGCACTCTCCTTCGCGATCGGCTTGGGCCAAGGTCCGATGCCGCGCTGTCGCGCCGCAAGATCACGCCTCGACGTGCGACCATGGCCTCCTACGCAGGAGCGCGCCTGCCCCGTAGGCTCTGAAGACGTCCGATTGTGTGTCTCATTCATTCACTGGAGCAGCATCATGCGCTCGCGTCCAACCGCAATGGCCCTGGTCCTCGTCATAGCCTCGGGCTGTTACCACGCCACTCATCTCTCCGCTACCTGGCACGATCCGAACTCCCGCGGACTGCAGTTCAATCGCGTCGTCACCGTGTTCGTGACCACCGACGAGGGAATGCGCCGCACGGTGGAGGACGAGCTTGTCACCAAGTTCCCGAACGCCACGGCGTCCTATAAGGTGGTTCCCAATGCGGCCGGCGCCGACAAGGAGACCATCCTTCAGCAGATGCGCCAGGCCGGCTTCGACGGCGCCGTGACCATGCGCGTCGCCGACGTCACGGAGAAGACCACCTATTATCCGGGATCGTACTGGGGTCCCTCGTACGGGTTCGGCCCCTACTGGGGAGCGTCGTGGGCGTACCCCTACAGCCCGTACGCCACCGGCTATGTGACCACGAGCCAGATCGTCTCGATCGAGACGCAGATCTATAACCTCCAGGCCGACAAGCTCGTGTTCGCGGCCCGCAGCGAGACGGCCGACAAGTCGAAGGTGAGCAGCCTGGTCCGCTCCGTGATGCGGCACATCGACAAGGAGCTCAAGAGCAACGGCATGATCGCATCGGCGCCTCGACAGGCGAACGGTGTGGCGACGGCGGCTGCCACTCGCTGAGCCACCGCCTCCTCGTACCGAAAGAGCCGAGGGCCCCAGCGCATTTGCGCTGGGGCCCTCGGCACGTTCGATCCACGCTCGCGCCGCGATCAGATGCGCTTCCTGAGCAGCGGTCACGCGAATCGAGGTCCTCGCGATGCCCAGAGGCTACGGCGCCGGCGTCTCGGGACCCGGGTGGAAGAAGAAGAAGATGTTCGTCGGGTTGTCCCCGCTGATCTGACCCGGAAGCGTTGCCTGCAGCCGCCGCACGGTCTCCAGCGAAGGCGACGCGACGATCTGATCCCACACCGACGAGTTGAGCACGCGGATGTTGACGGTGCGGTGCCATCCGGCCTGCCGGCTCGTGATGATGTGACTGTGTGGGGCGCGGGACACCACGCTCACGTTGGGAATGTTGAGCCGCTGCACGTCGATCATCGGCGGGTGGTTGGGGCAGAGCGGCTCTCCCGGGCAGTGCAGCGTCGCCGCCGACGGCGTGAATCCGATCGGCGCGATCGCGTAGATCACGGGGATGGGTCCGTTGCGCGGGAAGTCCTCCGGCAGCGCGCCGATCTCGCACTCGCTCGGTGCGATGCTCGACGGCGGCTGCTCGCAGAAATAGGAGCGCGTGTAGCGCAGCGTGACCCTCTCGCCGTCGAGCCACGCCCCGATGAATGCCTTCGTGTCGCCGGCGGCAGAGTTGGGATCACGTGCCGCCGCTACGTCACTTGTTCGGGCTCCCATTTGAAGCGTCTGGGTGCCACTCGATGTGCTCGCGTCCGCACATGCCACCAGCGTGAGCGCGAAGATGGCGAGGCCCCATACAGCGAACCGGCCGCCGTTCGGATGAGCTGACATTCTGATCCCCCGTGTGTGCTGTGGAAGAGGCCCGGCACCGCGGCCTCGTGTCGCCAGCACGTTGCCGGGCGGGGCTCATCCGCAACTCAGCGAACGATCAGTGTCTGCTCAGAGTTGTTCGGGGCGGCTGTCGAAGTGCCTTCCAGCCATGGATTCCGTCAGGTGGGCGGCTTGACGGTCCGCAGCAGCCCGCGAATTCGGGCCCAGAGGCTGATGCGAGGCGGCTCGGCCGGCGCCAGCACGTCGCTTTCGATCGCGCGGAACACGAGCTCCACCGCGCCCAGCCTCACGCGCGCGCCCGGATGGAGCTCCCGCTCCCCGGACACCCTCGAGCCGTCGACGAACGTCCCGTTCATCGACCGGAGATCGACGACGAACCACGCCCCTCGCTTGCGGAGCAGCGTCGCGTGCGTCAGCGAGACCGTGTCGTCGCGAATGCGCACGTCGTTGTCTTCCCCCCGTCCGATCGAGCACACGGCGCGCTCGACCTGGAAGCAGGCGCCGGCGAACGGCCCGCGAATGATCTCGAGACTCGCGGTGGGAGGGCGGTTGGCGACCTCGCGTGCGCGCTCCTCCGTGACGCCGCGCGTGATGTGCGCGAGATCGAGCATCGTCGTCTTCTCTTCCCGAACGGCCGCGTGCGGCGCCGAGGCATCCAGCTCCACCCGGAGCTCCTCGTCCTGCACCCGCACCACGTCTCCGTTGCCGAGCAGATACGTGCCGACGACTCGCACGCCGTTCACCAGCGTCCCGTTCACGCTCTCGTCGCGCAGCAGGAAGCCGCCGTTGACGGGGGCGATCGAGGCGTGGCGGCGCGACACGGCGTTGCCGCGCACCACCACGTCGCACGTATCGTCCCTTCCGATGTAGATGCGGCGTGCCGGTAGCGGATGCCGGGTTCCCGAGCGCGTGACGACGAGCGATGCACTCGTGGCGTCTTTCGCGTGGGGGTCGTTCGTCGACGGCGCCGCGACGCCGGCCGGAGTGGCTCCGGTGACGAGGGAGAGAGGACGTGCTCCCACCGGGCTCGCACCCGACGTCGCACGCTCGCCCGTCCGCCTTCCCCCGTTTGACCCGATCGTCCCGTCGGTCTCGAAGACCAGCCGGCAGTCGCCGAACTCGATCGTGGCGCCGTGATGGAGCTCGACGGCGGCGATCCCGATCGTCTCGCCGTCGATCCGGACCATCACCGCCGCCGTCGTGCGCTGCAGCATCACCGTCCCGTCCGCGCCGACGCTCAGGATCGCCGCGCGCGGCTGGGTCTCGAGCGCCGACAGCTTGATCGCATCGGACGCACGACCGCCGAGCCCGTGCACGCCGGGCCGGAGCGGACAGCGTTCGTCGCCGGCGCAGAGAGTCGGCTGCGCGACGAGTGGGAGGACGGGGGCGTCCGGGGCGGCGGGAAACGTCATCTGTTAGTGAGCGGCGGAGTCGGGACGTGTCGCTCGGGCGGGGTGCCGCGAGAAGGCCCTCAAGGCTAGCTAGCGAGCCCAACAGTTACTGTGATCCAGCGCACGGCATTCTGCCGCGTGCCCCGTAGGGCGATCTGCCTTGGGGGCTATCCGCTGCTCCTTCAGACTGGTGAGACGGGGGTGGCGTTCCGCTGCACGACCGCCGGCGCGGTTGAAGACTTCGAGAAAGGCGAGCGCGTCCTCGTTCCTCGGAAGGCCCCACACCCATCGACTCGGCGCGACAGATGGCTGACTCGGGAGCACCGTCCATCCCGCGCGTGCCTCACACCGTAACCAACGCAAAATCGCCTTCAGCGGTTGGCTGAAGGCGACATGCTCGACGACGATTTGAAGACGGCTTTCGAAAGAGCGGGCGACCGGACTCGAACCGGCGACGTCCAGCTTGGGAAGCTGGCATTCTACCAACTGAATTACGCCCGCGATCGACAACGGGAATCTAGCAGCGCCGCTCGCCGGCTAGTAAGCCCCCGCGTGCTAGCGTGGTATCAGCTCGCAGCGCACCACGGCCGTCGTGAACTCCCGGGTCAGCCGCGTCGCGATGGGCTTCAGCTTGCGAATCGGCACTGCTTCGAGGCGCGCCATCGTGAACGGGCTGTCGCGAACGATCCGCTCGAACCGGCCGACCGTCATCTGGTTGAGCCCTCCCGCCACCTCGTGAAAGCGCGTGGCCCCGTCCGTCTTGAAATCCGAACGCCAGCGGATGAGCGACCTCTCCGTGAACACGAGATGCGCCCACGGAAAGACGGAGAAGAGATGTCCGCCGAGCGGATGGTACCATGTCGGCCCGAACGACGCGAGCACCCGGCCCGTCGGCTTGATCATCGTGCGCATCGTCGCGAGGATCGACGCCGGATCCTCGAAGTGCTCGAACGAATCGATCGCGATGATCACATCCGCCGGCTCGCTCGCCGTGGCGCCGAACTCGCACTTGTCGGCGACGCCCGCCTGTACGGCGCGGTCGCGCGCGATGGCGAGGAACTCCTCCTGGATGTCGATGCCGATGACCTTGCGCGCGCCCTTCTGCGCCATCTCGACGGCCTCGGCACCCGTGCCGCAGCCGAAGTCGATCACCACCTGGCCCTGAATGCGGTCGAAGAACGTCGGGCCGAGCAGTGCCGCGAGCTTGCCCGTCTTGCTGTAGACGCTTCCGTCCAGCCGGCTCTTCGAGCCGTCACTGATCAGCTTCAGCAGACGATAGCCGACGGATCCTCCGATCAACGCCATCAGTCGTTCTCCTGCGAGGTGGGGTACGCATGGAGGACATCAAAAAAAAAGC
>Ga0207674_10009890_pt1 | contig 10850 bp, 10 predicted proteins | sample KBSCornC72_FD_184303 | JGI IMG/M metagenome (GOLD analysis project Ga0207674, IMG submission 184303) | Corn rhizosphere microbial communities from Kellogg Biological Station, Michigan, USA - KBS Corn C7-2 (SPAdes) (version 2) | ecosystem: Host-associated > Plants > Roots > Rhizosphere > Soil ...
CCGTCGGGAGAATTCGGTTTCTTCGAACAACAAGCGGAAAAATACGGGAAAGATCTGGAAACCGCAGAGAGCGCGTTGCTGGCAATGATGGAAGATTCGGGAACCATCATGGCTGCCCAGGAGCGAGATGCAGCCTTGCAGAAACTCAGCGACGCAGAAGCGCGCTACCAAGAAATCCCCATCGCCGTGCATGCAACCGAAGTTCGTATACAGGCGCTCCAAGCCATGCTGGCAAATCAGCCGGAGCGCCGCACGAGCGAGATCCGCAGCTCCGACAACCAGCAACTGATGGAGAAAATGAAGTCGGCCCTGCTTAACCTGAACCTGAAGCGAACGGAGTTGCTCACCAAGTTTCAGCCGAGTTATCGACTGGTGCAGGAAGTGGACCAACAGATTGCAGAAACGAAAGCGGCAATAGCGGCCGAAATCGACAATCCGCTCCGGGAAGAGACCACCTCACCTGACGCAGAACACGATTGGGCGCAATCTGAGCTGAACAAGGCACAAGTAGAACTGAAGGGCTTGCAGGCTCGAGCGGTGGGCGAGCATCAACTACTGAGTGCATATCAGGAAAGGGTCCGCAGCCTAGGGCGAAACTCTATTGAGCAACAACGACTGTTGCGTAGTGCCAAGATGGCGGAAGAGACCTACATCCTTTACCAGAAAAAGCGCGAGGAAGCACGCATTGGGGACGCCCTTGATGAACGCGGGATCGTGAATGTGGCAATGATCCAGCCGGCCCGGACGCCAGCGCTACCACAGCGATCGCCCTGGTCTGTGTCTTTAGCCGGATTCCTGGTTGCGATGGTTGTGAGTGCCGGAGCTTCGTTCGCGGCGGACTATGTGCATCCCGGATTCCGCAGTCCGTCGGAACTTGCCGCATTTCTGGACACGCCAGTGCTGGCTTCTTTGCCGTCTGCCAATCGCAGATTTCTGGAAGGGGATGTGCAATCGTGAGCGCCGCTTCGGACATACTCGTGACCGCCGATCAAGACGAGATCGGGTCGCGCGAACGCAGCCAGAGTTCCCCTGATACGCAGGGTGATCCCGCATTCGCCACCAGTGCCGCGCGTGATTCATGGGCTCAGGAAACGGTTTCATCCCAGCCACTCTCGGCAAGAACGTCGGCATGGAATCCCGAGAGCTTTGCGCAACAACAGATCTTAAGTCTCGTGCAAAGAGTCTTTTTCCCGGGATGGCCCCGCGCCTCACGTCAGGTAGTGTTCAGTTCGGTGGACGGATACGCCGATTCGGGAAGCATCTGCGCTCGCGTAAGTATCACAATGTCTGAACGCGTTCCAGGAACAGTTTGTGTGATTGAGGCCGACAGAAATGGCATGTCTCTGCAGCGTGCTCTCGAAAGCACGGGCAGGCCGGAGACATATCCCGGAGGCAAAGGAATCAGAGTCGGCCATCGTGTGCGGGAAAACCTATGGCTGTTGCGTGTCGACGAGCTCCTGGAGACGCAAACCTTCAGCCTAGTGGGTGTGCGCAGCCGGCTTAGTGAACTCCGTCGCCAGTTTGATTACACGGTAATTCATGCGCCAGCAGTCGGCACATGCAGTGAGACCGGATTTCTGGGACAGATTGCTGATGGAGTGATTTTGGTTGTAGATGAGCGCAATACAAGACGGGCCATAGCACGTGAGGCAAAACAGATTCTAATCGCGGCGAACGCCCGGCTACTTGGCGTCGTCATCAACGATCGGCAGTTCCCTATTCCCGAGACGATCTATCGCAAGCTGTAAGGCGCACCGAAAACATTGGTATGAGTGATTTTCTATTTCCACAGCGGGACTCGAATGGCGGAGCCATGCGCACCAGCAGCGCTGTCTGGGAACATGTGTCAGCTGCGCAGCCACTCTGGTATGCGATCAGAGTGCGGCCCAGATTCGAAAAGAAGGCGGAATTGCAGCTGCGCAATAAAGGAATAGAAACTTTCCTGCCTGTTGTACGTCAGGTGCGCTGGTGGAGCGATCGCCGCAAGGTCATTGAGACTCCGTTGTTTTCTGGCTATGAGTTCGTGCGCATTCAGATCTCACCCGAAGAGCGGTTGCGTGTCCTACAAACACGCGGCGTCATGAACTTTGTGGGAGTTGCGGCTGGCGGCACGGCGATAACCGCCAGCCAAGTGGAAGATCTTCGCCGTCTGCTCGACAGCACTGCGGAGTGTTCTATCCGTCCTTTTCTACGAACAGGCCAGCGGGTACGCATCCGAGGCGGATCCTTGGATGGCGTCGAAGGCATCTTGCAGGAGAACGCGCATAGTCACCTGATCCTCTCGATCGAATGTATCCAGCGATCGATTGCGATTCGAATTGAAGGTTATGAGCTCGAACCAGTCTAGATGTTGAATCCAGTGAATGGGCCCGCAGTGATCCCAAGCAGCAAGCTCCTGCGGGACGCCTCGGTTGCGCGAAGCATCCCCGGGCTCGGTTCGCGGCGTGGGAACGCGCCCAAGAAGCCGGCGCAGCCAACCAGTAGCTCTCCTCGCTTCAGTATCCGAAGGCCAACGGTTTCTCTTGCAGACATCAATGCTGCGACGAGATCAGATCTAAGCTTCACTTTTCCTGAGCATACTGGCGCGATCGACATGCGTTTTCTTGCGGCCACCCTCAGGACATTTCTGCTCGCCGGCATTAGCCTGGCCGTCGTACGCATCCCGGCGATGGGCTCATGGCTAGCCGATGACGCGCTTTGGAAACGTGCCGGGGACATTTGTGTTCAGCTTGTCAGCCGCGACCTCGGCCTCGTGCTTATCTGGGGTGTGCTGGTAAGCCTGTTCCGCCAAGTTCTTAATCAAACGATGTCCACAGGCGGGCAAACGAGGTACTGGACGATCGAGGGGAATTGCACCGTCCTATCGGCGGCGATTGTCGCAGTGTCGATCTATTTATCCGACGTGAGAACTGAGAGTCGCCTGATGCTGTTCAGCGCTCTTGCCGTCAACTTGGCGAGCACAGCTGGCTGGCTGGCGTTCAGGAGCCTGCTCTGTCGTGATCAAGACCGCAGCCCTGGACAAAAGAAAAACGTATTGATCGTTGGAGCCGGGAATATTGGGCGGGGAATCGCGGATTACCTTTCCCATAACGAGCGACACGGTCGAAGTGTTAAGGGTTTTTTGGACGAAGATCGCTACCTGGATTCCAGAATTATTGGAAGCATCGATGATCTGGCCGAAGTGGCGCGCGCAGAGTTCATCGATGAGATCATCGTCGCAGAACCTCATCGCAGAGAGCACGCCCGCATTGCGATTATCGAAGCTTTACGCAACCACCTGGACGTGAGGGTTGTCCCCGAGCTGTATGGCCCGTCTACTCCGGACCTCGCGCTACCTATTCCGGTCTTACCGCTGCATGAAGAGCCCATTCCGGAATTCGGCCTTTTCATGAAGCGAGTTATGGACGTGACGTTGGCCGCGGCAGTTCTTGTGGCTCTGGCACCCGTGCTGGCCCTTATCGCTGTTCTCATACGCATTGATTCTCAGGGTCCAGCTCTTTACCGGGCCACGAGAGTTGGGAAAAAGGGCCGAGCGTTTATTTTTTGTAAGTTCAGAACCATGGTTGTCGATGCGGATAGCGCAAAGGATTGCTTGCGCGATCGCAATGAGCGCAACGGTCCTTTATTCAAAGTGACCGCTGATCCGCGAATTACCAAGGTCGGCAGATTCCTGCGCCGCTATAGCCTTGATGAATTGCCGCAGCTTTGGAACGTTATTCGTGGTGACATGAGTCTGGTAGGCCCCCGGCCTCATCCGCTGGACGACTATCAGCGCTATGCACTGCAGCACCTCCGGCGTCTCGATGTCACACCGGGAATAACGGGGCTCTGGCAGGTTACGGCGCGACAGGACCCATCGTTTTACAAGAACATGGAACTCGATTTGGAGTACATCGAGCGCTGGTCGTTGTGGCTCGACATTAGGATCCTGGCCCTGACTGCGAAGGCCGTCCTCACCGGGACGGGTGCGTGATGGCTGACTCGGGTGTGCATATTTTTTCCAGCCGCCCACGGCTCCAGACCTTTCCTGAGGAGTTGGCAGCGTCAGCCTTAGCTGCAACTTTGCAGCCCTTTCACTTCCTGATTCGCGTGCCGGCCTTGCTTTTCCTGGCGACATTGTCCGTTTTTGTTTTTCGACCGCCAGACCTGGAATTACACCATCTCGACCGTGTTGCTTTCGTTGTGCTGCTCACCTGCGTTCTCATGCGGGCTCTTTTGCTCAAACAAAGGCTGCCCTGGCGATGGTCGGTGTCGGCGCCCATGGCGGGCCTATTGCTTTTGTCGCTCTACACACCTCTCACTCAGCCCTATGACGCCCAGACCTGGAGCTTATTTGCGGCGAAGATTGTGGTGCCATTCACGCTTTTCCACTTGGCCCAGCTTGTCTTCTTCGATGACCGCGCTCTCCTGCACTTCGAGTGGTTCTCGCTGCTGGTGCTGGGATATCTCACAGTGGTCGCCATTGCATCCCTAGTCGGAGCGACTTGGCTCATTTTTCCCAAGTACATTCTGAATGAAAGCCTTGGGATACATGCAGACCGCGCGCGGGGCCCTTTTTTTCTTGTCATGACACCCCGCTTGGCTCAAAGAGGCGCCGGTTGAACTTCAGGATGCCCGGCGATGAACGCTCCCGCCCGCTTCGACACGCTGCCCCGTTACGCCACGGCGGCCAAGGCGATCGAAAGCCTCAAACCCAGCGAACCGCTCTATCTGGTGCGGCCGAAGAAATTCGCCGCGGCGGCCAAACAGTTTCTAGATGGATTCCCGGGCGATGTTCTTTATGCGGTGAAGGCCAACCCGCATCCCATCGTGGTCGACCAATTGTGGAAGGCGGGCGTGCGCCATTTCGACACCGCCTCCCTGGGCGAAATCGAGATTATCAAGGCTATCGCGCCGTCCGCCATCTGCCACTTCATGGCGCCGGTTCGCCTGGCGGGCCAGGCCAAAGCGGCGTTCGAAAAACATGGCGTCACCGATTTCGTGGTGGATAGCGAATCGGAGCTTGAAAAACTCCTGGCCGAAACCGGCAACCCCAAGAAGCTGCGCATCTTTGTGCGGCTGGTGGCGCAGCTGGGCGGCGCCCTCCTGGAAATGTCCAGCAAATATGGCTGCCTGCCCGAAGAAGCCGCCAAGCTCCTGAAGCGGGTCAAGGCGGCGGGCGCCCAACCATGCCTCACCTTCCATGTCGGCTCGCAATGCCTGTCGCCCTTTTCCTATGCCCAGGCCATCGAGATCGCCCAACGCACCATCAACCTTTCCGGCGTGCAGATCGCGGCCTTGGACATTGGTGGCGGCTTTCCCGCGGCCTATGCGGGCGAGGAGCCGCCCCCCTTCCACTGGTATTTCGACATGATCAAGGAAGCCCTGTCGAACCTGGGCACGCCCAACCTGAACGTGATGTGCGAGCCGGGCCGCGCGCTGGTGGCGCAAGGCATTTCGCTGGTGACCCAGGTGGTGATGCGCCGCGGCGACCGGCTTTATCTCAATGACGGCATTTATGGCAGCTTCGACGAGCAGCGCTTTGCCGGCTTCGACGAGAATTATCCGGCAACCGCCATCACCCTGGATGGCAAAGGCAACGCCAAGCTCTTGTCGGGCGAAAAGCGGCCGTTCCGCGCCTTCGGCCCCACCTGCGATTCCGCCGATGTGCTGCCGCGCCCCCAGATGCTGCCCGACAATATCGCCAAGAATGATTTCGTGCTGTTCGAGGCGATGGGCGCCTATACCGTGTCGTCCCGCTCGCCTTTCAACGGCTATTACCCCGACAGCTGGGCGATCATCGACGACTAGGCCGCCTAATTCCGGCTCTCGACCACATCGCCGCTGTCGATCGCCCCGCCCGGCAAGGGCGCACGCACATCGCCGCGCACCCGCGTCAGCCCCGTGAAGGCGCTGGGCACGCCTTCCGACGCGAAGGTGGGACCATCCATCAGTTGATAGTGCAGGTGCGGGAACATGGAGGTGCCGGAATTGCCCACTGCGGCGACCACCTGGCCGGCCTTCACGTGATCGCCCGCCTTCACCGTGACGCTGCCCTGCTTGAGGTGGCCGAGAATGCTGAAGAGTCCGTCGCCATGGCGAATGACCACATGATTGCCCAGCACTAAGTTCGGACGATCCCGGAAGGTCGCGGGATCGAATTTGCCGTCATCGGTCTGGCTGTTCTCGATTCCGACCACCGTTCCGGCGGCGGGTGCGCGAACCGGCAAGCCGAAACTCAAATGATTTTCATTGCGCGCCGCATCGCCGATCACCCGGCGGCCCTCGCCATCCACGCGGACCAGATCGTAGGAATAGCGCATGGCGTTGCTGGAGAAACCGAAGCCCGCAATGTCGGGATTGCTGTAATCCCAGCGCCGGTGATGGGCCAGAAGATCATGGCCGTCCCAGACCCAGACCTTGCCGGAAAGAGGCAGCATCAGCTTCAGAGCCGGCGGTGCGCGGAATTCGGCCTTTGCCGAGCCCCTGATCGCAGCGCCTTTGCGCTCGCTGGGCGACAAATCGACCTCCACCCGCACGGCCTTTGCCGCGATGTCGGCGGGGATGAGGGGGAAAGGGTTGAACACCAGCCGCGCCTCGCCCGGCTTCAGGGGCGCGAATGCCAGCGTCTTTACCGATGGCGCAACGCCATTGCCGTCCACGCGGCGCTCCAGCACCTCACGGCCCGACGCATCGGCGACAATGACGCTGAGGCTCGACACCTCCATCGGCGTGTCGCCGTCATTGCGGACCAGGATATCGAAATTGGCGCTGGCTCCGGCGGAGCCCGGCTCCAGATAGGGCTGCCGCGGCAGAATTTTCACCGTCTGCGCGGCCGCCATGCCGGCGACCGCCATCAGCAGGCCGGCGATCGCGGCGGCCTTCAAGAAGCTCATGGGTTTTCCGATCCTGCTACGGATGTGTCGCGCTCGAATTCCGTCAGCGCGGCGGAGGCGGCGGCGCGGGCGGCGACGGCGGCGCATAGCTACCCTCTTCCGCCAGCGACTGGGCGACCTGGTGACGGATTCTCGCCTTCAGCTTGGCCGTGGCGCGTTCCAGTTCATCGGGATCGGGCGAGGTGCCGCTCGCCACGGCGCGGTCGACGATGGCGCCGATATCCTCATCCGCCCGCGCATGGCGTTCGGAATGCCGGCTCTGGCGCCGGCCGTCGGCGTGAATGATGTCGCCGCTTCCGGCGATGGAGGTTTCGATCTTTTTCGGCTCGTCGCGCAAGGTCACGTCGCCGGAACCGTCGATCTCGACCTTCAAGGCATCGCGGGGCGCAACCTCGACATTGCCGCTGCCATGAATGCCCACATTGACGATGCCGGCGGCCAGGCGGCCCAGCTTCATGTCGCCGGAGCCTTCGACGGACACGCTCAGATTGTCGGTCGTACCGGCCGCTTCCAAATCGCCGGATCCTTCGCCGACCACTTCGACGCGCGATGCATCCCGAGGCGCGATTTCGACATTGCCGCTGCCATCGATTTTCACATGCGCGCTTTTGGTGGTCAGCGCGCTGAGCTTGACGTCCCCGGACCCTTGCAGATCCACGTCCAGCGCGCCCGCGCTGCCGGTCGTGGTGACGTCGCCCGAACCGGCCACCCGGACCGTCAGGCGCTCGACCTTGGCGTCCGCCTGGATGTCGCCCGAACCTTCGATCGAAAGCCTCGTGTCGGGCTGCACAAGTCCGGCGAGCCGCATATTGCCGCTGCCGCGCTGTTCAAAGGCCCGGAACGGGCGGCCCGGCAATGTGATTTCGAGGCGCGGTGTTTTGCCGAAATGGAAATTGTTCCGGCAATCGATTCCCACCACGCCGTCGCGGACATAGACATGGGAGACCATGCCGGGATCGCCCTTGATCACCAGCTGATCGCCGCTGCCGGCCTGGTAAGTGGTATCGGCGTGCATCTCCACGGCCACCCGGTCGTCACCGCCGTCCCATGGCAAGGTGCGGCTGGTGACGGGCCCACCGATCTCGCAGCTTGGCTGGCCGAAGCTGCCGACATTGAGAAGGGCATTGCCGACGGCTTCTCCGCCCAGCGCGAAGGCGCCTCCCAGGCAGACGGCGGAAACGGCAAAACCGGAAACTGCGATAGCTGCGAGCTTGCTGCGCATCAGAGATTCTCCTGATCCAGTTCGTGGGCGACACGGGCGCGGATGCGGGCCTTCAGCCGGTCCTTGGCGCGTTCCATCTCGTCACCGTCATTGTCGCTGTCGCGGTCATTCTCCAGCGCTTCCAGAACCGCGGCGCGGATCGCCGCATCGTCGGCGCGGGCATGCCGCTCATGCCCGCGGCCGCCTTGCCGCGTGCCGTCCGGATGAACGATCGTGCCGCTGCCGCGGATCGAGGTTTCGATTTTCTTGGGCTCGCTGCGCAGATAGATGGTGCCGGAGCCCGACAGGTCCACATTCAGGGACTCCTGCGGCGCGACTTCGGCCTTTCCGCTACCCTTGATATCGACATCGACATTCTTGGCGGCGAGATCGCCCAGCTTCAGATCGCCGGAGCCTTTGACATCCACCGTCAGATTGTCGGTCTTGCCGTCGGCCTGAAGATCGCCGGAACCGGCGATCGACACTTTCACCGCCGGCTGCGACAGGCCGCTCAACTGCACATCGCCGGTTCCCAAGAGCGCGAAGCTTTTGAAAGTGCGGCGGCCCGGCAAGGTCACTTCGACCCGCTCATGCTTGCCCAGATGGAAATTGCCGTTGCAGTCCAGGGACACCAATCCGTCCTTGACGCGGACATGGGCGATGAAATTGGGATCGCCCGCCACGATCAGCTGGTCGCCGCTTCCGGCCTGGTAATGCACATTGGCGGGAAGCGCGATGGCGGCGCGGTCGCCATTGCCGTCCCAGTTCAGGCTGCGGCTGGTGGCCGTGGCCATGGGCTGCGCCATGGCATCGCAGCGGGGCAGATCGGCCAGACTCATCAGATCGGCGCCGAAAACCGCATCGCCGATGGCATGGCCGCCCACGGCAAAGGCACCCCCCAGACAGACCGCGGAGACGGCAAACCCGGACACGGCGATGATTGCGAGCTTGGTGCGCATATCAGTCTCTCCCTGTTTGAGCGGAATTTGATTGTGCAGAACCTGTCTGTGCGGAATCGATCAGGCGGAAATGGAGCCGCGCATATTGCACGAGCCCGCGGATGAAGATGTCCAGCAGGAGCCAGGTGAGCGCGCCCAGCCCGATGCCGGCGGCGATCAGGCCGAAACCCGCCAGTGCCAACGCCGCGCCGCTGCCCAGCATGCCGCTGGTTCCGAACATGATCCAACCGGGGAACAAGGCGAACAGCCAGACCGCGCCGCCGCCGAACAACAGGGCGATGGCGGTGACCAGCATGCTGAGAAGAATGGCCCCGACCACGCAGACAAAAGGGATCAGGAAAATCAGGTCCAAAGTCGCCAGACCCAGCAGCGCGATCACCGCGCCGACCATGCTGCCGGGACTGCGCTCGGTCTCCCAGCGCTTGAACCCGGCTTCGGCCCGCAATTCGCGCGCCAGCCGCGCCGGATCGCCCAAGGCGCTGGCGATTGCCGCCTCACTGCGCCCGGCCGCGGCGCCGTCGCTGAAATGGGCTTCGTAATCGGCGACCGTTTCATCGATCTCGGTTTGCGGCAGGCCGGACAAGCCCATACGCAACTCGGACAGAAACATGGCGCGATTCATGACGCGTCTCCCAGGATTTTGGCGACGGCTGCTTTGAACGCACCCCAATCGGCGCGCTGCGCCTCGAGAGTGGCGGCGCCCGCCTTGGTCAACTTATAATATTTGCGCGGTGGCCCGCTGGCGGATTCCTGCAGATAGGTCGTGACCAGATCGTCATTCTGCATCCGCCGCATCAGCGGGTAGATCGTGCCTTCGCCCATGCCCACGGCATCGGCCATCTGGGACGCGATCTCATAGGCGTAATTGTCTCCCTTGGAGAGCAGCGCCAGCACGCACATCTCCAAAACGCCTTTTTTCAACTGAACTTGCAGGGACTCGGACATGGGACTCTTATACCGCATGGTACCATGTAGCGCAAGGTAGTAAATTTGGCGGTATTGCTGGGTTTTTAACTCCGAGCGATCGGATTTCGAGGTTCGAAAAGGCCCCGCGCGAGAGGATCAGCTCTCGGCGTGGACTTCGTGGCGTTCGCGGGTCTTGAGAAACTTCACGTTGGGAAATTTCTCCGCCACATAGCCCATTTCCCAGGCGCTTTTGGCCAGGAACACGGGCGCGCCGTCGCGATCCGCCGCCATGCCGCCGCGATTGGCGGCGGCGAATTTCTCGAGTTCCGCATCGGCGCCCGACAGCCAGCGCGCCGCATCGTAAGGTGCCATCTCCAGATCCGCGTCCAGGCCATATTCGGCCACCAGACGCGACTTCAACACATCCAGCTGCAGCATGCCAACCACGCCCACGATCCACTGCGAACCGATCTGGGGCTTGAACAATTGCGTCACGCCTTCTTCAGCCAAGCTTTCCAGCGCGCGCGCCAGATGCTTCTGCTTCATCGGATCGGAGAGCCGCACGCGGCGCAGGATTTCCGGCGCGAAGTTGGGAATGCCGGTGAAGATCACCTCGCCCCCTTCGGACAAAGTATCGCCCACCCGCAGCACGCCGTGATTGGGAATGCCGATAATGTCGCCGGGCCAGGCCTCGTCCACGGTCTCGCGCTCGGACGCAAAAAACAGAATCGGATTGTGCACGCCGATGGATTTTCCCGTGCCCGACTGTTTCAGCTTCATGTTGCGGCGAAACCGCCCCGAGGCCAGACGCAAGAACGCCACGCGATCGCGGTGATTGGGGTCCATATTGGCCTGGACCTTGAACACAAAACCGGTGACGTCCTCGTCGGAAGGATGCACGTCCCGTCC
>Ga0207674_10009892_pt1 | contig 10850 bp, 10 predicted proteins | sample KBSCornC72_FD_184303 | JGI IMG/M metagenome (GOLD analysis project Ga0207674, IMG submission 184303) | Corn rhizosphere microbial communities from Kellogg Biological Station, Michigan, USA - KBS Corn C7-2 (SPAdes) (version 2) | ecosystem: Host-associated > Plants > Roots > Rhizosphere > Soil ...
CCAGGTACAGGATGATTACCTTGATGCTTTTGGTGATCCAAAAAAATTCGGTAAACAACCGGGTGGCGATATAAAAGCGAATAAAAAAACTTTTTTGATCGTCCAGGCAATGTGCGTTGCCACCGATGCGCAAAAAAAAGAATTAAAAAAATTAATGGACGGGAACGCAAAAGATAAGACGGAAAAAGTTTTGCAGCTATTCCATGATTGCAGAGTAAATGAATGGGCATTACAATTGAAAAATAAATATCTTGACGAAGCTTTTGCGCACCTGGAGGATGTAGCCGTGCTTTCAAAGAGGAAAGAGGCACTGCAGGAAATGGCGAAGTTTCTGGTGCAGAGAGAACATTAGAAGTTGTGAGTTATGTTTATGAGTGATCAGTATTGAGTAATAGTAAATAATAACCAGACCAGTAACCGGAAACAAACAACTGCTTCATGGCAAATTCACTCTTCAGGACAAAAAAAATTGACTCAATTCTTTCGCAGGGGAGTGATGATCATCATGGCAAAGAGGGTTTGAAAAGAGTGTTAAACGTCCGTGATCTCACTTTCTTTGGCATCGCAGCGATCCTGGGAGCCGGAAGTTTTAGCAGTTTGGGAGGAGCTGTTTTTCACGGTGGACCCGGCGTAGTCCTACTGTTCGTTATCACAGCCATCGCCTGTGGTTTTACTGCGTTTTGTTATTCTGAATTTGCCAGTCGTATTCCAGTCGCAGGCAGCGCTTATACCTATGCGTATGCCTCTTTCGGAGAACTGTTCGCATGGATCATCGGATGGGCATTGATCATGGAATATTCCATTGGCAATATTTATGTAGCTTATAGCTGGAGCGATTATTTTACTTCTTTTCTTGATAAGGCAGGTTTTCATATTCAGGAATATCTTAGCACGAGCTATCTGGAAGCTAAGCATGCAGTAGAAAGAGGAAGCACGAATCCGGATGAGCTGGCAGCCTGGAACAATGCGCCCGTCATTGGGGGGCTTAAAATAATTTTTGACCTGCCGGCCTTTATCATTAATCTTCTGATCAGCTATTTAGTTTTTAGGGGTGTGAGGGAGAGCCGCAATTTCAGCAACGTCATGGTGATCTTAAAATTGGCAGTCGTAGCATTGATCATCATGGTAGGTGGTTACCTGGTTTTTTCACACGGTCTTACATTTAACTGGACGCCGGCAAACGATGAAGGGGTTCGATCATTTATGCCCAACGGGTTTAGCGGGGTGATGGCAGCCGTTAGTGGTGTGTTCTTCGCTTATATCGGATTCGATGCAGTCAGTGTCTTAGCAGAAGAAAGCAAGAACCCCCAAAGAGATCTGCCAAAAGGTATGATCCTATCCCTGGTGATCTGCACAGTTATTTATATTCTCCTGGCACTTGTCCTGACGGGTGCTGTCAATTACAAAAAATTTGACGGGGTCGGCGATCCGCTGGCGTTTATCTTCGAAAAAGAAAACCTGGATATTGGCTGGATGCAATTTTCTATTGCCATTGCCGCTGTCATCGCCATGACAAGTGTGTTGCTTGTGTTCCAGATGGGTCAACCGCGAATTTGGATGAGCATGAGTCGCGACGGGCTACTGCCTCCTATCTTTCAAAAAATTCACCCAAAGTTTAAAACACCATCGTTTGCAACTTTAATTACAGGACTGGTAGTTGGCGTTCCTATCTTGTTTACGGATAAAACGTTTGTCCTTGATTTCACGAGCATTGCCACCTTGTTTGCTTTTGTCCTCGTTTGTGGAGGAGTACTGCTTATACCCGCGAGGAAAAAAGAACCGGGAAGATTTCATATTCCCTATGTCAACGGACAATTCATATTTCCACTGATTGTTATTGCCGCGATCATTACAGCGCAATTACTGTCTAAAAATTATTTCGCGGGTTTGTTGAATTTTGATTTCAGCGACAATGAAGATTATGTAAACAATAAGATCAGTTTTATGGATGCTGCCACGCCAAACATTTCCCTGATAATTTTCTGGCTAAGCGCTATCATTCTGTCCGTCTTTGCGTTTATAAAAAAGTTTTCTCTCATTCCTTTAATGGGCCTCATTACCTGTTTATATCTTCTTACCGGCATGACCAAAAGTAACTGGGCGTGGTTTCTCAGCTGGCTCCTGATCGGAATTATTTTCTATTTCCTGTACGGGTATAAAAAAAGTAAATTGGCTCTTGCCAGCGCAGCTATTCGGGAAGTTGAAACAAGAGATGCTCCTCTCCGTTAAAGGTACTTATTTATGTACCCGGCTTGTGTTTTGCCATGGCGCCGTTCCTTGCCTGCCCGTCCGTTCAGGCGGGCGTCGCACACTTCAACTGCATATTGCCTGCGATGCACAACCTTAATTGAATTGTTCAGCAAACCCCTTCTCTCTGTAACTTTGTTTCTCATTTTTTGATTTTTAAAACTCTCCGCCCTAGGCGGATTAGGGGCGACATGAAATTCCAGATCGGCGACAGGGTTTTGGTACTTCATTCTAATGAAGAAGGTGAAGTGATAGACATCATCAATAACAAAATGGTGATGGTTGATGTCAGAGGTGTAAAATTCCCCGCCTACATTGACCAGCTGGATTTTCCGTATTTCAAAAACTTCTCAGAAAACAAATTGTTTCCAAAGAAAAAAGACAAAAAATATATTGATGACCTAAAAAAGGAGAAGAATATACAGAGGGTGGCGGACGGAGTATGGATCACATTTTTGCCAGTAATGGAAATGGATGAATTTGGGGATGAAGTGGTAGAAGAGTTAAAAATCCATTTGATCAACAGAACCGATATGGCTTATAAATTCATTTATAAGCTCAATTACTTTGGAAAAACTGGTTTTGAACTAAAGAACGAGGTATTGCCATTCCAGGATTTCTATTTGCATGATATACCTTTCGAAGATCTCAACGACAGTCCAACGTTTGATTTTGAATTCTCATTACTGCCGCCGATAGCTATTGGGGCTCAAAAAGGTAAAGCGGATCACTACGAAGCATCACTGCGGCTAAAGCCAAAACAACTTTTTACAAAAATTGAAGAAATAAGACTAAAAGGTGAGGCCACTTTTTCTCATCGATTATTTGAAACATATCCTGATAAAATGAGCGATGATAAGTTTGAATTGGGAAATCTTGCAGCAAAGAGTTACAAAGTATATGATTTAGCAAAGGCAAAGCAGCACCTGGAACCGCCGCGCTCTGTCGTTGACCTGCATATCGAGAAGATCACTGATGACTGGAATGGCTTAAGCAATCATGACATCGTCAGTCTGCAATTAAAGACGTTTGAAAAATACTACGACCTCGCCGTTGCTCACTTGCAACCGTCGCTCATCGTTATACACGGTGTTGGTACAGGAAAATTGCGCGAAGAGATTCATGAGCAATTAAAACACCGCAAAGAAGTAAAGACTTTTGTCAACCAATATCACCCCGCATTCGGCTATGGGGCTACTGAGATCTTCTTTGAGTATTAAATTTTTTTTCGCACCTTCATAAACATTACTTTTATAATCCTCTTAATCCTGCTTCAACAAAATAAATGAAATCGATAGTTAAGACTAAAACAGGAATTAGTGGCCTTGATGAGATCACAGAAGGAGGATTGCCGCAAGGAAGGCCTACTCTCGTTTGCGGAGGGCCTGGTTGTGGTAAAACATTGCTCGCCATTGAATTTATTGTTAAAGGTGCCACATTGTACAATGAGCCCGGCGTATTTATGACTTTTGAAGAAAAGGCCGAAGAATTGGCTGCTAACGTTGCATCTCTCGGCTTTGATCTTGAAAAGCTCGTAAAAAATAAAAAACTCAGGCTTGATTATGTTCAGATTGACCGAACTGAAATTGAGGAAACAGGTGAATACGATCTCGATGGTTTATTTATCCGGCTGGAGCATGCTATTGACAGTATTGGAGCAAAAAGAGTTGTGCTGGACACGATTGAAAATCTTTTTGCAGGGCTAACCAACGAGGGTATTTTGAGAGCGGAATTACGCCGGCTTTTCCAATGGTTAAAGAATAAAAGAGTCACTGCGATCATAACCGGAGAAAAAGGCGATGGTACCCTGACAAGGCACGGTCTTGAAGAATATGTTTCTGATTGTGTGATGCTTTTAGATCATCGGATTATTAACCAGGTATCAACGAGAAGAATGAGGATCGTGAAATACCGTGGCTCCCACCATGGAACCAATGAATATCCATTTCTGATCGATGAAGAAGGCATCACTGTTTTTCCCGTTACATCACTAAAGCTGGATAAAGATGTTTCTACTAAAAGAATTTCTACCGGTGTCGCTTCTCTTGATAAAATGTTTGGTGGTAAAGGGTTTTTCAGGGGCAGTAGCATCTTAGTATCAGGCACATCCGGTACAGGTAAATCAAGTATCGCTGCTTATTTTGCCGATGCAAACTGCAGAAGAAAAGAGAAATGTCTTTTTGTTGCACTTGAAGAATCTCCGAAACAGATCATACGTAACATGAAATCCATTGGTCTTGATCTTGATCGCCACGTAAAAAGCGGGTTGTTGGAATTTCAGTCATTCCGGCCGGGCCTGCATGGACTTGAAATGCATTTGGCGAGCCTGTATAAAATGGTTAGGAAATTTAAGCCACAAAGTGTGGTTGTTGATCCTGTCACAAACCTGGTAAGTGTGGGTTTGCTTACAGAGGTGAACGCTATGCTTCTGCGTCTTATTGATTTTATGCAATCAGAAGGAATTACTCTTATGCTGACGGCATTGAACAGCGGCTCAACGGAGCATCTTGATGAAAATGTTTCCTCACTGGTAGATGCCTGGATATTGGTCAGGGATCTTGAGTCGGATGGCGAGCGCAACCGCGCTATTTATATCATGAAATCAAGAGGCATGCCGCATAGTAACGAGGTGAGGGAATTTCTCATTACTTCAAAGGGATTGGATCTTGTTGAAGTTTACAGAGGTCCAACTGGGGTGTTGGTGGGCTCTGCACGCAAAGCGAAAATGAAAGAAGAGATGGCTTTTGCAAAAAAGAACCACCGCAACCTTTTAAATAAACCTGCAAAAAAGATCCAGGAATAAATATATGTCAAGAAAAGAAGAAAAATGGGAATTGCGGTTATACGTAGCCGGTAAAACACCTAAATCCGTCACGGCTTTAACGAACCTGAAAAAATATTGCGAAACTCATTTAAAGGGCTTGTATACGATCGAAGTGATCGATCTTTTGATCCAGCCCCAACTGGCCGAAGGCGACCAGATATTCGCCATCCCGACTTTGGTACGAAAAGTGCCCGAACCTATACGTAAAATCATTGGAGACCTTTCAAATGAGGAAAAGGTATTAGTCGGACTAGACATCCGACCTGTAAAACAAAAATGACCATGGAAAAAAAAACGGGTTCCGATAAGAAGAAAGGTCGAAACTTCCCTTATATATTTCATCTTTATATTACGGGCGCCTCTCCAAATTCTTCAAGAGCCATTACCAATTTTAAAAACCTGTGCGAAAGTTGCCTGAGCGGTAAATATGAATTAAACATTATTGACGTATACCAACAACCACATATTGCAAAAGGTGTAGATATAATTGCCTTGCCATTATTGGTAAGAAAATTGCCGTTGCCCGAAAGAAGGCTGATCGGTGACTTATCAGATCAGGAGAAAGTGATAAAGAATTTGGGCATTATTAACCTGGAACAATGAAACTATTGAACGGAAACCAAAAGGAACTTATAAAAGAAATAGAAGAGTTACGCTTGCAATTACAGGAAGCGAACGATACGATTCATGCTATCAGGACAGGACAAATTGATGCCCTTATGGTAAGCACTGAGACAGGACCGCAGCTATATACTTTAAAAAGCGCCGATCATACTTACAGGATATTTATTGAGAAAATGAAGGAGGGTGCAGTCACACTGAACAAGGATGAGATCATTTTATACAGTAATTCGCAGTTTGCTGCAATGGTTGATCTGCCCTTATCTGAAGTGATCGGGATCCCGTTCGGCCGGTTCATACCCGAAGGATGCAAGGCTGACTTTAAGAAATTAATGAAAGGTGGCTGGAAAACTGACAGCAAGGGAGAAATACTTTTAAAGAATAACAGGGACAGGATCATTCCTGTTCTTCTGTCCTTTACGTCACTGGAACTTGATGAAGGAATAGCACTAAGTGTGATACTGACCGATCTTTCTGCTCAAAAGGAAACAGAAAACCAGCTAAAATCAAAGAATGAACAGTTGGAGGAAGCCCGGGGAAATGTTGCAAAGATGAATGAAGAGTTGGAGGATATGGTAAAAGAGAGAACAAAAGACCTTTTGTTGAGCAGGGAGTATTTTAAATATTTGGCCAACAATATCCCGGTTCTTATTTGGACCGCAGACATGAATGGAAAACTTGACTATGTCAATCGCCGCTGGTATGAATACACAGGCTTTGATCTTGAGGATTCAAAAACAAAACAAACGGAATTGGTACACCCTGATGACCTTGAAACCAGCTCGAAAGCCTGGAGGTGCGCTTTGCAAAATAAACAGCCCTATGAGCAGGAGTTTCGGTTTAAAAGAAACTCGGACGGCGCATACAGGTGGCATTACGCGCAAGCCATTCCTTTTAAAGATGAGCAGGGCAATATTACTGCATGGATCGGAACATGTATTGATATCGATGATCAGAAGAAGCAGCTGGAAAGAAAAGATGAATTTATTGGAGTAGCCAGTCATGAATTAAAAACACCATTGACGAGTTTGAAAGGTTACCTGCAGCTAATGGACATCCAGGAAGATCTGCCTTCTTCGGTAAAATCATACATTTCGAAAGCCAATATCTCGCTTACGAAGCTGCAGCGCCTGGTAGATGAACTTCTTGATGTAAGCAGGATAAAAGCAGGCAAACTGGAGTTTTCCAAACATATTTTTAACCTCACCGAATTAGTGGATCAATGTGTTGAAAATAGCAGGATCATGTATCCCATGTACACAATTAAAAAAGAATTTGAGGAAAAAATCATGGTAATGGGAAATGAAGAACGGATCGAACAGGTATTTATGAATCTCATCAATAATGCTGTGAAGTATTCATCTGAAAATAGAGATATCATTGTCCGTACAGAAAAGGAAGACAATTCAGCCGTTGTATCGGTGACCGATTTTGGAGTAGGCATGTCGGAGCCGGAACAGAAATTTGTATTCGAACGCTTCTATCGGGTAAACGGGAGCAATCTTTTATCTCCCGGGCTTGGTATGGGTTTGTATATTGCCTCTGAAATCATCAAAGAGCACAAAGGCGAAATTAGAGTAAAGAGTAAGCTCAATAAAGGTTCTATTTTTTCCTTCTCATTGCCATTAGTAAATTAAGGCTGATTGCCGCTCACTCCTTCAGGCCCTTTAAATACGCAATGCTTATTGGCAACTGCTCAAGGATATTGCTGCTCTCATCCTCAATGAAGTAATGTTTGACACCCACTCTCTTTGCTTCCTTCAATATGCCCGGAAGATCCATCTGGCCTGTACCGAAGGCTACATCATTTTCATGAGAAGTACCCCCGGAAAGATCTTTCTTTATGCCTTTCCGCATGTCTTTTAAGTGCATCAGTTTCCAGCGGTTGCCATATTTTTTTAACAATGCTACTGGGTCGCCGCCGCCAAACTGAACCCAGAAAATATCCATTTCAAAAGAAACGTATTCGGGATCAGTGTTTTTAAAAATGTAATCAAGCAAAGTTCCATCTTCATAAGGCTGAAATTCGTAGCCATGAATATGATAACAAAGAGTGAGACCATTATCTTTCAAAAACTTGCCCGCTTTATTGAAATCCTCTGCCGCTTTTTTCGCATTTTCAATGGTCAGCGTGCCGTCATGAGGTATCCATGCACACATCACATACTTACAACCTAATGCTTTTGCCATCATTACTACCGAATCAGGTGATTTTAACAATTGATCATAACCTGCACCGGTAGACGGAATGCTTATGCCTCTTTCATCGCATAATTTTTTGAAATCCTCAGGAGTAATGCGATTACCACCGCCACCTTCTATCTCTGTAAAACCCAACGCCTTTATGGTGTCCAATACTTTCGCGGGATCATTGCCTATACTCCTTCTGAAAGTATAAGTCTGTATTCCCAAAGGAGCAGTATACAAAGGCTTTTGAGCTGAGGTGATTTCATTAATCATTAGAATAGAAAATAACAATGCCAGGATCAGAGTGTTCTTTTTCATTTTGACGTTTTAATTTTTAATTGTTTAGATATATCCTTTCTTCAATTCTTCCACTGCATAATTAGCAGCTCGTGCAGTAATAGCCATAAATGTCAATGTAGGGTTCTGTGTGCCCGTTGAGGTCATGCACGCACCGTCGGTGACAAAAACATTTTTACATTCATGAAGCTGATTCCATTTGTTCAGCAATGAAGTTTTAGGATCGTTACCCATTCTGACCCCGCCCATCTCATGAATGTCAGCACCAGGTGGCGACTTAGTATCCTCCACTTTTATGTCAATACAACCCGCCTTTTCAAACATGAGTTTTGATTGCTCGATATAATCTGCAACCATCTTGTCATCATTCTCACCCCACTCACAGGAAACAACCAGCTGAGGAATTCCATATTTATCTTTCAGATCCTTGTGCAAACGAACATGATTGTTTTCCACCGGCACTGTTTCGCCCATCATCCAGCTGCTGATGTACCAATTATCTAATTTCGGGTGTAATAAATTTTCTCTTAACTCATCTCCCATCAGGTCCGGATCAACAAATGTTCCCCTTCCTCCGCTAATTCCAACAGCATAGCCCCTGAGAAAATTCGTTTCCTGTTTAAATAAATTTCTGAACCTCGGAATATAAGAGTAACTGGGACTGCGCCCATCCGTTCTTTTGTCTTTTAAGCCCTCATAATGTGCAAAGCCTTTTCCCCGGTAGTTGTGCCATGCAACATATTTTCCCAACAAACCATTGTCATTTCCCAATCCATTGGGGAACCTGTTGGACATTGAATTCAAAAGGATTGCATTACTGTTCAATGCGGACGCATTTACAAAGATGACGTTCGCATAAAACTCAATCATCTCTTTTGTTTCGCTGTCTATGATCCTCACACCCGTTGCTTTATTTTTTTTCTCATCATAAATAATCGAATGAACAACAGCATGAGGACGGATAGTAAGTTTCCCCGTTTTCAATGCCCATGGTATAGTTGATGCATTGCTGCTGAAGTAGGCACCATATACACAACCCCTGTTGCACATAGTTTGATTCTGGCATTTGTTTCTCCCTTGTTGAATATGGATAGGCTGAGGATCGGTGATGTGTGCGCAACGAGCCTGGATCAAATGCCGGCCCGGAAAGTTTTTCTCCAGGGTCTCTTTGAAATAGCGTTCAACACAACTCATTTCAAAACCCGGCATCACTTCACTGTCTGGTAATTCCGGCAAGCCATCTTTGCTGCCGGCAATGCCCGCAAATTTTTCAACATAGCCATACCATGGCTCTATGTCTTTATAGCGAATAGGCCAATCCACAGCAAAACCATCCCGCACTGGCCCTTCAAAATCATAATCACTCCATCGCTGTGTTTGCCGTGACCAGAGTAACGACTTGCCACCAACATGATAGCCGCGAACCCAGCGAAACGGTTTCTCCTGGACGAAAGGTTGTTCATCATCACGCAACGCCCAATGCAGAGTTTCCTCACGAAGAAATGCAGAGCCCTGGTAATTTTTTCTTTGCTCAATGGACACTGTTCCCCGGTGTTCAAACTGCCATGGCGCTTTCGAAGCGGTTGGATAATCCTTGATGTGCTCAACGTTTCGGCCCCGCTCGAGAATCAATGTATTTATTCCTTTATCACAAAGCTCTTTGGCCGCCCATCCGCCACTAGCTCCTGAGCCGATCACGATCGCATCATATGTCCTGTTTTTTACAGAATCACCTGGCATGGTTAAGCTTTTAGATCAACGCAACCGTAGTAATGACCGGGTGCAACCTTGTAATTAAGATAGTCCTGCATTACTTTTTGCGAAGTAGTAAATCCTTTTATTGTTTCAGATTTTATGAGTGTAAAGAAATCTTTTTCTGTTTTGACATTTGAAGATGACAATGCTAATAATAATTCTTGCCGCTGCGATTGGGAACACTCAACAAATGATTTATTAAATTTAGTTTTCGCAGATTTTCCCAACCCATTTAATTGAAGTTTTACATTATCCTGCACATCTTTCTCATAACAATCATCGATAATTTTTTGAAGATATTTATCAACGCCGACAGACAATGCACCAATGGAGCCTCCGGCTGGAATTATTGTATCGGAAACGCTCGCAAGTAGCTGTTGCTCTATTGAAGAAAACGAAGTGGTATGAACATTTGAATCGGTGATTCCGCAACTTATCATCCATTGTGGAAGTGTGACAAGCCCGCCGGTAGCAATGACAAGTTGTTTCAATACTTTACGGCGATTCATACAGCGGGAATTGACTGTGAATATAGGTAAAATTTTAAGGGGATTGTTTTATATCACAAATTTCACAGATGGGCACAGATTTAAAAAAGTTTGTCAGTGTAAATCTATGAGCATTTACCAGCTTGAGCAACCTTTGTTGTAATACGAAAGGATGTGCATGCCCCATCAAGCTACAGAACGTTGAAGAGTGCGACGCAACAGAAGCTCAGTCGAGCGGTAAATGCCGGTATCATAAAAATTATTTTAAATCATTTTAATCCCGCAATCAGTGATTATTTTTGTGATTCGCTCTTTTAAATTTTTGTCCGAAGGACTCCTTCGGAGCTACAGGCCAGGCTATCGTCCCGATTTTATCGGGAAGGAAAGTCCGGACAGCGCAGAGCAATGCACCGGTTAATAGCCGGGTCCCG
>Ga0207674_10009896_pt1 | contig 10848 bp, 8 predicted proteins | sample KBSCornC72_FD_184303 | JGI IMG/M metagenome (GOLD analysis project Ga0207674, IMG submission 184303) | Corn rhizosphere microbial communities from Kellogg Biological Station, Michigan, USA - KBS Corn C7-2 (SPAdes) (version 2) | ecosystem: Host-associated > Plants > Roots > Rhizosphere > Soil ...
GCGGCATCGGCTTCGCCGTCGGCTTCAAGAACATCGCGTACTCCGAGGGGTTCGACGATTACTGCGCCGCTCGTGTGCGGCTCTCGCCCGACGGCTGGGCCGAGGTGCACTGCGCGGCGGCCGAGGTGGGACAGGGGGTGACCGGAGTGATCCTCCAGGTCGCGCGCACCGAGCTCGGCGTCGACGACGTGCGGCTCGCGCCGGGCCAGACTGCGACCGTCGAGTCCGCGGGCTCGGCGTCCGCCTCGCGCATGACGTGGATGGCGGCCGGTGCGGTGCGCGACGCCTGCCGAGCCGCGCTCGACGAGCAGGCGCAGCGGCCGGGCGAGGAGATCGACGTCGAGCGCATCTACCGGCATCCGCGCACGACGCCGCTCGATCCCGAGACGGGCCAGGTCACCGGAGAGCGCTCGCACGTCGCGTTCGCAACGTGCGCGATGAAGGTGGTCGCGGAGGTCGACGTCGACCTCGGGCTCACGCGCGTCGTCTGGATCGGCGCGGCGCAGGACGTTGGCAAGGCGGTGAACCCGCAGCAGGTCGAGGGTCAGATCGAAGGTGGCACCGCGCAAGGCCTCGGGCTCGCCTTGATGGAGGAGATCCAGACCCGCGGCGGCCTGATCACGAACGCGAGCTTCACCGATTACCTGATCCCGACCGCGCTCGACATGCCGCCCGTCGAGTCGGTGCTGATCGAGGACCCGGAGCCCGACGCGCCGTACGGCGTGAAGGGCGTGGGTGAGCCGCCGACCGTCGTCTCGACGGCGGCGGTCGTCGCGGCGCTCCGTGAGGCGAGCGGACGCGAGCTGACCCGCGTGCCGGTGCGACCCGACGACATCTGCCTGTAGCTAGGACGAACGCAGCGTCTTGATGTAGGCGACGAGCGCGGCCACCTGGCCCGGACGCAGGATGCCGCCCCAGTGGGGCATCGAGACGATTGGGGCGTGCCCGATCACGCTCCCGGACTCGATCACTGCGGCGATCTTGGCGTCGGTGTCGAACTCCTTGAAGAAGTCGGCGCCCGAGAGCGACGGGATCGACTTGTCCTCCGATTGCGGATTCGGCACTCCGCCGAGGCCGTTCGGCCCGTGGCAGTTGATGCAGCCGTACCGGACGTACAGCTGCTGTCCTTCGACGATGGGGCCCTGGTCGGTCTGAACCGCCGCGAAGAGTTGGGCGGCCTCGGGGGGACTCGCGAAGCCTGAGAAGCCGTCATGGTTGACGATCTCGCCGAACGGAGCGCCGATTCCCACCACGTCACGCATCGCCGGGCGCACCTCGGTGGCGACTTCGAGGGGCGGCACGCCATGGGTGTCCACGACGAGCCCGGTACCGGACATGCCGAGCAGACGGGCGAGTTTCGTGGCGTCGGTCAGCGTGCTGTCGGCGGTCAACTTGGTCAGTACCGCCCGAAGGTAGTCCACCTGGTGGCGGTCCCGGATGATCGCGCCGAACCCGTTGGCGGGGTCGGTGGTCGGAACGTCGCTGATATCAATCCGCTCGCGGAGATAGTCGGTCGCCTGCGCACCGGTGAAGTGGCGGCAGCCGGCATCGAACCGTTGGCCGGTGTGAGAAGAAGTCGCCGGGTAGTCGACGCAGAAGTCGACACCGCCGATCGCGTCGGTGAGTCTGGACAGGCCGGACAGGCCGATCGTTGCCGCGCCGTCAAAGGCGAGTCCGGTCATCCCGCCCACCGCGCGGGCCAGTTCCGCGAACCCGCCGGCGGCGTACGTGCGGTTCAGCTTGAGCTGTTTTCCGGATCCGTCGTCGACCCACGTGTCGCGGGGGATCGTGATGAGGTAGAGCCGGCTCCGGTCGGCCGGCACGTGAGCGACCATGACGGTATCGGCGGAATCGGTTGTCGAGCCTCCCGCGAGGCCGAAGTCGTCAAGGCCGGCGATGAGGTAGTTCAGCGGCCGGCCCTTGAGCGGGGCCGGGTTGGTGGACGCCAGCGGCAGGAGGGAAGCCGTGTGGCCGCTCCACGCCCGGATTCCCGTGGGGATCGCCAGCGCGACAAGCACGAGTACGGCCAGACCGCTCGCGCCCAGGACGCGGCGATGGACACGGCGACGGCTCGCGGCCGCGGCGATGGCGGGGCGCAGGGCGGCCGGGTCCGGTACCAGGTGCTCATGGCGTTGAAAGGTGCGGCGCAGCTCGCCTTCGACATCTACCATTTCCGTGCCTCCATCGCCTCGTGCTGTAAGTCGGCGACCATCGATGAACGTAGGGCGGCCAGCCCGCGGGAGATGAGCGAACGTACGGTCCCGACGGCGCAGTCGAGAACCTCGGCCACGTCGGCGTCGCTCAGATCCTCGTAGTAGCGCAACACGAGAGCCGCGCGTTGCCGGTGCGGCAACGATCGCAACAAGGTCCACAACTGGTCCCGGTCCGCCGACTGGTCGGCATGGTCAGCCGACCCGTGCCCGCTCGCCGCGTCCTCCGGTCGCGCCCACAGGACGTTCAGTCGCCACCAACCGGTTCGGCGCCAGTCCAGGTACGCGTTGGTGACCATTCGCCGCACATAGAGTTCCGGTACCGTCGCCGCGGCCACCCTGCGCCACCGCACCTGCACCTTGACCATCACGTCCTGCACCAGGTCGCCGGCGAGATGAGAGTCACCCGTGAGCATCGTCGCGTACCGGAGCAGCGACAGCAGTCGGGCCGCGGCGAACTCCTCATACGTCAAGCTCCACCTCCTGAGGTTCCGGATGTACACGTGTCGAGGCCCCGGCAGCATTGCACCCGACCCGGATTTGACCGAAGTCCGCCGTGCGCATACCGGCCGCGCGGAGTTGGAGCGACGATCAGGGTGCGTCGCGGAGCCGGGCCTGGACCTGTTCCGTGTCCGGATGGTCGCGCTCGGTGAAGGTCGCCAGAGCCGTCCGCCAAGGGTCCCGGGCCGCGCCCATGGTGCCAACGGGCAAGTCACCGGTCAAACCCGAGGAGTTGGAACAGGCGCGCGACCGTCGCGCTCGTAGTAGTTGACGGGCGCCGCTCGCTCGGACGGTAATTCCTCAGTTGCTATGGGTAGGTCTGGGCAGACCATATCGACCGATGTTCGATGAGTGTCAGTGGTGCCAGGGGAGCTCGATGGGCTGGACGGGGAACTGGCCGGCGAGCAGTCCGTGCAGGAGGTTGGCAAGTTGGCTGGGGTAGATGGTCTCGGTGGTGGTGGCTAGATCGGCGGGTGTCCACCAGCGGTGGCCGCCGTAATGGCCGCGTTCGAGGTCGGTCTGGTTGGTGATGTCGACCTCGTGGCTGGTTACCCGGTGGAGCAGAAAGTCGTCGCGGAACAGTCCATTCGCCCAGCCGAGGTCTGCGTGGCCGGTGGTGTAGGCGACGTGTCGGAGGTCGGCCGGATCAGCGTGCAGACCGATCTCCTCGTGTAGCTCGCGCACCGCGGCGGTGGCCAGGTCTTCGCCGCGTTCGATACCGCCGCCTGGGGTCAACCAGACGTGTCCGCTCTCGGATTGGCCGGAGATGTGCAAGGAGCGGATCAGGAGAAGGCGGTCGGAGGCGTCGATCAGCAACACCCGGGCCGAACGTCGCGCGTAGGTGGACATGGCGGATCAGTGTATGAGCCGACGGCCGGTCGACCGCCACTGTTGCGGCGGCAGGGCGAACGGAGTGTCGCGACAGTACACGGGGACGTGCACGTGCTACCTCGATGTGGAAGTCGACCAAGATCTTCTACCCGGGGAGACGCACCGGCGGCGTCCCACCCAACTGCCGAGCCGCCCATAGAATTCGAGGAATTAGCACAGATGTGCTAACCTGAGTCATGTCCCTGGGGACGCCTCGGACGAACGCGAGCATCCTGCACGCGGACCTCGACGCGTTCTACGCCTCCGTCGAGCAGCGCGACGATCCGCGGTTGCGCGGCCGACCGGTCATCGTCGGCGCCGGCGTCGTGCTCGCGGCCAGCTACGAGGCGAAGAGGTGCGGGGTGCGCACCGCGATGGGCGGGCGGCAGGCGCGGCAGCTGTGCCCGGGGGCGGTCGTCGTGTCGCCGCGGATGTCGGCGTACTCGGCCGCGAGCAAGGCCGTCTTCGAGGTGTTCCGCTCCATCACGCCGGTCGTCGAGGGCCTGTCCATCGACGAGGCCTTCCTGGACGTCGGCGGGCTGCACCGCATCGACGGCCCGCCCGTAGAGATCGCCGCACGGCTGCGCGCGCAGGTACGCGACCGGGTCGGCCTGCCCATCACGGTCGGCATCGCCCGCACCAAGTTCCTGGCCAAGGTGGCCAGCGGCGTTGCCAAGCCGGACGGCCTGCTGCTGGTGCCGCCCGACGCGGAGCTGGCCTTCCTGCACCCGCTGGCGGTCGAGCGGCTGTGGGGCGTCGGGCCCGTCACGGCGGCCAAGCTGCACGCCCGCGGGATCCGCACGGTGGGCAAGGTGGCCGGGCTCGGCGAGGCGGCGCTGATCTCGATGCTCGGCCAGGCGGCCGGCCGGCACCTGCACGCGCTCGCGCACAACCGGGATCCCCGGCCGGTGCAGGTCGGGCGCAGGCGCGGCTCGATCGGCTCGCAGCACGCCCTCGGCCGGGGCCGTAGGACGCCCGAGGATCTCGACGCGATCCTCGCCGGGCTGGTCGACCGGGTGGCGCGGCGGATGCGCGCGGCGCAACGGGTCGGCCGCACCGTCACGCTCCGGCTGCGCTTCGACGACTTCACCCGGGCCACGCGATCGCACACGCTGCCACGGGCCAGCTGCCACACCCAGACCATCCTGGAGGCGGGCCGCCGGCTGCTGGCCGCCGCGCTGCCGATCATCCAGCGGCAGGGCGTGACGCTGGTGGGCATCGCGGTGGGCAATCTGGAGGACGGGGGCGCGGTCCAGTTGACACTGCCGTTCGACCGCGCGGCGGGGGAGGAGCTGGACGCCGCGCTCGACGCGGTACGCGAGCGGTTCGGCTCAGCGTCGGTCGGCCGGGCCGCCCTGCTGGGGCGGGATCAGGGCATGGTAATGCCGATGCTTCCCGACTGAGCACGTGTGGTCGAAAACGGCGGAATGCACCCGCGCGACCTGGGCTTCTGTCGCAGACTCGGGCCATGTCATCGCCGTACCTGCTGGCCATCCACGGCCGTCTGGTCATCGTCGGGTACGAGCCGGACGGCGACTCGGTGCGCTTCCTCGCCGACGATCCTTCGCTGTTCGCCTGCCTGCAGCGCGGGTACAAGATCCGTCGGTCGCCGCGCGACGGCAGCGTACAGCTGCGGTTGGAGGCGATCGACGCGCCGGAGCTGCACTACGGCGCGGCGGCGCAGCCCGACGGCGACACCGCCCGGGACTGGCTGATGCAGCAGCTCGGCTTCCGCGACATCACCTACCGGCCGGGATCCACCACGGTCACCTCCGCGTCGCCCGACTCGGTACGGGCGGTGATCTACAGCAAGGCGTCCGACCCCAACGGTCGGCCCATCTCGTACCTTCACGTGGGCGGCGGGCGGCTGCCGCAGAACGGCTCCTGGACCCACGTCACCACGGCCGTACTGGACCGCACCGTCAACGCCCACGCGATGGGCGCCGGCGTGGCGTACCCGACGTTCTACAGCTCGACGCCCGCGGCGCACGTGACGCACCTGCGGGAGCTGGCCGCCGAGGCCAGGCAGGAGAAGGCCGGCGTCTGGGCGGTCGACCAGACCGCGCTGTTCCAGCTCGTCGACCAGGACTCGATCGGCCCGCACGGCCAGCTGATCCTGCCGAAGCTGTTCCGCCGGGCCACGGACTACCTCAAGGACGTGGCGACCGGGTTCCACGGCAACCTCTCGGACTGGCTGCGGGCCAACAACGCGGGCAGCCGGCAGGAGAACGACATGGTCGTGTTGCCCGGCGGCGTGGAGGTGTGCCTGGCCGCCCTGCTGGAGCAGCGCAACAGCTTCGTCGCGTTCGGCCCGGACGTGCTGGACATCGTCTTCGTGGAGAAGTAGGAGGCGCGCACGGCGACCCCGCTCTGACGTGGCCGGCGACATCCGGTCGCACCCAGCGGGCAGAATCGAGCGCATGCAGATCGCGATGCTCGGGCCGCTCGAGGTCCGGACGGACGGCGGCGAGCCACTCGCCGTCTCCGGCACGCGACTGCGTCAGCTGCTGATCGCGCTCGCGCTGCACCCGCGCCGGGTGGTGACCGCCGGCTACCTGGCCGCCGCCGTCTGGGGCGACGAACCGCCGGTCGAGCCCGGCAACGCGATCCAGTCCCTGGTGTCCCGGTTGCGCCGGGCGCTGCCCGGGATCGAGGTCGCCAACCGCGCCAACGGCTACCTGCTCGACATCGACCCGGACGCCGTCGACGTACGGCGCTTCGAACGGCTGGTCGCCGCCGGCCGGTCCGCCTCGCCGACCGCGCCCGCGCAGGCCGCCGCGACCCTGCGCACCGCGCTGGCACTGTGGCGCGGACCGGCGCTCGCCGACGCGGCGGAGGCGGAGTTCGCCCGGGCCGCCATCGCCCGCCTGGACGAGCTGCGGCTGGCCGCGCAGCAGGAGCGGATCGACGCGGAGCTGCGCTGCGATACCGCGCCGGCGGCGGGCTGGGGCGGGCTGGTCGCCGAGCTGGAGGGGCTGGTCGCCGATCACCCGCTGCGCGAGCCGCTGGTGAAGCTGCTGATCCGGGCGCTGCACGCCAGCGGCGACCGGGGCCGCGCGCTGGCCGTCTACGAGCGGGCCCGCACTCGGCTCGCCGAGGAGTTGGGTGTGGAGCCGGGCGCCGACCTCGCCGCCGAGCACCTGCGCATCCTCCGCGCGGCCGGGCCGCCCGAGGCGGACCTGCCCGGCAACGCCGCGCCCGAGGCCGGCCCGCCCGGCGTCGCCGAAACGCCGCCCGGCACCACAGCCGGGGCCGCCGATCCGGTCGGCCCGACCAACCTGCGCGCGGAGATCAGCAGCTTCGTCGGCCGGGAGAGCGACCTCGCCGGCGTGGAGGCGCTGCTGTCATCCGCGCGGCTGGCCACGCTGACCGGACCCGGCGGGGCGGGCAAGACGAGGCTCGCCGCGCACGCCGCGCGGCTGCGGGTGGGCACCATGCCCGACGGCGCCTGGATGGTCGAGCTGGCGCCGATCGCCGACCCGACCGATGTGGTACCGGCCGTGCTCGCCGCCCTGGGGGTACGCGACCGGGCGCTCGCCCGGCCCGGTGGCGCCGCCGGTACGGAGCCGATCGCGGACCTCACCCAGCGGCTGGTCGCCGCGCTGGCACACCGCGAGGCACTGCTGGTCCTCGACAACTGCGAGCACCTGATCGGCACCACCGCCCGGCTGGCCGACACGATCCTCGGCGCCTGCCCGGGCATCCGGATCCTGGCGACCAGCCGGGAGCCGCTCGGTGTCACCGGCGAGGCGCTGTGGCCGGTCGAGCCGCTGGCCCTGCCGGTGCTGGCGACGTCGTCCCCCGGCGAACTGTCCCGGTACCCGGCGGTGCGCCTGCTGGTCGAGCGGGCCGCCCTGGTACGCCCCGGGTTCGCCGTCACCGCCGACAACGCCGACGCCGTGGTGCGGATCTGCCGCGCGCTGGACGGCATGCCGCTCGCCATCGAGCTGGCCGCCGCCCGGCTGCGCGCGATGACGCCCGAGCAGTTGGCCGCGCGGCTGGACGACCGGTTCGCGGTGCTGACCGGCGGCAGTCGCACGGCGCTGCCCCGCCACCAGACGCTGCGCGCGGTGGTCGACTGGAGCTGGGACCTGCTCGACGAGGCGGAGCGGGCGCTGCTGCGCCGGCTGTCGGTGTTCAGCGGCGGCGCGACGCTGCCCGCCGTCGAGGGTGTCTGCGCCGGCGACGGGCTGCCGGCCGAGCGGGTACTGGACGCGCTGGCCGGTCTGGTGGACAAGTCCCTGGTCGGTATCCGCGACGACGCGCCCGAGCCGCGGTACCACCTGCTGGAGACCATCCGCGCGTACGGGCAGATGAAGCTGGACGAGGCGGGGGAGCGGGAGTGGCTGCGCTCCGCGCACGCCGCCTACTTCCTCGACTTCGCCAAGGGCAAGCGGTTCGACCTGGTCGGCGCTGGCCAACTCGACGCCCTGGCGCGGATCAGCGCCGACCACGACAACTTCAACGCGGCCCTGCGCGGCGCGGTCGCGGCCGGGGATGCCGGCACGGCGGTCAGCCTGGCCGCGTCGCTCGCCTGGTACTGGTGGCTGCGCGGGCACCGGGCCGAGGCCACGGAGCTGTGCGCCGCGGCGCTCGACGCCGCGAAGGCGACGGGGGAGCCGGACGACCAGGCCGGGCGGGAGGAGCTGGCCACGGCGTACACGATGGGCGCGATGCTGGCCATCGACGGTACGCACGACGTCTCCCGGGCGCTGCCGTGGTTCGAGGCGGCGGCCGACCTGGTCCGCGGGATACCGGACCCGGAACTGCCGGTACTGCGGCTGGTCGAGCCGCTCTACGTCACCTTCCTCTCGTTCATGTCGGGACCGCTGGGCTCGGTGACGGAGGTGCGGCTGCCCGTCGACGACCCGGACCCGTGGATCCGGGGGATCTCCCTGGTGATGCGCGCGCACGTGCTGCTCAACTTCGGCCGCCTGCACGCCGAGGCCGAGGTGGACTTCCACCGCGCGCTGGCGATCTTCCGGTCGCTCGGCGAGCGGTGGGCCTCGTCGTTCACGCTCACGTCACTGGCCATGCTGGCCGGTTGGCGCGGCGACCTGAGTACCGCCATCGCGCACAACGGCGAGGCGGTGCGCGACATTGTCGAGTTGGGTGCGCCCGAGGACGAGGTCGAGCTGCGGGTCAAGCAGCTACAGCTGCTGTGGGCCGACGGCCAGCACAGCCGGGCGCACGCCGAGCTGGCGCAGGCCGACCGGGTCGCGCAGCGGCTGGGGGTACCGCACGTGCGGGGTCGGATGGCGCATGTCGCGAGTGACGTGGCCCGGTGGCAGGGCGACCTGGCGCTGGCGGCCGAGTTCGCCGACCGGGCCGAGGACCTGCTGCCCGACCACGGCGTGGCGCCACAGCTCCAGTCGATGGTGGCCACCTCGCGCGGCTTCCTGGAGTCCGCGCGCGGGGACGCCGACGCCGCCCGCCAGCACCACCGCCGGGCGGTCGAGCTCGCGGTGTCCTCGTACGACGCGCCGGTCGTGGCGCAGGCCCTGGTCGGCCTCGCGGAGCTGGCGCTGGACGAGGGCGACGCGAGGCTTGCCGCGACGGTCATGGGCGCCGGCACCGGGGTCCGCGGCCGGCCGGATCTGTCCTTTGTGGACGGTGTACGGGTGGCGGCGCGCGCGGAGGCCGCCCTGGGTACCGACGCCTTCCAGCACGCGTACGAGCGCGGGCTGTCCAGCACCGGTACGCAGATCGGCGAGCTGGTCGGGGTGAGCATCCCGGAGAACGCGGCGCTGACCAACCGCGCTTGACAATAGTTAGCGCTAGCGTTAAATATCTTCCGTATGGTCAAGGACCAGGTCGGTACCGTCTTCGAGGCGCTCGCCGACCCGACGCGGCGCCAGGTGGTGCAGTTGCTCGGCGAGCGGCCGCACCGGGCCGGCGCGCTCGCCGCGGCGGCGGGCACCTCGGCGGCGGTGATGAGCCGGCACCTGCGCGTGCTGCTGGCCGCCGGGCTGATCACCGACGAGCGGGTACCGGACGATGCCCGGGTGCGCGTGTTCCACCTGCGCCAAGCGCCGTTGACCGCCCTGCAGGCCTGGCTCGACCAGGTGCAGGCGCACTGGACCGAGCAGCTCGGCTCCTTCAAACGCCACGTCGAGGGGAGAAACCGGTGACCGGACCGTCCGCGGCCGCCTCCGTCGAGGTACCGGTCGACCCGCCGACCGCGTTCCGCGTGTTCACCGAGGAGATCGACCTGTGGTGGGTACGCGGCGCCATCAACTTCTTCGACGGCGCCCGGGCCGTGGGCATGCGCATCGAGCCCGGCGTCGGCGGCCGGGTCCTGGAGGTCTACGACGACGCCACCGGCGACGCGCTGGAGCTGGCCCGGATCACCGTGTGGCGCCCCGGCGAGCTGCTGGTCTACCAGGGCGTCGTGGACGACACCGAGGTCGAGGTGCGCTTCGACGAGATCCCGGCCGGTACCCGGGTGAGCGTCCGCCAGTACCTGCGGCCGGACGGCGACCCGGACCGGGCGTTCCTGTTCTGGCCGCGGACGCTGTGGATGTTCGGGTCCTGGGGTCGCGAGCGCGACCGGCTGCCGCACCGGCCCACCGACGTGGCGCGGCTGCACGTCGCGCTGTACTACGCCGATCCGGTCGCGGCCGCCCGCTGGCTGGCCGAGGTCTTCCAGCTGACCTCGCCGTGGGCCCGGATCCCGCAGGTGGGCGAGAACCCGAGCTGGATCGAGCTTCGCGTGGCAGACGTGCCGATCCTGCTGTTCCGCTCCGGCGAGGGACCGCCGGACGGTGCGCCGGCGACGCACGCCGTCTGGGTGTTCGTGGACGACCTCGACGCGCACTTCGCGCACGCCAGCGCGGCCGGCGCCACGATCGTGTCGCCCGTCCGCGGGCACGGCTACCGGGCGTACGAGGCGGCGGATATCGAGGGCCATCGGTGGACGTTCGCGCAGGCGCGCCCGACCATGTGATACATGCGGTTACGGGGTGGCGGTGAATCGTGGCGGATGCGGATCTCCCAAGGCAGGCAGGATCTTGAGCTGCCGCTGTGGGTACGGGCCGTGGAGAGGATCGAGGCGGTCGGCGCGCTGGTGCCGGGGCCGCTGGACATCGATCCGGTGCCGCCGCCCAGCCCCACTGACGTCGAGGGGCACCGGGCGCGGCAGCGGGCCGACGAGATGGCCGAGGGCTGGGCGGCCTGGTGGGACTTCGAGGTGCGGCAGGCGCCCGAGCCACCCGCCGGCCCGCCCTCGGTCAGGAGACTCGTCCACGAGCTCGCCGGCCGCGGCAAC
>Ga0207674_10009898_pt1 | contig 10846 bp, 10 predicted proteins | sample KBSCornC72_FD_184303 | JGI IMG/M metagenome (GOLD analysis project Ga0207674, IMG submission 184303) | Corn rhizosphere microbial communities from Kellogg Biological Station, Michigan, USA - KBS Corn C7-2 (SPAdes) (version 2) | ecosystem: Host-associated > Plants > Roots > Rhizosphere > Soil ...
GTCGGTCGAGTTTCGCTAGCTTTTCCGGAAGCAGGCTGTCATTCGCCATCGCCAGTGGAATTCTCGAATACGACAGAAGGAGCGCGTTGAACAGCGCCAGCGCGCTGATCATCCCTCCGATAGCGAGCATGACTGCAAGCGGTTTCCCAAAAGCTCCTGCCGCCATCATCGCTATTTCCGGCCATCCGCCTTCGCGCCACTTGGTCCAATCAGTGGCGGCCAGCGTCGCCGACAGAGGAATGAGATAGCCGAGCGTGACGAGTGGAAGCGTTATTGCCAGCGCACGCGGATAATTGCGAGACGAATCACGCACTTCACCCTGGACCGTGGAAGCATTATCCCATCCGATGTAATTCCACAGCGCGATCGAAACTCCGACTCCAAGAGCGCTCATCCCAGCCGGCGTGCTCTTACCAGCTGAGACCCAGGGCAGGTGATCGACGTGCGGGAGAGCGGCAATCGATACCAGAAGAAATGCCAGGAGGATGAAGCTTCCGCTCACAATTGACACCACGCCCACGCGTCCAGCGCCACGAAGATTGATTGCAGTCGCCGTCCAGATTACCGCCAGCGATATGATCCATTGAGCAACGCCGCTCAGTCCAGGTACGAACCACGACAGGTACTGGTTGAACAACACCGGATAAATCGCCATGTCGACAAGCGAATACATCCAGGTCCACCATCCATTTTGAAATGCCCAGAAGGGACCGAAGGCATTATAGACCCAGCGGTAGTAGCCACCCTCTTCCGGCAGCATGCTGGCGAGCTCGCCACCCCACCAGCGTAGGCGCCGCCAGCGTGGCGATGCCGCACCACCACAGCGGGGCTGCCGGGCGGTCACACCACGCACCCACCTGGCGGTCGTGCCTCTGTCGCCAGGCTGGTGGCCGAGCTGCGGCGGGTCAACGGCTACCCGTCCCGCGCGCAGCGGGCCCTGCTTCTCGGGGTGAGGCGCGCCGATGAACGCCGCCTGCCAAGCGCTGCGTATGCCGCGTGGCCGGCTCAGCGGGTCAGGGAGCAGCGTGGGGATGCGGGCGCCGCTTGGGCAGGGCTGGTGGCCTGCGGTGGTACCCCCGACGCACGGCCAGGATCTGCCGGGCGTACCGGACGACGGTCCAGCACCACCAGCGGTCGGCCTCCCGGGTGGCCACCTCTGCCTGCCACTCCCAGTAAGCGCAGAGCTCGACCAGCTGCGCCTCGTTGAGCGACAACGCCTCTTCCATGAAGGAGTCCGGCCGCCCGCTGGTGGGGTCGACGTACGGCTCACCGTCCCACGAGACCCAGGTGGTCTCGGCGTTGATGCGCTCCTGCAGCCCTGCCATGAGGTGATGGTCGCGCTCCTTCGTGCACACTGCCTCGTCCGGTCGGCGGAGAAGCCCGTCGGGCGAATGCCTAGTACAAACGCTGTTGCGACGCTGGCGGTAAGGGCGAGCGTTGTGGGCGCAGCAAACAAGTATGACCACCTTGCACCGCCACCCCGCCCGGACGACAGCGTTCCTGCTGTCCGGTGGAGGCAGTCTTGGCGCGGTGCAGGTGGGGATGCTGCAGGCGTTGCACCGCAACGGGGTCCGGCCCGACGTCCTGGGGGGCACGTCCGTGGGAGCCGTCAACGCGGCATACGTGGCAGGGCAGGGGTTCGGGACCGACGCACTGGACGGCCTCGCCGCGGTCTGGGCCGGTCTGAGCCGCGCGGACGTGTTCCCGGTGCGCGCCCGCAGGGCGCTCTACGCGGTGGGCGGGTTCGCGCCCTCGCTGCTCACGGACCAGGGGCTGCGTCACATCCTCGCGACGCACCTGCGGTTCGACGCCCTCGAGGACGCGGCCATCCCGGTACGGGCCGTCGCGACCGACCTCGTGAGCGGGCGTGGGGTGGTGCTGGGCACCGGGGACGCCACCAGCGCGGTGCTGGCGAGCGCGGCCATCCCGGGACTGTTCCCGCCGGTGGTGCGCGAGGGGCACACGCTCGTCGACGGTGGTCTCGCGGACCACGCCGACGTGCTGGAGTCGCTGGCCGGCGAGGTGGACGACATCTACGTGCTGCCAGCCGGGTACCCGTGTGCGCTGGTCACTCCCCCACGCTCGGCACTCGCCGTCGCCGCGCACGCGCTCAGCATCCTCATCCAGCAACGGCTGCTGTCGGCGGTCGAGCACTACGCCGGAGCGGCCACGCTGCACCTGATCCCGGCGCTGTGCCCGCTGCACGTGTCCGTGGTGGACTTCAGCCACACGGCTGCCCTCATCGCCCGGGCCCGCTTCGCGACCCAGGGCTGGCTCGACTCCGGCGGTGCCGACATCGCCGAGCCCGCGCGGTTCCTGTCCCTGCACGACCACGTAGCGCACGACCTCTCGCAGCACGCCCACTCAGAGGGCGACCCGGCCGCATCGACGCTGGAGCACGTGGGTACCGACCTCACGGCGTGACGCTGGCCCCCGTCGGAACCTGTCACAACCGGGGGCGCAGTCTTGTCTCACTCAGTACGAACAGTTACCGAGGAGATGGGGACGACGATGAGGGTGTTTGTCGCAGGGGCAACCGGCGCGATGGGACGGCAGCTGGTGCCGCGGCTGGTCCGGGCAGGGCACGAGGTCCACGGGATGACGCGCACAGCGTCGAAGCAAGACCTGCTGCGCAAGCTCGGCGCGGTGCCGGTCGTGGCGGATGCGCTCGATGCGGAGCAGGTCGCCGAGGCGATCGGCCGTGCCCAGCCCGAGGTCGTCGTCCACCAGCTGACCGCGATCGGGTCGCTGGACCTGCGGCACTTCGACCGCGCGTTCGCGCTCACCAACCGGCTGCGCACCGAGGGCACCGACCACCTGCTCTCCGCGAGCCAGGCCGCCGGGGTGCGGCGGTTCGTCGCGCAGAGCTACTTCGCGGCGTACGACCGCAGCGGCGGGATGGTCAAGACGGAGGACGACGCGTTCGGCTCGTCCGCGCCCAAGGAGATGCGCGAGACGGTGGCCGCGATCCGGCACGTCGAGGAGGCGGTGCTCGGGGCGACCTGGACCGAGGGAGTCGTGCTGCGGTACGGCGGCTTCTATGGCCCGCACACCTCGATCGCCCCTGACGGCGAGCAGGCCCAGGCCGTCCGCGCCGGGAAGTTCCCGGTGGTCGGGGGCGGCGGCGGGATGTGGTCGTTCATCCACATCGGCGATGCTGCCGACGCCACGGTGGCGGCCGTCGAGCGTGGCACGCGTGGCGTGTACAACATCGTCGACGACGAGCCGGCGCCGGTCGCGGTGTGGCTCCCGGAGTACGCGAGGATCCTGGGCGCGAAGAAGCCGATGCGGGTGCCTCGGTTCGTCGGCCGGCTGCTCACCGGTGAGACTGGTGCCGTGATGATGACCGAGCTGCGTGGGGCGTCGAACGCCAAGGCCAAGCGCGAGCTCGGCTGGAAGCCCGCGCACCCGACCTGGCGTGAGGGGTTCGCCGGGTGACCGCAGGCCAGGAGGTGCACCGGCAGCTCGATGTGGGGCCGGGGACGCACGAACAGCTGCCCGCGGGCGCCGGGGCGCACGAGCAGCTGCTGGCGGACCTGCGCCCGACGTCGTTCGCGATCGCGTACCGGATGCTCGGCAGCGTCTCGGAAGCGGAGGACGTCGTGCAGGAGTCGCTGCTGCGGGTTCACGGGGCGCTCGAGGCGGGCGAGGAGATCGCCTCGCCGCGCGCCTACATCGCGACCATCACCACGCGGCTGTCGATCAACGAGCTCCGCTCGGCCCGGGTACGCCGCGAACGCTATGTCGGCGAGTGGCTGCCCGAACCGATCCTCACCGAACGGCGCGACGACCCCGCCGCGCATGCAGAGACGGCCGACTCGCTGTCGCTGGCGATGTTGGTGCTGCTCGAGAACCTGTCCCCCGAGCAGCGAGCCGTGCTGCTGCTGCACGACGTCTTCGGGTACGAGTACCCCGAGATCACCGAGATCGTCGGCAAGAGCGAGGACAACGTGCGCCAGCTCGCGAGCCGCGCCCGCCGCCACGTGACGGCGGGGCGGCCGCGGTTCCAGACGACGCGCGAACAGCACGACGAGCTGGCTCGACGCTTCTTCGCGGCCGCCGAACAGGGTGACCTCGCCGGGCTCGAAGCGCTCCTCGCCCACGACGTCGAGCTGACCGGCGACGGAGGCGGCAAGGCTCCGGCGATGGCACGCACACTGCGCGGCCGTTCGCGGGTGGCGCACATGATCATGAACTGGGTGCACCTGGGCATGCGCCACCCCGAGATCACCATGCGCCGGGTGGAGGTCAACGGTGGGCCGGGCGCACTGTTCGTCGACAAGCAGGAGCGGGTGCTGGGGGTGTGGGCGATCGACATCGCCGGCGGCGCCATCACCCAGATCAGCTCGGTCGTCAACCCGGACAAGCTCGGTCACCTCGGCCCGGTCGGCAACTTCAAGGAGATCCTGGACTCCGCGCGCTGAGCCGAGCGCCCGAAACACCCGCAAATACCCGAGGCGGACACGCCGAGGACACGCCGAGGACACGATAGTGAACACCTGTTCGACTGCCAACCTACTTTCTCGGGTACTTTCGTCCAGTCGCGACCCCCGTGCGTAGGCCCTCAGTGCGGCTGCGGCCGCACGGTGTCCCGACCCGTGGTGGACCGGTGGACCGCATCGCTGACCGCCGAGGCCGCCGAAAGAGCAAACAGCACCATGAAACCCGCGCCCATCACCCACGTCAGCGGGCGCTCCGCGAACAGCTCATGGCGCGCACGCAGCGCCGCCACGAGGATCAGGGCGAACATCACCAGCTGTACCCGGCGCATCACCCGCACCGCCTCCCAGCGGTCGTCGACGAGCACCCACAGCCCTGCGGCTCCGAGGCAGAAGGTCGCCCCCACCACCCGACTCGTCAACGGGGTCAACGCCCACGGCCACACGCCGATCGTCCACGTCGGCGCCACGAACAGGACCACCCCGGTCAGCACCGCCAGCCCACCGACGCCGGCCACCACCCACCGGGCCAGGCGCCCGAGGCGAGGGGCGTCGGGAGTCGGCGACGCGGCATACCTCTGGTTGGTGAGCCACGCCGCCACCACGAGGAAGGGGGCCGTGAAGTAGAGGCCCGCCCACAGCCAGAAGGCGACCTTGCCGTGGGAGAACTTGTCCCAGTGCAGGATCGTCGCGACGCCCAGCAGGCTCGCGAACAGGGCCACCGAGACGAAGCCGGCACGCACCGCCGCCCAGCGTCGCTCCACGAGAAGGACATGGAGGAAGAAGTAGCAGCCACCGAGGTAGGCGGACGCCAGGAGCATCGAGGTGAGGTGGGACTGGATCGGCCACGCCCACAGGCGTTTCGTCTCACCGGGGAAGCCGTACAGCAGGACGAACGCGACGAGCAGGAACGGCGCGATGAACGCCGAGAGGGCGCGCGTGGTGGCGAGCACCCGATCGTCGCGGCGCATCCCGCCAACGCCCTCGTCGCCGCGCCCCATGCCGTCAACCCCTTCGTCGCCGCCCATGCCGCCGACCCTCTCGTCGCGGTTCATGCGGGCACCCCACTGACCGCGTCGAGCAGCGCGGCGTAGGAGGCGACCAGCGCCCGCCGTTCCGCCGCCAGGTGCGGGTCGGCCAGGTCGCACCCGGCGGCCACCCAGGCGTCGGACAGGTCCATCGCCTCGGCCCGCCACCGTGCCGCCTCACGCACGGCCGCGGGTGGCGCCGAGTAGACGTACGAGTAGAGGGTCACGAGGGCGTCCTCGAGCTGCGCCCGAGTCAGGTCGTCCTCGAGTGGCGCTCGAGTCAGGTCGTCCTCGAGTGGCGCTCGAGTCGCGTCGCCCTCGAGCTGCGCCGGGATCACGTCGTCTCCTCGCTGCCGGGCACGGTGCAGCCGCCACCACTCGACCTCGAGCTGGGCGGCCCGAACCGGGTCGAACGACAGGTCCGAGTGCTGGACGACAAGCCGGTAGAAGCGGCCCATCGACGCCCGCGCCGCGTCGGCGTCGTTGTCCGGCACCGGCGCCCACGCCCGGTTGGCGCGCAGCACGTGCCACGCCGCGACCCACGTCAGCCGCGGTCCGAGGCCGAACCCCTCCCCCACCATCCCCACGAACGCCCGCATCGCGCGCACCCACTCGCGCCGGTAGTAGCTGGCCCATGCCTGGGTCTCGAGCCGCCCGAGCGCGACGGCATCGAACTGGCGGGGGCTGTGGCGGCTCAACATGGCGCACCTGACCTTCCCGGCCGCCGGCGCCGCGCCCGCTGACTACCCCGCACCCGCGCGGACCACCGCGCAGTCCCGCTGACAACCGCCGGCCGCGCGCTCGATACTAGTCGCGCAGGCCCACCGGTTGAGGGGGTTTCGATGCCCACCAAGGACATTGCCGAGGTCGTCGCCGCCATGGATGCCCGGCTCGTCCGGATGCCTCCCGATCGGTCCGGGCAGCGGGTGTTCCTGGAGACCTACCGCCGCACCACGATCGCCGTGGGGAAGGCGGTCGAGGATGCGCAGTTCGAGGACCCCGACTGGGTGGAACGCTGGGACGTCGCGTTCGCCGAGCTCTACCTGGCCGCGCTGGACCTCGACCTCGCCGGCAGTGCCGACGTACCGCGCCCGTGGCGGCTGGCCTTCGATGCCCCCGCCACGCTCGCTCCCCTGCGCCACGTGCTGCTCGGCATCAACGCGCACATCAACTACGACCTGCCGCAGGCACTGCTGGCGGTGATCAGTGACGAGGAGTTCACGAACCCTCAGGTGGTCGCCCGCCGGCGCCGCGACCACGAGCGGATCGACGGCGTGCTGTCCGGACGCGTCGCCGCCGAGGACGACGAGCTGGGTGCCCTGTCCCCCCGCACCACCCTCGACCGCCTGCTCCAGCCGTTGAACCGGTTGAGCTCCAAGCGGTTCCTGCGCGAAGCGCGAATGAAGGTGTGGCACAACACGATCGAGCTCCAGCGTGCTCGCCTTGCAGGCGATCAGCCGTATGCCGCGCGGCTGGCTGAGCTCGAAGTCCTCAGTGCCGCACGCATCGCCGACCTGCTGGCGCCGGGTCAGGTGCTGCTGCGCCTGGCCGTGGCCGGGTTCGGCGTGACCCTCCCGCCCGCCGCCGCTGGCCGCCGCGGCGCGCCGGACGCTTGATCGACAGCCTGCCCTCGGGCCACGACGCTAGAGCCAGCCCACGGGCTACCTCGCCAGCCCGAGGTCCGTCGCCGCATCGCCCTGCTCCTCAGCCCCAAGGCGCCACCACGGCGTCTCCAGGAAACCGCGCTTGATGGTGAGGAGCTCCACGCTGGCGGTCCACCCGAGTACTCCGTCAATCCTTCCCAGGCCATCGGTCACGAACCTGTACAAATCCTCGGTCGACGGCATGATGACCTCGCACACGAGGGAGCAGTTGAGCGTCGCAGCCAGGTATCGCACTCCTACGTAGCCCGCGAGCTCGTGGGCGACAGCGTCGAGTCTCGACGGTGTCACGGAGATGTTGAGGAGCAGCTCGGATTCGTAGCCGAGCGCCGGTGCGGCGACGAGGGTGAGAACCCAAGCACAGCCTCGGTCTCGCATGGCCTCGAACCTGCGTCGAACGGTGCTCTCGTTGACGCCGAGCGCATCTCCGATTGAGCGGAAGCTGGCCCGGCCATCCTCCTTGAGTCGTGCAAGGATCTCGCGATCCGTGTCGTTGAGGTGCGACGGGTCGCACACGTGCGGTTCAGGAGCCGGGTCGCTCTCGGCAGCGTCGTCCGGGATGAGTCCGCGCGCCCACGTCTGTGTGATCTTGTAGGCGTGGAGGATCAGGTCGGATTCGCAGGACTCCACTCCTTCAATGGCCTGGATCTCGCTGATGAGGCGAACGTGTAGCGACTCCCCCCGGCTGCAGATGAGTTCTGCGAAGAGGTCAGACCCGCCGGTCACGAGCGCCAGGAATCTGAGGTCGTCGCGTTTGGCCAGGGCCTTCGCAACATGCATCTGCGTGCCGGCGTGACAGCCGATTCTCAGGACGAAGAGGTCGGTGGCGCCGGGTGTGTTGATGTTGCTGCTGACCCCGACGCGGATGGCCCCTGAGGCCAGCAACTGCTGACCTCGGCGCGTCACGGTGGCCAGTGAGGCATCGCAGCGGTCGGCGATCTCGGTCCAGTTCGCCCTGCCGTCGATCTGCAGGGCGGCGATGATGCGCCGGTCGACGGCGTCGAACTGCTCGGGCGCGATGGGCACTAGGCGGAGCCTTCCTTTCCTAGGGCCTCGACGAGAAAGTCCCGCACGACGCGCTGGAACCTTTCCGCCTCTTCAATCTGGGGTGAGTGTCCAGACTGCTCGAAGATCTCCAGCCGTGCGTTGGCGATGAGGCCAGCGATCTTCTCGCTACACGCTACTGGCGTAATCCAGTCTTCGCGGCCGACGGTGATCAGGGTGGGACAGGTGATCTTGGGTAGATCCGCTGTGACGTCGTACACCGGCATGTTCTTGGTGAACGCCCAGTTGTGCGTTTCGTAGCGGTACGGCGTGGCGTCGACCTTTCGCTGCACGGCGGCGGGGTCGTAGACGTGGTCGTACAGCGGCAGGATTTCCGCCCAGCATGCCCGCAGGTCGTCGTTGTCGTAGGTGGTGCCGTCCATGATCCGGGTGAACTTGCCCATGTCGAGCTCGACGCGGGCGCTGGCCACGGCGTTCGCGCGGGCCAGTTCCTCGTTGCTGTTGTCGGGCGAGGTGTCTCGCAGCACCATCGCGAGCAACCGTTCTGGGTGACGGATGGCGTACTCCATGGAAATGAATCCCCCGTAGGAGCCGCCGGCCATGATGAACCGCTCAGCGCCCGCCCACTCGCGCAACGCCTCGACATCCGCGGCCCACTGTTCGTGGGTCAGTGGGCCGTTTCCCTCACTTTGCCCAGAGCCGCGGGCGTCGAAGACCAGGACCCGGTAATCGTCGGCAAACGGCCCGAAGCTGGCGCGCGGTTCCGCCATGGACCCCAAACCCGGGGCACCGTGGTGGACGATCATGAGCGGCGCACTCTCCGGGCCCGTCACCTCGACATTGAGCTTGTTGTTGTTGATGTCCACGAACATGCTGTCTCCTGGGAATTGGCGGCTAGGCGATGACGACGTCGTCGAGAGCCTTGGGATAGGTGGTGAAGGGCGCCGCGCCACTGGCGGTGATCAGCATCGAATCGGAGATCCGGTAGCCCGCGTGTCCGGGGATGTAGATGCCCGGTTCGTTGGATACCACAAAGCCCTCCTGCAGAACGGTCTGGTCGCCATCCTCCAGCCATGGGGGTTCGTGCATGCCGAGGCCGATGCCGTGGCCTTGGCGGTGTTGGAGGTACTGGCCGAGACCTGCTTGGCGGATGACGTCCAGGCACAGGGCGTTCGCCTCGGCGCAGGTGCGGCCGGGCCGCAGCGTTTCGATCCCGATCTGCTGGGCGGCGCGGACGGCCTCGTAGTAGCGCAGCTGGTCCGGGCTCGGCTCACCGAGGATGAATGTCCGTTCCCCTTCGACGAATCGGCCGCCCACAGCACACCCGAGCGACAGCATGAACGTGTCTCCCGGATGCAGCCGGTAAGCGGAGGGCAGACCGTGCGGTTTGGCGCTGTTGGCCCCGGCGTAGACGAGTCCGCCGGCGAGGAAGCCAACGACGACCACGTCTTCGTGGTCGACGTACATGGTGCGGGTGCCCACCGCCCCGACGTGGCTCGCGAGCTCGGATTCGGTGGGCAGGTCGCCACCCTCCTCGAGGGCTTGGCGGACCATGGCGGTGCCCGCCTGGAGCATCAGGTCGGTGATGCGGGCTGCCTCCTGATGGAGGGCCACCTCTTCGGGATGCTTGACCTGGCGCAGCATGGTGACGATGTCGGTGGGGCTGACCTCGGCGCCGGGAAATGACTGACGCACCAGGTCCAGCCGGCCGATGGACATGCTCGGCGCCACCGCGAGGCGCTGCACGCTGGGCACGGCATCGGCGAGGAACTGCAGCGGTTCGATCACTCCCGGGTATTCGGGGTAGATCACAATCTTGGCCGCGGCCTGTTGCCAGGCAGCGTGCTCGGCCTCCAACGCAGGGACAAGCAACACCGTGGGCTCGACTAATCCGATAAGGGCGACCACCGGCCGCTCGCAGGGGTGGTGGAAGAAGCCGGTCAGGTACGCGATGTCCTCGGGGTGGTCCAGGACGATTGCGTCGAGGCCGGCAGCGTCCATCTGGGTCCGCAGTGTCTCCTGGACAGTGGTGTAGAAGGAGGGGTCAAGCCGTTGGCTGAACGCCATGGTTAGTCCTTGCGGTTGCGGGGGTCGCGGGCGTCGTTGTAGGCGATGGCGATGAGGGTGGCCGCCACCACCAGGAGGAGGATGGCGACCGAGGGGAAGAACGTCGTCCACCAGGCGCTGGTCATGGACCCGGACTGCTGGGACTCATAGAGCACTCGACCCCAGGACCAGCTGTTCGGGTCCCCCATGCCCAAGAAGGACAGGCCGGCCTCGGAGAGCACGGCGCGGGAGGCCGTGAGGACAACGGTCACGGCGATGACCGGGGCGACGGCAGGCAGCAGGTGTCGACGCAGGATCCAGCGGTGCCGGCCGCCGAGCACGCGGGCGGCGTCCATGTAGGGCAGGTTGACCACGGACAGCGCCTGCGAACGGACGACCCGGGCCACCTCAGGCCAGGAGAAGAAGGAAATGACGAGGATGATCGTGCTCAGGGATGGCCCGGCCAGTGCGGCGACGAGGATCATCAGCGGGAGGACGGGAAGGGACAGGGAAAGGTCGACGAGCATCCCCAGCGCGGTGTCGATGCGACGGAAGTAGGCACCCAGCATGCCGATGAGGACGCCGATGGTGATGGCGAGCATGGAAGCGCACACGCCGACGGTCATGGAGATGCGGGTGCCCCAGACGACCTCGGCGAACTCGAGCG
>Ga0207674_10009900_pt1 | contig 10845 bp, 8 predicted proteins | sample KBSCornC72_FD_184303 | JGI IMG/M metagenome (GOLD analysis project Ga0207674, IMG submission 184303) | Corn rhizosphere microbial communities from Kellogg Biological Station, Michigan, USA - KBS Corn C7-2 (SPAdes) (version 2) | ecosystem: Host-associated > Plants > Roots > Rhizosphere > Soil ...
GCAGGGACCGCTCGCGCTGAACTGGCGCGAGCGGCGCATGGGCGTGATGCCGCGGATCGAGAACGCCGACATCCGCAGGACGCAGCCGCCGACGCCGGCGCGCGTCGACGACTGGGTGCGCACCGGCATCCACGTCGAAGGCCGGCCGGAGTGGGTATTCGTCAAGATCCACACGCACGGCACGCAGGAAGGCGACATGGATACGCTGCTCGGCGCGCCGTCAGAGGCGATGTACGCGCATCTCGAGCGTGCGTACAACGACGGGCGCAACTACGTGCTGCACTACGTGACCGCGCGCGAGGCCTACAACATCATCAAGGCGGCCGAGGCGGGAAAGCGCGGAAATCCCGGCGAATACCGCGATTTCGTGCTGCCGCCGCCGCCCGGCGCGACGCGCGCGCGCCGCGCCGCCTGAGCGCTCAGACCGCGGCTTTTTCGCGCGGCAGGCGATCGCGCACGGCGTTCTCGCAGACCGCATGCGTTTCGGCGGCGACCGCCGCCCAGTCGCGCGAGAAGCGGCGCGACAGCATCGTCGCGTCCCAGCTTCGATCGAGCGCGGCGACGAGCGCGCGTTGCAGCGCGGCCTCGTCGCGCGGCGCGATCAGCACGCCGGTCGAATCGTCGACGATCTCCGGAATGCCGCCGACGCGCGTCGCGACGATCGGCCGCCCGCACGCGAGCGCCTCGACGAGCACGTTCGGAAAGCCTTCCGAATAGCTCGGCAGCGCGAACAGGTTTGCGGCCGTCATCCAGCGCGCGACGGCGTCGGGCGCCAGCGCGCCCGGCAGATGCACGCGAAGCGGCGCCGCCGCCGCCGCCGTCTGCGCAAGCTCGGCCGCGAGCGGGCCGCCGCCGATCAGCGCGAGCTCGACGTGCGGACGCTCGGCCGCGATGCGCCGCGTCGCCGCGATCAGCTCGCGCAGGCCCTTTTCCGCGACGAGCCTTCCCACGTAGACGATCAGCGTCGCGTCGGCCGCGATCCCGAGCGCGTCGCGCGCGGCGCTGCGATCGCCGAGATGAAACACGTTCGCATCGCAGCCGTTCGCGATCGCGGTCACGCGCGAAGGATCGGCGCCGTACTCCGAAACCGCGAGCCGGCCGAGATCCTCGCTGACGACGAGCAGCCGGTCGGCCGCACGCACGACGCGCCGCGTCAGCGCGCGGCTGATCGCGTCGCGCACGCGGATGTCCGAGCCGCGCGCACCCGCGACGAGCGGAATGCCGTGCCGCCGTGCCGCGCACATCGCGCCGAACGCGTCGGGATAGAGCCAGTACGAGAGCACGACGTCGGGCTCGAAGCGCGCGACTTCGGCATCGATCGCGCGACCCGACAGCCATCCGTTGAACGGACGCGACACCGCGGGCAGCGCCGGATACGAGACGTATTCGACGTCGCAGTCGAGCGCGAGCTTTTCCGGCGCGCGATAGAGATAGCTTCGCGGGTGCGCCCAGCGCGGATACACCGCGACCGGGCTCACGACGCGCACGTCCGCGAGCCTGGCGAGCTCGCGCACGGTCTGGTGGATCGGCCGGCCGCGCGTCGGCTCGCCGCCGATCGGGAACTGCGAGGTGACGACGAGGATGCGCATGCGGGGCGGTTATGACGTCCCGGTCGGCGCCGCCGCAGCCGGCGCGACGTCCGAGCCGAACGTCGCGTCGAGGCCGCGCGCAAGACCGACGCGCGGCTCCCAGCCGAGCCGCGTGCGCGCCTCGGTGAGATCGAAGTTCGACAGCGGGCGCAGCGAGCGCACGCGGTAACGCGTGAGCGGCACGTCGCGCTTGAGCGCCTTGCCGAGCAGCTCGACGCCGTACGCGAGGCCCATGAACACGTTCACCGGCACGCGCACGACGCGCAGCTCCGCGCCGAGCTTGCGCTTCGCGCGGTCGAGATAATTCTGCTGCGTCGTCGTCGACGGATCGACGACGTTGATCACGTGCCCGAGCGCCGCGTCGGATTCGCCGGCGAGCAGAAGCGCGTCGACGACGTCGTCGACATAGACCAGCGGCAGCGTCTGCGTCGGCTCGCCGATCGCGACCCAGCGGCCGGCGAGCGCGATCGTGCCGTTCGGCGTCACGCGCTCGGCGCCGGGGCCGAAGATCTGGCCCGGACGGATCACGACGGCGCGCAGGCCCTTGTCGCGGATCGCGTCGACGACGAGCGTCTCGGCCGTGAGCTTGGTCTGCGTGTAGGCGCCGCGCCAGTTCGGATGCGGCTCGAGCGTCGAGCTTTCGGTCATCGTCCGCGCGGGGTCGCGGCCGGCGTGATCGAAGACGCTCATCGAGCTCACGTAGATGAGCCGCTTCGTGCCGTGCTTCAGGCACGCATCGATGACGTTGCGCGTGCCCCAGACCGTGCCGGCTTCGAACGCGCGCGGCCCGCCGCGCATCGCCGCGCCGACGTGGTAGACGATGCCGACGCCGTCGACCGCGTGATCGACCGCGCGCGGATCGCCGAGATCGCCGATCAGCACCTGCACGTCCGCGCCGAACTTCGCCGCCGCGGCGGGATTGCGCACGAGCACGCGCACGCGCTGGCCTTTCGCACGCAGCGCCTCGACGACCTTGCGGCCGAGGAAGCCGGCGGCGCCGGTGACGAGCACGTCGGCCGGCGGAACCGGCGCGTAGCGCGCCTCGATCTCGGCGATGCGCTCGGCATCGGCGCTCGCGCAGACCGATTCCATCAGCGCGACGGCACGCAAGCCTTCCTCGGGCGGAACCGGTGGCGCGGTCCTGTCGTGCAGCGCCTGCGCGAACGCGGCGGCGCCGGCCTGGATGCCGGGAGAAGGTCTGAGCGACTTGGTCGCGAAGCGAAGCACGTTCCACGGCACGCGGAACACGTCGGCGAGCCCGCTGAAAAACGCGTTCATGACGATGCCGATGAACTTCGGTCCCGGCAGCACGCGGTGCACGCGGCAGATCTGCAGGAAGCGGTCGACCTCGATCGTGCCGCGCGTGCCGCGCACGACGATGCGGCTTTCCATCGGCCGCGCGTTCCACGACAGCAGCAGGCGGCCGAGGCCGTCGTCGCAGCGCGCGTCGGCGTGCCATTCGTCGAACTTGAGGTTCGGATTCGTGCCGGTCGCGCGGTAACCGACCGCGACTTCCTGCACCGTGCCGAGGAACGCCTCCAGCACGTAGAGCCCGTGCACGCCGAGATCGCGGAACGGATATGAGCCCTGCCGGACCAGCGCCGGCAGCGGCCCGCCGGCGTATTCGGGATATTCGGAGCTGCGCAGCACGTCGACCGACAGCACCTCGCCGCACGCACCGGCACGCGCGTGATCGATCGCCTTGACGACGACCGGATCGAGCCGGTCCGAATGATTGACCGACAGCACGAGGCCTTTTTCCTTCGCGCGCGCGATCATCGTCTCGCATTCGGCGACCGATTCGGCCATCGGCTTCTCGACGAGCTCGTGGCAGCCCATGTCGAGCGCCTCGAGCGCGAGCGCGCAGTGGCTGGCCGGCGGCGTGAGCACGTAGACGGCGTCGGGCCGCGCCCCGGCGAGGTCGCCGAGCGTGCGGCCGACCATCGGCACGCCGAATCGGCTGCCGAGCGTGTTGGCCATCGCCGTGTCGAGATCGGCGAGCGCGACGATGTCGACGAAGTCGAGCCGCTTGAGCGCGGCGAGATGGTATGCCGAGACGTAGCCCGCGCCGACGACGGCGACGCGCAGTCTCTGTTTCGATTCCGTTTCCATGTAAAAACCGCCTCGATGAAGATTCAACGGGTTGTAGTCTGGCGTCGCGCGAGCGCCGCGGATACCGCGGCGAGCACGTCGGCGACGCGGCGATCCCAGCTCTGGTCGGCGACCGCGGCGCTGCGTTCGGCGCCAAGCTCGAGGCGCTCGTCGCGAAGCGCGTCCTCGATCGCGGCCAGGAACGCATCGCGATCGTCGGCGATGCGCACCCAGCGCGAGAACTTCTCGATCTCCGGATTGCGCACGCTGACGACGGCTTTGCCGGCCGCGAGATATTCGCGCAGCTTCAACGGATTCGCGTTCGCGACCTGCCGGTTCAGCCGGTACGGAATGATGGCGACGTCGAACGCCTTCGCCCACGCCGGCAGGCTCGCGTACGGTTGCGCGCCGACGAGGCGCACGTTCGGCAGCGCCGCGAGCCGCGACACGTCGGCGGCGGCGTGGCCGATCAGCAGGAACGTCCACGCCGGGCGCGCGCGCGCGAGCGATTCGATCAGCTCGAAATCGATCCATTCGTGCAGGGAGCCGAAATAGCCGATCACCGGATGCGGCAGATCGCGCGCGGCGGGCGGGATTTCCGTGCGCTCGTCGAAGGCTTTCGCGAAAAGGTCGACGTCGACGCCGTGCGGCGCGAACACCGTATGCGGGTTCAGCGCGCGCTTCGCATCGAGCAGCGCGGGCGGCGCGACGAAGACGATGTCGGCCGCGCGCGTCAGCGCCGCGTCGCGCGCGCCGATCAGGTCGGCGTCGACGCCCGGGTGCGCGGCGTAGTCGTCGATGCAGTAGTAGACGCAGAGTGATTCGCCGAGATGGCCGGCCATGAATCCCGGATGCGGGACGACGAACCACGCGATCGAGCGCGCGATGCCGGCCGCGCGCAGCGCGCGCCGGACCGCGCGGATGCCGAACCAGCGGTTCAGCGCGTCGACGCCCGGCAGGCGCCGGAACGGAATCTGCGGCACGGTGCAGAGCCAGAGGTTGTCGTGCACGCGGCGCGGCGGCTTCAGCGCGGCAAAAAGCTTGCGCGCCATGCGGCGGACATCGCGGCCGCTCGCCTGCGGCGCGCGCATGCCGGGGCTCGCGACGTAAAGCACGGGCATCACGCGGGCGAGGCGCTCGGCGACGTGATGGCTGCTGGTGCGGTTTTCCGCATTCCAGTCATTGCCGAAGTAGACGACTCCGATATCCCTGAATGACAATCGCGGGTCGTCCACTGCGCCCCCTGCATGCGGACCGTGGTGGCGGCGAATCGCCGTGGCGTTCACGGCGCGCGATGCTCGCGCCGCGATGTCGCGACGAGGCGGAATCAGCGGATCGACGGTCACGGAGTTGGCTGACGCGGACATGACTTCCCCGGAGATTCGATCGCACCGAGCCGCCCGGTCAGGGGCGCTAGTTTCCGGCCTCGGGGCCGGCAACGCAACCACGCCGGCGACGCCGATTTTTCACAGACGCTGCACGTTTTCCCTGCGGAGCATGGCCCGGTGACGAAACCCCTGATCAGCGTGGTGATGCCGGTCTACAACGCCGAGGCGACGTTGCGCCGCGCGATCGACTCCGTGCTGCGGCAGACCCACGCCGAGCTCGAGGTGCTGGCGGTCGACGACGGCTCGCGCGATGCGTCGTGGGCGATGCTGAAGGCCTATGCGGCGGCCGACGCGCGCGTGCGCTCGTTCAAGGTCGCCGCGAACGGCGGCGTCGCGGCCGCGCGCAATCTCGCGCTCGATGCGGCGGCCGGGCAGTACGTCGCGTTCCTCGACAGCGACGACTGGTGGCATCCGCAGAAGCTGGAGCGGCAGCTCGCGACAATGCGCGACACCGGCGCGCGCGTCAGCTACACCGCGTTCCAGCGCGTCGCCGAGGATGGACGCGTGCTGTCGAACGTGACGCCGCCCGCCGAAGTGACGTACGCGGACATGCTGCGCAGCAACCACATCGGCAACCTCACCGGCATGTATGCGCGCGAGCTTGGCGAGACGCGGTTCCTTCGCATCGGTCACGAGGATTATGTGTTCTGGCTCGATCGCGTGCGGCGCGCGGGGCGTGCGGTCTGCGTGCCTTCCGACGGACCGTTGGCGTGGTATCTCGTGCGCGCGAAGTCGGTGTCGTCGAACAAGATCCGCGCGGCGACGTGGCAATGGCGCATCTATCGCGACGTCGAGAAGCTCGGCTTCCTCGCCTCGCTGCATTGCATGGCGTTCTATGTCTGGCACGCGCTGGCGAAACGGCGCAGCGCCTGAACGGCATCAGGGCGATGCGGAGGGAATGCTCGCGGGCCTCTCGGGCGCCGCGCCCGGCGCCGGGAAATGGCGGATCAGCCATTGCGTCGTGCCGCCGCTGCGGTTGTTCCAGTTGAAGCGGCGCGCGGTGTCGGAGTTTTCGGCGCAGGCCGTCGCGTAGGAGCCGGAGATCAGCGCGAGGCGGCGGTCCAGCGCCTTCGCTTGCGCGGGATCGCTGTCGAAATAACGCGCGAGCGCGACCGGCAGCGCGAGCTCGACGTTGTGCTGATCGGTGTACTTTCCGTACTTCGTTTCCATGTCGATCAGCGTCTGCGGCGTCGCCAGCGACGATGACCAGTACCACGACATCTGTCCGTCCGGACCGCTGCACGCGTCGCGTCCCCATTCCTTCGCGTGCTGCGCGAGCACGTCGGCGGCGATCCAGCCGTGCTTTTCGAGGTACTGGCCGAACCTGACCAGCATCGGCGGGATGTCCGCGTTGCCGGTGACGAGCCATGCGTGCCACAACGCATCGGCGATGTTCTCGCTCATCCACGGCGAGGCGCCGCGCACGTCGCGGTCGGGCTCGTAGGCTTCGCCTTCGTGCATCTGCCAGCTGTGCCGCCAGGCGCCGTCCGGCGGCTGATGATCGGGATTCGCGCTCTGGTGATCGCGGAGCCAGCCCACGCGCTTGCCGACGTCCTCGAGATACGCGGGCTTTCCGGTCAGCTCGTACGCGGCGACGGTTTCGAGCAAGCCGAGACCGGCGAGGCGCTCGGTGTAGGCCTGATCGACGCGTTCGTACGGCTGGTGGGTTTCCCAGGCGCGGCGCTGCCAGACGCCGACCATGCTGTCGATCAGCGCCGCGTCGTGCTGGCTGTCGTCGCCGGTCAATCCGACCGCGAGCAGGATCGGCTCGATGTAGACGTATTTCGCATCGCAGGGCTTCACGTCGCCGAACGACCACGCGCCGACGCACGAACGCCGGAACAGGAGCTCGCTGCGCGTGACGTGCGCCATGTAGAACCGGTAGCTCAGCACGGCGGCTTGCAGGTAATCGAAGCGGCCGGTGCGCACGTATTGCTTGAACAGCGTCGAGGTGCGATCGAACAGCCACGCGCTCGATTCCGTCGCGGGCAACGGTTTCGCCCAGACGAACTGCGTGTCGACGAAGCGCTCGTAGGCGCCCGCCGGATCCGCCGGCTGCTGCGGACCTGCGATCAGCGAGGCGGCGAGCCATTCTGCGCTCAGCGTGCCGAGCACGCCCGGCACCTTGAGGCCGGCCTCGGCGTCGACGAGACCCTCGGCATACGGCCAGCCCGGCGCGTCCATCGTGCGCGGCGTATCGAACGCGAAATAGAAGCGCGCGGTATCGGCCGTCAGCCTGGCATGGAATTGCGCGCGCACTGCGCGGATGCTCTGCGTGGTCGAGTGCCAGACCAGCGTGGGCTCGACGTGCGCGGCGACTTCGACGCCTTGCGCGTCGAGCACGCGGACGCGTGCCGCGTCATTCAATTGACCCGGCGCGAATGGAATGCCGACCGTGACCGCGACATCCTCGCCGGTGCCGCCGTCGCGATGCAGATCGATGCGTTGCAGCGCGGGCGGCGATGCGTGCGGGCCTTCGCTCCAGGCGGCGCGCGGCAGGGATAGAGCGATCACGAACACGAGCACGCCGGCGATCGCGAATCGGACGGCATTGCATGGAACGACGACCAGGCGGCCCACGCTCACGCCTCGCGCCGTTTCTTGAGACCGCGCACCGCCCGGACGATCGCGGGCGGCGTGCATGCCTGCACCAGCCCAAGGCACGCGGCGCCGGACGGGCGCACCGACAGCGCGCGCAGATAGGATGCGATCGCCGAACCGCGCCGGTTGTAGCGCAACTCGCTGCGGCCGTGCCGCAGATGATGTTCGGCGATCGTCGTCGCGACCAGCGCCGGATGCCTGACGGCGATCTCCGGATCTTTTTCGATCAGCTCGCGATAGACGTTCAGCACCTTCTCGTAACCGGCCGAGCTGTCTTCGCTGAGGCTGCCGGCGACCGGCCGCTTGTACACCGCGGGAAACTCGAGGATGGCCACCTGCGGCTGCCTGATCACGACCTCGAGGAAGAACTTGATGTCCTCCGCGAACGGCAGCGATTCGTCGAACCCGCCGACGCGCTCGTACGCGCGACGCCGCACCATCACCGACGACGTGCCGAGATACGGACGGCGGAACGTCGGTTCGAGATCGTCGACGAGCGTGTGCGGCGGCACCGGATCGAACGGTATCCTGGACTGCGGATCGAACTTCGCGGTGTCGAAGACGATGCGCGTGTAGTTGAGATCGCTGTCGGGATGGCGGTCCATCAGGGCGACCTGCGCCGCGATTTTTTGCGGGTGCCAGATGTCGTCCGCGTCGAGGAACGCGATCAGCTCGCCGCCGCAGGCACGCATGCCGACATTGCGCGCCGAGGAGACGCCGCCGTTCGGCTTGCGGATGCAGGTGACGCCGGGAATCGATTCGGCGATCGATGCCGTCGCATCCTTGGAGCCGTCGTCGATGACGATGACTTCCATGTCCGGATGGGTCTGCGCAACGGCGGAGCGGCAGGCCAGCTCGATGAACGCGGCGGCGTTGTAGGCCGGAATGATGACGGAGACTTTTGCCATTTCTCGACCGGATCGGATCCGCGCCGACGCAGCGGAATCGCGGGCTGAAAGATGCGTGAAAGGTTCGATGCGCCGCGCGTTTTTTTGCGGCCGGAGTGTATCAGAGCGGTTGGCGTGCAAGGTCCGTTTTCCGGCTGCGGCTCACGCGTCGACCGGCGTATTGGCGCGCAGCCTTGCCCATGCGAGGAACGCTTCGACCGCCCGCAGCCGGGTTCGCCCGAGCCGATGCACGAGATCGTGCATGTAGTCGATGCTGCGGTGGTCCCAGCAGCCGGCGACGAACGTGCCGATGACGTAGAGCGGCCCGAAGACCACGGCGCCCAGGAACAACGCCGGCCACGGCGGCAGGTAGTGCGAGATCAGCTTGGCGGGAATGGCGGCGATGACGGCCACCGCGATGACGCGCGCGAGCTGCGACCACGGCATCTTCGCCTTGTTGATGCGCAGCGCAAGCCAGAATTGCGTGATCGCATTGAGCGTTGCATCGAGCGCGAAGCTGACGACGCCGCCGAGCAGGCCGTAGTGGATGATCATGTAGATGCCGACCGGAACCTTGATGGCGCCGTTGACGATCGTCACGATCAGGAGGTTGCGCTGCTGGTCGGTGCTGACCAGGAGGCTGCTCGCGGTGCCGGCGACGACGATGGTGACGCAGCACGAGGCGAGCGTCCATGTCAGTGCCATCGCCGCCGGATGGTAGGCGGCGCCGTAGAGCGCGACGATGACGTCGGGCGCCGCCGAAATGCCGAATGCCGCGACCGGTGCCGCGAGGATCGCGAGGTGGACGATCGAGAGGACGAACCGCCGGCGCGCCGCGTCCGGATTTTCGCCGAGCGAGCGCGCCATGAACGGCAGCAGCGTTGCGGCGAAGACGCCCGGCACGAGCAGCGATGCGCTGCTCGCGAGCTGGTACGCGGCGCGGAACTGTCCGGCGTCGGCGGACGTTCCCCACAGGTTGAGGAACAGCACCTCCGACCCGCTCGCGCAGAAGAACGCGACGAACATCTTGGCCGTCGCGTAGATCGAGTAATTGAGGATCCTCGCCCGAAGGTCCTGCGGCAGCTCCGGGCCGGCATCGGCGTTCGGGACGAGGCCGCGCACCCGCCATGCCGACACGACGCAAAAGCCGATGCTGACGAGCGCGTAGACGAGGACGAAGCCTTCGAGCGATGCCCTCAGCAGGATCGCGATGCCGACCAGCGCGAGATTGATCGGCGCGACGATGGCCGCGATCGCCGCCGTCGACCGGAAGTTCTCGAAGCCCTTGGCGATCGCGATGTTGAGCATGTACGGCGCGCGCATCGACACCGACAGCAGCAGCAGGCCGAATCCGATCACGTTGATGTCGGGGACGAGGTTCTTTCCCCGGATCAGATAGACCGTCGCGCTCACCACGAGGACGGCCATCATCATCCGCCGTTGCGTGCTGCGCAGGTGGCGGACCAGCGCCGGAAGCAGGTCCTCGCGGCTGTTGCCGCGCAGCTCCGCCACGAACTTGATCATTCCGGTCGTGATGCCGGCGTTGATCAGGGCGACGCCGAGCCCGGCGAGCCACATGATGAGGCCGTAGACGCCGAAATCGCTCGGGCCGAGATAGCGCGCGAGCAGGATCGACGTGAGCATGCCGAGGAAATACTCGACATAGATGCCGACCGACGCGAACAGCGTGTTGCCGAGGAGGATCTTGCGTTCGCTCATGCGTGGCGCGCGCGCGCGCTCCGGAATGCATGCACGAGGGCGAGGCCGGGCTCGGGCGGAATCATCACTGCGCCTTGTCCGCGCCGAGCTCGACGACGAATCCGCCGTTGCCCGGGCCGCCTTCGATGTCGACGCGCCAGCCCGTGAGGAACTCGTCCTTGTCCTTGCGCGGCCATTCGAAGACGTCGACCTCTGCATGCACGGGCTCGACGACCTTGATCAGCAGCGAGCCGGCGCGGATTCCGTCGGGGCCGATGACGGGCTTCTTCGGCACGTTGACCTGGAAGATCGCATGCATGCCGTCGTCGACGAGGAACGTGTCGCGCACGGTGAGCTTGCGGTTCGCGAAATCGATGTCGCGCTTCCACGTGTGCACGCCCGATCCGGACGCATAGACGGGCGAGAGATCCGCGCTTGCAGCGATCGAGCCGCTTCGTGCTAACGTCACGAGCCAGCAGCTACGAGTCTCTTTCTTCGCCGACAAGGTGGACTACTACGAGCTGTACATAGACCTAAGCATGCGCGTCGCGACCGCAGGCGGCGACGCGCTTACGGCCTCGGCCTTCGAGG
>Ga0207674_10009901_pt1 | contig 10844 bp, 9 predicted proteins | sample KBSCornC72_FD_184303 | JGI IMG/M metagenome (GOLD analysis project Ga0207674, IMG submission 184303) | Corn rhizosphere microbial communities from Kellogg Biological Station, Michigan, USA - KBS Corn C7-2 (SPAdes) (version 2) | ecosystem: Host-associated > Plants > Roots > Rhizosphere > Soil ...
CAACCGAAGGCGCGATCATCGTCACCGCGACCAAGCGCGCGTCGACCGTCCAGGACGTGCCCTTCTCGATCAATGCGCAGACGCAGGAAGACATCCAACGCGCGAACGCGAAAACGCTCGAGGATATCAGCCACAACGTCGCCGACCTCACGGTCCAGAACCTCGGCCCGGGGCAGAGCCAGGTGTCGATCCGCGGCGTCTCGGCCGGCCAGATCGTCCGCGACCAGCCGGGCGTCAAAGAGCAGGTCGGTATCTACCTCGACGAAACGCCGGTTTCGCTGTCGCTGTTCACGCCCGACTTCGACCTGTTCGACCTCAACCGCGTCGAGACGCTGCGCGGGCCGCAGGGCACCTTGTTCGGCGCCGGATCGGTCGGCGGCACGGTTCGCTACATCACCAATCAGCCGAAGCTCGACCGCGTCGAAGGCGAGGTCGAGGGTGACGCCAACATCTTCTCGGGCGGGAGCGCGGGCTATGCGCTGAAGGGCGCCATCAACGTCCCGCTCGCTCCCACGCTCGCTGCGCGCATCGTCGGCTACGGCGAGCATTTCGGCGGCTTCGTCGACGCGGTGGGTCCGAAGGCCGGAAAAAACATCAACGACGGGCATCGAATCGGCACCCGAATCTCGCTGCTGTTCCAGCCGACTCCGGAGCTGAAGATCACGCCGCGCTTCGTCTACCAGGATTCGAAGGCGAACGGCTTCAATCGCGAGGAATTCTACAACCTCTACGACAATCAGTTCGTCACCGAGAATGATCTCGAAAAGGGCGGCCGGAAAATCTATCTCAAGCTTCCGGAAGAGTTCCGCGACAAGACCGCGCTCGCAGACCTCGTCGCCAGCTACGACTTCGGTCCGGCTGAGCTGACCTCGGTCACGTCCTACGTCCACCGCAACATCCTCGTCAGCCGCGACGCCTCGGCGCTCAGCGGATCGGTCAGCGTCGATCTGGGCCTGGGCGCGGCCGCCACCGACCTGCCCTCCAATCTCGTCGACACCACGAAGCTCAAGCAGTTCAGCCAGGAGGTTCGGCTGGCGTCGACCGGGGCGGGTCCGTTCCAGTGGGTGTTCGGCGGCTTCTACAGCCATGTGGACCGCAACTATAAGCAGCGCCTTCCGACGCCCGGCTACGACGCCTTCGTCGACGCTGCACTTGGTGCCGGAACCTCGGCAGCGGTCGACAACGGTTTCGGCCTGGTCGACAATCCCTACCACGCCGATTTGCCTTACGTGGACACACAGAAGGCGCTGTTCGGCGAGGCGAGCTACAAGTTCGGCCAGATCAAGCTGACCGGCGGCGGCCGCTGGTACAACTTCAAGGAAAAGCGCCGCTTCCATTCGGGCGGCCTGTTCTCCGGCGGCGACGATCGCACCGACAGGACCAAGTCCAACGGCTTTTCGCCGCGCGGAATCGTCAGCTGGGAGCCCAACCGCAATTTCAGCGTCAACCTCCAGGCGGCCAAGGGCTTCCGCCTCGGCGGCGTCAATGACCCGCTCAACATCCCGCTCTGCACGCCGGAGGACGCGCAGATTTTCGGCGGGTATCAGACGTACAAGGACGAAACGCTGTGGAACTATGAAGCCGGCTTCAAATATTCCAAGCACGGCGTGACCTTCAACGCGGCGGCCTTCTACAACGACATCAGGAACTTGCAGGTGACGGTCGACGCCGGCAGCTGCTCCTCGCGCGTCGTCTTCAACGTGCCCAAGGCGCACAGCCAGGGCGTCGAGGCCGAGCTGTCGGTGCACCCGCTGCAGGGGCTCGACCTGTCGTTCGCCGGCAGCATCCTCAGCTCAAAATTCGATTCGACGCTGCTCGCCGGCAACGGCTCCGTCCTTGGCGGCATCCGCGACGGCAACCGCCTTCCGACCGTGCCGAAATATCAGTTCGCGGCGACCGCCAACTACACCGCCGCGCTCAGCTCAGACGCGGACTGGTACGTGAACGGCAGCGTCCAGCGAATCGGCAACCGGTTCACCCAGCCGGGCGACCAGGAGCCGGGCGCCGGAATATTCGGCCTGACCTACTTCGATCCGGTGACTGGGGTCTCCGGCCCCGCCGGCGGCGTTCCGACGGATGTCGGCTCGCTGAGGCTACCCGCCTACACGCTGGTGAATGCGTCGGTCGGCATCAAATGGCTGAGCGGCCTCGAGATCGTCGCTTATGTGAAGAACATCTTCGACGTGGACGCGAAGCTATCGCTCGATCGCGAACGCGGCGGGCGTGCGCGGCTCGGTTATAATATCGGCCAGCCGCGGCAGTTCGGCCTGACCGTCCGGAAGAGCTTCGGCGGGCCGGTCTCGTCTCCGCCGCCTCCGCCGCCTCCAGCGCCGCCGCCTCCGCCGGAAGCGGCTCCGCCTCCGCCGCCGCCTCCGCCTCCGCCGCCGCCGCCACCTCCGGCTCCGACGGAACGCGGCGAGCGCGGCTGACCGCGAGCGGATGGGTCCTGAAGTCACGCGCCGCTCGCTCCTTGCCGGAGCGGGCGGCGCGGCCGTTTCGCCGGCGCTCGCGAAGACCTACAAGCGCGCCATGACAGACCAGGTCGCGGTGATCGGCGCGGGCGTGTTCGGCGCGTGGACGGCGCATCATCTCCAGCAGCAGGGACACCGAGTCACCCTCATCGATGCCTGGGGTCCGGCGAACAGCCGCGCATCCTCCGGCGGAGAATCGCGCCTGACCCGCGCCGCCTACGGCAAGGACGCGATCTACACGCGTATGGCGATGGATTCGCTGCCGCAGTGGAAGGCGCTGAGCGCCGTCTCCGGGCTGCCGATCTTTATTCCGGCCGGCATTCTGTTCTTCTTCCCGACCGAGGAGCCGTACGTCCGCGACAGTATCGCCGCGCACAAGGAATTCGGACTTCCAACCGACGTGCTGACCCAGGCTGAGATGACCCGGCGCTTCCCGATGATCGACTTCGACGGGATCAGGGTCGGCCTGTACGAGCCCGGCTTCGGAGCGTTGATGGCGAGGCGCGCGGTGCTGACGCTGGTCGATCGCTTCGCTCGCGACGGCGGTACGTATGCGAAGGGTGCGGCGCTGCCGCCGGCGGGCGCGGATCGGCTCGAAGAAGTTCGGCTGTCGTCAGGCGAACGGATCGCCGCCGACCGCTTCGTCTTCGCGCTCGGCCCGTGGCTGCCGAAGCTCTTCCCGGACGTGATCGGACAGAAAATCCTTCCGACTCGGCAGGAAGAGTTCTTCTTCGCTCCGCCCGCCGGGGACCGTCGGTTCAGCGTCGGTGCGATGCCCGGCTGGGCCGACTTCAACGGCGGCGACATCTTCTACGGCTTTCCCGATCTCGAAAGCCGCGGGGTGAAGTTCGCCAATGATGTGCATGGCGTGGAGGTCGACCCGGACACTCAGGACCGGCGCCCGACCGAAGCGGCGCTCGCGGAAATCGTCGCCTACCGCGACCGCCGCTTCCCGCTGCTCAAGGGCGCGCCGCTCACCGAAAGCCGCGTCTGCCAATATGAGAACAGCTCGAACGGCGATTTTCTTATCGACCTGCACCCGCGCTGGAGCAACGTGCTGCTGCTCGGCGGCGGATCGGGTCACGGATTCAAGCATGGGCCGGAGGTCGGCCGCTATGCCGCCGGGCGCCTTATGGGCTCAGTGAAGCCCGAGCCGCGGTTCAGCCTCGCGAGCAAGGCGGAAACCCATCACCGTGAGGTGCATTGACGGTCCGGAGATGGACCAGCCTCAAGACTTCGACGTCAATTCGGCCGCCCGCAAGCGGACCGATTGGGCCGAGGACCGCACCGTCCTCGCCAATGAGCGCACCTTCGGAAGCTGGTTGCGAACGGGCTTTGGGGCAATCGCAATCGGCCTCGGCTTTCATGCCCTGTTCGGGCGGGTCCATCCCTTCTGGGCGCCGCGGGCAATCGCCACGGCGTTCCTGGTCATCGCCGTCATCGTGTTCATCGCCGCGGAGCGCCGAGCCTGCGTCGTGATCCGCCGGCTGCACACGCACGAGGTCGAGACGGTGAAGATCGGCGTGCTTCGGCTGATCACGATCGTGGCGGTGCTTGCGACGGTCGCGCTTGCCGCCGCGATCTGGCTGTCGCCGATCCTCCGTTGAGGTCAGCTGCTGCCCCATTCGGCGATCGTCTCTCCGGTCTCCGGCTGCTCGAAGCGGACTCGGTCGATGCGCGCCGACACGATGCAGTCGGGCGGCCGGTCCGCCGCCGACGACTTGCACAGGATCGCCCGTCCGCCGGGACCGGGCTGAAGCCGCCCTTCGAGCACGAGGTCGAAGCCCTTTGCGCCGACCCGCGCGGTTCCCGCATCCAGCGTCTTGGTTGCGGCATAGGGCCGATGATCGCGGCGCATCGTGCGGGAGTCCGCAGCGGTGAAGAATTGCGCGATGCCGATCGTTCCTGCCGCCTTCGTGATCGCTGTCGATGGCTGCTGCGCCGTGTCCGTCTCAGGCGGTGCGGTGGGTGCGGCGGGGGGCACCGGACAGCTTGCCTGGAGCATCCAGGGCCGCGGAATCCAGAAGCCCTCGACCGCTTCGACGTCCGTCGCATTGAGCTGCGCCACGAGCGGATCGTCTCCGTTGAGCGTCGGGGTCGCGCTGATCCGAAGCACGCGCGTATCGGCATTGTAGGTCCACCCGAGCGCCGCATTGTCCAGCTTGTCCGCAGCCCCGGCGCAGCCGAAGCGGATCCGAAGCTCGAACTGCTTCCCGTCGAGAGAGCGCTGGGCCTGGGAGTCGTCCACTCCGGCTGCGGCGGCGCTTCGGGCGAGCGCGACGGTCTGGAGCAGAGCGGCGCGATTCATCGGCGGCTTCGGGAGCGGAACCTCAGCGGCGAGATTGGCTGAAGTCTGTTGCGCGGCGTTTTTCGTCGCCTGTTCGTTCGTCGGCTGCGGCTGATAGCAGGCCGCCGTCGCGGCAAACGCGGCGCACAAGAGGAGCGAGGGAAGCTTTGGCAGGCACGAAACTCGAAACATGGCGCAGCCATAACACAGGGGAGCGCTTGATGGGGACCGGCCTGCCCGGCGACTTCGTGCCGCGTGTGCTGGCGCGCGTTAGCCGGGCGCGGCTATCAGCACGCCCATGACCTTCGACCAGCTGATCACCCTGCTCGTGCTCGCGGCCGTCGTCGCGGCGCTGATCTGGGACAAGCTGCGCGCCGATGTCGTCGCGCTTGCCGGTGCGGCTTTCCTGCTGGTCACCGGGATCGTCAGGCCGGTCGAGGTCCAGGGCGCGTTCGCCAGCCCCGCGATCATCGCGCTCGCCTCCCTCTTCGTGATTGCCTACGCGATGGAGCTCTCGGGGCTTCTCGACGCGGCGATCGAGAAGATGGTCAGGCTTTGCCGCCGCATCGGGAGCGCGGGGTTGTGGGTGCTGATCGGCCTTGCCGGAAGCGCGTCCGCCTTCCTCAACAACACGCCGATCGTGGTGCTCTCGGCGCCGGTCGTGCGCGACGCTGCGAAAGCCCTCGGCCGCTCGCCCAAGCAATATCTCATTCCCTTGTCCTACGCGGCGGTGCTGGGCGGCTGCTGCACGCTCATCGGCACCTCGACCAACCTGCTGGTCAACGACATGGCCTCGGTCGCCGGCCAGCCGCGTTTCGGGATGTTCGAGATCACGCCCGTCGGCCTAGCAGTTTCGATTGCCGGCGGACTGTATCTGTTTCTCTTCAGCGGCCGTCTGGTGAAATCGGCGGTAAACAAGCCGAACCGGACTGACGGAACAGCCGGCGCGGAACCCACCGACTTCGGCGAACCGGGGCTGGTCGGCGGCCTGGTCGGATCGGCCGAGGCCTTTTCGAAGCAAGTCGAGTTCCAGCCGCTCCGCGCGATCGTCTCGCTCACGGTGTTCGTCCTGGTCGTTGCTCTCGCGGCGTTCGATGTCGCGCCCATCGCCGCCTGCGCCTTTGCGGGCGCCGTGCTTCTCATCCTGATGCGCGTCATCACGGCGGACGAGGCCTATCGGGGCCTGAGGCCCGAGGTGTTGATGCTGATCGCGGGCATGGTCGTGCTCGGAATCGCGCTGGACGAGACGGGCCTCGCCTCGGCCGCGACCGAGGCACTGATCGGGACGATGAAGTCGATGAGCCCTCTGCTCGCGCTGATCATCCTCTACGGAGTGACCCTCTTCGCGACCGAGATCCTGTCGAACGCGACCGTCGCGGTGCTGTTCACGCCGGTGGCGGTGTCGATGGCCGAAGCCTTCGGAGTGAGCGCGCGGCCGTTCCTGGTCGCGATCATGATCGCCGCAAGCGCCGCCTTCGCCACCCCCTTCGGCTATCAGACCAACGCGCTCGTCTATCAGATGGGCGGCTACAATTATGTCGACTTCCTGAAGGTCGGACTGCCGCTCAACCTCATCACCTGGGCCGCCGCGGTGATCGCGATCCAGGCCTATTTCCCGTTCTGAGCCGGTCCATGCTAAACTGAACCGCTGCTCCGGACGGGGAGCACCACGGGGGAATCGGCATGCTCGGACGATTGACGGCGCTGTTCGTCCTGCTGGCGGCCACCCTCCCCGCTTCTTCATCGGCCGAGCAGCGCGGCGGGCACTATCTGTTCGTGCTGAGCGGGGATCAGAAGGGGGCCGGGAAGGATTTCCTCGCCGTCATCGATGCCGATCCCGCATCTACCACCTACGGACGGCTCGTCACCTCGGTCGCAACGGACCAGGTGAGCATGAGGCCGCATCACACCGAATATGAGATGCCGGCCAGCGGCATGCTCTTCGCCAACGATTTCGACAGCGGCCGCAGCTTCATCTTCGATCTGAAGGACCCGCTGCACCCGAAAGTCGCGACAGAATTTTCCGACCTGGACGGCTTCGCTTTTCCGCACAGCTTCGTTCGGCTCCCCAATGGCCATGTGCTGGCTACATTCCAGTATAAGTCTGGCGCGATGCCGATGCACGGCAACATGATGGACGGAGCGACGGAGCGCAGCGGAGCGATCACGGGCGGCCTGGTCGAAATCGACGAATCGGGCCGCGCCGTTCGCGCCGCGAGCAGCGCGGATGCGGACTTTCCACGCGCTGCGCTCGAACCTTACAGCCTGGCCGTCCTGCCCGGGATCGACCGGGTCCTGGTCAGCAATTCGCCGATGCAGAACGATGGACTGCTCCGGTCCAACACCGCCCAGCTCTGGCGTTTGTCCGATCTGAAGCTGCTCAAGACCTTCCGGCTCGATCCGGGGGAGCAGCTCTACGCACACCTCAGCCCGGAAGAGGTCCGCGTCGGCCCCGACGGCGCAGCCTACATCCAGACTCTGGCGTGCGGCCTGGAGCGGGTCACCGGAATGGACGGCGATCAGCCCAAGGCCCAGCTGGTCTACACCTTCCCGGGCAGTTGGTGCGGCGTGCCGACCTTCGCCGGCCATTATCTTATCGAGAGCGTGCCCGACATTCACGGCTTCATCGTTCTCGACATCAGTGACGGCGTTCATCCGCGCGAGGTGTCGCGGCTGGTGATCAGCCCGGAATATGCCGCGCATTGGACGGGGTTGGATCGGTCGACCGGCAGGATCGTGATCACCTCCGAGCGGGCCGGCGACCGCACGTACCTGCTGAAACTCGATCCGGCGAGCGGCGCGCTCTCCATCGATACTGCCTTCCGTGGAGAGGATGGCCAACCCGGCTTCAGCTTCGCGACGCGCAAATGGCCCCACGGCTGGACCGGTGCCGGCCGGCCGCACGGCGCCGTCTTTTCACGCTGAACGGCTAGTCGGGCTTCTTGGCCACGGCGACGAGCGAGGGTCGCAGCAGCCGGTCCTTCATCATGTAACCGGCCTGCATTTCCTCGACGATCGTGCCCGGTTCGGCTCCGTCGGTCGGGATCTCCAGCATCGCCTGGTGCCGGTGCGGATCGAGCTCTTCGCCGACGGATTTCACGCGGCTGATCCCGTTGCGAGCGAAGACCGAGTCGAGCTCGCGAACCGTGGCCTCGATTCCGGCCAGGAAATTGCTCGCGGTCTTGTCCGCGCGAAGCTCGTCGCCGACCGCCGCCAGCGCGCGGTCGAGATGGTCCTTGATCGTCAACATGTCGCGCGCGAAACCTGCGGCGGCATAGCTCGTCGCCTGCTGCAGCTCCTGCTCAAGGCGCCGGCGGACATTCTGGGTCTCGGCAGCAGCGTACAGCGCGTTCGAGCGCGCTTCCTCGAGCTGCTTCTCGAGCTCGGCGACGCGATCGTGCTCCGCCACCTCGGGCGCGCGTTCCGCCGTCTCCTCGCGCAGCTCTTCCGCCTCATCGTGGAGGTCGTCTTCGTCTTTCGTCGCTTCCATCATGCCATCAATCTCGTGAGCGCTTTGGCGGTGAAATCCACCATGGGGACCACGCGCGCATAGTTCAACCGCGTCGGCCCGATCACGCCCACAACGCCGACAACCTGCCCCTGGCTCCCGCGATAGGGCGCGGCGATCACCGACGAGCCCGACAGCGCGAACATCTGGTTCTCCGAGCCGATGAAAATCCGGCAGCCGGGCGCATCGCGAGCGCCTTCGAGCAGCCGTGCGATCTCCTGCGCCTCCTCCAGCTCGTCGAGCAGCATGCGGACGCGCTCGAGGTCCTCGGCGGCGCTGTCGTCGAGTAGATTCGCCTGACCGCGCACGATCAGAACGGGGCGGCGCGCATGGTCCTGGCTCCATGCCGCGAGCCCCGAAGCGACCAGCTCTGCGGCCGCGGCATCGACCAGTTCCTTGCGCTCGCGAATCTCGGCACGGAGTCGTGCCTCCGCCTCGGCAAGGGTGAGGCTGGCCAGCCGCGCATTGATGAAATTGCTGACTTCGGTCAGCGCATGGGCGCTGGTGCCGCCGTCGAGCGACACGATGCGGTTCTCGACGCTGCCGTCGGCGCCGACCAGCACCGCCAGCGCCCGGCGCGGGCTCAGCGGGACAAAGCTCAGCTGCTTCAGCACCAGCTCCCGCTTCGGCGCGAGGACGATGCCCGCGGCCTGGCTGAGGCCGGAGAGCGCCGCCGACGCCGCCGCAAGAGCATCCTCAATCGGCTGGTCGCGCACGATCTGACGCTCGATTTCCCGCCTCTCGCGCGGATCCGGGGCAGCCGCCTGCATGATTCCGTCAACGAACAGCCGGAGCCCGCTCTCGGTCGGAATTCGGCCCGCGGAGGTGTGCGGATGGGTGAGCAGTCCCCGCTCCTCCAGCTCCTGCATCACTCCGCGGATCGAGGCAGGCGACAGGCTGATCGCGCCCGCCAGCGCCTTGGAGCCCACGGGATTTCCGCGCTCGAGATAGGACTCGACCACGAGCCCGAAAATCTCGCGCATCCGGTCGGTGAGTTCGGCGATCGGCTGCGTCATCCTTTCCGTCATTGCGAGGAACGTAGTGACGAAGCAATCCAGAACAACGACTGGATTGCCGCGCCGGCTGCGCCGGCTCGCAATGACGGTGGCGAACCGTCGTTGTCCGGTCTAGGGACGCCGCGAACCCCGATCAGGAGAATGCCCGAATGCGCCCATCCGGACGCGCCCCCGACCAGATGCGTGAATTGCGCTTCGAGCCCGGCTTCACCCGACACGCCGAAGGCTCCTGCCTCGTGAGCTTCGGCGACACGCGCGTGCTCTGCACCGCGAGCGTCGAGGAGAAGGTGCCACCGTTCCTGCGCGGCAAGGGCCAGGGCTGGGTCACTGCGGAATACGGGATGCTCCCGCGCGCCACGCACACGCGCGGCAACCGCGAGGCGGCGAAGGGCAAGCAATCGGGCCGGACTCAGGAGATTCAGCGGCTGATCGGCCGCTCGCTCCGCGCCGTCGTGGACCTTCCCGCGCTCGGCGAGCGGCAGGTCATCGTCGACTGCGACGTGATCCAGGCCGACGGAGGGACGCGCACGGCGTCGATCTCGGGCGGCTGGGTCGCGTTGCGCATCGCCGTCGACAAGCTGCTCGAGAGGAAGGCGGTTGCCGCCGACCCGATCCGCACGCAGGTCGCCGCGGTCAGCTGTGGCTTCCACCAGGGGGCGGCGGTGCTCGATCTCGACTATGACGAGGACAGCCAGGCGGGGTGCGACGGCAATTTCGTGCTCACCGCCGACCGCGCGATCGTCGAGGCGCAGGTGACCGCAGAAGGCGAATGCTACGACGAGGAAGGACTGCTGCGGCTGCTCCGGCTTGCCCGCATCGGTTGTTCCGAAATCTTCCAGGCACAGCTGAAGGCGGTTGGCCGGTGAGGCCGATCGGCGACAAGCTGGTCATTGCGACCCATAATCCCGGCAAGCTGCGCGAGATTGCCGCCCTCGTCGAGCCTCTCGGCATCTCCTGCGTCAGCGCCGACGAACTCGGCCTTCCCGAGCCCGAGGAGATCGGCAACAGCTTCGCCGACAATGCCGATTTGAAGGCGCGCGAGGCGGCGGACCTGTCGGGACTTCCCGCGCTAGCCGACGACAGCGGCCTGTGCGTCGATGCGCTGCACGGCCGGCCGGGAATCTTCTCCGCGCGCTGGGCCGAGGATTCCGACGGCAACCGCGACTGGATGCGCGCGATGGAGAAGGTGTGGCGCGAGGTCGAGGCGACGGAGCCGGATGCCGCGCCGGCGGCCCACTTCGCCTGTGCGCTGGCGATCGCCTGGCCCAACGACGGCCAGACCGAAACGTTCGACGGCCGCGTCGACGGCATCCTCGTCTGGCCTCCGCGCGGCGACCGGGGCTTCGGCTACGACCCGATGTTCGTCCCCGTCGATCACGAGCAGACGTTCGGGGAGCTCGATCCGGAGCTGAAACATTCGATCAGCCACCGTGCCGATGCGTTCCGGAAGCTCGTGGCGGCGCTCGGGGAATGAAGCCCCTCTCCCCCTTGCGGGAAGAGGGAGGGGCCCAAGCCGAAGGCTTGGGAGGGTGAGGGTGCATTGAGTCCTGTCACCACGCCCC
>Ga0207674_10009902_pt1 | contig 10844 bp, 5 predicted proteins | sample KBSCornC72_FD_184303 | JGI IMG/M metagenome (GOLD analysis project Ga0207674, IMG submission 184303) | Corn rhizosphere microbial communities from Kellogg Biological Station, Michigan, USA - KBS Corn C7-2 (SPAdes) (version 2) | ecosystem: Host-associated > Plants > Roots > Rhizosphere > Soil ...
CGACCCTGTGTCGCGAGCACCAGATCCTTCTTGTGAATCTTGAGGTCCGTCACTGGCGTGGCGGGCAGATTGAGCTGCAGCGGCTGCCACCGTTTCCCGTTGTCGAACGACACGTACATCCCGAACTCAGTGCCCGCGAACAGCAAGCCCTCGCGGTCGGGATCCTCTCGCGCGACGCGGGTCGGCTCGTTGTTGGGGATGCCATTCGAGCCATCCGTTAGGCGCGCCCACGTCTTGCCGTAATCGTCCGTCCGCCAGATGTACGGCTGGAAGTTGCCTAACTGGTAACACAGCACCGAGTAATAGGCCGAGCCTTTGCGATGGGGCGACGCTTCGATGCTCTGCACGCGACAGCCAGGCGGCTGGGCTTTCGGTGTGACGTTCGTCCACGTCTTCCCGTTGTCGCGCGTGACGTAGAACGGACCATCGTTCGCGCCCGTCCAGATCACGCCGGCCTCGAGCGGCGACTCCTCGATCGCGTAGATGACGCTGTAGTACTCCTCGCCCGTGACGTCGATCGTGATCGGCTCACCTGATGGGCGGTTCTGATATTTCGGGTCGTTCGCCGTCAGGTCGGGCGAGATCTTCTCCCACGTCACGCCCTCATCGCGCGTGCGGTGGACGTACTGCGACCCGTAGTAGATCGTGCGCGGGTCGTTGGGCGAGATCTCCATCGGCGACACGCGCTGAAAGCGGAAGATGAGATCCTTGCCCGGATTCCCGTACAGCGACTGCGCGCCGACCCAGTACTGCTTTTCCTGTCCGGTCTTGAGGCTCATGCGAGAGAACTGTCCCTTGCACGAGCCGTAAACCGTGTCGGGATTGGTCGGGTGTGGCGTGATCGGACCGGTCTCACATCCGGGTCCTGTGCGCCACGCTTGTGCGGGGTCATCGAGGCTTCCGTTCCACGTCGGCAGGCTCGGGACGATGAGTGTCGAGTTGTCCTGCTGCGCGCCATAGAGCCGATACGGAAACTGGTTGTCCAGGTAGACCTGATAGATCTCCGCCGTGGGCTGGTTGTACTGTGTGCTCCACGTGCGTCCGCCGTTGAGCGAGACGTTGGCGCCGCCGTCATTCGACTGGATCATGTAATCCGAGTTGTTCGGATTGATCCACATGTCGTGGTTGTCGCCGTGCGGCACGCGCATCGTCTGCCACGTCTTCCCGGCGTCGCTCGACCGGAAGTAGCCCTCGGAGCCGGCGTAGAGGACGTCGGCATTCTTCGGGTCGGCGGTGATGGTCGTGTAGTAGAAGGGGCGGGTGATGATCTGGGCAAACGAGCTGGCGAGCTGGAATGACTGGCCGCCGTCGTCGGAGCGATAGAGTCCGCTGCCCGGCTTTGCCTCGATCAGCACGTAAACGCGGTTCGGGTTCGCGTTCGAGACCGCGATGTTCGCCTTGCCCACGAGCTCGTTAGGCAGGCCGTTCGTGACCTTCGTCCAGGTGTCGCCGCCATCGGTGCTCCTGTAGATCCCGCCCTCGCGTGCGCCGGAGATGATCGTCCACGGCTTGCGCTCCCCGCGCCACATGACGGCGAACACGACGTTCGGGTTGCCCGGCTGGAGCTCGACGTCCACGGCACCGGTGCTGTCGGACACGAACAGCACTTTCTGCCACGACTTCCCACCATCCCTCGTGCGGAACAGGCCGCGGTCGGCGTTAGGCTTGAACGGATTGCCGATGGCGGCGACGAATCCGACGTCGGGATTCGACGGGTTGACGCGAATGCCCCCGATGTTGCCCACGTCGCGCAGCCCGATGTGCGTCCAGGTCTTGCCGGCGTCAGTGGACTTGTAGACGCCGTCGCCGATCGAGACGTTCGAGCGAAGCCCGTCGGAGCCAGTGCCGATGTACACGGTGTTCGGGTCCGACTGCGACACGTCGATCGCCCCCATCGACCCGACTCCGATCTGGCCGTCGGTCACGTTCACCCAGGTCTGGCCGGCATCCACGGTCTTCCACACGCCGCCGCCTGTTGAGCCCATATAGAACGTGAACGGCTGCGACGGCACACCGGTGACGGTGGTGACGCGCCCTCCGCGGGCGGGGCCGAGGCTCCGGTAGCGGAGGCCGGTGAGGAGCTTGGGGTCGAGCGTTCCGGTGAACGGGGCGGCTTGCCGGCTGGATGCGGTACGGGGTGGCGATGTGCTCTGGGCGATCGCGGGCGTTGGGAGGAGTGCCGGGATGGCGAGCGAAAGCGCGAGGTGAACGCGCCGATTGTACATGAAACGGCCTCGGGACGGGGGACGAAAAAATCTACGTCTCCAGGCTCGGGCGCGTTGGGGCGGACAAATCCGAACCAGGGAGACGGCAGTGCGCTGCCCACTGCCGTCTCATACGGCTCGTGTCGCCTACGATCCCTGCCAGGCCAGGCGCGGCTAACGCAGGGCCAGCCTACGGCTGAATATTCTGATTGACCCTGAACAAATTCTTCGGATCGTACTTCTTCTTCGCCGCCACCAGCTTCTCGTACTTCGGCCCATACGCCGCCTTCACCCGATCCGCCCCCTCCTCCCCGAGGTAGTTCACGTACACCCCGCCCGAGGCGAACGGCCGGATCGCCGCGCTCGTCTGGCGAGCCCATTCGGTATGGATCGAAGGGTTCGCCGGTTCCATCCACCGCGAAATGATCGCGAGGTTGAACATCGCGTCGCGCTGCGCGAACGCCGTCTCGTCAGCCGAAACGCGGGCAACCGCACCGCCGAACTGCTCGATCAGGAGCGCCGACAGTGGCGACGTGATCGCCTGGAATCGCTCGACGAGCGTATCGAGCGCCTCGTCAGGCAGCCCTTTCAGGAAATCCGACCGCCAGTACACGTGCAACCCGGACGGGAACCCCTCGTCGAGCATCGACTGCAGTGCGGGGTATGGCATCTCCTGGACCTGATCGGCGACCGGGCCGAGGTCGCGGAACGGTTTCACGGCCGCCTCGGCCTTGGCCAGAGGTCCGTTGTAGGCGGGGAAAATGGCGGTGATCGGCTGGCCATCGGGCGACGTCATCATCGCGGCAAACACCGTGAGCTCGTCAGGCGCGCTCTCGGCGACCTCGCGATAGCGGCGAAGCACCTGCGGCGCCTGCGGGCCCGGGAACACGAGCATGCCCGCGTACAGCGTACGCATCGGGTGCAAGCGGAACTCGAAGTTCGTCACGACGCCAAAGTTCCCGCCGCCGCCGCGGACCGCCCAGAACAGGTCCGGGTTCTCGGTCGCACTCGCCCGACGCACCTGACCGTCGGCGGTGACGATGTCGACGGCGAGGACGTTGTCACACGCGAGACCATGCTGCCGCATGAGCCAGCCGAGGCCGCCGCCTAACGTCAGGCCGCCAACGCCCGTGCTCGAGATGACACCGCCCGTCGTTGCCAGGCCATGTGGGTGCGTCGCCGCATCGAGGTCGCGCCACAGCGCGCCGCCCTGCACGTACGCGACACGCGTGTCGGCATCGACTCTCACGCCTCGCATGCCCGACAGGTCGATGACGAGGCCGTCGTCGACGACCGCGAGCCCCGCCGCGTTATGACCGCCACCGCGCACGGCGAGCGCGAGCCCTTCCTCGCGCGCGAAGTTCACGGCGGCGACGACGTCGCCGGTGGAGCTGCACCGGAAGATCGCCGCCGGCGACCGGTCGATCATGCCATTCCACACTCGGCGCGCCTGATCGTAGCCGGCGTCGCCACGGCGAATGACGGTTCCACTGAGTCCCGCGCCGAAAGACTGAAGCGAGGGATTGAGATGCGCTGAAGAAGTCATGGAAGCCTCCCTGCGTCATGCTGTGTCGGCGACGCCGACATCGGCGGACGAGGAATATCGAAAGGGATGAGAAGACAAGCCAGCAGACTGGACTGGCAACTCCCGCTCGCAAATCCGCTCGGCGCTCCACACAGCCGCTCGGCGCACGAGACCAACGCTCGGCGAAAATCCATTTGTAGGGGCCGAGCGAGCGGCGATGGTTGCCTGTCCGTGAAATACGAAAAACTTGGGGACCGGAGGACAACGCGGACACGCTCGCGACGCATCGAGCTCGTCGACGTCACCGGGAACGCGGCCGTCGGGAAAATCGTGCTCGACTACCCCGGCCGTCACCGCTTCGAGCTGACTTATCTTCGGGCCGTACCCGAGCCGGACGATGAGCCGGCGTTATGCGGGTCAGCTGAAACGATAGGGACATGATGGATCCCCTCTCCGACGAAAAGATCGTAGAGTCCTGGCACACGAACGCCACGCCATGGACGTCGGCCGTCCGCGAACAGCGCATCGAGAGCCGCCGCCTGGTCACCGATCGCGCCATCGTGGATGCCATCATGAGCCGACGCCCCGAGTCGGTGCTCGATCTCGGGTGCGGCGAGGGATGGCTCGTGCGCGAGCTCCACACGCGAGGCGTCCCGCGAGTGATCGGCGTGGATGTCGTCCCTGCGCTCCTGGAGCAGGCGCGGTCGGCCGGCGGTGGTGAGTTCCACGTCGCTTCGTACGAGGCAGTCGCGCGTGGCGAGCTTCCGTTCGTGGTCGATGTCGCCGTCGCCAACTTTGCGCTGATAGGCAAGGACGCCGTGGACACGCTGATTCGCTCGACGCCGAGCCTCCTCCGGCCGGGCGGCGCCCTCATCGTGCAAACCCTCCATCCAGTCATCGCGTGCGGCGATCTACCATATAAGGATGGGTGGCGCGCAGGATCCTGGGCGGGCTTCAGTGATGATTTCACCGATCCCGCCCCGTGGTACTTCCGTACGCTCGAGACGTGGGTCGCGCTCATCGCGTCGAGCGGTCTCAAGCTCACGCAGATTCGTGAGCCGATTCATCCGAAGACGGACAAACCGGCATCGATCCTGTTCATTGCGAGCTCTTCTTAGACGAGCCGCGAGTGCCGAGTCATAGGTAATTGGTTTTCAGTTCTCGGTTTTCGTTTTCCGGACTCCTCGGGATTTGGTCCTTGCGCTTGGCGACGTGCCCATGCGTCACTACTATCCTTTCCCCTCGCGCCACGCAGGCGCTGGACGTGGAGAACCCGGAGTCGCGGAGATCTCGGATGGCCCACACGCTTGTAGGTCAAAGGGCGCGGTGGATCGCGCTCGCATTCGCTTTCGTTCCCACTTCACTCATCGCCCAAGCCACCACTGGAACGGTTCGCGGTCGCGTTGTCGACGCGGCAGGCGGACGAGGTCTGCCTGACGCGCAGGTCAGCATTGAAGGCACGCGACTCGGCGCACTGAGCGGCGCGAACGGTGACTTCACCATCCCCGCGGTGCCGACCGGCCCGCATAACGTGGTCGTCCGCCGCATCGGCTACGCGCCAGCCACGAAGCTCGTAGCTGTCACCGCGGATGGAGCGACCACTGGCGACATTGCGCTCACGGCGAGCGCGCTCAATCTCACCGAGGTCGTCGTCACCGGATCGGCGGCGCCAACGGAGAAACGAAAGATCGGCACCAGTGTCGCGTCGGTCGATTCCACGCTCATTGGTCGCGCGGAGGCGGTGACTGTCGATCAGGCGCTGCAGGGGAAGGTCGCGGGCGCGCAGATCACACAGAACTCCGGCAGTCCCGGCGGCGGCGGCATCTCGGTGCGGCTCCGCGGAACGAACTCGTTCATCTCGGGGTCGGACCCGCTCTACATCGTCGACGGGGTGATTGTCGACAACAGTTCGGGACAGCTTGCGGACCTTGGCGTTCGCTCCAATCCGCAGAATCGTCTGGCCGACATCAATCCCGACGACATCGATCGCGTCGAGGTGATTCGTGGGGCGGCTGCGGCGGCGCTCTATGGATCACGCGCGAACAACGGCGTCGTGCAGATCTTCACGAAGAAGGGCACGCTCGGCAAACCGAGGTTCGGGTTGACGGCGCGGCTCTCGTCGAACGAGCTGCGCGAGGAGCAGCCGTTCAACTTCTATCCCTACAACGAAAACGGGCTGCCGGTTCAGCGGTTCAATTACCAGCCGGACATCTTCCACCGCGCCTACGGCCAGGAGTACAACCTCACGGTCGACGGCGGCAACGACGCCACGCGCTACTACATCAGCGGCAACGTCCTCGATGACGACGGCATCATGCGGTCGACGTCGTCGCGCCGGACCGGCGCGCGCGTCAACCTGCAGCAGCAGCTCGCGTCGAAGCTCATCGGGAACGTGACGGCGAACTATGTGACGACCGAGAACGAGATGCAGGCGTTCGGCGAGCAGAACGACTACGGCATCATGGGGTCGCTCTTCTTCGCGCCGACGAACGTGGACTTCCGGCCGGTGAATGGCGTGTACCCGCTGCCGCCGTCGTTAGGTACGAACCCGCTCCTGGCGATCGACAAGATCCGCAACCCGCAGACGATCGAGCGGTTCATCGGGTCGGCGAAGGCCACGTACACGCCGATCACGAACCTCCTGCTGGACTACACGATCGGGATCGACAACGTCGGCTTCGAACAGCGGCAGTTCGTCCCGCGCAACGCGGTGCTGGGAACGGCGCCGATCGCCACCGGGCGAGCGCAGTCGGTGTTCCAGAACACGCGCGTGATCAATCAGGACGGCGTCGGCAGCTACACGTGGAATCCGATGGGGGCGTTCGAGCTCCGGACGACCGCGGGGTTCAACTTCACGTCGCAGCACATCCGGACGACGTCCGCGACGGCGAACGGTCTCGCGCCGGTGGGCGAGCTCGTGAGCGCGGGCTCGGTGTTCAACGCCGCGCAGAACGAGGTCGAGCTTCGGACGTTAGGCTTCTACGCCCAGCAGGAAGTCGATTGGCGGAACAAGCTGTTCGTCACCGCCGCGGTGCGCTACGACGCGTCGTCGACGTTCGCGCCGTCCGAGCGGTGGCAGGCGTTCCCGAAGTTTTCGGCGTCGTACATCGTGCGCGAGAACCAGCCCGGGATGTTCAACAACCTGCGCCTCCGGAGCGCGCTCGGATGGGCGGGCAGCCAGCCCGGCGTGGTGAACGCCTACTCGCAGTACATCACGTACGCCAATCAGAACTTTGCGGGCCGTCCGGGCTTCGCCAACGACATCACGTACGGCAACCCGGACCTGCATAACGAGCGGGCGCGCGAATGGGAGGTTGGCGCGGAACTGGGCCTGGTCCACACGCGGGTGGGACTCGAGGCGACGTACTACAACCGCATCGTGGACGACCTGCTGTTCTTCCGGCCGCTCGCGACGAGCAGCGGCTTCTCCCGGCAGTTCGCGCCGATCGGCTCGATGTCGAACAAGGGCGTCGAGCTCATGCTGCGCTCGCTGAACGTCGACCAGCGGAACTTCCAGTGGTCGTCGACCATCGGGTACACGCACAACAAGAACCTCGTGGAAAGCCTGGACATCCAGGACTTTCAGTCGGCCGGTGGCTACCCGAACCGCATTCGGACGGGATATCCGGCCGGCGTGTTCTACGGCTCGTACGCGGCGCGCAACTGCGCGACGGGCGCGTTCCTGCTCGACTCGTTAGGTCGCTACCGCCGCAGCAATCAGACGGTGGACATGGGCGCGACCCTCGCGCAGCGCCAGGCCATCTCGGGCGGCACGTGCAACGACTCGCTCAACAAGATCATCGGCGACCCGAACCCGAACTGGATGGGGTCGTTCTTCAACGAGTTCACGATCATGCGGAAGGTGCACGTCCGCGCGCTGCTCGACGGCGTGTTCGGCAACCAGATCATGAACCTGTCCACCCGCGCGCAGAACGCCGGCATCGCGAGCAACTCGAAGACGTACGAGCGGGAGCTGCTCCCGTACGGCGATCCTCGCAAGCTGCCGCCGGGCTACAACGCGCGCACGCAGGGCATCTTCGAGTACTGGATCGAGGACGGGACGTTCATCAAGCTGCGTGAGCTCTCGGCCAGTTATACCCTGGCCATCCCGGCGGTGCGACGCGTATTCCGCGACGGCGTCGAGCTCACGGTCTCCGGCCGCAATCTCTACGTGTGGACGAACTACAGCGGGTACGACCCGGAGATCAACCTGTTCGGCACGAACGCCGGCGGTATCGGCTCGGTGCAGACCACCGCGGCGGACCGCGGCTTCGACTTCGGCGGTTACCCCATTCCGCGCACGTGGTCGTTCAGCGCGCGGTTCAACTACTGACAATGCGGAGACCACAGATGCGCATGATGAGACGATGCGCGGTGGCCACCGCCGCCGCATCGGTCGGGTTGCTCGCTGCGTGCAGCCTCGACCTGCAGAACCCGAACTCGCCGACGCAGGAACAGGTCACGACGAGCGTCGATGGCGTCATCGGGTTGGCCACGGGACTGCAGGGTCGGTTCGCTCAGTCCTACGGCAACTTCGGCTACATGGCGGGACTCGTCACCGACGAGTTCACGGCCACGAGCGCGGCACTGATCTCGATCAGCGACGCCGAGCAGGGCGCGGTGCCGTCCGGCACGGCGATCGCCGACAACGTGTTCAACTCGGTGTATCGGACGGTTCGCACGGCGGACGACCTGCTCACGGGTGCCGCCGCGCTCGCCGACCAGATCGATCCGGGGACGCTCAGCGGGATGCGCGCGCTCGCCTATGCCTTGAAGGCCGAGTCGTTAGGCGAGGCGCTGCAGTCCTACCAGCAGATCCCGATCAAGACCTTCAACGTCACGGCGCCGACGTACGTGTCGCGCTCCGAGGCGCTCCCGTACATTCGTGCGCTGCTCGACTCGGCCGTGACGGAGATCACGGCGACGCCGCCGAGCGCGTTCTTCATCAACAGTGTCCTGACGCCGGGCGTGAACCTGCCGAACGTCATCCAGCTCTTCCGCGCGCGGTATGCGCGGATGGCGAACGATGACGCGACGGCGATCGCCGCTGCGGATCTCGTCAGTCGCACCGGCCCGGCGGCGTTGTCGGTGCTGACGTTTCCGGCGCCGAGCGTAAACTTCTACGCCAACGTCACGGGCGGCACGAACGGCATCGCGCCTCGCCAGCAGTACCGGACGTCGATGCTCCCGCAGGACCAGCGCTACGTGTACTTCGTGGTCCCGTCGACCGGGCTCACCGGCCGCATTGGCTCGCCGCTCGACCCGTGGAATCGTTATGCGAATCCGCAGGCGCCCCTTCCGGTGTATTTCCCGGATGAGGTGCTGCTCATCAAGGCCGAGGCGCTGGCGGATCAGGATCAGATCGCGCCGGCGCAGGCGGTGCTCGACTCCGTCCGGACCGACTGCACGGGCGGGCGAGGCATCGATGATCCGAAGGCGTGCCTGCCGCCGCTCGCCGCGCAACTCCCGAAGGATCAGCTGCTGACGGAGATCTATACGCAGCGGAAGTACGAGCTGTTAGGCACGGGGTTGCGGTGGGAGGATTCGCGGCGGCGCAACGCGATCATTGGTCCCGTGGCGTCTCCGGCCATTCCGACGAGCGGGCAGCGCTGCTGGCTGCCGTACGCCGTTGGTGATCGCAACGCCAACCCGAACGTCCCCGCTGACCCGTCGGAGCCCTCGACGTTCCCCACGGGGTGCCCGCTGTGAGACTCACACCCATGACTGTTTCGATGACGCCTGTTCGGATGACTCGCTCGCTCCGCCTAACGCTGGTCGCGGCGGTGGCGCTCGTGGGGTTGGCCTGCGGGACCAAGGAGGCGCCGGGGCCGCTCGAGCCGACCGCCGGTCAGGGCCGGATCCGGTTCGTGAACCTGATCACGGACCCGACGCGGAATCCGGTGAACGCGATTCTCGAGAACGTCCCGTTCGGCGTGAATCTCGGGTATACCGCGACGACGCCGGCGTCGCTGCCGTCGCCGTCGACCGCGAACTTTGCGCCGATCTATGAAGGGGCGAGGACGCTGGTGCTGAAGAGGACGGCGGACACGAGCGTCGTGGTCGCGACGCTGCCGATCACGATCACCTCGGGAACGGACTACACGCTCTATGCGGTCGGGGGCACCGGTGGCGCAACGGTGACCGGTTTCAGCGTCGGCGATAACAATCCCGCGATCACGGCCGGGCAGGCGAAGCTCAAGGTGACGAACATGAGTCCCACCGCGGGTGCGGTGGACGTGTTCATCACGGCGGCGAATGCGGACCTGACGACTGCCACGCCGGTCGTGGAGAATCTCGGGGCACAGGGGGCGTTTGCGGGCGTGCTTGTCACGCCGGGGACGTATTCGGTGCGGACGGTACCGGCGGGGACGCTGGCCGCTGATCGCCCAGCGGCGGTGAGCTCGACGTTGAGCGTGACGGTAGCGGCCGGGAATGGCAGAACGATCGTGATCGCGGATTCCGACGTGGGTGGGACACCGATTCGGTCGTTCGCGTTGACGGATCAATAAGACCGGCGACGGGCGACGTCTGGCCAGCGATCGAGCTCCTCGTTTCGCGAGTCATCACCGGACGTCGTGAGTCCATAAACGGGCCGCGCTGTAAGAGTGCAAGGGTTGGGGTTCTAAGTGTCTGAGCTCGAGTGAATCCCGGCGCCGGCCGTCAATCGTTAGGCTTACGCGTTATGCAGCCGACGGGCTTGCTCGAAGGCTAAGCTCGCCTCCCCGAATAAGATTGGTGTCCCAACGATAACGGTTCGTCCCCAAAACCGAGTTCGTTTCGTCACCCCAATCGTCGCAACCGGACATGATTTTCCTCCGTCTGTCCACCCGAGTGCACGCGATTTGCGGTCCGGCCCCCTGACTCGCGTCCGATACCACTCACGCTCCCTTGGCAGCGACGACGAGTATCGGCGGCGAGACGTCGGGACGCGTCCTTGGCCCCGCCACTGATTGTTGTAGCTCTCTGAGACGTACTCTGGAGTCGCAGCAGCACGCTCGCAGTCTAGGCGAAGCACCGATGTCGTCCCAACGGCGACCGCCGTCATGGGGACGGCGGTCATGCGATCACCCTACCGCTTTAGCGCGGAGGACGCATGACACGGATGCATTGTCGAC
>Ga0207674_10009903_pt1 | contig 10844 bp, 13 predicted proteins | sample KBSCornC72_FD_184303 | JGI IMG/M metagenome (GOLD analysis project Ga0207674, IMG submission 184303) | Corn rhizosphere microbial communities from Kellogg Biological Station, Michigan, USA - KBS Corn C7-2 (SPAdes) (version 2) | ecosystem: Host-associated > Plants > Roots > Rhizosphere > Soil ...
ACAGATTGCTCCCAAAGTTGCTCCCCGAATCGCCATTGTTGGTGGCGGCATCGCGGGTTTGACCGCGGCGCTTACCCTGCGGGATGCGGGCTACTCCGCCACGATCTATGAAGCCTCCTCACGCTCCGGCGGTCGTATGCATTCCGACGCTGCCACCTGGCAGAACGGGCAGGTAACCGAGCGCTGCGGGGAGCTGATCGATCCCGACCACGACACGATTCTTGATCTGGCCAAGCGGTTCAATATTCGCGTCACGGACGTGAGCCGGGCAGAACCTCCCGACTCCACCGATACCTACTATTTCTTCGGGCAGCGCTACCCGCGCGATCAGGCTATTGAGGATTTCAAGCCCGTCTACCAGGCCGTGAAACAGGATTTGAACGCGGCTGGGTACCCCACTCTCTATTCCAATGCCAGTCGTGCCGCTCAGATGCTGGATCAGATGAGTCTCTTCGAGTGGATCGACCAGCGTATTCGCGGCGGGCACAATTCTCCCATGGGTCGGCTGATCGACATTGCCTATAGCCTCGAGTATGGGGGCGAAACCACACAGCAGAGCTCGCTGAACCTTATCTATCTGTTGGGGTATCAATCCATTCGTGCCATCGAGCGGTCCGCTGAACAATATCACATGACCGGAGGGAACGAATCTCTGCCCCGCGCCATCGCGGCGGCGCTCCCGGCCGGCACGATTCGATTGAATGCGTCGCTGACTGCCGTCGCACGCAATGAAGACGGCACCTATACGCTCTCTTTCCTAGGCGGCGGACAATCCAGCCCTGTCCTCGCGGACCGCGTAATCCTGACGTTGCCCTTTTCCGTCCTGCGCCATTTGGATTACACGGAGGCAGGCTTCAACAACAAAAAGACGACCGCCATCCGGGAACTCGGGTACGGCACAAACGTGAAATTGCACACGCAATTTCGCAGCCGCCTGTGGAATCGCAGTGGCCCCTGGGGAATCGGGAACGGATCCAGCTTTTCCGATACCGGGTATCAACATACATGGGATGCGACGCGTTCCCAAGGCGGGGAAACCGGCATTCTGGTGGATTACCGCGCCGGAAATACCGGCGACGAATTTAACGGCGATCTGAACGATCCCGAAACGATTCAAAACTACGCCAAGGAATTCCTCCGCCAACTTGAGCCCGTGTTTCCCGGCATCGCCGCGGAATGGAACGGCTTGGCGACTCTGAGCGTTCCCTCCCGGGTTCCTACGCTGCTGGGATCATATGCCTACTGGAAACCCGGCCAGTATACGCGCTTTGCCGGAGCCGAGCGGGAGCGCTCCGCAAATTGTCACTTCGCTGGGGAACATTGCTCCATCGACTTCCAGGGCTACATGGAAGGCGGAGCGCAGGAAGGCGCCCGTGCGGCCAACGAAATTCTCGCCGATTACAAAGCCGGGGTTTATCCATAGTTCCAATCAGCAGTTCCCGTCAGCCGATTACCGACTAAGCCGACCGGTACTGCGGGTCGTCGCGGAATAAAAAAAGCGGTCCATATTCGACTGGCATCTTTTCTTTGACAGGGCGCCCGCGGGAGAGGGCGCTGAAGGAAAGGACTGCTCTCTATGACATATAGCAATGGGATTGTGTGCACCAAGTCCAATGCCGGAATTCCTAAGATGAGAGTCTTAGTTCAATTCGCAAGGAGGAGTATGGAGACCCTTTTTGCAGTGGTGATGGCTGTTTTTACTTTCTCAAGTCCTGTCTTGGCGCAAGCATGGAATCACGACCCCGCTTCGCCCATCGGTCCCCTCCACTGGGGCAACGTAGCGCCCTCGGATGCCACCTGCGGCGACAGCATTACGGGTGAGGTCGGAATGAAGCAGTCGCCGATCGACATCGTTCCTGCCAACGCACTCATGGCGAGCTTTTCCGCACCGTTGTTCAAGTACCAGCCAACTCCGCTGAAAATCGAGAATACCGGCCACTATGTCGAAGTGCCCTACGATCCCACCAGCTACTTTTCCGTCGGATCGCAGCCGACTGACGTCTACCAACTGGTTCAGTTTCATTTTCATGCGCCAAGCGAACACACGATCAACGGCGTCCGATATGACGCGGAGCTTCACCTGGTGCACACCAATGCCATTGGCGAAACCGCTGTCCTAGCCGTGCTTCTGTCGAGTTCCGCAGCAGGGTTGCCGATATTCGACACCATCATGGCCAACTCTCCCACGTCGCCTGGAGAAATTGAACTACATGAGGAGGTCAACGTCTTCGATTTGCTGCCGTTCCGCAGGGGGTTTTATCGCTACGCCGGTTCACTCACAACGCCAGCGTGCTCGGAAAGTGTGCAATGGTTCGTTCTGCAAGATGCGGTTCCCATCACGCCGAGCGCCTTGGCTAGATTGCATAGTGTAATCAGCATGTTTCCCAACTACGGCGGATACGCGAACGATAATCGGCCCATAACCAATCAGAACGGCAGGACCGTATTGAAGAGCATAAACGTTCCGTGGCATTAAGCCGAGGATGGAGCGTTTCTCCTCCCTCTCCAGCGTCCTAGCACCCCCTGGCCTACTTCGTAGCTTTGCCGTCGACCATGAAGACCATCAACTGCGGCTTGGCCGGCGGGGGCGGCGGCGGAGCGTTGGGAGCCGGCGGAGGTCCGGCTGGACCGCCGCGGCCGCCGCCTGCGAATTGCCCCGTACCGCCGTTGAGCGCGATGTACTGCCTGCCATCGAGCATGAACGTAATGGGAGGTCCCATCCCGTTGCGCGCGGGTGTGTCGATATCCAGCAGCTTCTCGCCCTTATCCGCAGTGTAGGCGCGTAGCTTGCCGGTGTTTAGCACCTGAATGACGAGGTTGCCGGCCGTGGTCACGGTGCCTCCGCCGATGCCGCCGCCGCCTTCTGCGTGCCAACGCTCTTTCTGTGTCACCGGGTCGTAGGCGACCAGGGAGCCACCCATGGTGTCCGGGCCAATCTTGGGCAAATCGGGGCGCTGCACTGGCTTGGGTGGGCCCGCGGCAGGAGGCGCAGCAGCGGCCGCAGCGCGAGCGGCAATCGCTTCCGGACTATCGGTCGCCGCGGCTCCTCCGCGTCCCGCGCCCGCAGCAGCACCGCCGCCTGCTCCCCGGCCGCCCATCTGCACGCCCATATTCTGCCGGGTGGGATCGTAGTTGAAGGTGGTCGACACCGAATAGGTGCCGGAACTGCTCGAGGTCGTCGGGATGTATACCAAGCCCGTGTTCGGGTTGAAAGACATGGGCGACCAGTTGTGTGCGCCGCCGGCGCCAGGCATCACCGTGACAGACTCTTTTTCGCTGTAATAGGCTTCCTTGTTGATAATGGGACGTCCGGTATCTTCGTTCAGACCCTTGGCCCAGTTGACTTGAGCGTACGGTTGGCCGGAAATGAACTTGCCGCTGACGCGGTCGATCACGTAGTAGAAGCCGTCCTTGTTGGCCTGCATGATGACCTTGCGCTGTTGTCCTCGAATGGTCATGTCGGCCAGGATCAGTTGCTGCACGCTATCGTAATCCCACTCGTCGCCGGGGACCATCTGGAAGTGCCATTTGTACTCGCCCGTGGTCGCGTTGAGGGCCAGCACCGAGGCGGCATATAAGTTGTCCTTGCCCGGACCGCCGCGCAGATCCTGGGGCCATGGACCGGCGTTGCCGGTACCGAAGTAGATCAGGTTGGTGTCAGGATCGTAGGCGATCGAATCCCACACGCTTCCGCCCACACCGTTATACTTCTTCAGCGCGTCGGCATCCCAAGTTTCGGCGGCCTTGCGCATGGCTTCGTTCTCGAAAGGCTTGGAAGGATCTCCAGGCACGGTATAGAATCTCCAGGCGAATCTCCCGGTCTCGGCGTCGAAACCGGCAATAAAGCCACGCACCGGATACTCGGCGCCCGCCGCTCCGATGATCACCTTTCCGTTGGCGATGCGCGGGGCCATGGTGAGCGTGTAGTTGTCCTGGGTATAAGACACGCGCGCTTCCCACACTGGCTTGCCCGTCATCGCATCCAGCGCCTCCAATCGCCCATCGAGGATCGGCGCGATGATCTTGCCGTTGTACAGTGCGAGGCCGCGATGCACGATGCCGCAGCAGGCCTTGGAGCGGACCTTTTCCTGATTCACTTCCGGATCCCAATGCCACTTCTCTTTACCGGTACGCGCGTCGACGGCGTATACGATGCTCCAGTTGGTGAGGCTGTAGATCGTGCCGTTCCAAAACAGCGGCGTTGCTTCCTGGTTGCCGCCGCCGCCGAAGGAAATCTCGTAGCTCCACGCCAAGCCGACCCGGCTAACATTGGTGGCATCGATCTGTTTCAAGGGACTGTACCGCGTCTCGCCTGGCGTCAGCCCGTAGGAGAGCCACTCGTCGCCGGATTTGCCCGCGCTCTTCAACGCGGCGTCGTCCACCTTGCGCGGCTGCTGCCCCATCAGAGACATCGTCAGGCATAAAGAAATGCCAACAGCAATCATCACCGCGACTCTGGTCATAGTTTTCATATGTGCTTCCCGGCCTGCTCGGTACGAACGCAAGCCTCAAATAAAGAACACCAGCCTCATCATTGTGCCACGGCTCTAAGGGCCGAGTTTTTCGCCGGACTGCGCGGCATGTGAGTGAATCAGTTCAGTTTATCCCATTAAGAAGTAGTACGGCCGACTCGCTAACCTTCGTCAGTTGGAATGGCGTCGGCGAGAGGATCCCTTTGAGGAGGACTCGGATCCAAGCGGCTCACGGAACGGTTCCACGGAAATGCGCTCGTAACGCACGTCCAGCACGTCCAGGTATTCCGTACCGCCCGGCGCTCGGAGTACAACGCTGTCGCCCACTGCTGACTTCAGCAACGCGCGCCCCAGAGGCGACACCCAACTGATGTGGTTGCGGTCAAGATCGACTTCGTCGGCGCCCACGATGCTCACCACTCGCTCCACTCCCGCGGCATTGGCATAGCGCACGGTCGCGCCGAAGAATGCTCTCGTGGCCGCTTGCCCCGTTCTCGGAGTTTCCGGGTCTACCACTTCCGCAGCTTCGATTCTCTTCCTGAGAAAGCGAATTCGCCCATCGATCTGGCGTAGCCGCCGCTTGCCGTACTGATAGTCGGCATTTTCACTGCGATCGCCGTTACTGGCAGCCCACGTCACTACCTCCGTCACCGCCGGGCGTTCTCTGCCAAGCAGAAACCGGTACTCATCGTGGAGGCGCTGCAGCCCGCTCGGCGTTATATAGTTCTTGCCTTGCGTCGCGGGCTCGTCCGCCTTTGGTTTTCTGGTGAACCCTTTTCGCATCTCGTAGTCCTTCCGGCACACATCCAGTGAGCCACAGCACTCTCAGGAAATGGACGGCGCCATGCTTTATTGGTTGTCGAAGCGATTCTGCCTGAAATGGTATAACGCACTAAAAGAGCGTGCCGATAGCGTGTCGCTATCCATATGTCGAGCTCTGGGAAGTTGACCGTTATCGAGCGGAAGGCATTGTGCTCGCTGATGCCTAACCCGCGAGCCAAGCGACAACGCAGGCAATTCGATTACGCTGGCACGAAAGAGCGGATCGAAAGACTTCAGCACTTGGCTGGTGTTTGTCCGGTCAGCTCGGACCTTTGCGTCCCACGAGATGAAAGAACGCGACTGAGTTGGCGATAGGGGCCTCGACGCCGCGGCTCCGCAGTCCTCCCTCCGCAGCAGAGGCTCCCGATTCACCCAGCCGCTCACGTAGGCAAGAAGTCTCAACCATCTGCCATTTCGCAAGCTAAATGTTATCTTACCGCTAGGCACATGGTTTGAGTTCTTTTACCATACGGGCAACAAAATAAAGCCATGAGTTCCCCCTAATCGTCTAGATGCCAGGAAGGAACGTGCGTTGTCGGGTAGGTGTGGAGATTCGGCGTGGCTATGCTGATCGTTCCGAAGTGATCCAGGAACTCCCTCCCAATGCTCGTGGAGCATTCACCAGCATGAGGTCTGTACTTGCGGCGCTTGCCCTGGTCGCGTGTTTTCCGTCTCCCATTTCTCTACGGTCCGCCGGAAGCGGCCCGGGAACTCAAGGCGAACTGGACCGTTTGCTGGCTAGATGGCAAAGTCGGCTTGGGCTCAGTGCATGGACAATCCAGGCAAGGCTAGTACTCCCCAACTCCCTTGAAGACGGAGACGTGGTTGCCGACATAACCTTCAATGACGACGACTTGACTGCCAGGATCCGAGTTGAACAGGCATCGCTTGAGCAAGTCGAAGACTGCCTGCTTCATGAGCTCGTGCATCTTCTGTTCGAGGCCTGGCACCCGCCGAAAGATCCGGATGAAGAGGAAAAGACGGTCGACACCGTAGCGCAGGCTCTACTGACATCACGGAAGCCGCAATGAACAATGCTGGTTGGTGTCAAAAGCAGTCCGGGCATCGGTGAATCGATTAGCATCTGGTGCCGGACCGCGTGACGCACCCTACCGAAAGAACTCGATGAGACGGTTACTGCGCGATCGCATGTGAATGTGCGTTTATGAGTGACTCGGGCAACTGACTCCGGCCTGGACCGTTCAATGAGTACGCGCAAAGGATTGGGATCGAATATTCCGCGAGGACCTCGTTTTCCATCTCTTCTAACTGTTCCGCAGCCGGAGTGTTGATGGGCCACAACAGGCTTGCCATCTCATCAAAAATACGTATCTCTCGGTTACGTCCTGTGCGTTCATCGCGACTAGCCTGCTCGATAAGCGTTTTAACTCCGGCCTTGAAGAGCTTGGGATCTGGATTGCCGTCTACCATAAACGTGCTCATCACTTCGACGGCATCGAGAAATAAAAGCTGCCCGCTTCCTTGAAGAACATCTATGTCCCCCTCGCTTTTCAGGTAACTCTTGATCGCGGAGCGGTGAGGTTCGATGGCGATCAGAATGACGGCCGCGTGCCGGTCTAGTCCGCTCCTCGTGTAGAAACCGACTGCATCTACCAGATGTCGCTCATCAGTGTAGGAATAAACAACGTGGCTATGGAAAGGGGGACTTCCGAGTATGGCCGTTCTCGACCGCCAACGCATATACTGCACCAGGAATTCGCTATCCGATCTGGACATTATGAATTGCAGAGAGGAAGCAATCTCGGGGATCGATGATATTAAGGAAAGCCTCCCCTCAGCAGCGATCGTATCTACGGCTATTTTGATTGCCCGTTCGTGACCGTTGGATCTTTTCATAAGAAAAAAGCGAACCCTTCCCGCAGTGGTAGTGCAAAGCGTGGACCAAAGGTAAAGTCGAGTGGTTGAAAGACTTACGAACTCGGGCGCGCTTTAGCCTGGGTCGATATGCACCACAGTGGCTGTTTTCGGCCAAGTTAAGATCGCTCTTAACCGCCGGTCCCAAAGCCGCTACGGAAAATAACTCTGTACCGTGACATTCGGCATCTGGGTGGCCAGATCTGCGCCATTTCTTAGTATGAAGAGCCAACATAGAGGAATCACGTTCACAGTTGGAGGAGGATTGAATGCGGAAATACGGCGAGCGCAAACATCAAGGCCTGGGAAAGAGTTGCTTTTTTCCTAAGCAATTGCATTTCGACGGGGCCGTGGCATGAAGTCAGGGGCGCCGCGGGAGAGCTCAGGCAGCGGCATCTGTCACCGTAAGGCGAAATGGCAGAGACGTGACTTTGCGTTCATTGCGGTCCCCCGCAACATCCACTAGAACCAATCGAACTTCTTCAGGACCAGCAGCAGCCCGGCCGTAGTAACCACCATCAGGCTCGCTGCAATCACCGTGGCGTGCGGAGACTCGATCCATGGAAGATCCTTCGTGTTCATTCCGTAAAAACCCGAGATTACGATCGCGGGCAGGGCAATCGTTCCCAATACCGTCAATACTTTCATCACCTGATTCGTTCGATTCGCGACGCTCGAAAGATAAATATCCATCGCGCCCGCCAGCAGATCGCGGTGCATCTCCACCAATTCCACATCGCGAGCCACATGATCGAACACGTCCCGCAGAAATGGCCAGAGATCACGCTGGATGAGATCGCTCTCCAGCCGTTGAAGGTGCCCAGCCACATCGCGCATGTTTGTGAGTACGCGACGCAGTTCGATTAGTCCACGCTTCAGCTCGAAAATCCGCTGGAGCGTGGTTGGAGAAGGCTTCTCCAGGACCTTATCCTCAATGTCGTCGATGGCGTCGTTGAACCAATCGGTGACAGGAGAATACGCGTCCACGGTGGCGTCCATCGTTCGATACAAGAGTTGATCCGGGCGAAGCCGATCGGCGGATGCACGAAGCTGGTCCAGGTTCGTTCGCAGGCTGGGGCATTCGCCTTCTTCCACCGTGATCACGTAGTCCCGGCCCAGGAAGATGTCGAAATCCGTGATCTCCAGTTCGCCCGCGGCGTTGACATGGACAGGCTTCAGAACGATAAAGATATAGTCCGCGCCTTCCTCCACCTTGGCGCGCTGGTTCCGATGGCGGCAATCCTCGACGTGCAGAGGATGGAGATGATAACGTTCCGCTAAAGCGTCTAACTCCGGGTCGTTCGCGTTGCGCAAGTCATGCCAAGTCACAACTCATTATTGCGTCCGAGCGATCCAGCCGCGCGAAGGGTGTATACTGCAATCGCGTGAGGAGGATCTCATGATCCGACGATTGCTGCTGTTGATGCTGTGTGTTGCGTCGTGTAGTTGGGCAGCCGATGCCAGTGTGGGTACGTGGAAGCTCAACGTCGCGAAATCGACATTCAAGCCAGGCCCCCCGCCCGTAGCCGAGACGCGAATATACCAAGCGCAGCCTAAGGGAGTCAGGACCACCGTTAAGACCACCTGGGCCGATCACATGACCAGCAGCGTTGAATACCCTGCCAACTATGACGGCAAAGACTACCCCGTTTCGGGATCTCGCGATGTAGACGCCGTAGCGCTCACACGGATGGACGAATTCACGTCGGCGGCCACACTAAAGCATGCGGGCAAGGAGATCGGCGTCGCCAAGCGGGTTGTTTCACCCGATCGCAAGACCATGACCATCACCTATAAAGGCATCAATACCAGAGGCGACATGGTTGACAACGTAGGAGTCTACGACCGGCAGTAGCGGACGGTCAGGCGCACTTATGCGTCGCCGTATGTTCTTTCAAAAGCTTCCAGGCATCCTCAAATGCAAGTCTGGCATGCTCTGTGCGCTGGTAGGCGACGTCTAACGGGGTTCCGTCACGCCGGCTCAACTCAGCTACGGATTCACAGTAGACTTCCAGGTCAGAATGCATTCTGGACATGAGAATAGTTAGGGTTCCGCAGGGTTCAGTGGGAGGCACTCGCTCTCAGTGTAGCGAATTACGAACTACACGCCCAGTGCGAGGCGGAGCGAAGTGTCGCCCGGGTGCTCCAGCTCAAACGCCCGCAAAGCAACCTGAAGCGGTGAGGTCCGCGGACTGGCCAGCCAGAGCGCCGGCATGGGTAAATCGCTTTTATCGATTTCCCTCCATGGATCGCCGTCCAGTCTGCGCTGGTCAATGTAGGCTACGTTTTCGCTGATACGAACACGCAGATCCCGCGATTCGAATGACTGGTTATCCATGACGATGGGTCCAACGCTTTCTAAGAAGCCGGAATTATCCGGCGTTCTCGTTCGGCGCATGCCGCAGGCGCCACTCTTTCGAGGCGTCCCGCGCTGCGCTCAGGGCTCCACTCAAGTCGTTTTCACCCAGGAGAATGCCGACCTCCTGGATCGCGAAAAGCGTCTGCTGCGCCCGTTGCTTGCTCACCGCATCGTCGTCTGAGCCAATGATCACTTGAAGACGATTGGAGATATCGGTGACGATCGTTCCCGCTTGCGTGGCGTTGCCCCGATGAATATGTACAGTCAGATCCCGGAGGCCTTCGATCATATCTGAAGAGTTTTCCAGCTTGGGTTTACCTTTCTGCTGCACGGCGCCTGCCGGCGAATTCATGCGGTGAATCCCGATCGCAGTTTGTAGGATTGGTTATGCATGTCAGGAGGCCTGTTTCTACCTGGAAGGAAGAGGAACGTCCTGAGCTTACGGTGACGACGAGGCTCTCGAATCGAGGTGACTTCAGTATGACAGGTATCCCGCAAGCACGCAATCTTAACGATTTTGAGCGGCGAGCGCGATGGCGTATTGCTCTAGGGAGCAGCGGGTGATTTCGAGGTCGATGAGGCTGGCCCGGCGCCGGCACTCGGCGGACTCTTCGTGGCCAACTTTCCGGCTGGCGAGATAATCCGCCAGGCTGATGTCGTTAGACAGCCGGCTGTTTACCAGAAGGTTCGCTTTGCGGCGAAGTTCCTTGCTCCAGGCTCGATTCTCGGCCTGCTTCTGAAGGACTTCCTCCAGACTGGAACCTGAGTATGTGTCGGACCAAGGGGGCATTTGCTTTTCCATCGTCAGAAAAAGCAAGAAGAAATAGGCAAGGGTCCGATGGGGCTGGCATATGCCATCCCAGGGCCAATCGCATAGCTTAGATAACTGGAGGCTTAGCCTTTACCGCATCGGATGCGCCATCCGACACAACACCGACCCCGGGAACTGCTGCCAAAGCCAGCCTGTCGCGCAGCTCGCGAACTTTGCGGCGACGCTCAATGCTCTGCTTACGAAGTCTGTGAAAGCGGGCCTTATCACCGTGCTGTCTAGACATATTGCCTCCAGTTTTCTGAATCGCCGAACTTAGACCAGATTGACTTGCTCGGCCTGCAGACCCTTGGGTCCACTCTTTACAACGAAGGTCACTTTGGACCCTTCGTCCAGAGTTTTGTAGCCCGACGATTCGATACCCGAAAAATGTACGAAGACGTCCTCGCCACTCTCGCGCGCCAGAAATCCATACCCCTTGGCCGCATTAAACCACTTCACTGTTCCTGTTTCTTTCATAGTTCACTCTTTTCTAGCGATGGAAGTC
>Ga0207674_10009904_pt1 | contig 10843 bp, 8 predicted proteins | sample KBSCornC72_FD_184303 | JGI IMG/M metagenome (GOLD analysis project Ga0207674, IMG submission 184303) | Corn rhizosphere microbial communities from Kellogg Biological Station, Michigan, USA - KBS Corn C7-2 (SPAdes) (version 2) | ecosystem: Host-associated > Plants > Roots > Rhizosphere > Soil ...
TCGAAAGCAAGCACTGCATCGTCGCGCACCATGCCTTCGCCGTCGTCAGATACTTTCAACAAGCGCCGGCCACCGGCTTCGATTTCGATCGTGATGCGCGTTGCGCCGGCATCGATCGAATTCTCGACCAGCTCTTTTGCAACTGAAGCCGGGCGCTCAACAACCTCACCGGCGGCGATTTGATTGGCGACGTGATCTGCGAGGACGCGGATTTTGGACATTAATCTTTAATAGGCCCTATTGGTCCTATAAATACACAACTTGATGCTCGTTCGAGCCGATATTAATCGCATTAAAGATCCACTCAATCACATACGTGCCGTGGCGGGCCAGCAGCGAAGTGATGTTGATGTGACGCTCCTGTAGATTCCTGTTCGGATAGAGTTGATCGAACGCCCGCTGCAACTGACGATGCGCGGCCTCGTCACGTGTCATCTGAGCACGCACAAACCTGCTCTTCAGTCCGTCGAGCTGATAGTTGATCTTCTTTCTTCCTGTATCGAGCGCACTCGCGAGTGTCGGGTCGATCGACTCAAGCTCCTGTCGTAAACGATCGAGCTCGTGATTGACGTTCTGCTCAGCATTCGCAAACAGCTTCGCCGTGTGAGCGCCGAGATGCTCCTCGACCACGCGCTTCATCACCGGATCGAGTCCTTCAAAGAAATCTGCCAGCGTCAGGTTGTATCTTTCGAGCACGCGTCCGGTGTGACGCTCGATCATGGTGAGACTCGAACGCGGCAGGATCGGCGTTGCAGGACGTTCGAGCACGCGATACGCCTCAGCCGTCTGCGCGAAGTACGCAATCTCAGCGGCGCCGCCGTAGTAAGCAATCGTCGGCAGCAAATAGTCCTGGACCACAGCACGCAAGGTCACGTTCGGACTGAATCGCTGCGGCGTTTCGAGAGCCATCGCTGCAAGCTCTTCGCCCGTGTATTCACGTTCGTCTTCTTTCGCTCTGTACTTTCCATTCTCGACACGCGTAACTGCATGTCGTTCACCGTTCTCGTCATGCAAAAACAGCGGGAACGAATTCGCGGTGGCGAGCACTTGCGCGTGATAGCCGGCGCTCACAAGCTCGCTGCTGCGTTGCTCGATTGCCGCCGCGATCTCCGGCGCACGACGCGCAGCTTCGGAATAGAGCGGCGCCGCGAGTCGTTTCAGCTCGGGGTCGAGTGGATCGAGGAAGATCAGACCATAACGCCCGAGCAAAGACGTCATCATCATCCCGAAACACTCAGCGAAGCCGCGACCCGGTTGCCAGGCGCTCTTCACCAGCGACTTCATGTCTGCCGCAAACTCTGAGTTCGGTAACAACTCGAAAAGCTGATCGACTACCGCATCGATCGATTCGTCAGTGATGACGTGGCCGACCGGCTGTCCTTCACGGTGCCATGAGCTCGAGACTTCGACATTCTTTAGCTGGCAGTCACGACCGATAAATTCTGCTTTGGCAACTTCTGCGAAATCGCCGTCTTCAGAAGCCATCCAAAAGACCGGCACCGCCTTCGTGCCGCGTTGGGTCAGACAACCGGCGAGTTTTACCGCCGATAGAGCCTTGTAGATTGTGTAGAGTGGACCAGTAAATAAACCCGCCTGCTGACCGGAGACAACCGCGATCGTGTCTGACTCACGTAGTAATTCGATATTAGCGAGCGTGGCATCTCGGGCGCCCCAGCGCTGATTCATCGCGGCGAGTGCGTTGCAGACTGCATTGCGATCGACTCGATAAGCCGCGAGCACTTCGGGCGCGCGTTGTGGTAGTTCGTGATGAAAGCGAACTGCAGAAGGATAAAAACGTCTCAGCGCGACTGGATCGTTCAGGTATTCGAGAAATAGACGTGTCTGCTGCGGGACTCGATCGAACGGCAGCGTCTCGACGCGCAGTCCTGACTCTTCAGGGGTGCTATAACAAGCAGGTTCGGCAGTACTCAAGTTGGTTCAGGCTCCTAGTCCGCTCATTCTAGAGGCTTGAACGTCGCGGAGCAATTGGGCGAGTTCAGTTCGGGCGTTTTCGTCAGGAGGACGCAAGGGCGCACGCACCGAGCCGCCGCGGAATCCCGCGAGGTCGAGAGCGGCTTTGAGTCCGCCGATACCGAAGCGAGTGGTGACAGCGGCGGCCAGCGGTGTCAGTTTCGATTGCAGCGACGCTGCGTGTTCTTCGTCGCCGGCGTTGAATGCTTGATAGATCTCAACGCAAACTTCCGGCGCCACACAGCCTACAGCGAGGATCGCGCCGGTGGCTCCGGCTCGTAGAGCATCGAGCAGCACAGTTCCGTTGCCGGTCATGACGGCAAAGTCGCTGCGGCACAAACTGACGGTCTTGCTGAATCCCGCGACGTCGTTTGAACTGTCTTTCACGCCGGTGATGTTTGCGTGCTCACTCAAACGCGCAACTGTTTCGGGTTCGATCTTGATGCCGGTGAGCGGTGGCATGCTGTAAAGCAACACGGGCACCGGCGACTCATCCGCGACGGCAGTGTAGAAGTTGATCAGTGTCTCCTGAGTGATCGCAGTGCGATAGAAGAACGGCGTGATAACGAGGACCGCGTCAGCTCCCGCTCGGGCTGCATTCTTTATTTCTTTGATCGTGCCGACAGTGCTCTGCTGTCCTGCGCCGACGATAAACGCGGAATCGCCTGAAGCTGCGGCGCGTGAAATCTCGATCGTTTCGAGATACTCACGCTCGTCGAGATGCACACGCTCGCCGGTGGAACCGAGGACGACAAATCCGATCACACCCTTCGCGGTCCAGTCGCGAATGTTTGAGCTGATTGCGTTCGCCGAGATATTTCCGTTCTCGTCGAACGGCGTCGTCGTCGGAAGTAGAATGCCCTTCAGATTCTTCTGCATTCAGAAGAGGTTAGTAAAAACTAATCGAAATACAAAGTTGCCGCGCTTCTCTCCTTCGAAACGGTTAACGGCGTGCATGTATCCCGCTTGAAACCTGGCGATCACGATTGTGAGTTCCAAGCCACCGCCAACGGAGTAACGGGATTGAGGATCGCCGCTGTCGATTCGAGTCATTCGTGCCGCATCAAACATCACCACCGGCTTAACCGAATAGATCTTGGCGTAATTGGTGAGGTACTTAATGCCCGGCCTTATCTGCCCAAAGACCTTTTTTGCTTTCGCGTCAGCCTCGTCACTGGATAAACCTTCGTCTTCGAAAGTCGAGCTCAGTGCGTCCTGGCCCGTATTGACTGCGAAATCAACCAGGTCTCTCAACGTAGTCCGTGGACTGTCGTTCACCACTTCGTCGGGAATCAGCGGAGCAGAGAGCGACGGAATCGGAATCGAGAGAGAAAGATTGAAATGATGATAACTGTTCGCGCCGCGGGTTTGGCCATTCGCAAGTCTGAAACCCGCCTGATTGCGGCCATAACCTCGTAAGACTGGTCCAGTGGGAAGAAACGACATCGTCTCTGGATCAATTATTTCGCTGTAGATGAAGTCCGTGAGCGTGTTCCCGCCGTAAAAAAGACTGTACTCGGGCGTATGCCTCGATGCTTTGCCGGCTCCGAACAGAGCTTCAATGCCAAGGGTCTGTTCTCCAATCGGCAATTCCTTTTGATAACCGATCAATGCCGCAATCCGATGATAGGATTCCGCGTTTTCCGGTTTCCCACCGTCGAGCCAGATGCCGGCCCGAGAAAATCCTTCAAAAATCCGACCGTCCAGGACTGCGCTACCCTGAAAAGAATTTTCAGTTACGGACAGATGATTCGCGCCGCCGAGTCGATTGTTCGAACGCCTGTAACCACCATTCAACGCCACCCTGTTGACCTTCCCAGCCGCCGGATTGAACGCGGCATGTCCGTCAACACGAATCGCATTTCTCAGATACGACGCGTTGAGTTGTGGCTCACGGTCAGCAGTGTAACTCGCCTCAACTCCGAGACTCTCAATCGATGGAGTAGGTTGTTTTAAAACCAGCGAAAGATTTATTTCGGAGGTATAGAACGGATCAGAAAGTGATTTACCACCACGAGCTTTCAGCAATAACTCGACAGGCCTGCCTTCAGCCGGTTGTCCCGCCGCAACCTTGCCGACCGAAAGCAAATCCGTCGACATCTCAAAATCCGGAAAGGCGCCGAGCTCTTCATCTGCACCCAGTCCAAATTTAGGATCGAATATTCGAAGCAGACGCGGAACGCCACTGAGAAACGTCTGCGAGCTTGAACGCGGAAGCGGCAACAGAGTGGCGCCCATGAAGATGGGGTTCGAACTTAATGCGAGCGGCTTAAGTTCCAGATCGACGCAGTCAGTGCCGAGACCTTCGGCCTGACAAGTCGCAGCAGGAAGCTTGCGACCGCATCCGCGCACGAAGTTGATGTCTACCAGTTGTAATCGTTTGAGTTTGACAAACTCGACCGCATATTTGTCCTTCTCAGCGTTGATCGCGTTGATAAGCGCGAGTCTAGTGTCACGCAGTTTGTCAGGTGTGAAATCGTCTCCGCGTTTGAGCGGCAGGGGCAAGTCCGATGGCAACCAGCGCGCCTTGATCTTTACTGATCTGACTTTATGCCCGGGCCATTCGTCCCGACACTCTCCGGTTTGCGCCAGGCTTACGCCGGCGCTCATTAATATCCAGACAGCTATCGTCAGAAATTTGGTGATGTCAGATTTGCTCGGAGTCATGATCACAAAAATCAAAATCTAACTTGGACAGGGTCAGAACCCTGTCCAAGCACATGTCCTGAATTTAGGGTAAGAATCTCAGCCGCCGATATTCGCGACTACAACCTTGCGGGCGCCGGCTTCGATCTGTTTGGCCTGTGCTGGCGTCGGACCGTTAGTGCCTTCCAACTGCGCGGTGGCTGGAATTAGTTCATCCTTAATAATCTGTTGCGCGTCCTTGCTGACTTTCTTCTGCGCAAGCATGTCCTGAATGCCTTGTTGCGCCTTAAGATCGTCAATCTTTGGCTGGTATTTCACGAACACTACCTGGGTCCATTCCCCATCGATCTTTCGGTCAAGTTCGAAGATAAGTCCCCAAACTGCCTGGTTGTTCACGCAGGTCTTGTCAATTATGACGTGCAGTCTCAAGTCCTTTTTGGGAACGACTTTTATTTCGAGGGTGAAGCCTTTGCATAGTGCAGGCGTTGAGTCAGTGACTGGTACGGCTTTAATCGGCATTGTAGTTTTCCTTTGCTTTTATTTTGTTCCGTTGTTCGGAACGTCTCTTCTGCACATAGGCTTTAATCTCTATGTCCAAAACAGAGTAAAACGTTTCCAAAAAACTTTACTCCCGGGGCTGCCCGGCTCCGCTTTGCGTCTCGATATTTTGTGTTGCGCTCTTCTGACGGAGCAGATTCTTGATGCCGAAGAGCGACTCTAACGCGTCCTGCCAGAACGGCGCGCCGACACTTAATAACATGACCATGATCGCCCAACCAACGATTGTGGTGATGTTGTCCTTTCGACTGTCCCACCACTCTTCTCCGCTTTGCGCGTGCCAACTCGAAACTTCGTTGCCGTCTTTCAATTCTTTGGTGAGCTTGAATCCGGCCCAACTGTGGTAGCCGTTGTCGTCGGCCCACGGTCTGGTCCAACCGCCCGTGCTCCAGAAGAATGCCCGCAGTTCTTCAGAACTCAGCGGTTTGAAACCAAAACTTTCGTAGGTGCCGACAAGAGAGTCGATTTCCTGCAGATCTTTTTTCAACTCCGCCACTGTGTTTGGTGTTGGCGTCGGTGTTGGTGTTGGTGTCGGCGTCGGCGAAGCGTTCGGACTGCGCGTTGGTCTCGGTTGAGTAGTCGAAGTTCTCGTCGGAGTCGGAGTCCCCGTCGGAGCCGGAGTTCCTGTCGGAGTCGGACTGTTATCCTTCACCAGGTCTTCACCCGCGTTGACAAGCATGTTCCGCTGAATCTCATTCCGGGAGAGACTCTTGTAAACCTGAAAGAAGTTTGCGTTCAGCAGAATCACGACGATGAGGCTGATGACGATTGAAATCGTTCGCATATGACGGGTGTAACGTTCATCGAAACTCTGCGTGACCGTGTCGAACCAGAGCTCGACCTGATCGATTTTGTTGCGCAACGGTGAAATCGCATCCACGAACTTCTGACTCAAGTCGCCAATGAGTTTTGAAACTTGAGCGAGCTGCGTGGACAGTTTCTGCAACGCTGCGACTTCACCGGGGGTTGCGGCCGCTGTTTCTCTCGTAATCGCCTCCTGAGCTTCATCCAGCAGATTGAGCAGACCGTGAACGTCGATCTGTCCGAGGCGCAGCAAGTCGGCAAACAGAACTTTCGGTTTGACCTGCTGGCCATCAAGGATCGATTCGACGTTGTTGAAGATGGGCGCGAGTATGGAACGAATCTCAGCGATTTTTGTGCTCGCTGAGCCGCGTAACATTGGATCGTTAGTGATGTCTTCGATCGCCTGGCGCAAATCTTTGATTTGATCGCAAAGCAGTTGAAACTTCGGGACATAGTCAGGGAAAAAGTCTTCCGATTCGAGTTTTCCCATCACTTTGAAGAGATCGGTTTTCGAGAGCGAGTCGAGCACGGCGTTTCCGAACAGTGTTTGTCTGCCGATAGCCTTGAACTGTTCGAGGACTTTGTCTTTGAAAACTTCGGCGGGCGTCGTGACCGCAGCCTTCTTCCTTCCGAACCAGCTTTTTATCGTGGGCCAGGTGTTGGATAAGACAGGTGTTGAAGGTGTGGTTTCGACTGGCGCGCCGACAACCTGTTCGTAAAGATCCTTTAATGAGTCTTCGATCTGGCGCGACTTGAGTTTCAGGATCTTCTTCAGCAGCGTTTGAATCGATTGCACCAGCAGGCTCAGAACCAGCAGCACAACGACGAGAGCGATGATGGTGTTGAGGATACCCAGATCCATAAGAGCTCCTTTGGGGGAAAGTGGCACTCGACAATGCGGGGCACGATATTCGATTTGGATCATTTGTTCAATAAACAAGTTTCACGCAAAGACGCAAAGTTCAGGGAAGACGCAAAAAAGAGCAGAAAGATTTCTGTGCGCCCTTGTCGTGACTTTGCGTCTTTGCGTGAAACTGCTTTAATTTCCAACCATGCCTCCATATCAATTTCTACAGTACGACGTTTTCACTGACCGTAAATTTTGCGGCAACCCGCTGGCGGTCTTTCCTGAAGCTGAAGGAATCACTGACGAGCAGATGATGAAGATCGCTCGTGAGATGAATCTGTCGGAAACAGTCTTCGTCCTGAAATCCAAATCGGATGAAGTGTTGCGCCACCTGCGCATCTTCACGCCGATGCGCGAGATTCCGTTTGCGGGTCATCCGATTGTTGGCACGTGGACCGCGCTCGCGCAGGAAGGTGTTGTTCCGATTCCCGAGGGCGGCAACGGCTGGCAACGCATCTTTCACGAGGTGGGGATCGGAATTCTGCCGGTCGACATCGAGTTTAAGGACGGCAAGCCGGTGAAGGTGGAGATGACTCAGGGGACTTTCAAGATCATTCACGAGATCGACGATGCACACGAACAGGCTGAAGTCGCGCGTGCACTGGGACTCGCACGTGAGGATCTCGATGAAAGCCTTCCGATCCAGGTGATCACTACCGGTTTGTCGTGTCTGGCGGTTCCGGTTCGTTCACTCGCCGATTTGCGCGACGTTCGTGTTGACGCAACCCTGCTGGCGGACATTTACCAGCGTCACGGCGGTACGGGATGTCACGCGTTCGCGCGCGAGACGATCGAAGTGGGTGCATCGCGAGCACACGCGCGCTTCTTCGCTCCGGCGGACAACATTCCGGAAGATCCGGCGACTGGCAGTGCGTGCGGAGCCCTCGGTGGTTACCTCGTGCATCACGGTGGTTTGTCGTTGGAGCCGGAGAATGGCCGGTACAAATTCGTCATCGAGCAGGGCGACTTCATTCACCGGCCGAGTCGCATCAATCTCGACGTGAAGGGTCAACCAGGCAAGGTTGAGGAAGTGAAGGTTGGCGGTCAGGCGGTTCTGGTCGCCAGAGGGGAAGTATTCGTTGAATAGGTCCTATAGGACCTATATGACTATGTTAGATCTGATCATCATCGGTGCTGGCCCCGCGGGACTCTCGGCTGCTGAAGCGGCGGCGCAAGCGGGTCTTGACTATCTCGTCATCGAAAAAGGCACGATCGCCGATACGATCCGGAAGTACCCGGTGGGACGGTCGATGTTCTCCACGCCAAACGAAGTCGAGATGCACGAAGGCACGTTGAAGCCCGTGCGCGAGAAACCGACGCGCGAAGAGATGCTGTCGCACTACATTCACTTCGTACTCGACCTCGATCTGCACATCAATACTGCAGAAAAAGTTGTTTCGGTTGACGGGAACATAGACGAGGGCTTCGTCGTCAAAACAGACGCCTCTGAATACAAAGCTCGACGTGTGTTGTTTGCCATCGGCGCGATGGAGAAACCGCGGCGGCTAAATGTCCCCGGCGAAGACCTCCCGAAAGTTCATCATTTGTTTGTCGAACCGTACGCGTACGTGCGTAAAGATGCGCTTGTCGTCGGTGGCGGGAATAGCGCCGCCGAAGCAGCGTTGTTTCTTTCCGAAGAAGGCGCGCGCACGACGATGGCCATCTGGCGTGAAGACTGGGAGAACCGCGATCCGAAGGCGGGTGCGATGAAGCACTGGGTGCGAACGCCGCTCGAAGCCGAAGTCAAAGCGGGTCGCCTCACAGTAGTCTTTTATAAACACGTCGACGAGATTCGCGAAACCGAAGTGACGTTAACGACTGAGACGGGCGAGTCGCTGACGATTCGGAACGACGTTGTTTTTGTACTCGTCGGCAGTGACGCCGATCTCACGTTGTTGAAACAACTGGGCGTGCAGACTGAGGCCGGCAAGCTTTCCGAAGTGCCGGTCTATGATCCGGAAACTTTCGAAACGAACGTGCGTGGTATTTATGTCGCCGGGCACTTCACTCACGCTCGTCATATCAAAGCCGCGATCGACGTGCCGCGTCGAATAGTTCCACTCATCGCGCGAGAATTAAAAGGGTAAATCTTGAAAAGGGGATGCTATGAATCGCGTCATGCTGGTTATTTGTATTCTGCTTGGCGTGCCGCACGTCATCAACGCGCAAAAGAAACCGGCCGTCGCAACCTCTTCGCTCTGCACAAGGGACAACGCACTCGATACTACTAAGCAGCAGATCCTCTTCACACGAACTTTCGACAATCAAGTCCAACGCATCGCCGTGCTGATCCGCGCCGCCGATCTGTTGTGGCCTCACGATCAAGAGAAAGCTCTCGCTACATTCATGGAAGCGTTGGATCTCGCCGTCCAGAACTTTAAAGAGAACGGCGACGTCGTCACACGAACGTCGAAGAGCCAGTTCGCAGCTCTTATCCCACTACCGGATCAGCGATTCAAGGTGCTTGCGGCACTCGCCAAACGCGACTCGGCGCGCGCGCGAAAATTGTCGGAGCAAATACTCCAGGATGAAGCCCGAGAAACGGCAGATAAACCTGCTGCCGGCAATCAAACGCAAACGGGAGCTGCCGAAAAGTTATTGTCGCTTGCTCGCGGTCTGGTTCCGGACGACGTGAATGCAGCGGTCAACTTCGCACGCCAGAGTCTTCGTTATCCAGCGACGCTGAATCTGCCGGCCTTCATTTACCACCTCGCCAAAACAAACAGGCAGGCAGCGGATCAGTTGTACGTTGAAGCCCTTTCAGCCTACGGCGCGAAGCCGATGGACCAGTTTCTTTACCTCTCTGCGTACCCCTTTGGAAATAAACGTGACGCCGGTGACATGCCGGCTTACACCGTGTATGCAATCCCGGAAGGTTACGTGCCGAGCCCGGAATTGCAACGCCAGTTCATGCAGATCCTGCTGGCAAGAAGCGAAGCTGCACTCGCGACTGCAGTCGAGCGAAAGTCAAACTACGACTATCCGGATCACGCACAAATGTGGCTTGCCCTCACGAGACTCGAAAAACAGGTGCAGGACAGTCTCCCGGATCTGGCAGAGGCGACAGCTCGCGCAAAAGAGAGACTCTACGCGGCGTTAGATCAAAAAATGCAGCAAGGTGTCACGAAAGAAATTACTTCCGACAACGCACCAGAGCAGTCGTTTGACGAGCAGGTTGAGGCAGCGGAGAAACAGTCGGATCCGGGACGCAGAGATCAGCAACTGTCGTTTGCTGTTACCAGAGCCTCGAAGGACGTGCCCATCGATAAGGTTCTTAGCACGATCGATAAGATCTCCGAAGCTGGCATCCGCGATCCTCTGCTCAACTGGTATTACTATTTCAGCGCGCAGGCGCTGATCGCGAGTAAGGAATTGAGCGAGGCGCGAAAGATGGCCGTGAAGGTTACGGAGTTGGACCAGCGTGCTTACCTCTTCACGCGTATCGCCGAGGAGTCGCTTAAACAAACTGAAGATCAAGCCGAGGCACGTGACCTGCTCAACGAAATCTCGAACGCGATTAGTAAAGCGCCAAAGACGATCGTGACCGCGCGTGCGTTGCTGGCGCTGGCTTATCTTTACGCAAAGATTGATGTGAATCGCGGCGTTGAAGAGTTGGGGAATGCAGTCAAGACGATCAACTCACTGGAGTCGCCTGACTTCTCACAGGAATATGTGATCATGAAGATCGAAGGGAAGACGTTTGGAAGTTTTGCTTCGTTCTCGACTCCCGGATTCAATCCTGAGAACGCGTTTCGCGAGATGGGTAAACTCGACTTCGATGGCAGTCTCATTCAAGCCACGACGTTCACCGACAAGTCGCTGCGGGCGTTGACGACACTGGCAGTAATTGAACCCTGTTTCTTGCCACAAAAAGGCACAAAAGGCACAAAAGGCACAAAAAGCACAAAAGGATAGATTGAATAGAGACGTTTCCTATTCGCAAGCCTCTTTTGTGCT
>Ga0207674_10009906_pt1 | contig 10841 bp, 7 predicted proteins | sample KBSCornC72_FD_184303 | JGI IMG/M metagenome (GOLD analysis project Ga0207674, IMG submission 184303) | Corn rhizosphere microbial communities from Kellogg Biological Station, Michigan, USA - KBS Corn C7-2 (SPAdes) (version 2) | ecosystem: Host-associated > Plants > Roots > Rhizosphere > Soil ...
GACCAAACCGTCCACCTGGGGTGCGATCAAGGCACTCTATCGCTCGCGCTGACGCGCATGGTCTACCCTCGTTTGGGTCGATACACGTGCGTGCTCTGGCCGTAGAACACTTCGGCCGCTTCCATGATGGTCTCGGACAGCGTGGGATGTGGATGGATGGTGAGCTTCACGTCGGAGGCGAGCGCTCCCATTTCGATGGCGAGCGCGCCTTCGGAGATGAGATCACCCGCGTTGGTTCCGGCAATACCGACACCGAGCACACGCTCGGTCTTGGGATCGATCATGAGCTTGGTGAGACCGTCGGTGCGCTCGATCGACATGGCGCGGCCGGAAGCGCCCCACGGGAACTTCGCAATCGCCACGTCGATGTTCTTCTCTTTGGCCTGCGTCTCGGTGAGCCCGCACCACGCGATTTCAGGATCGGTGAAGATGACGGCCGGAATCGCGTTGGGCTCGAACGCCACCTTGTGGCCCGCAATGACCTCGGCCGCGGTGCGGCCCTCGTGTGACGCCTTGTGCGCCAGCATGGGATCGCCGGTGACATCACCGATGGCGAAGATCGACGGCTCCGCGGTGCGACGCTGGGCGTCGACTTCAATAAAACCGCGCTGGTTTACTTTCACTTTTGTATTTTCGAGACCAAAACCGGACGTGTTGGGCTTGCGTCCCACGGACACGAGCACGCTGTCGTAGACCGCGTCTTCGGTCCGCGCCCCTTCGAACGTGACGCGGATGCCTTCCTTGTCCTCGGTCGCGGCGGTGACCTTGGTGTTCAGCATGATGGCTTCGAAGCTCTTCGAGAGACGCTTCTCGAGAATCTGGACGAGGTCGCGATCCGCGCCCGGCAGCAACAGTCCCGGCAACATTTCAACGACCGAGACACGCGAGCCCAAAGCCGCGTACACGCTCCCCAACTCCAGGCCGATGTAGCCGCCGCCCACCACCAGCAGCCCCTTGGGGACACGCTTCAAGTCCAGCGCCGACGTGGAATCGAGCACGCGCGGAGACTTGGCGTCAAAAAGCGGAATCGTCGCGGGGCGCGAGCCCGTCGCGACGATGCAATGGTCGAACGAAACCGGCTGCGTGCCACCCGCGTTGAGCTGCACATTGAGTGTGTGCGGATCCGTGAACGTGCCGCGTCCCGCGATGTACGTCACCTTGCGGAACTTTGCAATCTGACCCACACCGCCCGTCAGCTTCTTAACCACGCCGTCTTTCCACGCGCGCAGTTTGTCGACATCGATCTTGGGCGCACCGAACTCAATCCCCATCGCCTTCGCTTCTTCCGCCTCGTGCAGCACCTTCGCGGCGTGCAGCAGCGCCTTGGACGGAATGCACCCGCGATAGAGGCACACGCCGCCGGGATTTTCTTCGGTGTCGATGAGAGCAGTGCGCAGGCCCAAGTCTGCAGCCAGAAAGGCCGCTGCATACCCTCCGGGGCCGGCACCGAGGACGACAACTTGATAACGTTCAGTGGAAGACATGAATTGGAAGAGGCACGCGCTTTCAGCGCGCGTCAGCCCTCAATCGCAAGCAGAATGGGATTCTCGAGCGCTTCGCACACCCAGCGCAGGAAGCGCGCGGCCGCAGCGCCGTCGATCAGACGATGGTCGTATGAGAGCGAAAGCGGCAGGATGAGCCGCGGCTCGAAGGAGTCGTTGATGTACACCGGCTTCATCGAGGCGCGCGACACGCCCAGGATCGCCACCTCGGGCGCATACACGATGGGCGTGAAGCCCACGCCGCCGATGCCACCCAGGTTGGAGATGGTGAAGCAACCGCCCTCCATCTCGTCGGGCATGATGCGCTTGGTGCGCGCCTTCTCGGCCAACTCCGTCACGTCCGAGGCGATCGAGACCAGATTCTTGTCGTTGACATACTTGATCACGGGAACTAGCAAGCCCCTCTCCGTGTCCACCGCGATGCCGATGTTGAAATACTTCTTATGTACGATTTCCCCGCGCGCGATATCGATACTGGCGTTGAAATCCGGGAATTTGTGCAGCGCCGATGCGCACACTTTGACCAGGATCGCCGTCATGGTGAGCTTGCCGCCGCCCTGCTCGACGCGCGGCGCGTACTTCTTGCGCGCCACTTCCAGCGCGGTGATGTCGGCTTCGTCGTGTTGCGTCACGTGCGCCACCGTCTGCCACGCGTAGCTCATGCTCTGCGCGGTGAGCGCGCGGATCTTCGTCAGGGGCGTGCGCTCGACGTCGCCGTACCGAGAAAAATCGGGCAGCGCGCGGACAGTCTGCGCCGGTCCAATGCTGGAGGGTCCTGTCTGCACCGGACCGCCCTGCGAAGATGCCCCCGAAATAATCGACTTCGCGAAGGCGCTCACGTCTTCGGATGAAATCCTTCCACCCGGACCCGTCCCACGCACCTGGTTGATGTCGACACCGAGCTCGCGCGCCATGCGACGCACCGTCGGCGATGCGGGAACCGCGGCTCCCTGCTCCTGCGCAACGGCCACAACGGTGTCGCGAATGTTCTCGGCGGTGGATTCCTGATTCGACGGCGAAGGCGCAGGACGAGCATCCTGCGAAACCGGACGCTGAGCGGTGGGCTGTGCATCGCGCGGCGGCGGCGCGGGTGCAGAGGGCTGCTGCGCCGGCGGCGCCGGAGTCGGCTTCGGCTCGGCAGGCTCGGATGCGGCGTGCGGCGGCGACGTCTCCGTCGCGGCCGCCGGCTTCTCTGGCGCCGCGCTCTCCGCCCCGGCCGGTTGCTTCTCGCCCGACCGAGCGGCGCCCGCTGTCGCTTCCGTCTCGATCTTGGCGATCACGCCGCCCACTTCGAGCGAGTCGCCCGCCTTGAGACGGATCTCGGTGACAACGCCTGCCGCGGTAGACGGTACCTCGAACACCGCCTTCTCGGTTTCCAACTCAACCAAAGGTTGGTCGACGGCGACTGTGTCGCCGACTTTCACCAGGACTTTGGTGACGTCACCGGAGGCGACGTTCTCGGAGATTTCAGGAAGCCGGACTTCGACAATCATGGGGCGGATTATGCGACAAATGTGGCTGAGCCGCAACGGGCATGACTTCGCGAACTAGTCCCGGTGTGGGTTTGCTTTCTTGGGGTCGATGCCGAAGTCGGAGATGGCGTCTTTGACGACGGATCGCTTGATCTGGCCTTCGCGCGCGAGCGCGCGCAGCGCGGCGAGTGTGATGTAGCGCGCGTCGACTTCGAAGAAATCACGGAGGCCGGCTCGGTTGGATGAGCGGCCGAAACCGTCGGTGCCGAGGAAGTCGAACGTTCCGGGCATCCAGCGCGAGAGCGATGCCGGCAGCACCTTCATGTAATCGGACGCGGCGACATACACACCGGTGGTGTCTTTGAGCGCCTGGGCCACGTAAGGGACCTTCTCCTCTTCGCCGGGATTCAAGAGATTCCAACGCTCGCAGTCGATGGCGTCGCGGTAGAGCTCCTTGTAGCTGGTCACGGAGTACACGTCGACGGGTACATCGTACGCGTCTTCCAGAATGCGCTGCGCGCGCAGCACTTCATTCAAGATCGCACCACTGCCGAACAGGTTCACACGGTTCTTGGTGCCGGGCTTGTCCGACTTCTTGAACAGGTACAAGCCGCGCAGAATGCCTTCGCGCGAACCCTCGGGCATGGGCGGGTTCTTGTAGGTCTCGTTCATGACTGTAATGTAGTAGAGCAGCTGTTCGTTGTTCTTCCCCATGCGCTCCACGCCGTCCTGAATAATGACAGCGAGCTCGTACGCAAACGTGGGATCGTACGCGCGGAGCGTGGGGTGCGGAAGCGCCAGCACGTGGCTGTGCCCGTCCTCATGCTGCAAACCCTCACCCGCGAGCGTGGTCCGTCCCGAAGTTCCGCCGAGGAGGAAGCCCTTGCAGCGCATGTCGCCGGCGGCCCAGATGAAGTCGCCGATGCGCTGGAAACCGAACATGGAATAGAAGATGAAGAACGGGATCATGTTCACGCCGTGCGCCGCGTACGACGTGCCGGCGGCGATGAACGACGCCATGGAGCCGGCCTCGTTGATCCCCTCTTCCAGAATCTGCCCGTCCTTGGCCTCCTTATAATAGAGGAGGGTCTCGCGGTCGACGGGGTCGTAGAGCTGGCCCAGGCTGGAGTAGATGCCGACCTGGCGGAACAGAGACTCCATACCGAACGTGCGCGCTTCATCGGGAACGATGGGCACCACGTTCTTGCCGATATTCTTGTCTTTCAACAGCAGCGAGAGCATCTGCACGAATGCCATGGTGGTCGCCACTTCGCGATCGCCGCTTCCCGCCAGCATGTCCTTGAAGATCTCAATGCCGGGGGTTTGCAGCGTGGGCGCGTTGTCACGCCGCTCGGGAACATAGCCGCCCAGCTCTTCGCGGCGCGCGCGCAGGTACTGCATGTCTTCGCTGTCGTCGGCGGGCTTGTAGAAGGGCGCCTTGGCCACATCCTTGTCCGAAATGGGAATACCGAACTTGTTGCGGAACGCGCGCAGCTCGAGCTCGTTCAACTTCTTCTGCTGGTGCGTGATGTTCTTGCCTTCGCCGCTCTCACCGAGACCGTAGCCCTTGATGGTCCACGCCAGAATGACGGTGGGCTGGCCCTGGTGCTCGATCGCGGATTTGTACGCTGCGTACACCTTCTCGGGATCATGACCGCCGCGGTTCAGCATGCGCACCTGATCATCGGTGAGATGCTCGACCATCTTGAGGAGCCGCGGGTCCGCGCCGAAGAAATCCGTGCGGATGTAATCGCCGCTCTCGGTGGAATATTTCTGGAACTGTCCGTCGACCACCTCACCGAGACGGCGCACGAGCACGCCTTCGGTGTCGTTCTGGAGAAGCGGATCCCAGTCGCTCCCGGTGATGACCTTGATCACGTTCCAGCCCGCGCCGCGGAAGGCCGCGCCGAGCTCCTGGATGATCTTGCCGTTGCCGCGCACGGGGCCGTCGAGGCGCTGCAGATTGCAGTTCACCACGAAAATCAGATTGTCGAGCTTCTCGCGCGACGCGAGCGTGATGGCACCCAGCGACTCGGGCTCGTCCATCTCACCGTCGCCGAGAAACGCCCACACCTTCTGCTTCGACGTATTGCCGATGCCGCGATTGGCGAGATAACGGTTGAAGCGCGCCTGATAGATCGCCATCAAGGGCGACAGTCCCATCGACACCGTCGGGTATTCCCAGAACGTGGGCATCAGCCACGGGTGCGGATACGAAGAAATGCCGCCTTCCTGCGGAAGCTCGTGGCGGAAATTCTCGAGATGTTTCTCGGTGAGACGGCCTTCGAGGTACGCGCGCGCATAAATGCCGGGCGCGCAGTGGCCCTGGTAATAAATGATGTCGCCGCCGTCGGGATGATCCTTGCCGCGGAAGAAATGGTTGAAGCCCACTTCATAGAGTGTCGCGGCCGACGCGTAGGTTGAAATGTGCCCGCCGATGCCGGGATCCTCGCGGTTGGCGCGCACGACCATCGCCATGGCGTTCCACCGCGCATAGCTCTTCAAGCGACGCTCGATGGCGCGGTCACCCGGATAGCGCGGCTGTTGCACAACCGGAATGGTGTTGATGTAGGGCGTGTCGCCCGGGAAGTTGACGCGCACACCGTAGGACGTGGCGCGGTCCTGCAACCTCTGCAAGAGCTCGGCGACGCGCACCGGTCCGTCGCTCTGATAAACGTAGTCGAGCGACTCCAGCCACTCGCGTGTTTCCTGTCGGTCTTCGGCTGATTCCTGCTCGGTGGGCGCGTGACCCGTTTTCTACAGCGTCACCGACGGCGCGGCCGGATCACTGGGCGGAACCACATGTGAGTGGGAATCTTCGCTCGCGGAGGCCTCGTTGTTCGAATCGGATTTTGCGCGCGATTTGGCCATGTCCTGATCTTTGATAGTACTCATGAGTCCTTGCCCTGAACGAACTTTCGCGGGGATGGGCCCGATGATCGGAACGGGCATGAACGAACGCGGCGCACCCCCGAACAGGCGCCGCGGGAAGTAACCCAACGATACGTTACTGTGGAAGTTACGTCAATCCGGCCGCCGCGCAGGTAGTGGGCCAGCTTGATACTGACCCACTACCGCCGCGCGGGGGCAGAAACGACTAAATCGGGCACTTGTGACCGGCGCCCGCGAAGTGCACGCTGAACTTCGAGAAGTCAGCGAGACCAATCGGAGCACCGAGCGGGGCCGCGTAGTCCGCGCACGCAAGATACGACGCACCGGGGTTGCCGGTGGTCGGATAGTGCGTAACGAACCATGAGAAGTCTGCATTCGTCACTTTGGAATCCGGACAACGCGTGTCGCCACCGCACGGGGCGGGACCAGGCGCGCCGGCGGACTTATAGTCCGGGCTACGCGCCGCGATCGGAAGACACTTCGGCTGGCAGTTATTAGGATCCTGGACGATGACTCCCTGCACAACAGCGAACAAACCTGTATCGCAACCGCCGGAAACCGGCTCGTTGCTGAATGTAGTCACGCCCGACGCATTCGTTGCCGCGTCAGCGTTGCTTCCCGAGCTGTTTCCGCACAGGAGAAGCCCGTCGTTACAACCAACCAGCCACATATCGACAGTCGGGATTCCTTGAATAGGAGTGTTCGTAACGTCGCGGACGGTCAATGTGATCTGGCAGTTGTTGCCACCAACTGCGTTTGTCAGCGGATCCCCGTCACCAAGCGGACACACGACCACCACACCTGCGTTCGCCGTCAGTGTGCTATGGCAGTAATCGACGATGCCGCTGTTTCCGGTTTGGGGATCTGCCGCCTGGAGGAGACAGACAATAGCGAGAACGGAGACGACCAGGAAGATGCGCTTCGACATGACGTACCTCGAGCGGGCGGGGTACTTCACGGCAGCGCGGACGGCCCTTAACGCCCGCGTCGCCGGTCGGCTGTACAGGCAGATCGTGGCGTCAATTATACCGCAAACAACTGTGTGCTTTCAATCCGTCCAGTACTTCTCGATGTGCAGATTGCCGGGATCGGAGCTAGATCGGGCACTTATGCCCGATGTCCATGAAGAAATGGAGGGTGAACCTCGAGAAATCCGCGAGCCCGATCGGAGCGCCGAGCGGGGCCGCAATATCGGCACACGCAAGGTATGTCGCGCCAGGGTTGGCGGCGGAGGGATAGTGTGTGACGAACCAGGAGAAATCCGCGTTGGTGACGCGCGAATCGGGACAGAGAATATCTGCCGCGCACGGCGGCGGTCCGGGTGCGCCGGCGGACTTGTAATCCGGGCTATGAGTCGCAATCGGCACGCACAACGGCGAGCCGCAATGCCCCGGACCCTGCAAGACCGCACCCTGGATGACAATGTACAGTCCCGTCTCGCAACCGCCTGCGGCGGGTTCGTTGCTGAACGTTGTCTGGCCCTGCGCGTTGGTAGGGCTATCCGCGTTGCTGCCCGAGCTCAGGCCACACAGCAGAAGCCCGTCGTTGCAACCCACCAGCCACATATCTTCCGCCACGATGCCGGCGATCGGTGTATTCGAATTGTCGCGAAGGGTCAGGGTGATCTGACAGTTGCCACCGCCAATTGGTGACGTGAGAGGATCGCCATCGCCCTTCGGACACACCAGGACAGTTCCGGCATTGTATGTCGCGCTCGACTTGCACATGTCAATGATGCCCTGCGCGGCGGCATCGCCGGCGGCCAGCCAGCACACCAACGCCATCGAGAGCGCAATGAGTGGGAAAACGCGATTGATCATTCCAGCACCTCGAGGTGGGCAGGACGATAGGCGCACGGGGCGAGCCCTTGACGCCCGCGTGCGCAGGTCGGCTGTACAGGCAGGATCGTGGCGTTAATTATAACGCAAACACGATGGGCGGTTCAATCCGTCCAGTACTTCTCGAGGTGCAGGTTGCCGGGATGGCGCGGGGTGTGCTTGTGAAAGCCGCGCGCCGTGAGATCCGCCTCCATGAGCTCGATCATTTCCGGATTTCCGGCCAGGTAGACGTGGCATTCGCTAGGTGAAACTGGCGTACCCGTCAGCGATTGAAAGCGCGCCGGATCGAGGAGATCGTTGACGCGACCGCGTGCACCGTTCCACGTGTCCGCGCTCTCACGTGTCACCGTGGGGAGATAGAGCAACGTTGCGTCGCTTCGCGACGCTGCTTCCAGCTCCTCTCGATATCCGAGGTCGCGCGCATAGCGCACACCGTTCATGATGATGATGCGACGCCACGGTGGATTGTCGCGATACGTGCGATACATCGACACACACGGCGCAATCGCGGTGCCGGTCGACACCAGCACCAGATCGCGGCCGTGCGTAAAACCGTGTTGCAGCGTGAAGCCTCCGCTCGCTTTCGGTGAAAGCCACACGCGCGCGCCCACCTGCTGCGCGAAGAGCCACGATGTGAACTCGCCGTCGTCCACGTGGACCACGAACAATTCGACGTGCGAGCGCTCCGCCGCGGAGGAGCCGATGGAGTACGAACGCTTCACCAGCGATGGCACTCCGTTCTCTTCCATGTTGCGGCCCACCGAGACGAACTGTCCGGGGTCGAACGGCGGAAACGGTTTCTGGTCGGGAGAAATGTGGAGGAAGCAGAGCCCCTCGTGGAGATCGCGTCGAGCCACAATCGTGGCATTGTATGGCTGCGGCTGGGTCATGGTGGGTCTGCGGCCACGCTACCACAGCGTTTCGCTGCCAACCAAACCCCATCGCGCCGGAATGGGCCTTGACTATTGCCCCATGCAGACTAAACTAGGGCGATATTTTGCCGGCGCCCCACGAAACGCCTGCAAATTGTGGTGCCATCGCTGGAAATCACGCCAGCGGCTCCGACTCTTCTCACAACGTATACCGTGCAATACCTGGGAGCGATTTAATGAAGCGCACCGTGGCGTTTTTGGCCGCTGTCTGTCTCTCGACAGTCATTCTTTCCGCACATCACGCATCGGCACAGACCGATCCGCCCCCGCAGACACCGCCGCCCCCGGTGTCGGATGCGTCGGGCGATACGTTGAAAACGGGCAATCCCGCCGCGGAAACCCCGACGGCGACGCCGGCGCAGGCCCCCGACACGTTGTCGGCCGGTGCCAAAGCGCGTCGCGAGCACCTGGCGCGCGAGACTCCACGCACCTACGTGATCTCGCTGGGTATCGGCTCGGCGGTTGCTTACAAACCGGACGAGCTCACGGACAGATTCAGCCCATCGTTTGGAATGATGTTGTCATTCGGCGCGCGCCAGTACGGATTCATGGCGGGCATCAACTTGAACTACAACTTCTTTCTCGCCGATGGGACCACGCCCAATGATCTGAGCACCGGCACCATTTTCGCCGAGCTCCAGTACAGCCCCGGCAGCTCGAAAGCGCGGCCGTATCTCGTCGTTTGCGGCGGATTGTTCCGCTCGTGGATCGTAAATCTGGATTATTCGGAAACCGTACTCGGCTACGGCGGCGGTGCCGGAGTCAATCTGCAGATTGGCGCAAAACGGGACTTGTTCCTCGATGCACGTTATATCGAGGGGCAGACGCGCAAGTTCAGCGTGGACCAGTCCAACATGGTGATCATTCCCATCCGCTTCGGCGTGACCTGGCAGTTCAAGTAAGGAAGAGTTTCTTCTCGGAGCCTTCCTGCGCCGACGATCCCGCGCGCGGCTCGCCCACGAGCCGCGTCAGCAACCCGACCACATCCTCGTAACCGGGAACAGTGAAGCGCGCCTGCGTCGCCACGACGCCGACGCGAATCGAATGCGCGCTGGCCGGCAGCGCGCGGAACATGTCCTCGTCGGTCGTGTCGTCCCCGATCGCCAGCACGAAATCCTGATCGCGCACGAACTCGAGCGCGGCCTGCGCTTTGGAAATGTGCACGTCGCGCACCTCGACGTTGCGGTTTCCCGGCACCACCACCAGATCCATGTTGGCGGTGAGCTGTGTCAGCATATCGGCCAGCTCCTGTGCGCGCAGGATTCCCAGCTCGGGGTCGGCCTGGCGCCAGTGCCACACCACTGAATAATCCTTTTCCTCGACGAACGTACCGGGCAACCGGTCCGATGCTTCGCGCAGGATGGGCAGCACCTTGTCCTTCCAGTCCGTGCGCATGGGGCGCGTGAGCTTCCACTGATGGTCCGGAGAACGCTTGATCCATGCGCCGTGTTCCGCCACGACATGGATGGCCGAATCGACGAACCACTCGGCCATGGTGTCCTTCGGCCGCCCCGTCACCAGCACGAGTTCGGTACCGGCGTGATGCGCGATGCGTCCCAGCACTTGCAGCAGCGCGGGCGAAGGCTTGGCCGCATCCGGGCGGCGCGCAAAGGGCACCAGCGTTCCATCGTAATCGATCAGGAGAAGCCGGCGCTGCGCGGCGCGATAACCCGCGACCAACGCGCGACGGTTCTCCGCCGTCATGAGGCCGCTGGTGAAATGCTTCTGCTGTTCGCGAACGTTGTGCAACCGGTCCAGAAACTCGTTCGCCCACCGGCGCACGTCGTACTTGTGCAGGCGCTCCTGCATGACACGCAGCCGGTGCGCCTGCTCATCCAGCGGCATTTCGAGCGCGGATTCCAGGGCCTGCGCAATCTCTTCGCGCGTGGTGGGATTGATCACGATCGCCTCACCCATTTCGCGCGAGGCACCTGCCATCTCGGATAGAATCAGGACGCCACGCCCGTCCACACACGACGCCACGTATTCCTTGGCGACCAGATTCATTCCATCGCGCAGCGGTGTGACCAATGCCACGTCGCCCGCGGCATAGAAAGCCACCAGCTCGTTGAAATCGAGATTGGTGTACTGGTACGAGATCGGCGTCCAGTCGAGAGAGCCATACTTGCCGTTGATGCGACCGATGGCCTCGTCGATCTGGCGCTTCATGCTCTGGTACTGGTCCACGTTTTCGCGCGACGGCAC
>Ga0207674_10009907_pt1 | contig 10841 bp, 7 predicted proteins | sample KBSCornC72_FD_184303 | JGI IMG/M metagenome (GOLD analysis project Ga0207674, IMG submission 184303) | Corn rhizosphere microbial communities from Kellogg Biological Station, Michigan, USA - KBS Corn C7-2 (SPAdes) (version 2) | ecosystem: Host-associated > Plants > Roots > Rhizosphere > Soil ...
TGTACTCGTTCTTCATCATGTTCACGATCGGCATCACGAAGGGCCGCTGGAACACCCTGCTGACCGCGATGCAGCAGTTCAAAGACGACTACGACCGCAACCAGCCACTGTGGCGCATCCTGCCCGAGTTCTGCGCCCAGCATCCGCGCTACGAGCGCAAGTGCCTGCGCGACTTGTCGCAGAACATCCACGAGATGTACGCCGAGGGCGACATCGCGCGCCTGACGACCGAGATGTACCTGTCGGACCTGCAGCCGGCCATGAAGCCGAGCGACGCCTACGCCTATATCGCGCACCGCAAGACCGAGCGGGTGCCGATCGACGAGCTCGAGGGCCGCATCACGACCTCGCTGCTGACGCCGTATCCGCCGGGCATCCCGTTGCTGATCCCGGGCGAGCGCTTCAACAAGAAGATCGTCGACTACCTGAAGTTCGCGCGCCGGTTCAACGCCGCGTTTCCGGGCTTCGACACCGACGTGCACGGACTCGTCGAGTCCGACGACGACGCGGCCACGCACAGCTATTTCGTCGATTGCGTGCGGGTCGACTGAGGACATGGAGCGCCCGGCGCCCGGGTACCGACGCCACCCGCCAGGCGGGTGCTCAGGCCGCTTGGGAGCGGCCCGGCGCTGGCCTGAGACAACGTGAGCGGCGCCGGCGCCGCCGGCTCAGAGCGCCCGCGCCGCGCCCAGCAATGCCGGCGAAACGTCGGCGTGGATCACGAACACCGGGATCGCTTCGAGGTAGGCGCGAAAGCGGCCCTTGTCTTCGAAGCAGGCGCGAAAGCGCGAGCGCATGAACGCGTCTCCCAGGCGCGGCACGATGCCGCCGCCGATGTAGACGCCGCCGCGGGCGCCCAAGGTCAGCGCCAGATTGCCGGCGACGTTGCCGAGAAAGCCGCAGAACAGGTCGAGCACCTCGACGCATCGCGCGTCGCTGCCGGCGAGTGCGCGCCGGCTGATCTCGGCGGCGCTCAGCGACGTGCGCGTCGGCAGGGAATCGAGGCGGCCGATGGCGGCATGCAGCGCCTCCAGGCCCTGGCCCGAGACCGCGCGTTCGGCCGACGCATGGCCGAAGGTGTCGCGCAGCGCCTGCAGCACATCGGCTTCGCGACGGTTGGCTGCGGCCAGTGAGACATGGCCGCCTTCGCCCTGCAACGGCACCCACTGCCCGGGCGCCGCGCCGGGAAGCAGCCCCGACACGCCCAGCCCGGTGCCCGGCCCGATCAGCGCCAGCGGCGCGCCGGCGACCGCGGTGCCGCCGCCGAGCTGGCGCAGCTCGCGCGGGGCGAGGTCCGGCAGCGCCAGCGCGAGCGCGGTGAAATCGTTGATCACGACCAGCCGATCGAAGCCGAGCGCGCGCCGTGTCGCCTCGATCGAGAACGACCAGTGGCTGTTCGTCATCTGCACGTGATCGCCGGTAACCGGGTTCGCGATGCCGATCGCGCACCACCGCGGCGCCGTGTGGCCGGTGGCCTGCAGGTAATGCCGCAGCGCATCGGCCAGGGTGGCGTGGTCGGCGGTGGCCAGCGCGACGCTGTCGCGCAGCGGCCCACCGTCGCCGTCCTGCCAGGCGAAGCGCGCGTTGGTGCCGCCGACATCGCCGAGCAGGCGCGCCGGGCCCAGCGACGGTGCGGCAGGCTGGCTCACAGGCGCCTCAGCCCTCGAGCATGCCGGCGAGCGCCGTCTGGCTGAAGCCGCCGTCGACGTAGGTGATCTCCGAGGTGACACCCGCAGCGAGGTCTGAGAGCAGGAACGCGGCGACATTGCCGACGTCGTCGATCGTGACGTTGCGGCCGAGCGGGGAATGGCTCGTCATCTCGAGCATCTTGCCGAAATTCTTGATGCCCGAAGCCGCCAGCGTCTTGATCGGACCCGCCGAAATGCCATTGACGCGCACGCCCTTCGGGCCGAGTGACGCTGCGAGGTAGCGCACGCTGGCTTCGAGCGAGGCTTTCGCGAGGCCCATCGTGTTGTAGTTCGGCAGGCTGCGCATCGCACCGAGGTAGGTCAAGGTCAGCAGTGCGGCGCCGGAGCGCAGCCGTGGCGCCGCGGCCTTCGCCAGCGCCGGAAAGCTGTAGCTCGAGATGTCGTGCGCGATCCGGAACGCCTCGCGCGACAGGCCCTCGAGAAAGTCGCCGGCGATCGCTTCTTTCGGCGCATACCCGATCGAGTGCACGAAGCCGTCGAACGCGGACCAGGCCTGGCCGAGCTGCTCGAACATCGCGTCGATCTGGGCGTCGTCGGCGACGTCGCAATCAAACACCAGGTTGGAGCCGAACTCGGCGGCGAACTCGGAGACACGCTCCTTGAAGCGCTCGCCCTGGTAGCTGAACGCCAGCTCGGCGCCTTCGCGGCGGCACGCGCGGGCGATGCCGTAGGCGATCGAGCGGTTCGAAAGCACGCCGGTGATCAGAAGGCGCTTGCCGGCAAGAAAACCCATGGTCTGCCCCATCATTGTCATTGTGTGGGGCCGGATTTTGGCACGCAGCGGGCTGCGGCCAAGCCGACTTGACAGCAAGCGCGCTTGCCTGCTAATGGCTCGCGGAGTACAATCCTCGTTTTGCTAGAGTGCTGCTGGGCGTGAATTGCATAACGGATCCTGCACCGGATTCGTCAGGCAGCCTCGCCGAACGATTGAAACGATTGGGCGGATTCTTCCAGCCCATTTTTTTTGGCGAAACGATTTTTGTTGCAAGGCTGGAACTGCTTTTGATGAATTGGCAACGTGCCGTCGAAGACACCGTGACAGGCCTGGGCTACGACCTGGTCGACGCCGACAAGGGCGCCGGTGGCTTGCTGCGCGTGTTCATCGACCACGTACCGGCTCAGGCCGCGGGCCGGTTCATCACGGTGGACGATTGCGAGAAGGTTACGCGCCAGTTGCAGCATGTGCTCGAGGTCGAAGGCTGTGCCTACGAGCGGCTCGAAGTGTCGTCGCCGGGCCTGGATCGGCCGCTGAAGAAGGCCGCCGACTACGCGCGCTTCGCCGGCGAGCAGGTCGAGCTGACGCTGAAGCTGCCGTTCAAGGGCCGCAAGAAATACCAGGGGCGCCTGGAGGCGCTGGGCGATGGCTGGCGCCTGTTGCTGGGCGATCAGTCGGCACGGGCCGAGACGCGCGCGAGCAAGCGCGCTGCGGCCCAGTCGCCCGATGCGCAAGGCACCGACCTGGCGCTGGATTTCTCTCTCGATGAAGTACGCGAGGCACGCCTGGTGCCGGTGGTCGATTTCAAGGGGCGCCGCGCGGTCGGCTCCCCCGATGTCGCGCCGGCGGTCGGGACGGGCTCGAATGATGAGGTTGACGGAGGTCGTATTCAATGAACCGCGAATTGTTGATGCTGGTGGACGCCATCTCGCGCGAGAAGAGCGTGGATCTGGAGGTCGTGTTTGCGGCCGTCGAGGCGGCGCTGGCCTCCGCATCGAAGAAACTGCATGGCGGTGAAGTCGACATGCGCGTCTCGGTCGACCGCGAGAGCGGCGAGTACGAGACCTTCCGCCGCTGGCACGTCGTGCCGAACGAAGCCGGCCTGCAATTGCCCGACTCCGAGATCCTGCTGTTCGAAGCGCAGGAGCAGATCCCCGACATCGAGGTCGACGACTACATCGAAGAAAGCGTCGAGTCGGTCTCGATCGGCCGCATCGGCGCGCAGGCCGCGAAGCAGGTGATCCTGCAGAAAATTCGCGACGCCGAGCGTGAGCAGCTGTTGACCGATTTCCTGTCGCGCGGCGAGAAGATCTTCGTCGGCACCGTCAAGCGCCTCGACAAGGGCGACGTGATCGTCGAGCAGGGCCGTATCGAAGGGCGCCTGCGCCGCAGCGAGATGATCCCGAAGGAAAACCTGCGCTCGGGCGACCGCGTGCGAGCCTACATCGCCGAAGTCGATCCAACCCTGCGCGGGCCGCAGATCCTGCTGTCGCGCAGCGCGCCCGGCTTCATGATCGAGCTGTTCGCGCAAGAGGTGCCCGAGATCGAGCAGGGCCTGCTCGAGATCAAGTCGTGCGCCCGCGATCCCGGCTCCCGCGCCAAGATCGCCGTGGTGTCGCACGACAAGCGCGTCGACCCGATTGGCACCTGCGTCGGCGTGCGCGGTTCGCGCGTCAACGCCGTCACGAACGAGCTCGCCGGCGAGCGCGTCGACATCGTGCTGTGGTCGGAAGACCCGGCGCAGTTCGTGATCGGCGCACTCGCGCCGGCCAACGTGCAGTCGATCGTCGTCGACGAGGAGCGCCACGCGATGGACGTCGTCGTCGACGAAGAGAACCTCGCGATCGCGATCGGCCGCGGCGGCCAGAATGTGCGCCTGGCCTCCGAGATGACCGGCTGGCGCATCAACATCATGACCGCCGAGGAGTCTGCGACCAAGCAGGCGTCCGAATCCGATCATGTGCGCAAGCTCTTCATCGAGAAGCTCGACGTCGATGCCGAGGTCGCCGACATCCTGATCAACGAGGGCTTCGCCAGCCTCGAAGAAGTGGCCTATGTGCCGATGCAGGAAATGCTCGAGATCGAGAGCTTCGACGAAGACACCGTCAACGAGCTGCGCACCCGCGCCAAGGATGCGCTGCTGACGATGGAGCTCGCGAAGGAAGAGGGCGTCGACGATGTTTCCCAGGACCTGCGCGATCTCGAGGGCCTGTCGCCCGAGCTGATCGGCAAGCTCGCCATCGGCGGCGTGCACAAGCGCGACGACCTGGCCGACCTCGCGGTCGACGAGCTGATCGAGATTTCCGGCGTCAACGAAGAGCAGGCCAAGGCCTTGATCATGAAGGCGCGTGAACACTGGTTCACGACCTGACCCGCGCGTCCGACTCTGCCCGACACGACGACACACCGTACTGAACACGCAAGGAACGCAACCCATGGCTTCGACCACCGTCGCCCAACTCGCCGCCGAGCTCAACCGCTCCGCCGCGGCCCTGCTCGAGCAGCTGCAGTCGGCTGGCGTCAGCAAGGCGTCGACGGACGATGCCCTGACCGAATCCGACAAGGAGCGGCTGCTCGATCACTTGCGCGCGACGCACGGCACTGTTGCCGGCGCCGAACGCAAGAAGATCACGCTGACCCGCAAATCGACCAGCGAGATCAAGCAGGCCGATTCGAGCGGCAAGGCGCGCACGATCCAGGTCGAGGTGCGCAAGAAGCGCACCTTCATCAAGCGCGACGATGCCGCGCCGGTCGTCGAGGAGCCGGCCGAGCCGGTCGTCAGCGACGCTGACCTCGCGCGCCGCGAAGAAGAGGCGCACGCCCAGGCGCTGCTGCTGCGCCAGCAAGAGGAGGCGCTCGCCGAGACGCGCCGCCAGCGCGAAGAACAAGAGGCCCGCGAGGCCGCCGAAGCCGCGCGTGTCGCGGCCGAGAAGCAGGCTGCCGAGGCGGCGGCCGCTGCTGCGGCTGCCGCTGCCGCCGCGGCGGCGGCGCAGGCCAGGCCTGTGGTCGGCGCCAAGGTGGGCGAAGCAGCCAAGCCGGCCGAAGCGGCGAAGCCGGCCGAGGTGCCGGCCGCCGTGGCCGCGCCCGAGGTCGCCGCGAAGCCGGCACTGCGCGTGATCAAGGCCGCCGACGTCGTCGACGAGGAGAAGCAGCGCGCCGCCGACCTGGCCAAGCGCCGCAAGGCCGCCGAGGACGAGGCGCAGGCCATCCGCGCGATGATGAATGCACCGAAGAAGGTGCTCGTCGCGAAGAAGCCCGAAGAGGTCAAGCCGGCCGCCACCGAGATCAAGGGCACGATCCACAAGAAGGTCGGCGCGCCCGGTGCCGCGACGACCACCGGCACGGCAGCCAAGCCCGGCGACAAGAAGGCGATCAAATCGGAGAAGCTCTCGTCGAGCTGGGCCGACGACGCGAAGAAGCGCAGCGCGCTCAAGCCGGGCGCGCGCGCGCCGGCGGGCGGCAATCGCCCAGGTTGGCGCGCGCCGCGCGTCGGTCGCCGCGGCGAGCGCAACGACGGCGCGCCGTCGAGCTTCGTCGCGCCGGCCGAAGCGCAGGTGCAGGAGGTGCACGTGCCCGAGACCATCAGCGTGGCCGATCTGGCGCACAAGATGTCGGTCAAGGCCTCCGAGGTCATCAAGCAGCTGATGAAGCTCGGCCAGATGGTCACGATCAACCAGCAGCTCGACCAGGAGACCGCGATGATCGTGGTCGAGGAAATGGGCCACACCGCGCTGGCGGCCAAGCTCGACGACCCGGAAGCCTTCCTCGAGGACACCGAGGCCGAAGGCACGCACGAAGTGCTGCCGCGCGCGCCGGTCGTCACGGTGATGGGCCACGTCGACCACGGCAAGACCTCGCTGCTCGACTACATCCGCCGGGCCCGAGTTGCAGCCGGCGAAGCCGGCGGAATCACGCAGCACATCGGCGCCTACCACGTCGATACGCCGCGCGGCATGATCACCTTCCTCGACACCCCGGGTCACGCAGCGTTCACCGCGATGCGCGCCCGCGGCGCGAAGGCGACCGACATCGTGATCCTGGTCGTGGCCGCCGACGACGGCGTGATGCCGCAGACCAAGGAGGCGATCCACCACGCGAAGGCGGCCGGCGTGCCGATCGTCGTCGCGATGAACAAGATCGACAAGCCCGAGGCGAACATCGAGCGCCTGAAGTCGGAGCTGGTGGCCGAGCAGGTCGTGCCCGAAGATTTCGGCGGCGACTCGCCGTTCATCGGCGTCTCGGCGCGCACCGGCGCGGGCATCGACACGCTGCTCGAGCAAGTGCTGCTGCAGGCCGAAGTGCTGGAGCTGAAGGCGCCCAAGGATTCGATGGCCAAGGGCATCGTGATCGAAGCGCAGCTCGACAAGGGCCGCGGCCCGGTCGCAACCGTGCTGGTGCAAAGCGGCACGCTCAAGCGCGGCGATGTGGTGCTGGCGGGTTCGAGCTTTGGCCGCGTCCGCGCGATGCTCGACGAAGACGGCAAGGCCATCAGCGAAGCCGGCCCGTCGATCCCGGTCGAGATCCAGGGACTGACCGAAGTGCCGCAGGCCGGCGATGAGTTCATGGTGCTCGGCGACGAACGCCGGGCGCGCGAGATCGCGACCTTCCGCCAGGGCAAGTACCGCGACGTGAAGCTGGCGCGCCGCCAGGCTGCGAACCTCGAGACCATGATGGAGCAGATGGGCCAGGGCGCGACCCAGACCCTGGCGCTGATCATCAAGGCCGACGTGCAGGGCTCGCAGGAAGCGCTCGCGCAATCGCTGCTCAAGCTGTCGACGGCCGAGGTCAAGGTGCAGGTCGTGCATGCCGCGGTCGGCGGCATCAGCGAGTCCGACGTCAACCTCGCGATTGCCTCGAAGGCCGTCATCATCGGCTTCAACACGCGTGCCGATGCCGGCGCGCGCAAGCTGGCCGAGAACAACGGCGTCGACATCCGCTACTACAACATCATCTATGACGCGGTCGACGAGGTGAAGGCGGCGATGACCGGCATGCTGGCGCCCGAGCAGCGCGAAGAGGTCATCGGCACGGCCGAGATCCGCACCGTGTTCGTCGCGTCGAAGATCGGCACGGTGGCGGGCTCGATGGTCACGGCCGGCCTGGTGCGGCGCGGCGCGCGCTTCCGCCTGCTGCGCGAGAACGTCGTCGTCTACACCGGCGAGATCGAATCGGTGCGCCGCATGAAAGACGACGTGCGCGAGGTCGCGGCCGGCTTCGAGTGCGGTATCAAGCTGAAGAACTACAACGACATCAAGGAAGGCGATCAGCTGGAGTTCTTCGAGGTCAAGGAAGTGGCACGAACGCTGTAAGGCGGTTTTGGTCTCATCCCCGAACCCCGCCTTCTGAAAAGTTGGCGGGGTTTGTGTTTGAAGAGGCTCTGGAACACACCATGCGACACAAACGATCCATCCCGAACCGCGGCTTCCGCGTCGCCGACCAGATCCAGCGCGATGTGGCCGAGCTGATCCGCGACCTGAAGGATCCGCGCATCGGCATGGTCACCGTCAACGCCGTCGAGGTCACGCCCGACTACGCCCACGCGACCATCCTGTTCTCGCTGCTGATCGGCGATCCGCATGAGTGCGAGACCGCGCTGAACGAGGCTGCGGGCTTCGTGCGCAACGGCCTGTTCAAGCGGCTGCAGATCCACACCGTGCCGACGCTGCATTTCAAGTTCGACCGCACGACCGAGCGCGCGTCGGAGCTGAGCGCGCTGATCGCGAAGGCGAACGCGACGCGGGCCAAGGACGACTGAGAATGTCGAGCCAACGCATGCGCATTGCCAGGCGCGCCGTGCACGGCGTGCTGCTGCTCGACAAGCCTTTGGGCCTGTCGAGCAACGATGCGCTGCAGCAGGCCAAGCGGCTGTACCGCGCCGAGAAGGCCGGCCACACCGGCACGCTCGATCCGCTCGCAACCGGGCTGCTGCCGCTGTGCTTCGGCGCCGCGACCAAGTTCTCGCAAATCAGCCTCGACGCCGACAAGCGCTACCTCGCGACCCTCAAGCTCGGCGTCACGACCACGACCGCCGATGCCGAAGGCGAGGTGATCGCGCGTTGCGAAGTCAGCGTCACGCGCGCGCAGGTCGAAGCGGCCTGCGTTGGATTCACCGGGCCGATCCATCAGGTGCCGCCGATGCACTCGGCGCTCAAGCGCGACGGCAAGGCGCTGTACGAATACGCGCGCGCCGGCATCGAGATCGAGCGCGACGCGCGCAGCGTGACGATTCACGCCATCGACATCATCGGCGGCGAGCATGACGTCTGGACGCTCGACGTGCGCTGCAGCAAGGGCACCTACATTCGCACCCTGGCCGAAGACATCGGCAAGGCGCTCGGCTGCGGTGCGCATCTGAGCGCGCTGCGCCGCACCGGCAGCGGCGCGCTGACGCTGGCGGGCGCCGTCACGCTGGACGCGCTGGCGGCGATGAGCGAGGCCGAGCGCGACGCCATGCTGCAGCCCGCCGATGCGCTGCTGGCCGATTGGCCGGTCGTGCGGCTGGGCACGGAAGATGCGGGACGTTTCCTGACCGGCGTGCGCCGCCGCACCGCGCTGCCCGACGCGCCGCATGTGCGCGTCTACGGCCCCGCGCCGCAGGCGTCGCCCGACGAAGCGGCCGCGCCGTGCGTGTTCCTCGGCGGTGCGCACATCGCCGCCGGCGAACTGATTTCGACAAGGCTGCTGAGCCCGGTGGAGGTGCAAGGCCTTCTTCCAATAGCACTGAATTCAAGAGAAGCGAAAGCCGCAACACCATGACCCGACAGATCCGCAACATCGCCATCATCGCCCACGTGGACCATGGCAAGACCACGCTGGTCGACCAGCTGCTGCGCCAGAGCGGCACCTTCCGCGAGAACGAGAAGGTCGCCGAGCGCGTGATGGACAACAACGACCTCGAGAAGGAACGCGGCATCACGATCCTGTCGAAGAACTGCGCGGTCGAATGGAAAGGCACGCACGTCAACATCGTCGACACCCCGGGCCACGCCGACTTCGGCGGCGAAGTCGAGCGCGTGCTGTCGATGGTCGACTCGGTGCTGCTGCTGGTCGATGCGGTCGAAGGCCCGATGCCGCAGACACGCTTCGTGACCAAGAAGGCGCTCGCGCTCGGCCTGAAGCCGATCGTCGTCGTCAACAAGGTCGACCGCCCGGGCGCGCGCCCCGACTACGTGATCAACGCGACCTTCGACCTGTTCGACAAGCTGCACGCGAGTGAAGATCAGCTCGACTTCCCCGTGGTGTTCGCGTCGGGCCTGAACGGTTGGGCGACGATGGCGCAGGGCGAGATCGGCACCGACCTGGCGCCGCTGTTCGACACCATCCTCAGCCACGTGCCGGCGCATGCCGGTGCGGTCGATGCGCCGCTGCAGCTGCAGATCTGTTCGCTCGACTACTCGACCTACGTCGGGCGCATCGGCATCGGCCGCATCAACCAGGGCACGCTGAAGCCGATGCAGAACGTCGCGGTCTACAGCGGCCCGGAAAGCACGCCGTTCAACGCGCGCGTCAACCAGGTGCTGAAGTTCGAAGGCCTGGAGCGCCAGCAGGCGACCGAGGCCGGCCCCGGCGACATCGTGCTGATCAACGGCATCGAGAACATCGGCATCGGCGTGACCCTGACCGACATCGAGAACCCGGTGCCGTTGCCCATGCTCAAGGTCGACGAGCCGACGCTGACGATGAACTTCTGCGTCAACAACTCGCCGCTGGCCGGGCGCGAGGGCAAGTTCGTGACCAGCCGGCAGCTCTGGGACCGCCTGCAGCGCGAGCTGCAGAGCAACGTTGCGCTGCGCGTCAAGGAGACCGACGAAGACGGCATCTTCGAGGTGATGGGCCGCGGCGAACTGCACCTGACCATCCTGCTCGAGACGATGCGCCGCGAAGGCTACGAACTCGCGGTCTCGAAGCCGCGCGTCGTGTTCCACATGGAAGGCGACGAGCGCCTCGAGCCGATCGAGCAGGTCACGGCCGACGTCGAAGACCAGCACCAGGGCGCCGTGATGCAGGCGCTCGGCGAGCGCAAGGCCGAGCTCGTCAACATGGAACCCGATGGCATGGGCCGGGTGCGCCTCGAATACAAGATCCCGGCGCGCGGGCTGATCGGCTTCCAGAACGAATTCCTGAACCTGACCCGCGGCACCGGGCTGATCAGCAACATCTTCGACAGCTACGAGCCCTACAAGGGCGAGATCGAAGGGCGCAAGAACGGCGTGCTGATCAGCCAGGACGACGGCGAAGCGGTGACGTATTCGCTCGGCAAGCTCGACGACCGCGGCCGCATGTTCGTGAAGGCGGGCGATCCGCTCTACGAGGGCATGATCATCGGCATCCATTCGCGCGACAACGACCTCGTCGTCAACGCGGTGCGCGGCAAGCAGCTCACGAACTTTCGCGTCTCGGGCAAGGAAGACGCGATC
>Ga0207674_10009913_pt1 | contig 10837 bp, 8 predicted proteins | sample KBSCornC72_FD_184303 | JGI IMG/M metagenome (GOLD analysis project Ga0207674, IMG submission 184303) | Corn rhizosphere microbial communities from Kellogg Biological Station, Michigan, USA - KBS Corn C7-2 (SPAdes) (version 2) | ecosystem: Host-associated > Plants > Roots > Rhizosphere > Soil ...
CGCATTGCCTACAACGACATCATCCCGGGCGAGCGCCTGTGCCCGCTCATAGACGAGTTCTACCGCGAGGGCGCCGGCACCCGGCTGCGGCTTTCGGCGGAGATCCTGGAGGGCTGCTGGGACGCGCTGTTCTCGGGTCGGGCGGATCTCGTGATCGGCGCGCCGAGCGAGATTCCCCCGGAACCCGGCGTGGCGACGCGCCCGTTCGGCGACATGGACTTCGTCTTCGCGGTCGCGCCACAGCACGCGCTGGCGCAGGCGCCCGAACCGCTTGCAGTCTCCGACATTCTGCAGCATCGGATCGTGGTCGCGGCCGACTCGTCGCGTAATCTGCCGCCACGCACGGTCGGTTTGAGCATCGGTCAGGACACGCTGACGGTGCCCACCATGCTGGCCAAGCTCGAAGCACAGGTGGCCGGCTTGGGCGTGGGCTTTCTACCGGTGAACCTGGCGAGGCCGGCCGTCGGCGCAGGCCGGCTGATCGAGAAGAACGTGGACGACCAATCTCCGACCAAGGCCACGCGCATGTCGCTGGCGTGGCGCCCACGCGACGCCGGCAAGGCGCTCAAGTGGTGGCTCGAGAAGCTCGAGGAATCGAGCGTCAGGCAGGCCCTGCTGACCTGAACCCCTGCACCGGGGCCAGCCGGACAGGGGCAAGACAGTCAAGTGCAAGCCCGTCGAAAGTCGGTAGTTCAGCTTGCCTGAAACGGTCCGCGGCGCGCCGTAGGACACACACGCCGCATGCGCAATGCCGTCTCGGCGCGCTTCTCCTCCTCGATCGCGGCCTGTATCGCGTCCATGTCGAGCGCCTGGATCTGGCGTACGAGCGCCTCGACGCGCTCCGCCGGATGCTCGCCGCTCTCGACATAGAGCACGACCTGCCGGCGGAAGATCAACAGCGCAGGGCCACCGCCGAGACCGAACATTGCTGCGATGGCAGGCTCGTCAGCGCGATCAATGCGCGCAAACGCCACGTCACCCAGACGTTGAGCCAGACTTTCGAGTGCCGAGCTGTCGAGCACGGCCGTCGGGCTCGAGGACAACGCGAATTCGATTACCAGCAAATCGTTCGCCTTGACCGCCTGGTCGAACGTCCCGCGCGTGAGAGTTGTGAAGCCCATCGCCGGCCCTCCGGATTCGGACTCGCTGATCTTAGGAAATCGCCCGCTCAGAATGGAATGCGGCCGAGCAGGATGTCGCGGTACATCGCGCAGTCGCCGACGAAGCTGTAGAACGGGTTGCGAAACGTCGCCGGGCGATTCTTTTCGAACAGGTAATGGCCGGCAAACGCGAAGCCGTAGCCGAGCGCGAAGCCGAGCAGAACCAGCCAGCCGCTGCGGGCGCCGATCGCGGCGGCCACGCACAACAGTCCGAGCGTGCTGCCGATGAAATGCATGCGGCGGCACGCGCGGTCGCTGTGCTCCGAGAGATAGAACGGATAGAAGTCTCGGAAGCTGTGGTATTCCGCGCTCATGCGCCGGGCCCGGCTTCCTCTTGTTCGTTGGCCTTCTGCGCGGCGATGTCGCGATGCACGGCTTCCATGTCGAGCGCCTTGGCCTGATCGATCAGCGCCTGCAGCTGCGACTGCTGCAACGCGCCCGCTTCGGAGTACAGAATGATCTTTTCACGCAGAATCATGAGCGTCGGAATGGACCGGATACCGAACGACCCGGCCAGATCCGGCTCTTCTTCGGTATTTACCTTCGCGAACACCACGTCCGGATGCTGGCTGGACGCTTCCTCGAACACCGGCGAGAAGAAGCGGCATGGCGCGCACCACGGCGCCCAGAAGTCCACGATCACCATGGGGTTGTCGCTGACGGTCTTGTCGAAGTTGTCCTTCGTGAGGTTGACGGTTGTCATCAATCGTTTCCTGTCGGGATATAGGGCCAAAGCCATGTACAAAAACAAGTCTAGCAGCCTGCTCGTTGAGTCGCGCGGCGGCGCTGGAACTGATAGTCGAAGCCGCTCACGCATGGTCGAAATTCTGCAGTGGTAGCATGGTCGAAATGGACCCGACCATCGAGGAGACATCCAGGCCCGAAACGCGGCTCGAGCGCGACACCTTCGGCGAGATTGCGGTCCCGGCCGACCGTTTGTGGGGCGCGCAGACGCAACGCTCGCTCGAGCATTTCCGGATTTCGGGCGAGCGCTTTCCGCCGGCCTTCATCCGGGCGCTGGCGGAGGTCAAACGCGCGGCCGCTGCGGTGAATGCCGATATCGGCCTGCTCGACGCGGCCAAAGCGCGCGCGATCATCGACGCGGCCGACGAAATCATCGCCGGCCTGCATCCGGAGGAGTTTCCGCTCGTGGTCTGGCAGACCGGCTCCGGCACGCAGACCAACATGAACATGAACGAGGTGCTCGCCAACCGCGCCAGCGAGCTGCTCGGCGGCCCGCGCGGGATGCAGCGCCTGGTGCATCCGAACGATGACGTGAATCGCAGCCAATCGTCCAATGACGCGATACCGACCGCCATGCATGTGGCCGCGGTGCGCGCGCTGGTGCTGGAGCTGCTGCCGAATCTGCAGCGTCTGCGCGATGCGCTCGATCAAAAAGCGCTAGCGTTCGCGACGATCGTCAAGATCGGCCGGACGCATCTGCAGGACGCGACGCCGCTCACGTTGGGGCAGGAGTTCTCGGGCTACGTCGCACAGGTCGAGCGCGGGATGGCGCAGATAAGCGCTGCGCTTCCCGGCCTGCACCAGCTCGCCATCGGCGGCACGGCGGTGGGCACTGGGCTGAACGCTCCGCCAGATTTCGACCGCCGCATGGCTACTGAGCTTGCTCGGCTGACCGCGTTGCCGTTCGTGACCGCGCCCAACAAGTTCGAGGCACTGGCAGCGCATGATGCGCTGGTATTCGCGCACGGTGCGCTCAAGAGCCTCGCGGCCGCATTGATGAAAATCGCCAACGATGTGCGCTGGCTGGCCTCGGGGCCGCGCTCCGGCCTTGGTGAATTGCGCTTGCCCGAGAACGAGCCGGGCAGCTCGATCATGCCGGGCAAAGTGAATCCGACGCAATGCGAGGCGTTGACCATGGTATGCAGCCAGGTGATGGGCAACGACGTCGCGGTGAACTTCGGCGGCGCCTCGGGCAACTTCGAGCTGAATGTGTTCAAGCCGCTCATCATCCACGACTTTCTGCAAAGCGCTCGCCTGCTCGCCGATGCGGCGAACAGCTTTACTCGCTACTGCGTGGAAGGCATCGAGGCCGACACGGCGCGCATTGCGGAGCTGGTCGAGCGCTCGCTGATGCTCGTGACTTCACTCGCGCCGCGCATCGGCTACGACCGCGCAGCCGCCATTGCCAAGAAGGCGCACCACGAGGGCACCAGCCTGCGCGATGCCGCGCTGGCGCTCGGACACGTGAACGAGCAGCAGTTCGACGAATGGGTGCGGCCGGCGGACATGGTCGGCCCTGCGAAATCGAAACAATAGCTGTCGGGCACGGGCGCGCAGGAAACTGTTCGATTCCTGCGCTTCGCGTCCTCTGCGAAGAACCTTCCGGACACTGCATGCGTCAATCATCAACGCGCTCCTTACGATCCTCGAGAGCGCGAACACGAGAGGGTCCCATGACCAGACATCCGAATACCGTAGCGGGCCTGCCGGCGAAGCTGCTCAAGGTCACGCCGTTCGAGCTGCCGCACTCCGCCGCGCACGACGAGTGGCTGTTGGACGAAGCGCTGACCGAGACATTTCCGGCGAGCGATCCGATCGCGGTCTCACCGAACTCGCCCGAGGCAGACGATGCCGCGTGACCGTGGCAGTTTGTAGGTTCAGCTGTCGATCGGCTTCAGCCGGACGCCGCCGCTAGCGTCGCTCGAAACGGCCGAAGTGCAGCAATATCGTAGGCAGAACCAGAAGATTGAGCAGCGTCGATGTGATCAGCCCACCGACGATGATAGTGGCCATCGGACCTTCGATCTCGCGTCCAGGCTCTCCGCTGCCCAGAGCCAGCGGCAGCAGCCCGAGTGCTGTCACCAGCGCCGTCATCAGAATCGACGGTAATCGCTCGGCTGCTCCCCTCACGGCTGTCTGCGCGTTCCACGGCAGCCCTTCCACGTCGATCAGATGCTGATAGTGGGACACCAGCATGATCGAGTTGCGCAGCGTAATTCCGAATAGCGTCACGAAGCCGACCAGCGATCCGAGTGACAGCCATCCGCTCGTCGCGAGCACCGCGATGATGCCGCCGATCAACGCGAATGGCAGATTGAGAAACGCGATCAGCAGATTCCGCAGATTGTTGAACGCGATGTAGAGCAGCAGAAAGATGCCGATGCCCGCGATCAGCGAGTGCACGATCAAGTCTTCGCGTGCCTGCGCCTGCGCGCGAGCAGTTCCGCTGTACACGGCGTAGTTGCCGGGTGCCAGCTTTACTTCCTTTGCGATACGCGCACGCGCATTCGCCTCGAAATCCTGCAGATCGCGTCCGGCGATGCTCGACGTAACCGTCTGAATGCGCCGGCCCGCCGAATGCAGAATCTTGTAGCGGCCGCCGGTCAGCTCGATATCCGCGATGTCGCGCAGAGGTACGAGCCTGCCATCCGCGGCGCGCAGTTGCAGTCGGCCGATCCGCGAAGGGCGATTGCGCGCATCCGGTGCGAGGACCACGACGAGACTGATCACGTGACTGCCCTGATAGATCTGCGCGAGATCCGCTCCTTCGTACGCAGCGTTGATGGTCTCGATCGCGTCGAGCGGAGCGATGCCGAGCGCCGCGGCGCGTTCCTGGCGCAGGCGTACGACGATCTGCGGCGTGCCCGGCGGCGCCTGCACCTGCACATCACGCGCACCAGGCACCCGCGCGAGTGACGAAGCCACCGCCTGCGCATCGCGATCGAGCAGATCGAGGTCGCTGCCGTATAGATTGATGACCACCGGCGCCGGAAAGCCCGCGATGGTTTCCTCGATGCGCTCGGTCAGGAACGTGTTCACCGCGAACGCAACGCCGACGAAACCGCCACCGCGCGTTCCGGAAAGCGTCTCGCGAATCTCGCGGAGGATGCGCGCTTGCTCGCGTCCGTTCAATGCGCCGATCTCGACCTCGAACTCGCTGTAATGCGTGCCGAACGTATCGGCGCCGTTGGGCGCGCGACCGACCCACTGCGCCACCGACTTCACGCCTCGAATCGAGCTGATGGCCTGCGCGACGCGTATCCCGAGGCGCAGCGACTCGGTCTTGGCAGTGCCCGGCACCGCCGTCATGTGGATGATGTAATGGCCTTCGCGCAGCGCCGGAATGAACTCGCCCGAGAAGAGCGGCAGGATCGCGATGCCGGCAGCAATCACCGCGAACACGATGCTCACGATACGTCCCGGATAGCCCTCGATGCGTCTCAGCACAGCCTCGTAGCGCGGCTTGAGCCACGCGACGGCAGGCGGATCGTCCGATTTGAGCTGTGCACGCGCCAGCAACAGATAGCACAGTGCCGGCGTAAGAGTGAGCGCTACGATCAACGAAGCGAGAATGGCGAGGATGTACGCAAGCCCGAGCGGCGCGAACAGCTTGCCGGCAACACCGGACAAGGTCAGCAACGGCACGAACACCAGCGCCACGATGAAGGTTGCGTAAACCACCGAGCTGCGCACTTCGACCGAGGCATCCAGCACGACCGCATCGACCGGCCGCGGGTTGGGCAGCAAACGGTTGAGCCGCAAACGGCGGAAGATGTTCTCGGTGTCGATGATGGCGTCGTCGACCACCTCCCCGAGAGCGATGGCGAGGCCGCCGAGAACCATGATGTTGAGGCCGACGCCGAAATAGTCGAGCACCAGCACGGCACCGAGCAGCGAGGTCGGGATCGCGGTCGCGCAGATGAAAGCCGTGCGCGTGTTGTAAAGGAACAAGAACAGCACGACGACTACAAGCACCGAGCCGAGAGCCAAATCGCGCTGTACGTTGCGCACTGCGGTCTCGATGAAGTTGGCGGGGCGGAAGAGGCGTGGATCGAGCGTGATCTTCTGCTCGGCCAGCAACGGCTCGAGCTCTTTCAGAGCACGCTCGAGGTCGAGCGTCACCGCTCGCGTGTTGGCGCCGAGCTGACCTTGCACCATCAGAAACACGCCCGGCTCGCCGTTGATCGCGGCAGCGCTGATCGATGGGGCCGCCCCTTCGATGACCTGGGCGACATCGCCGAGGCGCAGTACCTGTCCCTGCTTCTGCGCGAGCATGACGCGGCCGAGCTCTTCGGGCGAGCGCGGTTGTCCCTCCACGTTGACGATCAGATGCTGGCTGTCGGTGCGCACGAAGCCCGCGGACATGACGCCGGTGGCGCGCCGTGCCGCCTCCACGACCTCCTGCAGCGCCAGGCCGTAGCGCATCAGCTTCTCGGGATCGACCTGCACCTGCCACTGCTGCACCTCGCCGCCGAACACGTTCACCTCGGCGACGCCCTCGACCGCGAGCAGATGTGGACGTATCGTCCAATCCACCAGCGTGCGAATCTCCATCAGAGAGCGATCTTTCGACGTGAGGCCGATACCGAGCACCGTGCTCGCAGAGGAGGTAAGCGGCGTCATCGCGGGCTGCGCGACGCCGTGCGGAAGCTGATTGGCGAGCGACGCCAGGCGTTCGCTCACGACCTGGCGATTGCGATAGACACTCGAGCCCTCGCGGAACAGCACCGTCACCACCGACAGACCGGGAATCGACTGAGAACGGATGTGCTCCACGCCCGAAGCGCCGGCCAGCACATTCTCGATGCGTTGCGTGACTTGCCGCTCGACGAGCTCGGCGGACAGGCCCGCGGCTTCGGTCTGGATCACGACCTGGCTGGGTGAGAACTCCGGAAAGACGTCGAGATTGGCGCGCGTGAGCGTGTAGAAGCCGTAGATGACGACGGTCAGCGCAAGCGCGACGACGACGCCGGGGAGGCGGATCGATTGGCGGACCAGGAACGAGATCATCTAGAACGTGTCGGCCACGGAGATTCTTTTCAATACCCCCTTGAGGGGTACACGGAGAGCACGGAGAAAATCGAATTCAATCTGAACCGCTAAGGCGCCAAGGGAAGAGCACCAGAACAATGGAGCTTTGCTGATCGACGACATGAGTGCGACTGAGGCAATAGGCGCTCTCGCGCATACGATCCGAAAACAAATTGCCGTTGCCCTTCTTGGCGCTCTTGGCGTCTTGGCGGTGAAAGGCTTGGTTCTCTCCGTGCTCCCCGTGGCTCCGTGGTTCAAGGGTTTAGTCTTCGTTTTCGTTCCTGATTTGAAATTTGAGCTCCTCCGACAACAGCAGTTGCGCACCGCTCACCACCACTTCGTCGCCCTCTTCGAAATGCCCGGCGTCGAACCACCCGCCCGGTTGCTCCAGTGCCGTCGAGACTTCCTTGCGCACGAACAGGTCGGCTTCCTCGTCGTCCTTGACGTAGGCCCAGGCTTTGCCCGCGTGCCATACGATCGCAGCGGACGGAACGATGACGCCTTCGCGCACCTTCCCGCCGAGCTTGAGCTGACCGGCCACGCGCATGCCGACTCGCATGCCGGACGAACCGACCAGATAGAAATAGGTCACCCCGGGCAACGTCGCATCGCTCACTGGCGCAACCGACACGAAACGCGCGGGGCGCGCTTCTCCTGGCGCCGAGACCGGGGCGAGAGAGATCGGTGCCTTGCCGGCCTGCGCCTGCAGATCGTAGGGCAACGTCAGCTGCACAAGCGAGTCGCGTTGCTGAGCCAGCGCTTCGAACGCCGCGGAATCGGGATTGATCGCCCATTGCGCAAGTACCTCACCCCAGCTCACGCGGATGCTCGCGTGCGCTGCATTGACCGCTTGGTCAGCCGCCGTGAGCCGCGCCTGGTCTGCGCTCCACGTCGCCTCCGCCGCTTGCACCGCGCGCTCCGAGACGTTGCGGTCGTCCGCGAACAGTCGCTTGAGGCGTTGGTACTCCGCAGCGCTGCTCGTAGCCGCCGCGCGCAGCGCGCGTGCATCCGAGACTGTGGCGACATAACGGGCGCGCAAGTCGATAAGCGGTTGCACGTTGACGACGACGCCGTAGACTTCCGCCGCGGCTTCGGTGCGCGCCGGCTGCAGCGCACGCAGAGAAATGCCGCTCGCGGTCTGGCTTTCCGCGCTGATACGCACCTGGGAGAACCCTTCCGCGCTGCTGACCGAGGATTGCACCGGAATCTCGTCTTCGGGCGCCTGGGCCACCAGGCGCAGCTCGTCGCGGGAGTAGTACACCAGCGCCCAGGACAATGCTGCAATGATCAACGCCATCAGCGCGATGACGATGGTCGGCGCGGGCAGTCTCATTGCGCAGCCAGGCCCGGCGCGAGCGCGCTGTTATCGTTCCAGCCCGGCAACGGCCCGCCCGTAAGCGGTATCTGCAATGCGTCTTCGAGAGCGCCCAGCGCCCGCTGCGCTTCGCCCGCGACGGCAAGCGCATTGCGCTGCGCCGTCAGGGTTTCGATCTGCGTGAGCGTCAGCTCGACGCGATCGGCATAGCCCGCATCGAACTGCTTCTTGGTGTCCAGATCGCGAGCGGCCCTCAGCTCAACGACGCGCTGCGAGCCGCTCGCACCGTCCACGGCTTGACGATAGCGAGCCTCTGCGCCTTCCGCTTCGGAAATTACGCGATCCTGCAGCGACAGAAATTCGCGGGCAGCGACTTCGCGCCGCGCCTGCGCAGCACCGATCGCCGGCTTGTTGCCTCCCGCCGGCAGAAGCACGGTCGCCGCGATCGACCAGACGTTGTCGCTCTGATCCCAGAGGTAGCCCGGACTGATGCTGAAGGTCGGATACTGGCGCGCGATTTCGAGCTTGACCGCCGCGTCGGCCGCCGCGTACTCGAGCAGCTTGGCGCGCACGTCGAGGCGGTTCAGCAGCGCGGCTCGCTGTGTGCCGGCGTCGCCAGCCGGCATGGGTGTCTGCTCGAACGCAGCGAAGTCGAAGGTCATGGCCTGCACGGCCGACAACGGCAACCCGAGCGCCTGCGCCAGCGCGGCGCGGCTACGGACTTGTGCCAGCTGAGCCGCTCGCACCTGTGCCTCGATCTCCGCCTGCGCAAGGCGGGCGTTGCTCACGTCGATGCGTGAGACGGCACCGGCCTCGAGGCGGCGCTCGAGCAGGCCGACCAGGCGCGTGCGCTGTTCTACCTCGGCAGCGAGCAGCGCGACCGTGCCGGCGGCGACATAGTAGTCGAGTAGCTTGAGGCGAACCGCCGACCGAACGGTCCAGGCCACGGAGCCCACCTGCAGATCCGCCGCGTCCGCGAGATAGACGTAGCGCGCCTGCGTCGCCTCCCGGCGCGTGCCGCTCACCAGCGGGATCTCGACGCCGAAGCCAACGCTCCATGGACTGGTTTGCTCCGGCGTTGTGAGGCTGTGATGCTGGATCAGCGGCGTGATCCCGATCGGCGGGCGCTGGGTTGCCACGGCCACGTCCGCACGCGCTGCTTTCGCCTGTGCCCGCGCGAGCTCGAGGTCCGGATGGAAGTAGAAGGCCAGCAGCGTGAGCGCGTCCAGATCCCAGCGCTGCACCGGCCACCGCGCGGCCGGATGGCCGTGGGCGACGAAATAATCCTTCAGCCCGGGGGCATCGACGGCGCGCGAGTCGAAGGCTTGTGCGGCAGCGGCCGGATCCAATGGCGCGGGCTCGTAACGCTGGAGCGCGCAACCGCTGAAGCAGGCACACAGCAGCGCGCTGTGGAAAAGGCTGAGCGCGCTACGAGCATAGGACAAAACTCCATTCCGCATGGCGGTTGGAGTGTATCGCGCCCATCACCGGCGCAGCAATTGCGCTGGCCTGGGCACGCGGCCGCACCGAGCGAAGGCTCAGGCGGCGAGGCGCAAGGCCTGGTGCAAGCGCTCGGTTTCGGCGGAGGGCGCGACGCCCAGTGCGGAAGCCAGTTCCTCGCAGCACCGGCGATAGGTGTGCATGGCCTCCGCGCGCTCACCGGTGCGCAGCTGGCACCCCATGAGACGGCGATAAACGTCTTCGGCTACAGCGTCGACGTCGAGCGCCTGCTGATAGAGCGCGCTCGCCTGCTGCCATTCGCCGTGGACCTCGTAGTAATCGCCGAGACGCCGCACCAGGCAAGCCCATGTGCGGCGGACGCGTTCACGCGGGGCCAGCATCCAGGCCTGCTCGGGCTCCTGCGCGAACAGGTGCCCGCGATACAGCCGCATCGCCGCGACAGCCTGTTCCACGAACTTCGGGTGGCCAGGACCGCTGCGCATGGCCCACTCGGCCTCTTCCGCGAAGGCCCAAAGATCTACCCAGCACAGGGCGTGATCGAGATACACCTTGCGATCCTGCACGACCACGGCTTGATCGCTGCCGAGCAGACGCCGCAAGCGATGGATCGCCACCTGCAACGAGTTGCGCCCGGTATCGCCGTCGGAATCCGGCCACAGCTTGTCGGCCAACTCGCAGGCGCTGGCCATGCTCCCATTCGCCGCGACCAGCGCCTTCAGCAGATCGAGTGGCCGACGCTGGGGCTTCACGCCGTTGACGAAGCGCTCGCCGTTGATGACGAGATCGAACCCACCCAGCGCGCGAATCTGGATCGGATAGCGCACGGCATCGGTGATGGCGTCGGAGACTGTGCTGCGATGGACCGCGCCCTCGCCCGCAATCACGTGCGGCTCTGGCGGGACATGCTCACATCCGCTTGCGCGGACGATTTGTCCGGACAGGATGCGCGCGTCCCAGACTTTCGCGACGGCGGCGTGCGCATTCGGTGCCAGCGTGAGAATGCGCGTGAGCAGCGCTTGAGCGCCGGCAGCATCACCACCCTCCAGCAATCCGAGCGCGCTTTGCGTCAAGCGGACGCACTCGCTCCAGTCATGCTCGAAGCGAGCCCCTGGGTTGCGCGATGACG
>Ga0207674_10009914_pt1 | contig 10837 bp, 8 predicted proteins | sample KBSCornC72_FD_184303 | JGI IMG/M metagenome (GOLD analysis project Ga0207674, IMG submission 184303) | Corn rhizosphere microbial communities from Kellogg Biological Station, Michigan, USA - KBS Corn C7-2 (SPAdes) (version 2) | ecosystem: Host-associated > Plants > Roots > Rhizosphere > Soil ...
GCGACCAGCAAACTCAATGAAAGCGGCAGGCATCTTGTCGATCGTCGTGTTCGCTCTCCTCGGCACGCAGGCATTTGCGCAAGTTGATTTGTCTGGAGAGTGGGCCGGCCGAGTCCATAATGACGCACCCGAGCGTGGTGCTGGGCCAGAAATCGGGGACTTTACAGGTCTGCCCATTAATGCTGCCGCGCGGATGCGGGCAGAAAGCTACAATCCATCTCTTCTCACTCTTCCTGTTTGGCAATGCCGGCCACATCCGGCCGACTATATGGGCGGTCGTGCCGGATTCAACATACGGTTTACCGCGGAAATAGATCCCTCCACACAGCAATTGATCGCGTGGCATGCACGGGCAGCTTGGATGGCGCAGGAGCGGACGATTTGGATGGATGGGCGTCCCCATCCGCCAGAGGAAGCGCGTCACACTTGGCAGGGATTCTCGACGGGAAAGTGGGAAGGCAACGTATTGACCGTGACCACCACTCACCTGAAAATGGGCTTCCTGCGCCGCAACGGCGTTGTGCGGAGCGACCGCGCAGTTCTGACAGAACACTTTTTCCGGCACGGCGACATGTTGACCGTTGCCTCGATCGTTGAAGATCCGGCTTATCTAACTGAGCCTCTCCCGCGAAGCGTGAGCTATGTGCTGGATACGGCACAGCAAATGGCTCCGTACCCTTGCGAAGCGGTTGTCGAGATTCCACGCGAGGATGGGGTAGTGCCGCACTACCTCCCGGGAACGAACCCTTTCCTTACGGAGTTTGCAACGAAACACAATTTGCCTCTTGATGCTGTGAAAGGTGGTGCGGAAAAGCTGTATCCGGACTATCAGAAACGATCTCGCGAGACGGCAATTACAGCGAAGTAATTGCCGCTGTTGAAAAATAGGACTCGAGTCACAAGATGAAATCAACGAAGTTCAGAAACTTTCCAGTGGCGCTCTTTTTCCTTGCTCTGGCGTCGCTCATGATCGCAGTCGGATTTCCTGGTTACATCCTGGCGCAGCAGGGCGGCGGACAAAATCAGAATTTCGATAAAGTTGACGTTCGAGTGCTGCCAGTACAAAACAACATTTATATGCTGGTGGGCGCGGGCGGAAACATAACCGCGCAAGTAGGCAAGGACGGAATTCTTCTAGTTGATACTCAGTTCGCCGAGATGGCGCCGAAGGTTGTCGCTGCCCTGCGGAAGCTATCCGACAAACCGATTCAGTATATTATCAACACGCACGTACACCGTGATCACACAGGGGGGAACGAAGCCCTCGCAAAGGCCGGCACCACCATTGCGGGCGGCAATTTCTCTGTCGATCTATCCGATGCGGGACAGCGGGCAGCCATTATCGCTCACGAGAGTGTGCTCGACGTATTGAGCGCCACACCCTCCGGAAAGGAGAATGATCGCTCGGCCCCAGCGGGTTCGTGGCCTACCGACACTTTTTTCGGACTACAGAAGGACATGTTTTTCAATGGCGAGGGAATTGAGATCATCCATATTCCGGAGGCTTATTCTTCTGGCGACAGCATGGTATTTTTCCGGCGGTCAGACGTGATCAGTGCCGGTGATATTCTAGCGATCAACCGTTACCCCGTATACGATCTGGAAGGGGGAGGGAGCATCCAGGGAGTGCTTCAGGGACTCAATAGAATCGTTGGGCTCTCGATTCCCGCCGACAAAGAAGAGGGTGGAACCCTGATCGTTCCGGGCCACGGCAGAATTTGCGACCAGGCAGACGTGGCTGAATACCGGGATATGACCACGATCATCCGGGATCGTATTCAGGACATGATCAAAAAGGGAATGACACTTGAAAAAGTGAAAGCCGCGCGCCCGACTTTCGACTATGATCCACTGTATGGTTCAAACACCGGCTTGGGGTCCACAGATAATTTCGTAGAAGCAGTTTACAAGAGTCTCAGTAAGAAGAAGTAGAACAGGGATCTCGTCTACGAAGACACTTGGCGCGCATAATTCTTTGTGCGGCCGCTATTGCGACTCGCGGAATGGTCGCTCAACCGTGGTATCAGCTTGGGATAGTGAAGCCGGCGCGAAATTTCCCACGCGGCCTCTTTTACTAGCTCGCTTAAAGCATTGACATCTTTCCAGATCGTGAGTTCACGACGGCTACTAACCGAGACCGTTGCTCTAACGGTTTCAGAGGCGTCGAAGATCGGCGCAGCCATGGCGCAATAGTGATTGCGAGATCCAAACCGCATCATGCAGAACTCCTGCTGCCGCACTTCGGCCAATTCTGCTAGCAGATCCCGCGTAGCTGCATTCTTGCGCGCACCCTTCTTTACGAGGGGGGATCGTTCTAAAAACTTGTCGAGCTGCTGCTTCGGAAGATAAGCCAGAAGTATCTTCCCCACTGCTGTTGTGAGGGCTGGCACTTCGCTGCCAATAACCCACTCCCCATCGATTTGTATAGACTCCAGCGCTTTACTCGATTTCGAACCTATGAATGTGGGGCCCTCTACGCGATCCAAGATAATTACGTGATCTCCTTCAAGGACGGCCAAATTAGCAGTAAGCCCGGTGTCGGCGGCCAGCCTGTATAGAGTAGGTTCGCCAGCGGAGCGAAAGCCAACCTCGCGAAGAGCGCTGCGGCCGAGGATCACGGTCTTGAGTCCGATCCTGTACTTTCCGCTCTCCTTATCGCGAGCGAGGTAGCCTTCTCGCTCCAGTCTGCTAAGGATATACGAGCATGTGCTGCGAGCGATGCGGAATGCCTGGCTAATCTCAAGGTTCGTCAAGCCACCGGGAGTCTGCGCGATGAATTCCAGTACGACTAATGCGCGGTCGAGTGAATTAGTAGGCAATCGTGCCATAGGCCTGATGGGAACTTCCCCATAATACACGAAAGAAGTTCAGCGGCAGCGGAGATATATCTAAGAGAGGTGCTTAAAATACCGCGGCAAATCGTTCTTGGTGTCGCGAAGGATCTCAAGGATCGCGTGGCGATCTGCTGCTGACAAACGTGCGTATCTAGGTTGCTTCTCTCCGCCGGACAGGATCTGCCACATTCGCGCGTAAATGGCGTCCTTGGCGACGGACGGCAAGGCATTAAAAGCATCCGAGTAGATCATGTAACTGCAAGAGTATTTGAGGAGTCGGTGATTAAGATCAAATTGGCGAAGGGACCGGCCCTTGCGGTCGCGCGGGCCTAAGTCCGCAAACTTCTCCGCGTACCCAGAAGTTCCTATAATCCGGCTTGGAAGCGGCGCTTCGTCAATGAATAACAAGTAGTCAACCAGGCTGTTTACAGTGTCGCGCGCGGGAGCAGCGAGTCCCTCCGAAAAGCGTGTCTCTGAATCTAGCCGCGAGATTAGATTGCTCATTTGCGTTTGATGCTCCAACACCATGAGAGCCACAATGTCGCTGTACTCGGTAAGGTAGCCAGAAGTGTAGAACTGATCGTATAGCGATTCGAGCCATCCTTGTCCGATGCGATTCCCCAAATGCCGGAAGCGATTGGATCGGCCTGAGACGTACCAGCCTCCCCATCGTTGGGTAAGGGGAGTGCGTTGATCGGTAACAGCGCTGTCGGAATTCGCCGCGTTCGACTCCAGATAAGGGTTGCTGCTCAGTACAAATAGTCCGGGAACGCCCTGCGTCCGGTGAGACTGATGGCATGAGTTGCATGAATCGTTGCGCTGAAAACGGGGCTTCCCCGCCGAAGATTGATCGAGCGTATAAAATACGACTCCCTTTCCCGGATCTATAGCTGCTGCCTCTATTAGCGGACTCCCGCGGACCCACCCGATGACGAGGTCATCGGTGAAGTAAAGAGCGCGGGGATTCTCCGGACTGATCAATTTCGCTTGGAAACTGGTTTTTGAAAACACCATGACTTGCGATTCGACCATGATGTCCAATTTTTCCAGGACGGAGCGTAGATAGCCAGAAGCCGGTTGAAAGACTAGTTTGACAGCCCCGTTTTCGAGGCGGTCGTTGAGCGTAGCGATGCGGTCGCGGGGCGCCGGGGAGGCCTGAGTATCCTTCAGCAACACGGTTAGACCGATGATTGAAGCCCCCATCCAAACCAAGCGCAATCGCATGCCTTGTCAAGCCTAACACCACTCGCAATTTTAAGGACAGGCCTCGGTTCATTGAATTGAATCGACATGACCTACTTCGATTCAATATGTTGAATTCACTGGCGACGCGATGGTGACGCCTGGAGTATCATGACATTGGTAAATTTGCCCCATAAAGGGAGTCTGGTCTATGTGGAATCAATCAAGATTGAATCTAGGTGTTTTGTGCGTGCTTGCTTTGGCCGCACCAATGTTCGCCCACCATGGAAGTGGAATCTCGTATGACATGGAGCATCTTTGGACGACGAAGGCGACGGTAACGGAGTTCAAGTATGCCAATCCCCACCCGTGGCTGGAGTTCGATCGTGTAAACGATAAGGGCGAAAAGGAGCACTGGACCGCCGAGCTCATCACGAATCCGACGTTTCTGCTGCGGGCAGGCTGGACTAAAGCCAGGTCATTGGAGGCCTTGAAGCCCGGAACCGTTGTGGAACTCACGCTCGGTACAGCCAGGGTTGGTGGACTCAATGGGTGTATCCGGACCATTCGAAGCGAGACAGGAGAACTGCTCGTGAATTCCGGCGGGGCGGGTGGGGATGCGCCCGTGGCCCCGACGGGGCGGGGCGGTCAGTAGCCACGCATGACGAAAGATAGACAGACCAATGAGATGCAATATGCGTAGTCGCCTAATACGGTGCTTACTCTTCTCCGTGCTCGTCACGGTTTCTTGGAGGACCACGGTCGCGCAGCAGGGTGGTCGTGGCCAAACAGGTGCGGCGGGCGGCAACACCCTCGGTCGCGGCGCCGCGCCGCTTGTTCCCGACAAATTGCCGTACGATAAGCACGATCTTTCGGGTGTATGGCTGGGAAACCAATACGGTTTCAACTCGAAGTACGAGCCGCCGATGACACCCGAGGGTAAAAAGAAGTTCGACGCCCAGAAGCCGTCGTACGGCGCCGCGCTCGGAACACCGGCCGCTCAAGACACGAAAGTGCCGTCCGGGCGCCGCCGGTCAATCCCACCAGCGCAAGGGAACGATTACGTCGGTGCGTGTAACTCGCTCGGGTTAGTCCGCATGCTTCTTTACGACCCGGCGCCGATGGAAATGATCATGACGCCCAACAGGATCATCCAGAGGTTCGAATGGACGTGGGACCACCGGGAGATTTGGCTCGACGGACGGGCGCTTCCCAACGTGGATGCGTACCTACCTAGGTGGAACGGGTATTCGGTTGGAAAATGGGATGGCGACGCGCTTGTCGTCACCACGGTTGGACTAGACGATCGGCAGTGGCTTGATCACTTTGGTTATCCGATCAGCGAAAAGGCGAAGATCGAGGAGCGGTGGCGGCGGACGGCGCATAACGTCCTGGAGCTAACCATCACGGTGACGGACCCTGAAATCTACAAGGAACCATGGAAAAGCGAACTCGACACATTCCGCTTGGCATCGACCGCTGATCTCTCGGCCGGCACCGGCTGGGCGGCGATGGCGGAAGACAAGTGCATTCCGCTGGATGAAGTTGAACAGTACAACCGTAACGTTCGCAATCCCGCCGGCGGTGTTCCAGGCGTGGCGCACAAGTAGCCTGATCAAATCCTTCCTAAGAACTTATATGAGACTTAACGCAAGAGGCGGGAGCTTCCGCGGAATCGGCATGACATTGGCCTGGCTGTTGGCGGGCGCGGCGGCAAACGCTCAACCCGCTTCGCAAAAGACGCTCTTGGCCGAAGATGTCTTCAAAAACATTCAGGTATTGAAAGGCATTCCCGTCGGCGAATTCATGGACGTGATGGGCTTCTTTTCAGCGGCGTTAGGCTCGAACTGCGTTCATTGCCACGTCGATGAGAGTCTCACGCATTGGGAAAAGTTCGCTGAGGATGTTCCGCGTAAGCGCATGGCACGGCAGATGGTGCTGATGATGAACGCGATTAACAAAAACAACTTTGGCGGGCGGAAGGTGATGACGTGCTATTCCTGCCACCGTGGCGACATCCGTCCTGAAGGCGTACCTAGCCTTTTGACGCAGTATAGTCTTCCGGTTGAGGATCCCAACAAGGTAGAGATTGTCCCAGAGGCTCCGACCACTCCTTCCGCCGAAGAAATCCTGGACAAGTACGTTCAAGCGCTGGGCGGGGCTCAGCGCCTCGCAACTCTCACTAGCTTCACTGGGAAGGGGACTTACGAGGGATATGACTCTTACGAGCAGAAGGTCCCGTTTGAGGTTTTTGCCAAAGCTCCTAATCAACGCACAACGATTGCCCACACGCAGAGCGGAGACACGACCACGACTTTCGACGGACGCGCGGGCTGGGTTGCAGCCGTTGACAAGCCAGTGACGTTGCTTCCGCTGAGTTCCGGCGATCTGGATGGCGCCAGGCTAGACGCAGATCTATCTTTTCCAGGGCGTATCAAGCAGACTCTGAGCCAATGGCGGGTGGGTTTTCCCGCCACAACCATAGAAGACAGGCTGGTCCGGATTGTTCAAGGCACGGGAGCAAGCGGGACTCGGGTAAAGCTATTTTTTGACGCCGAGTCAGGGCTCCTCGCACGTGTAGTTCGGTATAGCGACACAGTAGTGGGTATCGTTCCTACTCAGATCGACTATTCCGATTACCGGGAGGTCGCGGGAATTAAGATGCCTTTTCACTGGACTGTGACCTGGACTGATGGCAAGTCCACGATTGACCTGAGCGATGTACAGCCAAACGTCCCTATTGATGCTTCGAAATTCGCTCAACCTGCCCCAGCAGTGGTGAAAAAGGCAGCGCAATAAGGGTCAACTGTTCCGGTTGAGTTGGATGGCTAAAATCAAACAATGACATCCAGCGATACAACGATGCACAACGCGGGCGATCCAGGTTCGGTTGAGTCCTGGCTGGTCTCGGCAGGACGGGACCGGCGCCCAGGCTCGCCACTCAACGTGCCGCCGTGGCCCGCGTCGAACTTCGTGCTGGGCGAGCGCCGTGCGTACTCTCGCGACGACGGCACGCCGGGCTGGGAGGCACTGGAAGAGGTCGTCGGTGGCCTAGAAGGTGGCTCGTCGGTCTCCTTCGCCTCGGGCATGGCGGGAATTGCTGCTATTTTCGATCAACTTCACACAGGCTCGGTGGTGGCCTTGCCGGACGACTGTTACCAGGGTGTCACCGGACTCGCCAAAGCTGGCCAAGGCCGCGGCCGGTGGACCGTGCATCGATTAGCCGTGACCGATACCGCGGGCTGGATCGAGATGTGCGGCGTCGCCGACTTGATTTGGCTGGAGTCGCCTTCGAACCCGCTGCTGACGGTGGCTGACTTGGACGCCATTTGCGCCGCGCCGCGGAAGCGGGGCGCGATGCTGGGCGTGGATAACACCTTTGCTACGCCGCTTAATCAGCGTCCGTTGGCGCTTGGGGCCGACGTGGCCGTGCAATCGGTGACAAAGTTTATCGGTGGGCACTCGGATCTGCTCGGCGGCGTCGTCACCGTGCGCGACGCGAACTTGCGGCAGGCGTTACGGCAGTCTCGGGAACTCGCGGGTGCAACACCCGGCACACTCGAAACTTTTCTTGCGGTACGCGGTGCCAGGACACTGGCAATACGGCTGGAGCGGGCGCAACACAACGCGACGACACTTGCCGAGCGCCTCGCGCGCCATCCTAAGGTCTCCTTGACACGCTATCCGGGCCTTGCGAGCCACCCGACTCACAACGCCGCGGTACGCCAACTCAAGGGTTTCGGCACGATTATCTCGTTCGACGTGCGTGGCGACGCCCGCACCGCCGACGCCGTATGCGCCGGGCTGCAACTCATCCAACACGCCACCAGCTTGGGCGCGGTTGAGTCCACCATCGAACGGCGGGCCAGCATTCCCGGACAGGAGCACCTGCCTCCGGCGCTGCTGCGGCTGAGCGTTGGTATCGAGGCCGTCGAGGACCTTTGGACTGATCTGGATCGAGCGCTACGCAACGTGCCGGAGATGTAGGTATGGGGCGAACATCACACCTCTTTCCTCAGTGAGACCCAACGCGTGCCCGTCGAATCTCGCCGTCTCCACGATTCGGCCCGGTTGAGGCGACCCTTTGTATCACATTTGGGTAATGCAACCTACACGATATCTCCCACGCTGCTTGTGTCACAAGCTCACTCAAAGTCTGTTCATCGTTCCAAATCGCAAGATGCCGTTTGCAACTTACTGATACGGCGGCCCTGACCGAATCATTCGCATCAAGAATCGGCGCTGCGAGAGCGCAGGATTCGTTATGCGGTTCGAACTGCATCAGGAAATATCCTTTCCTCCGCACATCGGCCAGTTCGCTCGTTAGCTGTCGTTTGAATATATCTCGCTTCTCCGGATCTCCCTGGGGGGGCGGTGATTGATCCACAAAACCACTAAGTTGCTGTTCCGATAGATGAGCTAGAAGTACTCTCCCCAAAGCGGTCGAATATGGGGGCAACTCATCGCCGATGTCACGGTGTCCTTTTGTTAAGTATTCCCAACCGAGAGCGCGGTTCGGCGGATTCGCGCCACGAGGCTTTTCAGACTCCTGAATCGCCGCCTTTACGAAAGTCGGACCTTCAATCCGGTCCAGGATCACGACTCGAGTTCCCTCGAGCACAGCGAGATTTGCGGCAAGGCCCGTATCGGTGGCCAATCTATAGAGCGTAGGTTCACTAGCAGCGCGAAATCCCACCTCTCTGAGGGCCCCTCGGCCCAGGATCAATGTCTTAAGGCCGATGCGGTACCGACCGCTCTCTTTGTCCCTCGCGAGGTATCTTTCCTTCTCCAGCCGGCTAAGGATGTAGGAGCAGGTGCTGCGGGCAAGTTTGAACTTCTGGCTAATTTCGAGATTCGTCAGCCCGCCTGGGGTCCTGCCGATGAACTGCAGGATCACCAAAGCACGGTCAAGAGAATTCGTTGGCAAAGGGCTCATAGAGGTTCGCATCAACTCCTTGCAAGCGAGGAACAATCAAGTGGCCGTTGTAGCGTGCCACAGAATGCGACTCAAACCAAGAGAACAAGGGTTAACTTAACGTGAACTCCCAATAGAAGTCCCCTTCTAACAATGGGTTATCGTGTGTGTTTTGGCGGCTGCTTATCGTGAAGCATGCCGGTCCGTCTGGCCAGTTTCGGATAAGAGTTACTACTACTGTAGTTTCATCCGAATCAGTAATTTCTCGAATCGAGGATCAGACCGAAGGGAATCATACATTGGCTCAGACTTCAGAGGGGGGAAATCGCCGGCATCCAAAGCCTTATTGAGCCAGGCGAAAGCATGGTCTTTGTCACCCAGGCCCACATAGACATCTGCTATGGCAGCTGGCCGGAACGGTCCGAGCTTGGATTGTTCGAGGAAGCGATCTAATGTCTGATGGGCCAGTGCTGTCTGCCCCGCCAACGCATAAGCATAACCGAGCTTACTTGTTGTCATGAGGTCCCCCTCCAGAAGTTGTCTTCCCGAGATTATTTCAGCCAGCCCTTTAGAGAACATTCCTTTTTGGAGATAGGTTTGTCCTAACCCAAGATGCGCCAACCCAAAGTTAGGTTCCAAAGCCAGAGTTTTCTCAAATTGATCGATTGCCTCGTCATAACGGCGAAGATGGTACAACGCCGTACCCACTGCAGTAGATTCATAGAGTGAAACGGGATCCAGCTCTAAGGCCTGACGGGCTTCATTGAGCGATGCTTCCAATTGCCCGACGTGTCCCAGGAAAATGCCGTACCAACGGTGACCAAGCGCGCTCCCCGGGCTAAGTTCCAGGCCCTTCCTGAACTCTGCGAAGGCCGTTGTCAAATCATACTCAGCGGCGGAGGCTTGAGCCAGCTCGAAATGCGCTTCACCGAGACTACTGTCAAGTTCCAAAGCCTTTGTCGCCAAGGCTCGAATCTTGGGCGCCATTTGCAGCACAGTGGAGACGCCGTGAAAAGGGAGCGCTCCGTAGCAACTCGCTAAACCCACGTAGGGCAAGGCGTAACTTGGATCTTCGTCAATGGAGCGCTGGAAGTACTGGAGAGCTATGTTTAAGTTAGCGGCTGTGCTCTTGTACCAAAAATACCGGCCCTTCAGGTAATTCTCGTAAGCGCTGGAATTTACCGAGGCCGCCTGGTCAAAGCGGGAGCCATTTGTCAAAAACGCCTCGGATCCTCTGAGCGTTCCTCCAAGGGCGTTCGCTATGGAAGCCGAAATTTGACGCTGCACCACCAGAATATCTCTCAGCTGCCCATCGTAGCTGTGGGACCAAAGCCGGTATCCATTTGATGTATCGTCCAGTTCGACGGTGATTCGCAATAGCCCACCGGACTCGCGAACGCTTCCCTCCAAAACTGTGCGAACGTTCAGTTTACGTCCTATCTCGCGAAGATCTATCGCCTTTCCCTTGAACTGAAATACCGAGGCTCTTCCTACAACGTGAAGTCCTGGTATTCGGCCAAAGGAATCAATAAGTTCGTCGGTTAGTCCGTCGCTGAAAAACTCATTCTTCTCGTCGCCGAGGTTGACGAAGGGCAATACTGCGATCGATGCCGTTGTTGGAGTCGAGCTCGTTCGATTTCGCGCAAAAAAGTACGCGGCGGAAGCAAGCAGAATCAACAAAATGAGACCGCCCACCAAACGTCTCCAGGGGAAATCGACCTTGGTTCCTTGGGCCGGCGCATCCGGGAAGGTAGACGGAAGAGCAAGAGTGTCCTCGGCCGTACGAAAAACCGGTGCGTAACTGCCCTTTACGAAATCGATTCGCAGTGGATCGTGCTTACCTTCCTCTTGGTAGTACTCGAGGATCTTTGCGCGGACCTTGCGGGCCTCTACGCGGACGATTGTG
>Ga0207674_10009915_pt1 | contig 10837 bp, 11 predicted proteins | sample KBSCornC72_FD_184303 | JGI IMG/M metagenome (GOLD analysis project Ga0207674, IMG submission 184303) | Corn rhizosphere microbial communities from Kellogg Biological Station, Michigan, USA - KBS Corn C7-2 (SPAdes) (version 2) | ecosystem: Host-associated > Plants > Roots > Rhizosphere > Soil ...
ACCGACGATCACGCCGTGCAACGTCTGCGAGCCATGCCGAGCGATCGCCGAAGGGCGGCACATCGATGTGATCGAGATGGACGCCGCCTCGCATACCGGCGTGGACGACATCCGCGAGATCGTCGATGCGGTCCGCTACGCCTCGGTCAGCGCGCGCTACAAGATCTACATCATCGACGAAGTCCACATGCTGTCGAAGAACGCATTCAATGCGTTGCTGAAGACTCTTGAGGAACCGCCTGAGCATGTGAAGTTCCTGTTCGCGACGACCGAAGTCGACAAGGTACCGGTGACGGTGTTGTCGCGCTGCCAGCGCTTTGATCTCAGGCGCATTCCCGCCGAGAAGCTCGCGGCGCATTTCGCCGAGGTGTCGAGCGCCGAGGCCGTGGAGGTCGAGTCCGAGGCGCTGGGCATGATCGCCCGGGCCGCCGAAGGGTCCGCGCGCGACGGGCTGTCGATCCTCGACCAGGCGATTGCCCATGGCGCAGGTGCCGTCACCGCCGATCAGGTCCGCGACATGCTCGGGCTTGCCGATCGCGGGCGCATCCGCCGCTTGCTGCAGCTGGTGCTGACCGGCGATGCCGCCGCAGCGCTCGCCGAGCTGGACGAAGCGCACGAGCTTGGGCTTGACCCGGCGCAGCTGCTGCGGGGGCTGATGGAAAATCTGCACGCCGCGACGCGCGCCAAGGCCGGCGCCGCCGCCGATGCGCTGCAAAGCGCCGAAGAACGCGAGAGCGCGGCCGAGATCGCGCAAAACCTCTCCTGGGGGACGCTCCACCGCCTGTGGCAGATGCTGCTCAAGGGTTTGCAGGACGTCGACGTTGCCCCCGACCCGCGCGAGGCTGCGGAAATGGCGCTGCTGCGGCTGATCCACGCGGCCGACATGCCCGATCCCGCAATGCTCATGCGCCAGCTGACCGGCGAAGCCGGCGTCGCTGCTCCAGGCCCGGCGCCCACATCCAAAGGGAACGGAACGTCCGCGCAGCTGCCGGCGGACTATCCGACTTTGATCGCGAGACTGGAGCAAGCCGGGAAGCACCAGCTTGCGATTCAACTTCATGATCAGGTCGGCCTCGTCCGCTACACCCCGCCCGAGCTCGTCGTCCGGCCGATCAAGCCGCTCGGCGGCGATTGGCCGCGCCAGCTTGCCCTCGAACTCAAGTCTCTGACCGGAAGCGTGTGGCAGGTGCTCCTGTCGGACGAAGCCGGGGAGCCGTCGCTGCTCGAGCAGGAGAAAATGGCCGAGGAGCGCGTTCGCGCCGATGTGCTGGCCGATCCCAACGTCCGCGCGGTAATGGACGCCTTTCCTGACGCCGAGCTCGAATCTTTTTCAACGAGAGGCAGCTGACATGCCCGAAATGCCCGACTTCGATGAAATCATGAAAATGGCGCAGAACGCCCAGGCCGAGCTGCAGAAGGCGCAGGACAATCTCGACAAGATCGAGGTCGAGGGCGCCGCGGGCGGGGGCATGGTGAAAATCCGGGCTACCGCGAAGGGGCGCATCTTGTCGGTCGACATTGACGGAAGCCTGCTCGCGCCGTCGGAAAAGACCATGATCGAGGATCTCGTCGCCGCCGCAATCAACGATGCGCGCGGCAAGGCTGATGCCGCCGCCGCGGAGGAGATGCAGAAGATGCAGGGCAGCCTTCCGCTTCCGCCCGGTTTCAAGCTGCCCTTCTAAGCGTTCCCCAGCCGCCGTTTTTGCTGCATGATGCGCTTCTCTTGAGGGGGAGGCGCCGGTGGGCAGTCTCGGCGCAATGCAGGATTTCCCGCTGCGCATCATGCGGCTGATGGACCATGCCGAACGCGAGCACGGCAGCCGCGAGATCGTCGCTGCACGGCCGGACGGCACGACCGTGCGCACCAACTGGAGACAGCTCGCGCACGACGCGCGGCGAATGGGCCAGGCGCTCGAGCGGCTCGGCGTGCAGCCCGGCGATCGGGTCGCAACGCTCGCAATGAACCACGACCGGCACCTCACCAGCTGGTTCGGGGTCGTCGGAATGGGCGGCGTCCTCCACACCATGAACCCGCGGCTGTTCGATGATCAGCTCGCCTATATCGCCACACACGCGGACGATCGCGTGCTGCTCTACGATGCGGCGTTCGAGGAGCTGGTCCAGCGGATGAAGGCGCGCTGGCCGACAATTCAGCATTACGTTCGGTTCGACGACCAGTTCGATGCCTGGCTCGCGGCCGAGGACGGCAACTACTCCTGGTACGAAGGGGACGAGCGCGAGCCCTGCGGCCTCTGCTACACCAGCGGCACCACCGGCAACCCGAAGGGCGTGCTCTACGAGCATCGCTCGACCGTGCTCCACGCGCTGTCGATCATCGCCCCCGATTGCTTCGACGTGTCGGCGCGCTCGGTGATGCTGCCGGTGGTTCCGATGTTCCACGCCAACAGCTGGTGCATCCCCTATGCGGCGGCCATCGCCGGGTTCAAGCTCGTGATCTGCGGCGACAATCGCCCGGAGCATCTATGCAAGCTGTTCAACGAAGAGGGCGTGACCCACTCCGCGGGCGTGCCGACCGTATGGCTGGGCATGATCGATCATGTCGAGCGCACGGGCGCCGCGCTCGGCAAGCTGCGCATCGTGATCATCGGCGGCTCGGCGGCGCCCGAGGCGACCATCCGCTGGTTCCGCAAGCGCGGAGTCCACGTCAATCATCTGTGGGGAATGACCGAGATGTCGCCGGTCGGCACGGTAGGCGCTCCGCCGCCCAACTGGGACGACATGAGCGACGACGAGCAGGTCGATTATATGACCCATGCGGGCCGCTCGATGTTCGGCGTCGAGCTGCGCACCATCGACCACCAGGGCCGGGTCCTTCCACGCGACGGTGTGAGCGCCGGCCGCCTGCAAACGCGAGGCCCTGCCGTCGTCCGCCGCTATTTCAGGGCCGACGAGGACTGCGTCGACCACGAACAATGGCTCGATACTGGTGACGTCGCCGCCATCCACCCGGACGGCTCCATCCAGATCACCGATCGCGCGAAGGACGTGATCAAATCGGGCGGCGAGTGGATCAGCTCGATCGAGCTGGAAAATGCTGCGGTCGGGTGTCCCGGTGTCGCCGAGGCCGCCGCGATTGGCATCCCACACCCGAAATGGGACGAGCGCCCGCTGCTACTCGTCGTCCGCGATCCGGGCAGCAAATTGTGCGAAGCCGAAGTGCGCAGCTACCTCGCCGGTGAAGTCGCCAAATGGTGGCTGCCCGACGCCATCGAGTTCGTCGACGAGCTTCCCCACACCGCCACCGGCAAGCTCAGCAAGAAGGACCTGCGGGACCAATATCGCGACTACCGGTTTGCTGGCGCAGTCGCGATGGCAGGCCGCGACTAGGCTGCTCCCCTGCGAAGGCAGGGGCCCAGACAGGCTCCGAAGGAGCCTTCAGAGCAGCGTTGGATAGAGATCGTGCCAGTCGGGATTCATCCGCTCGATCTCGCTGAGCTTCCACAACCGCTTCCATTTCTTCATCTGCACCTCGCGTAAGCGCGCCTCCTGCAGATCCTCATGGGCCTCGTACCAGACGAGCAGCTTGCATCCGTACTTGCGGGTGAACCCCGGAACGGCGCCGTTGCGATGCTCCCAGACGCGCTTCACCAGGCCCGACGTCACGCCGATGTAGAGCGTTCCATTCCGCGCGCTCGCCATAATGTACAGGTAACCTGCTTTCATCGACGGCAGCATGACCGAGCTTCCGCTAAAGCTCCAGCTCGGGCCTGGGCCGCTGCCTTCGCAGGGGAACAGGGTGGAAATTTCACTGCGCATCTCCTAACTGGCGCGGCAAGTCTCCAGCACTTTCTCGAAGGACCTCAGCGACCCCATGGCCGCCCAATATAGCTTTGTGATGAAAGGCCTGACCAAGGCCTTCCCGGGGCACAAGCCCATTCTCAACAACATCCACCTGCAATTCTACCAGGACGCCAAGATCGGCATTGTCGGCCCGAATGGCTCGGGCAAGTCGACGCTGATGAAGATCATGGCGCAGCGCGACAAGGAATTCACCGGCGAGGCGTGGCCGGGCGAGGGGATCAGCGTCGGCTATCTCGAGCAGGAGCCGCAGCTGGACCCGAGCAAGACGGTCAAGGAGAATGTGATGGACGGAGTGCGCCCCGTCGCCGACATGCTCGACCGCTTCAACGCGATCTCAGCGCAGATGGCGGATCCCGGTGACGACTTCGACGCGCTCATGACGGAAATGGGCGAGCTCCAGGAGAAGATTGACGCGGTCGACGGCTGGACTCTCGACAACCAGCTCGAGATCGCGATGGACGCGCTGCGCTGCCCGCCGGGCGACAGCTCGGTCGCGAACCTGTCAGGCGGCGAGAAGCGCCGCGTCGCGCTGACGCGCCTGCTGCTGGAGAAGCCCGACATCCTGCTGCTCGACGAGCCGACCAACCACCTTGACGCCGAGAGCGTCCAGTGGCTCGAGAAGCATTTGGTCGACTACAAGGGAAACGTCATCCTCGTCACCCACGACCGTTACTTTCTCGACAACGTCGTGAACTGGATTTTGGAGCTCGATCGCGGCCGCTACTACGTCTACGAAGGAAACTACTCCACCTATCTGGAAAAGAAGGCGAAACGCCTCGAACAGGAAGAGCGCGAGGAAGCCGGCAAGCAGAAGGCGATCAACGACGAGCTCGAATGGATCCGGCGCTCGCCGAAGGCGCGCCAGGCCAAGTCCAAGGCGCGCATCAGGGCCTTCGACCAGCTGGTCGACGCGCAGGAGAACCGCACCCCGACCAAGGGCGAGATCCTGATCCAGGTGCCCGAGCGGCTCGGCGGCAAGGTGATCGAAGTGAAGGGCCTGACCAAGGCCTATGGCGACAAGCTGCTGTTCGAGAATCTGAGCTTCACTCTGCCCCCGGGTGGCATCGTCGGAATCATCGGCCCCAACGGCGCCGGCAAGACGACCCTGTTCAAGCTGATCACCGGCCAGGAGCAGGCCGATGCCGGCGCGATCGACATCGGCCCGACGGTGCATCTCGGCTATGTCGACCAGAGCCGCGACGCGCTCGACCCGAAGAAGAACGTCTGGGAAGAGATTTCCGACGGCCTCGACATCTTCAAGATCGGCAAGAACGAGGTGGTGACGCGCGCCTATGTCGGCGCGTTCAATTTCCGCGGCCCCGACCAACAGAAGAAGGTGGGACAGCTGTCAGGCGGCGAGCGCAACCGGGTCCACCTCGCCAAGATGCTGAAGGACGGCGGCAACGTCCTGCTGCTCGACGAGCCCACGAACGACCTCGACGTCGAGACCCTGCGCGCGCTCGAGGATGCGCTGGAGAATTTCGCCGGCTGCGCGGTCGTGATCAGCCACGACCGCTTCTTCCTCGACCGCCTCGCGACCCACATCCTGGCCTTCGAAGGCAACGGGGAGGTCACCTGGTTCGAGGGCAATTTCGAAGCCTATGAGGAGGACAAGGTCCGCCGCCTCGGCGAGGAGGCAACGCGGCCCCACCGCATGACGTATCGGAAACTGACGCGGTAACCGCATGGCCGAGCCGGTTTTCTTCCCCACCGAAGCCGAATTCCGCCGGTGGCTCGAAGCCCATCACCACACCGCGCCCGAGCTGCTCGTCGGCTTCTGGAAGAAAAGCAGCGGCAAGCCGTCGATCGATTGGCCGCTGGCGCGCGATCAGGCGCTCTGCTTCGGGTGGATTGACGGCATCCGCAAATCGCTCGGCGACGACGCCTACACGATCCGTTTCACGCCGCGGCGCAAGGGCAGCATCTGGAGCAAGGTCAATGTCGAGCGCTTCGAGGCCCTGAAGGCGGCAGGGCTCATGACCGCTGCGGGCGAGGCGGCTTACGAGCGCGACAAGCACCGGAGCGGCATCTACTCGTACGAGAGGCCGCTAGCCGAGCTCACGCCGGAGGAAGTTGAGCTTTTCCGCGGAAACGAGGCCGCGTGGGCGGATTGGGAGAAGCGGCCTGCGGGCTATCGCAAGACCGTCCTCGGCTGGGTCACAGGCGCGAAAAGACCGGAAACGCGCGCAAAGCGCCTCAACGAACTGATCGTCGTCAGCGCGGAAGGACGACGGCTCCCGCAATATGACTGGCAGAAGAAGTCATGATCACCCTCACCGGACCGCTGAAGATGTGGACCAATGAGGAGGGGAGAATGCACTTCATGTCCGTTCCTCCAGAACTCTCGGGGGAAATCCGGGCCCATTCCATGCTCGCCCGTCGTGGTTTCGGCTCCGTGCGGGTCGAAGTGACTCTCGATGACGTCACCTGGCGAACGTCGGTTTTCCCGTCGAAGAGCACAGGCGGCTACTTCCTGCCGGTGAAGATGGACGTGCTGCGCAAGACCGGCTTCGCCGCCGGCGACGAAGTGACGGTCGAGCTCGAATTACTCTGAGGCGGCGGCGGTCGGTTCGTAGCCGAACCGCTGTACCCAGGGTTCGAGTACGGGCAGCACCGGCGCCAACTGGTCGCGATACCGGCGCCAGATTCCCTCGCCTTCGCGGTTGAGGCCGCGTGCAACCTGGGCTGCGCTGGGAGTGGCGATTCCGCGGGAGCGCGCGTTGGCGGCGAAGTCGAACAGCGCCTGATCCCACTCTAGCCCGAGAAAATCGCAGGCGAGGCGCGCGGTCCCTTCGAAGTCCTCGACCAGGCTTTCGTAGCGAACAAGGTGCTGCGGCAAGGGCAGGAGCTCCCGGTAAAGCTCAGACAGCCGCATCACGGCATCGAAGTAGGCGGCCGCGCCGTCCAGCGTCAGCAGCTGGTACATCGAGGGGTTCATGCCGAAACGGCGGCGGAAGCAGCTCAGCACCACATCGCGCGGATCGCGCCGGGCGAACAAGACGCGCGCGTCGGGAAAAAGCTTGGCGATCAGCGGGAGGGCGACGCTGGCGAGCGGCATTTTGTCGATGAACACGCGTCCTTGCCGCTCGACCCCGAACCTGCGCACCTTCGACCAATAAGTTTCGCGCTCGCGCGCAGCCTCTTCCGTGCCGATCCGGGCGAGTCGCTCCAGCCCTTCCGAAGACGTCAGGTACGTGGCTGAAGCAGAATCGAGACAGTTCCGTTCCTCGAGGGTGATCACGTCCGGGTGGGCAGCGAGCACATTCTCAAGCAATGTCGTTCCCGACCGCGGGAAGCCGACTAGAAACACATGCTCCTTAGGATTGGAGCCCTGCCGCGGTGCTGCAGGCGCGTTTCTCCACGGCTGCGGGTCCGCTTGCTCGAACCACGCGATGAGCCGCCGCACATGATCGAGGGGGCTGGTTGTTCCGGGCGCCTCGAACCGAGGCGCGTACAGCGCCTTCACTGCTGCGTTCGACTCCCGGTAGGCGGCGAAGGCTTCCGGCGGGCGCCCCTCGGCATCGTGGAGATCGCCGGTGAGGCCGAGCACGATCGGCCGGTCGACGGGATCGAGCCTCGGCTCGCGGTTCAAAGCCGAAAGCCGCCCGGCGGCGGCCTGGAGGTCGCCCATCTGCAAATCCGCCGACGCCATCGCCATGCGCGCAATGACATTAGACGGGGCACGGGCCAGCACCCGTTCGCCATGCGAACGCGCCGACTCCGCATCCCCGGCCTGGGCGTCCAGCCAGGCGATGTGCGCGACGGCGTCGACGTTGTTGGGGTCGAGCGCCGCGGCGCGCTCGTAATCCGACCTCGCTTCTCTGGAATATTTCAGCTCTTCGAGCAGAACGCCGCGGTTGAAGCGCGCCGAGGCCATATTGGGATCAAGCTTGAGCGCGCGGTCGAAGGCCTGCCGCGCTTCTTCCAGCTGGCCGAGCGATTTGAGGCATAGCCCGATGCTGTTCAGCAGCTTCGGGTCGTTTGGTGCAGCCGCACTTGCCCGTTTGAGCAACGCCAATGCGTTCTCGAACCGGCCTTCGCCAAAGTGGACTGACGCGGCGAGGTTCAGCACGCCGGGGTGCTCCACACCCTCGTCAAGCGCCTGCAGCGCCTGGCGGCCAGCGGCCTCCAGCCCGTAGGTGTGCAGGGTGGAATTGAGCCGCACGAGCCATTGCTGGTCGCGCGCGGCTTGCATGGTCGACGCTTCGGTCATCGCGGGACAGGCTCTCGCCTCAGCTCGGCGCTGCGTCAACTAGCGGTTGCGTGGGCGGAGTTGCGATCCTTCAGCTACTCCGAGCTTCCACCGCCGCCGGGCTGCTTGTCGGCCGGCGGGTTGTTGGAGGTCTCCTGTTGGTGGTCGATCTTGTCCTGCTTGGAGATGCCTCGACGTGCTTCGGGGTCGCGCACGCGTTCGAGCTCGGCCTCGGTCGCGATGTCCTCCTGGAGATTGCCGCCCGAGCTGCCGCCCTGGCTCGGGGCCGGTTCGGCCCTGTCGATGATGTCGCTGTCGTCATGCTCGCGCGCGGTTTCGGTCCGGCGGTTTTCCATGTCGCTCTCCTTCGCCGAATCGAACGGGCTGGGGCCGCGCCCGTTCCTCAACCCGCCGCACCGGGGAACCAACGGTTCGGCGATCCGGTTGAGGCGCCGTGCTGCAAGGACCGCTAGACGCGTTTGTGGGCGGGGCATCCCATGCGAGCGCCCCATCGCCTGACGCCGTCCGCATCTTCGGCGTGACCCTGATCGGGGCGACGCCCCACAACCTGCACAAGCTGTTGCTGACGTTGGGGTTCATCGCCGTCGCGTGGATATTCGCATGGGCCCTCCGTCAGGTCCTCAAGCTGTTCATCGGGACGCGCTCGGGCACGCGGTTCCAGTTCTGGGCGAAGCAGGGCGTCAGCCTGGTCGTTGCTGCGATCGTCATCCTTGGCATCATGTCGATCTGGTTCGACAATCCAGCGCAGCTCGCCAGCGTACTCGGCCTGATCGGCGCGGGAATTGCCTTTGCGCTGCAGCGGGTGATCACCGCCGTTGCCGGCTATTTCGTGATCCTGCGCGGCAAGACCTTCAACGTCGGCGACCGCATCCAGATGGGCGGCGTCCGCGGGGACGTGATCGGCCTCACCTTCATGCAGACGCGGATCATGGAGATGGGGGAATCACCCCGGGAAAAGGATGACGATAAATCGTGGGTGCACAGCCGACAGTTTACCGGGCGGATCGTCACAGTCACCAACGACAAGGTCTTCGATTGCCCGGTTTATAACTACACGCACGAGTTCGCGTACATTTGGGACGAAATCAGCATCCCGGTCGCCTTCCACCAGGATTTCGCGAAGGCGGAGAAGATCATCCTCGACGCCGCCAATCGCCAGGCACGGACGGCCAAGAATATGGGCGAGGAGGAAGTGCAAAGGCTCGAGGACCGGTTCGGAATTGACGCCGGCGAAATCGATCCACGAGTGTTCTGGCGCATCACGGAAAATTGGATGGAGCTCACCGTCCGCTTCCTCGGTCCCGATCACGGCATCCGCAAGATCAAGGACGGGATGACGCGCGAGATCATCGGCGGGTTGGAAAAGGCGAAGATCCTCGTCGCTGCAGTGCGCCAGGAAGGCGTGACGATGCCGCATGGAAACAAGGCGAACACGCCGGGGCTAACTCACAAGCAACGGCGCGAGGCTAGCGCAGGCGCTTGACGAGCAGCCGCCCGTCGTCCCCGCTTTTCACCTCGAAATTCGGCACGGCGCGGATCAAGTCCGACAGGCGCGTAAAGCCGTAGTTGCGCGCGGCGAAGCTGGAGACCGCTTTCGCCCGCTGCCCCAGCTCGGAGAGGGGGGTATAGCCTTCCTCGTCGCGCTTCGACGCCTTGTAGGCGGATCCGAGCACCTGGAGCAGCTCGGGGTCGACCGGGCGCTGGCCCTTGCCGATCGCCGGCTGCTCGAGCTGCTCCGCGTCGTCGAGCGCGAGGGCACCGACGTCGAAGAAGCGGGTGCAGGCCTGCTGGAACGAGATCGGGGTCTTCGCCGCGCCGAACCCGTAGACCGGCAGGCCGTCCTCGCGGATGCGCTGCGCAAGCGGCAAGAAGTCGCTGTCCGACGACATGATCCCGAACCCGTCGACATTGCCGCGATAGAGCAGGTCCATCGCGTCGATGGTCATGCGCATGTCGGTCGCGCTCTTGCCCTTGACCACATCGAACTGCTGCATCGGGATGATCGAGTGCGAGCCGGTCAACTGCCCCCAGCCCTTGAGGCTGGCCTTGGCCCAGTTGCCATAAGCACGTCGGACGTTGATCGTGCCGAGCTCGCCGAGGACGAGGAGCACCTCGTCGAGATGCTCCGGTGACGCATTGTCGGCGTCGATCAGAAGGGCAATGTTCGATTCCTGTTCCGGCCCGCGGTCACGCATACGAGTCCTCTTTCAACCCCTCCTGTAGCGCGGCGTCGCGGAATGACCACAGGTGGGCGCGCAACTTGTTTCATGCCTGAACGGCACATGATCAGTCCGGGAACGAAACGCCCGTCAATTCGCTTGTTACGGCGATGCAGGGGGCGAGTCGTGAGGAAGGACGAGAGAGATGAGGAAGCTTGGTCTTGCTGCAGCCCTCGCCGCCAGCGTTGCGGTGACCGGCTGCGCGACATATCCCGATCAATATGGCTACGGCCCTTATGGCTATAACAATGGCTATTACGGCAACGGCTATTACGGCAACGGCTACGGCCAGCCTTACTATGGCAGCGGTTACAACAGCACCGGCGCGAACGTAGCGACGGGCGCTGCCATTGGCGCAGCGACCGGCGCTGTTGCCGGCGCGGTGCTCCCGGGCATCAGGCCAGGAACCGGCGCGATTGCCGGTGCGATCCTCGGCGGCGTGCTCGGCGCGACTGTGAACGGCCGGCAATATTACCGCGATACGCGCGGCTATTGCTATTATGTCGATCAGTACGGTCAGCCGCACTACAGCTACAATATCCGCTGCTAGGCCGCGGTCGGGTTTACTCGTTTGGCGAGCTGT
>Ga0207674_10009916_pt1 | contig 10837 bp, 6 predicted proteins | sample KBSCornC72_FD_184303 | JGI IMG/M metagenome (GOLD analysis project Ga0207674, IMG submission 184303) | Corn rhizosphere microbial communities from Kellogg Biological Station, Michigan, USA - KBS Corn C7-2 (SPAdes) (version 2) | ecosystem: Host-associated > Plants > Roots > Rhizosphere > Soil ...
CAACCGCGGCTTCGTCATGACGGGCGAGGAGGTCGGCGAAGATCGCCTGCCGTTGGAAACCAGCCTTCCCGGCGTCTTTGCGGTAGGCGATGTGCGCACCTGCTCGGTCAAGCGCGTTGCGGCGTCGGTTGGAGACGGGGCGCAGGTCGTCGCGGCGGTTCACAAGTATCTCGCAGCTGACCGTGCCGCTCCGCCGATCGCGGTTCAGCCGGCGGTCGTGCCCGCCGAGTGACGGGAGCCGCTTAGCGGATCGTTCGAAACGTCTCGCGCATATCTTCGGTGAGCAGCTGCGGCTGTTCCCATGCGGCGAAATGCGTTCCCAAATGTCTGCTTTGGGTCGAAAACGGACTCTAGGAGCTATGGGTAACTGCACTTCTCTGAGCTATGGTTGGCCACTGAAAAGTGGTTGTTTTCCGCCATTGCTGAGGCACAGTATCGCAAGTTCCATGCCCATCCGCTCCGCCAGCTCTACTTGCGTTTCAGGCGCCTCAGGGCGTTGTCCATCTTGAACGCCAGCATCTCGACCTGGGCATTGAGCTCCTGAAGCTCGGCGAGCGGGTCGGGCGGCGTGTTTTCCGCGTTGGCGGGCGCGCTCTGGAGCAAGGCTGCACTCAGCACGGACGGTGAAATCGGCAACTCCCACTGACAGCCGTAAAATTCCCCGCTGTTCCAGACGATCGTCGCTTCGATGCGCCCGGCCTGGGGCAGATCGACCTCGAAATTGGCGCCGACCAGCATCGGTACCGAAGTTTCGAGCAGCGCGCCGGTGAGCGACAGATCGAGGATGGTGACTTCCTCAGCGCCGGCACCGAGCCCAAGCTTCAGCGCGCGCCGCGCCGAACGGCGGCGTTCGTTCTGCTGCGGCAGTTCCTCGAAATGAGCGAGCATCGGCATGGGGAGTGCCTCCTGCACAAAGGCAGTGGCCGCCGATGGTTAAGAAAGTGTAACCGTTTCGGTCACCGTCTGCCGAGGCGTTGCCTGAGCTCGGCGACTTCCCAATAATCGTTGCGGCTGAACGGCAGCAGGGACTGGACGGCGGTCGATGTGCTGCGCCCAAGCGCGCGCTTCAGGCCATCCAGCTCAGCGAAGGCGGCGCGCACTTCCGTCGCATCGAACACGGCGTCACCCTCCGCTTCCTCGATCAAGGTCTCCTCCGCTTCCGCGACGAGCCACGCCTGGAGTTCCCACCAGCGGCGGACGCGCTTCGCGGCTTCCGGGTTCAGACGCGCCGCGAGGCCTGCAATCCGCTGACCCGCCAAGCCGTCGGGCCAGCGTCCCGCTCGCAACGCCTCCACCTGCGCCCGGTGCTCGGCGCTTTCGGCCGCGAGCCAGCGCTGCGCTTCCGCCGTGCCCAAGCTGAGAATCGCGATCAGCACCACCGGCGCAATCAGGATTGCGCCCATCATCGCGATCAGCGGCCGGTCGGGGAACTGGTTGAACGCGGTGTGCAGCGCTACCGCGACCCCATAGCCCGGCACGAACCACAGCAGGCTGAAGTCGTACTCGGAAGCCGACTGGCGCGTTTCGCGCTCGGCGAATTCGTGCGCGATCGCGGCAAGCACCGCCAGCGTCGTGCCGTGCATGATCGCCGTTCCGAAGCCGCGGACCAGCCAGGTGCCGGTGCCATATTCGGGGTAGATCGTCAGGTAGAGGATGTTTTCGACCACCGAGAAGCCGGCACCGATCGCGAAGCCGGAAATGACGGCGTCGAGCTTGTAGCCGATGCGGTTCATGCGGAAGAGCAGGATCATGATCAGCGCCTTGATCGCTTCCTCGATCCACGGCGCGACGAAGCGGCTGTAAAGCGAAAAGCCGATCGGCAATTGGTCGAGCAGGCGGCCGCTGACCGGGTAAGCGGCCAAGGCGCCGAGGCCGCCGAGAACGAGCAGGACGACGACTTCGCGGAGGCTCATCAGCGCGAAGGCGTCGAGCCACACGAACAGTCCGAGCATGACCAGCACCGGAATCAATGCAACGCCCCAGTGCAGCCCTTCGGTCAGCAACCAGGCCATCGCCTCACATGATCTTCAGCGAGGCGAGCAGTTCGGTCTTGCGATAATGACCATCGCGCCACCCGCCTGCAGCGCCGACCGAGAACACCATCGGCAGGCGAAGGGCGACGGTGAAAGCCAGATCCAATTGCGCGCCGACGTCGGCATAATGGTGGCCGCTGCGGTCGGGTGCCTCGATCGCCATGCCGCCGGCGAAAACGGCCGGCCGGATATAGCTCAGGAAGAATGCCGGAGTCCCGACCTCGGCGAAGCGGATCGGCGGCAGGTTGATTTCGCCGGTGACCTTGGCGAAACGCCGCGCCGCGATCTCGTCGATCGAGAAACCGGGGAAGCTTTCCATTTCGCGGTATCGCTTGACCGGCCGGTCATCGACATAATTGTTGCCGAACGAACCGAAGTAGAAGGCCGAGAGCGGGCTGTTGCGCGTGCCCGTCGCGGTCCCTGCATGGCCGTAGACCCACGCCGAGCTGTTCGCCCAAGGTAGAGGCACGCCATATTCGACCCCGCCGTAAAGCTTGGGGAAGGCGTTGCCCTGCGCATAGTCGAGATCGGCAAGCGCCCGCCACGCGAAGCCCTTCTCATGATCGACGCCGCCGAGCGCCGTCCGGTAATTGTGGTATTTCGCGCCGATCTCGACCGACTGGATGTTCTTGGGACTGGCGATGTTCTGCGCGTTCGGAAGCCGTTCCAGGCCTGTGTAGACAGCGCCCGAGGCGAACAGGTCGAGCTGCCGCGGCGGGTCGTAGATGATCGTCTTGTTATACGCCGCGATGACGGAATCGCCGCGAAAGCTGCGCTCCACCGGACCGAACAGGTCATAGAAGTCTGCGCCGTTGTGCAGATACTTCACGTCCCAGTTGAGGGTCTTGAGCTCGAGCCTTCCGTGGAACCGGTCTTTCAAACGCATGTGATCGAACGGCGAGACGCTGATGCTGGCGCTGACCTGGTTGAACTGAAGGGGGTCTTCCCAATGGAAATACCAGCCGGGCGAGAAGGCGCCCTTGTAGCCTTCGACGATTGGGTAAGTCCCGGCGAACTTGCGCTGCTGCGCCGCGCTATATTTGCCGCGGCCGGTGATCAGCTCGTCGAGCGGCACTTTGGCCGGTGAGCCGACGCCCCAGCTCTTGAGCTCGGGATAGGTCTCGACGACGCGCGTGCCGAGGAACTCGACATTGCCGAGGTCTTGCTGGACCTGCGGCCGGAAGCGCACCGGCTGCAGACCCTGGCCGCTATATTCATAAGCGATGAGCGAGCCATCGGGCTGCTCGACCGGCCGGAATAAACCGGTCGAGGCATTGCTGACCGCGTCATATTTGCCGCTTGCGATGTCGAACCGGAACACATTCGACGCGCCCGTGTAATAGGACGTGCCGAACATCGTCTTGCCGTCCGGCGCGAAGGTGAAGCCCTCCGGCACCGACGGCGGCAGCGAGAGCCGCGCGACTTCCTGGGGATCGCCGCCCGAGAGCAGCGAATCCATCCGCCATACGCGCATCGTCTGGTTGCCGTTCACTTCGCCGTAGGAGGCGGACATCAGCGACCCGTCGGGCGAGATATCGAGATCGAACGGGATCTGGCCGTATTTGAACGTGTGGATCTGGTTGAAGCCGCTGTAGGGCGCCGGAATCCGGACGATGGTCGCAAACCCGTTCTGGTGGCGGATGCCCCACAGTGACTTGTCCCGGGGATCGAGGACGATGTCGCCGATGCGCGCATCCTTGAGCAGCGTCCGCTTCCTGCCGGTGTCGACATTGACCGCGATGATGTCGCGGAAGGCATTATTGTCTTCGGTGTAGTAGGCGGTGCGCGCCTCCGGATCGAATGCCAGGCTTGTCACCCGGTACAGCATCATGCCCTTGATTTCCTGGAGCTTCGTCAGCTTGCCGGTTGCAAGGTCGAGGCGGCCGACGAAGCCGATCGTCCCTGGGTAGCGGAAGGCGGCGATGAGGCTGTTGGTCCTGGTGTCGACGAAGCCGCGCGAAATCGAGCCGAGGCCATGCGGGCTGATCGGCTGCGTCTGGGTCAGCGGATATTGCGCGAGCTTGGCGAGGTTTGCCTGCTGGAATTTCTGCTCGAAGGCGATCCAGTCGTTCCACACGTCGTCGAGCCGGCGGCCGAACACCTGCTTGAACCGAGCGGCATAGAAGGCCTTGCTGTCCTCCGGGCGGCGGAGCCAGTCGACCGCTTTCTCAGGCCCGTAGGTTAGCGCGAGATAGGAGAAGAAGCGGGTGCCGTAGAGGTAATCGTTGACGCCGACCTGGAAGTCGACCGCGATGCCTTCGGATTCGAGCCCGAGCGGTGAGAAGAAGCGGTCGTGGTCGCGCACCTTGGCGCGCCACACCATTTCGTCATAGCCGCCCTGCGCGCGCCCAAGGCCGCCGGCCATCCATGTCTCGAAGAAGACGGCGCTGCCTTCGAGGTACCAGCGCGGCACGTTGGTCCGCGGAACCGAGAGATAGTTCCAGAGGATCGATTCGGGATGCTCCTGGAGCGGCATCGGCTTCCCGTGGAGGAAGCGCCGCCAGGCGGCGTCCTTGCTGTTCCACACGTCCATGGTGGCGACGTGCTGCAGCTCGTGATTGTTCAGGGTGAAGAAGCGCTCGCCGGGCGAGAAGGTCTCCATTGCCTGACTCAGCGGCGCGACGTCGAGCAGCACGGCATCGTTTGGCGATGCCCGCGCGGCCGCATTGCCATAGTCGCCGAAATCCTTGAGCAGGACGGTGATCCGTTCCCACGGCGTCCAGTTGAATTTCTTTTTGTGGAAATTGAGCGAGTTGGTGAAGGCGCGTCCGATGTACGGCGTCAGGTACGTTTGCGCCGGATCGAAATAAAGCAATTCGAGATCATGTGTGTCAATCTCGCTGAGGTCGATTCCGGAAGCGTCGGGCGGAACGTGTGCCGGACCCTGGTTGACAGGCTCCGCCGGCGGAGCCGGTTTGGGCGGCTCCTCGATCGTCGTCCGGTCAGGTTGCGGTGGGGGAGGCTGCGGCGCCTGTTGCGCCAATGCCGCCGTGGCGCTGCCGAGAAGCAGCGTTGCAAGCATACTGGAAGCAGCCGAACACGACCGCTTGCTCCCCCTCATGCGCCCCCATACTCAACGCGGCGGCGGCATCAGCCGCCGCCGCTGTCTGACTAATTGCCGCGATTGTTCATGGCTGCGCTGAAGCTCGCACCCTGATTGATCGCGTTCGCGAAATCGGCACTGCGCGTCGCCGCGGCGAATGACGCATTGGTCACCAGCGCCTGGAACGCAGCGTCGCGGCCGAGCGCGCTGAATGCGCTCGCATTGCGTGCGAACATCTGCACCGCCTGCGGTTGTGTCGCGAGCGCCTGGAACGCGGCCGAGTTCTGGCTCATCACTGCGAACGCCTGCGGATAGGATGCCGCAAGCTGGGCTGCCCGCGCATCGATCGCCCGGGCATCCGTTGCCGCTGCAGCGGCCGCCTGCACGCCAAGAGCCTGCGCCGCATTGGCCGCCGTCGTCATTGCCTTGGCGTTGGCGGCAAAGCGTTCGAACGCGCCGGCATTGGCAGCGAAAGCATTCATCATCTTGGTATTGAACGCCGACTGGAAGCTCGCATTGGACGAGGCCAATGCATCGAATGCCCTGGCGTTGGCCGCAAGCGACTGGAAGAAGGACGCGTCACTCTTCAGTGCGCCCATCGCTTTCGCGTCCGCGGCGAGCGACTGGAACGAGGCCGCCTGGCTAGCCATCACGCTGTTCGCCGCTGCATTGGCCGCCGCATTTTGGAAAGCCCGGGCGTCACCCGCGAACTTCCCGAACGCCGCAGCATTCTGCAGCATCACCTGGAACGCCGCCTGGTGCGAAGCCAGGGCCGCGAACGCCGCTGCATGATCGGCAACGGCCTGGACCGCGGCCGGCTGTGACGCGAGAGCAGCGAACGAACTGGCGTTGCCAACCAGCGCCTGCGCCGCCGCCGAGTTGAGCGACCCGCCGAAGCTTGCGTCGACTGCCTGCGCCTGGGTGATCGCAGCGTTGAGCAGGCTGGCGTTAGCGGTCAGCCCCTGGAACGCCGCAGCATTAGCCGCGAATGCGTTCATCACCTGGCCGTTGAACGCCGACTGGAACTTGGCGTCGGACGAGGCGAGTGCGTCGAACGCCTTCGCGTTCGCGGCGAGCGACTGGAAGAACGACGCATCGCTTTTCAGCGTGTTCATCGCCTTCGCATCAGCCGCAAGCGACTGGAACGATGCCGCCTGGCTTGCCATGATGCTGTTCGCCGCAGCATTGGCGGCCGCATCGTGGAACGCGCGTGCGTCGCCCGCGAACTTCCCGAATGCTGCAGCATTCTGCAGCATCACCTGGAACGCAGCCTCATGTGAGGCGAGGGCCGCGAACGATGCCGCGTGATCGGCAACCGCGCGAATTGCACCCGGTTCGGACGCCAGCGCCTTGAACGAATCCGCATGAAGCGCGAGCGCCGCTGCGGCCTGCGTCCCGACCGCGCTCGCCGCGCCATTGTTCGCCGACAATTGCTGCGCCGATTGCGCGAGCGCCCGGAAATTCTCCGGATTGGCGGCAAGCGCCTTGAACGAATCGGCATTGGCCGCGAGCGCCGCCATCGCCACCGGGTTTTGCGCCAGCGCCTGGAAGTTCGCGTCGTGCGCAAGCGTCCGGAAGGTCGGGTTATGCACCATCGCTTCGAACGCATCGGTCTGCATCAGCTCGGGTACGGAGGTGTCGCCGAGCGTCACATCCTTGTCGCTGACCTGGCTTGAAACATAACGCTGCGCCGGACCCACAGTCCCTGCACTCGGTCCGAGCGGCGGGTAGACCCGCCCGAGGCCGTAAGCACCGAGACCGACGGCGAGGACCGCCGCCGTCGTGAGAATCATTTTACGATTGTTGGACGTCGAAAGACGCGTTGCCATTGGTTGCCCCCTTGGCTTGCCGAGGCGGCTAATTTGCCAGTTCGTTAACGCAAAGTCAATGAACGTCGGGCTCCGGACAATCCCGCCGCGCGCTGTTATATCATTGAAAATTCATGAGTTTTCATGCCGACAAAGCAACCGAAAGGCCGATTCCTCCAATCCTATTAACCATTTAGCGAAAGCAATCGGAAAGGATGTTTCGCTAGCCAGGCGGCGCTGATTGGGAGAGCCCGATGCGCATTTCACTGACCGCTTTCGCCGGATTGCTGACGCTAGGCAGCGCGGCGCTATGCGAGCCGCCCAGGGCCGCGCCGCGACCGACCCAGCCGGACCGTCGGACAACCGGCGTCGTGCTCGCCTCGGCCGAGGTCCCGGTCGGCGTTGTCCAAGAAGTCCAGCCTGCTCCCGCCAAACGCCGGATCGTTCGCGTGACGACCTGCCGCTGCGGCGACCCGCAGCCGGCTTCCGAGTCACCCGAACAATAAGCCTTACTGGCCGGCCGCCGCGATCTGCGGCTTGACCGGGCGGATCACCGGCATGTCGCCGTCGCCGACTGCGGCGAACGCCGCCCAGTAGAATGGATGCGAGGTATTCACGTCGTCCATCAGCTGGCGCTGCGACATTCTGAGCGCGGTGACCGTCGGCGTTCCAGGCGGTGCCGAGAACAGGCCGGTAATCAAGCGCTGAGTGGCGTTGAAATCGTCCGGGACCGGCCAGTGGCTGGCGACCACCAGCCTTCCGCCGGCGCCGACGAATGCGCGCACCAGGCCATCGAGCGCGACATCGCCGCCAGTTCCGAGCCCGGCCTGTTGCGTCGCCGCGGCGCTCGCCTTTCCGGCGGTGTCGCAGGCCGACAGGATCACGAGGTCGGCGTCGAGATGCAGGTCGAATATCTCGCGGAAGGTGAGGAGGCCGTCGGATCCGCTGCCGCCGAAGCTGGTGAGAAGCGCCGGCTGAGCCGCGCACTTCGCCGCCCTCGCAGTAACCACGCCATGCGTCGCGAAGTGCAGAATTCGATACTGGTCGAGGTCGCTGCGCTCTTCGAGCCCGGTGTCGGTGAACTGGTCGCCAGTGACGATCTGGACACCGTTCGGATCGAACTGCTTGAGGATCGATCCCGCGACCTCGAGTTCATGCGCCGAGATCGGATGGCTCCAGGATGAGAGCGGCAGGATGCAATCGCGGTCGCCCGCTGCCGGGACCGCGACGGCGGAGGCCGACGGCGGCGTGTTCTGGCCAAGCCCGAGATATTCCCTGCGGCCTGCCGACGGCGGCGCCGAGCGGAGTTGCGCGAACGAGCGCGGGCTGACGGCAGTGCTGATGTCGCGATCGCGGCCAAGCCAGGCAATGCCGCGGAAATCGAACGCCGCATCGTCGCTCGTCGCCGCGCGCTTCTGGTAGGCATCGACCGAAGCCTGGTCCATGACCAGCAGATTGGGCGGCAGCCGGAGCAGCGCGCCGTCAGGCTCGAAGATCAAATGCTTGATCGACGGCACCGCCGCGGCGAACGGCCCGAACAGCTCGGTATAAAGCTGGTGCGACAGCGCGACGTCGAACGGCTCGGTGGTCCGCTGGCCGTTCTCGACCTTGGAAATCGTGTCGCGCAACGCGTCGACTTGCTCGTTGAGCTGCTTGGACGTCGCCTGCAGCCTGACCGCGCGCGCCGAGGATTGGGTGATCAGCATCGCGTAGACGTGATCGCCGACGATGGTCATGCGGTAATAAGCCTCGCCGGGGCGAAGGATCTTCTGCAACTCCGCAAGGCCGATCGTGTCGCTCGAGACGGCGCGATAACGCGGGAAGCTCGACAGCGCCGCCTGCGTCGTCAGCTGCTCCTTCTGCGAGGTGTCGAGCGATGCACGGAGCACGCGCGCGCGGACTGCTTCCTGCGGCGTCGGCTTGGCAAGGTCCTGGAGCCGCGCAAGCTCGATGCGCGAGCGCTCGACCTGCCGGGTCAAGGTGACAGACTGGCGGAACAGGCGCGAAGCCTCATCGGTGCCGCCGGTGAGCTCACGCGCGAGCACCGCCTGCGTCTGCGCAAGTCCGGGGCGCACCATCAGCTGGGTCGCCGCGAAAATCTCGGCATTTGCTTTGGGATCGTCGCCCTTCTTGAGCAGGAGGTCGACGTAAGGGCGGAGCACGTTGGCGAAGCTTGGCGGCAGATTACTGGTGTCGGCCTGCGAATGGACGATCGCGCTGAACATCGCTTCGGCGGTGGCGAGCTGGCCGCTGCGGGCGAGATAACCGGCAAGCCGCGCCTTGGAGTTCAGGAGCACGGCCGATCCCGGATAATTGGCCTCGAGCAGCGCGACCGCCTGTCGATATAGCCGGTCGGCCTCGGCGCGGTCGCCGGAATCCTCGGCAATGGCGCCGAGATCGCCGAAAATCTGCGCTCGCATCCACAGGATCGAGGCGACCTTGCCGCCGCGCACGGCGCCGAGCTCAGCGTCAGCACGGCGAAGCGCGTCGCGGGCGCCCGCGGGGTTGCCGGTCAAGCGCAGCGAGGTGCCGCGGAGCTGAAGCGCTTGTCCGTCGAGGATCTCGGCCTTTTCGGCCGGAAGCAGCTCATCGGATTGACTGCCGAGCTGCTGCCCGAGCTTGGAATCTGCATTCAGCCGCTTTGCCATGCTGCTGTCGATCTCGAGCTTGCCGGCTTCGGCGGACTCGGTGTCGAGCACTGCCTTGGGCAGGGGCTTGTCGAGTTCGGTGAGCGCGTCCTTGGGATTGCCCTGGTTGAGATCGTGGATGGCGCGGTAATTGCGCAGACGGCGAGCGACGATCGGGTCGGATCCGACACTCTCGGCGGCACGCGCAAACAGCGAGTCCGCTTCGGCGAACCGGCCGAGGTTCGACTTCTGGAGCGCTTCGTTGACCAGCGCTTCGGAGCGGCTGAGCGGCGCTTCGCCCGAGCCGCTGCTCGCTGCCGCGAAGAACTCCGCAGCCTCGGCGTAGCTGCCCGCATTGTTGCGGCGATAAGCTTCCTCGAGTGCCTTGTCGGGGGAGAGCGTACCGGCCTGGACGCGAGCGAAAGCGGCGGGGTCGCCGGCGCCGGTGGTCGCGATGGAAATTTCGCCCTTCACCGATTGGTCCGCGACCAGGCTCCTCAAGGCCAACTGCAGCGCGCTGTCGTAACCGGCGAGACCTTCGGCGGCGTAATAAAGCCGGCCTTTCCGCAGGGCATAGGCGCGATAGACGACGTCGGCGTCCTTGAGCTTGCAGTCGATCACCTCGACTGCGCCAAGACCCGGAACGCTGCCGCGCCGCGCAGCTGCGCAAGTGGCGCGGTCATTGCGATCGGCCGCGACCCGGGCTGCGGCGCCCGCGGAATCGTGAAGCTTGTAGAGCTTGCCGACCGGCAGTGCCGCGTCGCGGCAGGTGATCGCGTAGCCCGCGTCGAACATGCCGGTTAGCGCCTTGTCGCTGGTCAGGCTTTGCGCCGAGCAGAAGCTGGTGCCGGCATTGCCGATGCGCCAGCTGTCGCGGATGCTGAGCGGCGGGGCGGCAACGGTTGAGGCAGCGCCGGCAAGGCCGGTGAACGCTGCTGCGATGACAATCAAGGTCCTGCCCATCTGATCCTCCGATCAGTTCGAGGGTTCGGTAATCACGTCGAAGACATCCATCCCGCCGCTGGTGACCGGCTGTTCGAGGTCGGTCTTGAGCTGGACGGGGCCGGTGTTGATGAGGCCGAGCGCGGCGTCGGCGCTGCCGTCGTCATTGTCGTCGCCCTTGCCCGACTTCTTCTCTTCCTGCGCCTGCTGCTGCTGATCGCTCGGATCAGAGGCGACCACGTCGGCCGGCGTGCCGACCTCGCCGATCGGACCAAGAATCGATTCGGCGGCCTGAATTGCCGGCGGCGGGGTCGGCGGTGGCGGAGGCGGCGGTGGCGGCGGCGGCGGTGGCGGCGGCGGTGGCGGCGGCGGAGGCGGAGGCGG
>Ga0207674_10009919_pt1 | contig 10836 bp, 8 predicted proteins | sample KBSCornC72_FD_184303 | JGI IMG/M metagenome (GOLD analysis project Ga0207674, IMG submission 184303) | Corn rhizosphere microbial communities from Kellogg Biological Station, Michigan, USA - KBS Corn C7-2 (SPAdes) (version 2) | ecosystem: Host-associated > Plants > Roots > Rhizosphere > Soil ...
AATCCAGGTCCCTGGCGAAGTAGAAGAATCCGATTCATCGTCTAAAATCCCGGTTCAGACAATCCTGCCAAAGTAGAAGCATCTCATAAATCGTCTAAAATCCCGGTCCCTGGCGAAGTAGAAGCATCCGATAAATCGTTTAAAATCCTGGTTCAGACAATCCTGGCGAAGTAGAAGAATCCGATTCATCGTCTAAAATCCCGGTCCCTGCTTCAACATTCCTTCAGAATGCTAACGTTAATTGCTTAAACGCTTGCTTAACCATTTAAAAAACGTCATATGAAAAAAATGATCTTTCTTTCGTTTGCTGCCATTAGCTTATTCAGCACATTTTGCCATGCACAAAAATTGTCTGAGGCCAAAGTGCCCGCAGCGGTAAAAAGTGCTCAGGAGAGAAAATTCCCAGGCATTACAAAAATTGCCTGGTCTAAAGAAGAGAATGATTTTGAATCGGAGTTCACGCTAAACGGCAAAACCATGAGCGCCATTTACGATCCCAATGGTAACTGGATAGAAACAGAAACCGCCATTACCGTAACTGCATTGCCACAGCCTATTCTAAAATATATCTCTCAACATATGGCCGGAATGAGAATAAAAGAAGCCGCCAGAGTCGATAAAGCTGATGGCAGCATAGCATATGAAGCAGAAACCGGTAATACCGACTATGTATTTGATGCCACCGGCAAATTGCTAAAAACAGAAAAGGATTAAATCAATAATAATTTGTATCAACCAAACACAGCTACCATCATGAAACGGATTTCCGGCTTTTTATATGTATTGCTCTCACTGATAGCGGTTAATAAGGCTGTTGCACAACCAACCAATATTCATTTGCTGACCACTTTCCACATAGGTGGTGCAGGCGGCTGGGACTACCTGTCGCTTCAACCTAACTCAAATAAATTATTTGTTTCGCACGGCACGCAGGTAAATGTAGTTGATAAAGCTACCGGCGATTCAATAGCCGTTATTCCAAACACCATGGGTATACATGGCATCGCCTTTGTGCCCGGTTTAAACAAAGGATATACCAGCAATGGCCGCTTAAACTCACTCACTGTATTTAATCTGAATACAAATGCTGTTATCACTCAAATTCCGGTAGGACAAAATCCCGATGCTATTATATACGACAGCTATTCAAAACGCATTATTACCTGCGAAGGGCGTAGTCACGATATAGCCGTTGTTGACCCTGCTACCGATAAACTCATAACTTCTGTCGATGTAGGCGGCAAACCTGAAGAAGCAGTAAGCAACGGCGCCGGCAAAATTTATGTGAATATTGAAAACAAAAATGAGATCGTTGTTATAGATGCAACCAGCTTTAAAGTAACCGACCACTGGCCGCTGGGCCAGGGCGAGGCGCCCACCGGTTTGGCTCTCGATAAAACCACCAACCGCTTATTTTCCGGTTGCAGCGATAACAAAATGCTCGTCGTAATGGATGCAACAAATGGCAAGGTCATCACTACATTACCGATAGGTACCGATTGTGATGGCGTAGCATTTGATGCGGGCCGCAACTTTATTTTCGTACCCGCAGCAGATGGTACCTTAACAATAATAAAAGAACAGTCAAAAGATGCCTATAATAAATTGGGTATGATCACCACAAAAAAAGGAGCCAGAACTATAACGATTGATACGGATACACATAAGATTTATTTGCCAACGGCCGAGTTTGAAAGCGCGCCTGCCGCAAACGGTAGAAGTGCTATGATTCCCAATACCTTCCAGGTGCTGGTATTTGGTTATTAACCGCTGTGTTAAGCTCATGTAAACGTATGGCATAATTTTTTTATTGCTTCGGGTAAACCTACCGCGAAAAGATCTTACCAAAAAGGTGTAGAAATGAAAAAAGGTTTACGATACGGAGCAATTGTATTATTGTTTTTGCCCTTTGCAACAACTGCACAGCAAAAAGAGAAAGATACATTATTCAAAAAACTGGATAGCCTGGCTCACCTGGCGCCGCCGTTAAAAAGAGGTAATCAGGATAGCATCAGGCGTGAGTTTTATAACTCCAAAACAAAAATAACCTTCCCCGTTTACTGGAAGTTAATGGCCAGTGACTTAAAACAGGAAGTTACTTCTCCGTTCTATGCCAGGCCCCGCGACTGGACCAGAGCAGCCATCGTGGTAGGTATTACCGGCGGCGTATTGCTGCTCGATAAACCTATCGATCGTACCGCAGTGGACTGGCGTAATAAAAGTTCAACGCTGGCAAACACCAGTAAATTTATAACCAATTTCGGCGGTCCCTACGAAGTAATTACACTGGCTGCACTGGGTACTTATGGTTTTGCTTTCAAAAATGAAAAGATAAAAACGACTACGTTTCTGGCTACGCAGGCATACATCACCTCAGCAGTGATCTTTGAAGCGGCTAAGTTTTTATCGGGCCGGCAAAGGCCTTATTATTATAGTCCCGAAAGTCATACCAATGCGCCCACCTGGCACGGACCTTTTTATCAGTTCAAAAAGGTTAACGGGCAAAAACCCGATGCCAATTCATACACCTCATTTCCATCAGGCCATACCACGCTGGCATTTGCTGCAGCAACCGTCTATGCCATGGAATACAGCGACCGGAAGATCATACCCATCCTGGCGTACAGCGCCGCATCGGCAGTGGGTTTAAGCCGCATTACAGAAAATAAACACTGGGCTTCCGATGTATTGATAGGCGGCATTCTCGGTCACCTCATCGGCCGGCAGGTAGTAAATAACTATCACCGTTATGCCAAATTAAAAACAGAAGAATCATCCAGAAAACAACATAAAAACACCCTTTCCTTCGCACCGCAATATCTTTACGGCAGATGGTTACCTGGTATTCTGTATACATTCAATTAAAAGCTAAGAGGGTATATTTTTTTCTCTTTCGACTCTTATACCCTCTTAGCCAAAATAGCTGAACACCCTGTTAATAATATAACATCACTTCCATAATTTTATTGCTTACTTCGGTGACCGATATTGGCTAACTTATTGTAACACCATCATGCAAAGTATGATCTGCCGGTTTGCCTGCCTCACATGCAGCCTGTTTATATTTGTACTCATTTCTTTTGCTCAGGATAATACAGCCCAAAGAACTTCACTTGTAAATGTTAACTATGCTGCACTCGTATCCCATGCTGATCTGCAATACGATACACCCGTTGTAAAAAGCGAAGAAGGCTTGCCCATAGGCAATGGCCGCATGGGTAGTTTGGTATGGACCATCCCTTCGGCCATTGAATTCCAGATCAACCGGGTGGATGTATTTGGTAATAACTCAGCCACCAATAATTTTTACGAACGCAATACGGATTATTGTGGCGGCACCGGCGCCGTACGAATCGATTTCGGAGAACCCCTGTTTACCGCTCCCGATTTTAAGGAACATTTGTCCTGTTACGATGCTAATGTTTCCCTTACCGGTAAACAGGTGCAGGCACAGGTAATGGCATGGACTGAAAATGATGTAATGGCCGTTCATGTTACCGATAACCGCAATAACCACTTACCCGTTAATATCGATCTGTCGACCCTGCGTTTGCCTGTAACGCACAGAGGCAACCATACAGCTATTTCTACCATTCAGTCGATGAACGGTTTTATTGTGCTGAAGCAGGAGTTTAAAGAAGATGATTACTATTGTGCTTCTGCCCTCGTAATCGGGACCGATGCCGGTAAGTCGTTTACTGAAACCGTTAGCGAATCAACTATTCGACTCGCAGTTAATGCTGCTAATGATTATACCATCTATATGGGAACTGCCGCCACCTTTGACAAAAAGGAAGATGTGGTGCAGAAGGCAATCGATCAATTAACAGCAGCACGTCAAACTGGCTATACAGCTTTGCTTAATGACAATAATCAGTGGTGGCATAATTTCTGGCAAAAAGCTTTTGTGCATTTGCACAGCTCCGACGGCGAAGCAGATTTCGTAGAGAAATATTACACCTACTATCTGTATGTAATGGCCTGCTGTTCGCGGGGTGATTATCCAACCAAGTTCAACGGCATGCTCTGGACAACAGGCGGCGACACACGTAAATGGGGCGCTCTGTATTGGGGCGCTAATCAGAGTTGCCTGTACAATGCCTTGTTCCCAACCAATCGCCCGGAGTTATTACAGCCCATGTTTCACATGTACAGTGCCGCGTACGATTCATACGCACTGGCAGCCAAACAGCAATGGGGCAGTAAAGGAATTTATATTCCTGAAACCACCAGCTTCGACGGAGAAAGTCCCTTGCCCGAAAACATTGCTGCAGAAATGCGTGAACTCTATCTGCAGAAAAAAGACTGGAATAACCGGTCCGACGAATTTAAAAACTATGCTTACACGAAACTGCCCTTGCTAAGCCGTTGGAACTGGAAGAAAGATACTGGCTGGACAAACGGTCACTGGATAGCAGCTGATAAAGGCGCTGGTCCGTACGGACATGTAACGCATATCTTTTCACGCGGCGCCAAGATCGCTTACCAATACTGGATGCAATATGAATATTCGCAGGATACCCAATGGTTGCGTACATACGCATATCCCATGTTGAAAGGCGTGGCAGAATTTTATCGCAATTATCCCGGCGTGAAAAAAGAAGCCGATGGCAAATACCATATCTATATTGTAAATGATAATGAATCTATCTGGGGCGGACATAATACCGTTGAAGAGATCTCTTCCATGATGGGCATTTTTCCAGCCGCCATCCGCGCATCCATGATCTTGCATACAGACGACAACCTGCGCACGCAATGGCAGGAGTTTATCAGTCATTTGTCTCCATTGCCTGTTGCAGAACGGTCAGCCGGTAAACCTACCTGGGCTGGTTCATTGTTACCTGTTGTACATGGCAATGCCGATCGTTTGCCCGATGCCAATACCTTGCCCACCTGGTTTTTTGATCTTTGTAATCTTGAAACAAAAGACCCGCAACAACTTCGTATTGCTAACAATACCTATAATAGTTATTTTTCCCGCGCAGGCGGAGGCATTGATTCTGCTACCCGCATATATGTACTTTCAAAACTGGCAGTTGCCGGAGTACAGTTGGGCAGGGCAGATGCTACACGTTACCTGATCCCCAATCAGCTACGAACAGCCGAAATACAGCCTCTTGCAAACAGAATGGATCTGCGCGAAGGTTTTCAAACTACCAGCGTGCAACGATTGGGTCGTGCTGCAGAAGCATTGCAATATGCGTTATGTCAGGGAGTACCCGACAAACCCGGTGATGAATCTGTCATCCATGTTTTTGCTGCCTGGCCAAAAGAATGGGATGCAACATTTACTTTACTGGCGCGTGGCGGCTTTTTAGTGACTGCTGATTATAGTAAAGGTACTGTTGGCTTCGTGCAAATAGAATCACCGCATGGAGGTATATGCCACATAAAAAATCCATGGTCAAATAAAACCATGGATGTGTACATCAACAACAAAAAACAAAAAACTATTTCAAACGATCATCTCACAATAACCACGCATCAAAATGATATCATTATATTAGTGCCTAAAGGTATTGCATTGAGTGATTGCAGAAGAAAAGTAAGCTAAGAGGGTATAAGAGTAAAAAAGAGGAAAAGAGAAATTAGAGGGTTTAAAGATTTCCTCTTTTTCCCCTTCTTCTCCTTTAGCTCTTAGCGCTACTGCACCAGGGCGCTTGCGCACCACTTACTCATAAGATTTTGCAATCACCTCCCGATATTTCTTATACATCTGCTGCGACATCTGAATACTATTCCCTCTTGCCTGAACCGGAAATGCTTTTTGTTCATTCACCCATTTCCATTCCCAGCCACGTATGTTTTGCTCAAACTGCTTCAGATCAGGCTCAGTACCCGCACGCAACGATTGATGCAGCAGATCAAAAAACTGCTGCCACCGGGCTTTATAAAAATCATTCAGCAATCCGCTCCACTGACGATTGGAGTATTCATGCAACGGACTATTCGCATCGCCCCAAAGCGTTATCAGGTCGCGGGCATTCCGTTCATAAATTGCTTTTTCTTCCGGAGTAGTACCATTGCTGCGTGCACTGCTTAACCACGGACCCAGCAAAAAATCTTTACGCGTAGCCAGCAGGGCATCCATATCACTGATCAGTTGTAAAAAAGCGGTACTGTATTGATTAAAAGCGGTTGTATCTCTTTCCCTGAAGGCAGTCACCCATTTCTTTTGCAGCGGCAACGCATAGTTGGCCAGTACCTGACGGGTAACGTCTGTAAGGTCATACCGGAAACCATCGGTATTCACGCCTTTCGCCGCTGACTGTATAAACTGGTCCCAGGCAGGTAATAAATCCTTTGGCGCATAGTTCAGTTTAGTACGTGTCCACACCGTAGTTGAGTCAAATGTAGGACGGCCTGCAACGATTGATTCAGCCCCATCACGAATTTCTTTTCCATTATATACCGTTTGCCGTAATAACTGCCAGGCCTTAACCAAACTATCATTAACCCTCGCATATCGGTTCAATATGTATTCAGGTAACCACTTATTCAAATCAATGGTATCTGCTTGCCAGGTGTTCTGCATCATCAGTTCATAGATCACCGGGTTTTGTTCAATCGCCTCCATGGTCATTCCGATGCCCCATAATTGGCCTGAAGCATTATCATGCAGGGCAAGGGCAGCACCTGAAGCAACGCCATCCATACGGCCAAACAGGTTCACATTGCCGCCAAAATTGTTTAACATATTCCAGATCCACGGCTTGCCATAAAAAGCGTTCGTTCTTTTCCAGATCGGTTCTATTTCTGCCGCCAGGTCCAGCAGGATCATTTTATTGTCAGGCACCGCTTTAAGCAGTGCTTCTATTTGTGGGGCTTTCCAAAATTTACGGTCACTGTAAAACAGCCAGCCCTGCATCACCCAGGTGGCTGCCGTATCCGCCTGTCGCATGCCATCATAAATGCGGGCGCTTAGCTGCGACAAAAAGCCGGGGTCGTCAGAAGGCGGCTCATTTTCATTAAAGGTGTCGGCAGAGTACAAATGATTTGTACCAAACAGTTTGGTTTGTGTTTGCAGGAACCGTTTGCCTATCTGTGCAAACAGCGGATCCTCCGAATCAAGAATATACGTATCGGCAAAACCATTGGTCCAGTTGGTAGCTTTTAGTTTCGCTTTTGGAAACTTCTTTTTAAAGGCTGGTGGCACATGCCCGGTAAAGGCCGGAAGCACGGGCTTCATACCCAGTTCCCTTTCCCGTTGAAGGATTTTTTCCTGTAATGCCGCATGGCTTTTCATCCAGCTTAATGGTAAAGGGCCGCCCCAGGCGTCCAGGTTACCCATCCAGAACCAGGCAAAATAGGAGGGACCGCAGAAGAAGTTTTTCAACTCCTCATCAGTGAATCCCATTTCTTTATACACAACATACCAGGTATATTCTTCGCCCGTAATCGCCAGCGGCATATTAATGCCATGCAGCGCCATCCAGTCAATTTCCTTTTGCCAGCGCTCCCAGTTCCACCAGCTCATGCTATAATTGAATGTGCAGTAATTCAAGTAATAGCGATAGGTATAGGGAGTTGCTTTATGCACTTTTTGTTTAATTACCGGCAGGGTAGCAGGCATTTGCAGATTGGTGCCATTCCACGTGATTTGGCAATGACAGTATTCAGTAAGATAATGATACAGCGCCGAGGCTATCGATACACCATTACTGCCGCGTAAAACGATCTTATTGCCGCGGCTTTCTATTTCAAAAACATCTTTTCCGTTTTCGGCTGGCACAGACTCCACAATAAAACGGGTAGCCTGTTTGGGTACTATACGTTCAATAAGTGCATAAGACGCTTTCGCATTGAACTGGGCCGAAAGTGCTACCGGCAGCAAAAGGCCTAATGTAACCGGTATAAATCGTTTTTGTAATGGACTGTCAAACAAATAATGAATAAATAAGCGAAGCAACATGCTGGTTGCCTGTAGCGGGTTCATCATGCATTTAAGTTAAAGTAGTAGCAGTCGAAGGGCCAAGATAAACCCAATTTTACTTCCGGCCAAAAGGAGGATGACCCGGTATTTATACGGATAGAAGGGAAGAATGAGAACAGACATAAAAAAAAGGGGCACTGGTTAACAATGCCCCGTTCCATTTATGGTAACTGGTTATTGATCTTATTGTAAATGGTTATTAATTAATGGAGTTTCCGACTTCTGACTTCCGACTTCCGACGTCCGGCTTCTGACTTCCGACTTCCGGCCTCCGACTAATGGTGTTGCAGATGATAGCGCATCTTGCTTTCGAGCTTTTCCAGATTTTTATCTTTCATTACTGTGAACGAAAATTTCTTACCCGTTTTGGAAGCGGCGCGTACGGTGGCGTCGATCACTTCACGGATAGAGGCTTTATTTCTGCTGCTAAACTCTGCACTGCCTGATTCGTGGTTATTTTTTGAGGCGGCAAAATCTTCACGTTGCATTTCAGTCTGAAGCCTTTTGTAATCACCAGGGGTGGCTTCATGCAGCTCAACCCTTGCGGTAAATGTTGTCATAGTATAACATTATATGGTTTGTAATATAAGTTGGATAAGCACCGGTTTCTCTGCATCAGGATTATTATATTATTAATTACAACTATCTGCTAAAAGCTAGTTCAATTTTTTCGTTCTACCCTGTTTTGTTTAACAGGTTAAGGAACCATTAAAAAAACGTGCCAATCATATTATACAGGCCGGTTCAGGACGGTATTCTCATGAATGTGCATAATTTTCGTTTTCTACAGCATGCATATGAAAAAACAACACAGTGTTATATCACTCATTTTATTTACCCATTTTATTTTTCTCTGCACCATTGTTAATGCACAGCATGCGAATGATAAGCTTATCTATGCCGATGATTTTAAAGATAAATTAGATAGCAGTACCTGGATCATTGAAATGGCTCCTGCACCCAACTCATCTGTATATAATCAAAAAGGCAATCTGGTGCTCGATACCAAAGCCGGTGTTACCGTTTGGTTCAATCATCTGTTAACAAATAATGTACGTATTGAATATGATCGCAAAGTAGTGGTAGCTGGTGGTGTTAACGACCGCCTGTCTGATCTGAACCAGTTCTGGATGGCGCATGACCCACGCAATACAAATTTATTTACCCGTTCAGGTGTACTGGAATCATACGATTCATTACAGTTGTATTATGTAGGCATGGGTGGTAATACAAACCGCACCACCCGTTTCAGAAAGTACGAAGGCAACGGGCAAAGAACACTGATCCGGGAATTTACCGATACCGCACATCTGTTACAGCCAAACAAAATATATCATATCACTATAATAGTAAACAACGGCACAACCAGCTTTTGGGTAGATGATAAATGCTATTTCACCTTTAATGATCCTGCACCATTAAAAGAAGGTTATTTTGGTTTTCGCTCCACCAAATCGCGGCAGGAGATAAGCGGGTTTAAGGTATATCAACTTGAGCATTGAGCATTTGCACCACAACTGTCCCGACTTGTCGGGATAGACATATAGAGAACATAGCTTTTCACATAGATCTCGTAGCCAAACTATGTGACTTCCTTTGTGCCCTATGTGTCTATGTGGTGAAAGAGAAGTGTCATTTCGCCAGCATCTGTAATATGCCCATTACAAATCTTGCAGAATTATGAGCCGCTACTTCGTAAAAAGCCATTATATCAGTATGCGCATGGTTATTCGCGTTATCGCTCATGCTGCGTATTACAATAAATGGTACCTGTTGCTGCCAGCAAACCTGTGCAACAGCTGCTCCTTCCATTTCGGTGGCATCGGCCTGTAATTGCTGTTGCAGATTTTTAGCTGCCGTTTCTGAAGAAACAAATACATCACCCGTTACAATCGTACCGGTAATAATGCGGGGCGACTGATCAATATTATTGCGATGAATTTTTTCGAGTGATATCGTATTGCTCAACCGGCTTGCATAACCAACCAGTTGCGAATCGCAGGTAAAGTATAAAGGATTTTCTTTTAACGTGAATGGATTATGCGTAGGTCTGTGCAACATGGTATCCGGATCAATAATACCATAGTCATGATACGTTACGCGGGTGCCTATTACCAGGTCGCCGGGTAATAATTGCGGATTCAGCGCACCTGCAATTCCTGTGAAGATAATTTCACGCGGTTGAAAATGTTCCAGCATCAGCGTGGTCGTCATGGCTGCGTTTACTTTTCCCATACCCGTTTGTGCAATTACCACATGCCGGCCGCTTAAAATGCCTTCTGTAAAATGCACCTGCTGAATAACGATCTCTTTCTTATCCTGTACCTGTGTTAACAGATAATTCGCTTCGTCACGAAAGGCGCCAAGAATCCCCGTCACAGGAGCCTTATTCGATTGGGCATTGCCGTCAACAGTAACGTTTACAATAAGAAAAAACAAAATGAGTTTACGCATCGCTGTAAATGGTGAATGGTTAATCAATATTGTTTAGTTTAAGCATTAATTTAAATTTGAACTCTTTGCGCCCTTTGCGTCTTCTTAGCGTTCTTTGCGATCCTTTTGGCGATGATTTTAGTAACGCAAAGAACGCAGAGTTTCCGCAAAGAACGCAAAGAAAGCCCCAAAGTGTAACTAAACGACATTGAATAGTCAATGATGAATTGGCAGTGGCGATCCAATCGCGGTTATATTATTCAAGCACTAAAGCTAATATGGCAAATATATCTATAATCCACAACGCTAAGCTGACATCCGCCTTTTTTCCGGTGATCAGTTTAATGGCCGTCCAGCTAAGAAAACCCCAGATGATGCCCTGTGTAATGGAATAGGTAAACGGGATCAGCACCATCGCCAGAAAAGCAGGAATAGCTTCGTCGAGTTGCGACCATTTAATCTTTGTA
>Ga0207674_10009923_pt1 | contig 10834 bp, 12 predicted proteins | sample KBSCornC72_FD_184303 | JGI IMG/M metagenome (GOLD analysis project Ga0207674, IMG submission 184303) | Corn rhizosphere microbial communities from Kellogg Biological Station, Michigan, USA - KBS Corn C7-2 (SPAdes) (version 2) | ecosystem: Host-associated > Plants > Roots > Rhizosphere > Soil ...
GACCCGCCGTGGCCCGAACCGGTGCCGTGGCCCGAACCGGTGCCGTGGCCCGAGCCGGAGCCGTGGCCCGAGCCGGAGCCGTGGCCCGAACCCGTGCCGTGGCCGCTGCCCGAGCCGCGTCCGCCGCCCGAGCCGTAGCCGCCGGTGTCCTGGCCGGCGCCCCAGTCGTGGCCCGCGCCGAGGCCGCCACCCGTGCCGAAGCCGCCCCCGAGCCCGGCGCCGTGACCGATTGGGGTGTGGTGGCCCACATTGGAGCCGCTGCCCGAGCCGTATCCGCTGCCGGCATTCGTGCCGCCACCGGCGCCGTACCAGCTGCCTGCGTTGTGTCCAGCACCCGAGTCTTGCCCGGAACTCGAGCCGTGCCCGGAACTCGAGCCGTGCCCGGAACTCGAGCCGTGCCCGGAACCCGCGCCGTGCCCGGAACCCGAGCCGTATCCGGCCTGCCCACGGGCGTGCCCCGCCGAGCCGCCGGAGCCGTGCCCGCTACCGGCGCCGCTGCCCGCGCCCAGATCCGGAATGTCGAGCACCGAGCCGGGCCGCACCCACGAGCCGCCCGGATGGTCGCACCCACACTTCTCCAGCGCAGGCGCGCTCGCGGCGTGCGCCATCGCAGGGGCCAGGGCGATCGCACCGATGGTGCCCGCCGCGCCCACCGCAAGCGCACCCACAAACTTCCTCATCAGGACTCCCCGTCATCACCAGCATCAGAAACCGCATGAGCACCTTACCCACCAAACCGGGCAAAAGGTGCAGGCGCGCCGGGTGAATTCCGCCGTACCGTTGCAGCCATGACCGACGACGTCGCCCACAACACCAACGACCGAACCGACGAATTGCCACGCACCGACGACGAATGGCGGGCCAAGCTGTCACCCGCCGAGTTCCGGGTGCTGCGCCGCGCCGGCACCGAGGCGCCCTGGACCGGCGAGTACGTCGACACCAAGACCCAGGGCGTCTACCACTGCCGGGCGTGTGGGGCGAAACTGTTCGACAGCGTCACGAAGTTCGACAGCCACTGCGGCTGGCCGAGCTTTACAGACTATCTACCTGGCTCGGTGATTGAGATCGAGGACAGGTCGCTCGGCATGGTGCGCACGGAAATCCGGTGCGCCCGCTGCGACTCGCACCTCGGGCATGTGTTCCGGGGCGAAATGATGACGCCCGAGAACACCCGGCACTGCGTTAACTCGATCTCGATCCGCCTAGAGCCCGGAAGCGGTTCGCCGCCGAGTTGATCTTGATCCAGCTTTTGACACGGGTTGACGCCGCGAGGGTCGCTGGCCGGCTCCGGTAGAGGCATGTGGCCGAACCCCCTTCCGCCAGATAGCGCCGCCGGGGCCAGCCTCACTCCGGCCGCGCCGTCATGGTCCCGATGCCCCGGCGGTAGAGAGTGGCACGGCCAACACCCACACTGTGAGCAGCCTGGGCGGCCGACATACCGGACTCGACCAGCTTGCGGGCAGCCTCGATCTTCGCCTCGTCGGCGCGGGGACGCCCGCCGGTGCGCCCGCGAGCCTTGGCGGCGGCGCGGCCTTCTGCGGCGCGCTCATTGATGGCGTCGCGTTCGAACTCGGCGAGCGCAGCCACGACGTGGAAGACGAGCCGGCCGGCGGCCGTCGTGCTGTCAATCTGCTCCTTCATGGAGCGGAAGCCGATGCCGCGCTTGCCGAGTGCGCCGACGATCTCGATGAGATCGGTGAGAGTCCTACCGAGCCGCGCCAGTTCCGTCACGACGATCACGTCCCCGTTGCGGGCGTAGTCGAGCATCGCGGCCAACTGCTCGCGGTTGCGGCGCGCGCCGCTGACCTTCTCCTCATAGATGCGGACCGCGCCGGCCGCGCGCAGTGCATCGAGCTGCCGGGCCAGGTTCTGCCCGCTGGTGCTGGTCCGCGCGTAACCGATCGTCTCGCCCATCATCTGCTCCCGCCTGTCGAACCTGGGCGCCGATCGTCTCGAAACTTGTCCTATGTAGGCGTCAGGTGGTCGGGCAATCGGGCCGGTCTTTTGAGACGGACATCCATGCACCGGACGGGCGCGACGGCCGACTTGAGGGCTGGTGCCCGAAAGCACGGAATCGGGCAGTCCTCGAAGTTGCCGAGGTGTTACACCCACGCCTCCGGGCAGACGGGCATCGCACATGCATTCCCGAGCGCGGGAATGGCGCTTGTGGCACTTGCTACCACTAGCAAAGTCCTCGATCGAGAGTGGGCGGACAGCAGGAAGGATGTTCATCCACCGCGCCTCGGCGGCACCGAAGACCGCCGAATTAAGGGCAAACAGCAACCGGCCGGGCCACGCATCCTTCCGCGCCAAGATCAGCCTTCGCCATCTCGTCGTCGCAAGATCCCTTAGCTGTGGACAGTCCAGTCCTTAACCCTGGTGATCTTCTCTTTCTTTCCCTGGCTGCTCATGGTCGCAGATCACCCCTTGCCAGGAGTGATCTTGAGCCTTGGCTGACTGCATTAGGCTCTTCACACCGGGTCTCAGTTCGGCTCTGCATCTTGTGATTGCGGGCATTACTCCGCTGACCCCGTGACCGGGACCTGACCATGGATCGAGGACCGGACGATGAAACCACTGATCTTGGTTCGTCCGACCCGAGGGACTCTCACCCCCGCCGTCTCGGGTACGCCTTCACGCGGCTGCCCATGATCACGAGAGCCGGTGGTGTCTACCTTCTGAGGGATCGGACCCGGCGGCCGAGGGTGTGGTTACCGGCGTTCCGCCGGAGCAGGTACGACTGCCATCCGCCCGTGCGCTCCTCATGGCTGGCCGGGTACGCCTCATGGTCTTCTTCTGCGGCGGCGCGGAGGCTGGTCATGGGCCAATGGCAAGGGCTGGTGCTGGCGACCCGCGCGGGCTCACGGACCACAATCGGGGTTACTCGTCAGTAACCCCCATCGCGGCTTCCGAGAAGCTCCACAGTGGACTTGATGGCGTTCCTCACGGCGCCCTCTACTCGCGCTCGATCGCGGCCTCGACCCGGTCCAAGTAGTTCCACCACTTCTCGTCCTTGAGATGCAGCGACGCAAGCAGGCTCGCCGTCACGACGAACGCGAGAACGATGACGTGCTCGCCCGGCGCCGATTGCGGTTCGCTGTTGAGCAGTCTGGACAGCAGGCCATGGACCTCGTCGCCGGTCGGTCCGGCCCACGCCTCCATGCTGGCGACCTTCTCCGCGACCGCGCGGACCTGTGCGTCGTTCGGCCTGCCGCCGTGGATCTCAGTCATGATGTACGCGGCGACCGCGAGGACCAGCGATACCCCGTCCCGGACCGCCTCGTCGTTCGGGAATGCGCGCAGGGCCGCCTCGAACGCGGCTGAGTCGCGCTTCACGGCCGCGTCAAGCGCGTCACGGGCCAGGCCTTCTACGCGATCGTCAATCTTCATGGCTGGCTCCTCTGCTCCCGCCGCCTTGCGACCCACGACTTCCAGGCACCGACCGCCGCCACCGCGCCGAGGACGCTCCCGACGATAACCTTCGGCCAGGTCGGCATGAACTCCACCACCGTCGCCCACGAGGCGGCGCCGGCGGAAGCCGAGAACCCGATCGCTTCCGCCGAGACACGTTCGCGGCGGGGCGCCCGACCGGGGTCCTGCCCGGCGGCGTCCCGCTGGCTCTCATCAGGCTGCCTGTTGGGCGGCTGCGGGTTCGGCTCAGATTGTGGTGATGGCGGCGTGCCCGACGATCCGCCACCTGCTCTTCAACCACCGACTGCCTTGACGAGGTTGATGGCCTGGTTAGCCGGCTCGTTCGAGCCGCCCAAGTAGGCGCGGTACTTCTCGATGGCGTCCTTCGCGACGGCAAGCTGTTGCACCTTGTCACGGACACCGGCGGCGGCCATCTGGCCCTGCATCTGGCCCGTCCTTTCGATCGCCGCGCCGGTCGCCGCGATGGCCTGATTGACCATGTTCTGCGCTTGCTGAACCGTGCTGATGATCTCCTCGATCGACGACACGACCAACCTCCCCAGGCGGTGATCAGATAGCCACGCATCGTATCGAAGTGTCGCGACGCTGTCCGTCCTTCGCGCGACCGCCGCGGCGCGGTCATTGAGCCGTTCGCTTGAGCCGCTGCGCCAGGTCACCTCGCCACATCATCGTGAGGTTCAGATCGGTCGAGCCCAGGTCACGCGGCTCCAAATGGACCGCTGCCCAGAACCCGGCCGCATCAGCGTCGCCAAACCCACAGGATGCCTCGCGGGCGGCATCAAACGCCTGAGATCGTCCGGCGTACGCGATGATCTCCGAGTCGAGCAACAGCTTGCGGCGCTGGTCGACGGATGCGCCGGCCCAGTATTCCGAGTAGGTCATGCCGGTGCCGACGTTCCGGTATCGGGCCGTGCGGACGGTCTCGGCCGCCAGTTTGTCGCGCCGCTCCTTCAGCCGGATCTTGCGTTCGAGGTACCGATCTCGATCGGCCACGAGACCACGGTCGTATTCGTCTTCGAGATCAGCAAGAAGCCGATCAAGGTTCAGTAGATCGTCCGTGTTGTCGTGGCCCGCGACGAACTCGCGGCGCTCGACCTCAAGGTGCCCGACCCCTGGCCAGGAAGATCGCCTGGAATCCCCTCTCGATCGCCTCGGCGCGGAACCGCTCGTTGCACCCGTTGTGCTCGACCATGTAGCCGGAACAGCGGAAGTACACGTATGGGCGGCCTTTCTTGGCGTACTGCTGCCGGTACAGCGGACCGCCGCAGCCTCCGCACTTGATCACTCCAAGGAGCAGGTGTGGCGTCTGAGTTCGGACTCTAGTGACGGCCCGGTCCGCCAGGGCGGCCTGAAGCTGCCCCCATTCCGTCTCGGTCACAAGCGGCTCGGCCCGGAGAATCGGCGCACCATCCGCGTCGCGCACTTGCTGCCCGTTATGCATGGTTTCGCCCAAGAGGACGCGCGAACGGAGGAAGTTGCCAACGGCAGGCACCGACCATTTCCGCGCCTTGCCGCGATCGCGCCCGTTCTGCTGATCCTGGAAGTCGCGGGGAGTCGGCACACCACGGCGCTGAAGATCCCGAGCGATCGCAAGCTGAGCGTGGCCGGCGATCACGCGCTCGACCATCTCCTTCACGATGGGCGCCGTTGTTGGTTCGTGTACCAGCTTCCAGCCCTTCTTGCCGTCGCCGTCGAACGGCACGGGTCGAAGGCCATACGGCACCATGCCGCCACCCCACCGGCCGACCTGGCGAAGGTACGCCTGCGCCCCGATGACCCGCTCGCTGTTGCTTTGCGACTCCATCTGGTCGCCAGGACCACTCGCGAAGATCAGCCGCTTCCCGCGCTCCTTCGCCCACTTCGCCAACTCATGGAGATCACCCATGCTTCGGACGGCTCGATCGAGCCGAGCCCAGATGATCACGTCGAACTCGCCGAACTTCTCGGTCAGCCACGGCCCCAGCACCGGCCGCCTGAACGGGCTGACCTTGGACGCCGAAACGTTGAGATCCTCGGCAACTCCGACGATCTTCAGATTCCGCCGCTCCGCCTCTCCCTTGGTCGCGGCGAGTTGGCGCTCCGGGCTGGTCGTCTCGTCGGTCATCCGGCTGAGCCGGACGACAAGCAGTGCTCGGTTCATACCAGGACCTATCGGTTCGACAGTCCAGCCACTGCGGCTGGCCCTCGTTCGACGACGCGATCCCCGGCACCGTGGTCGAGATCGAAGACCGCAGCCTGGGCATGTCGCGCACGGAGATCCGCTGCGCCCGGTGCGACTCACACCTGGGTCACGTCTTCCGCGGCGAGATGATGACCGCGAAGAACACCCGGCACTGCGTCAACTCCCTGTCCATCCGCTTGGAACCCCGCTAACATCCGCAATCTTGGTCTCGAATGGGCGCCAGAACACCTACTCGAGACCAAGATCGCGGACGATCCACGACGGGGAGCAAGATGACGGGCCAGGTGATCGATCGCAACGGGGTGCCGGTGCTCGTGGTCGACGGCGCCGGTGCACCGATCGCCAGCGGCGACGACGTGCTCGACCTGATCGGCTCGGCCTTCGGGCAGGCGGAGACGGTCGCCATTCCGGCCGAGCGGCTCGACGAGCGGTTCTTCGCGCTGCGCACCGGCGTCGCCGGGGAGATCATGCAGAAGTTCGTCAACTACCGGCTGCGGCTGGCGATCGTCGGCGACATCTCGGCGCACGTTGCCGAGAGCACCGCCCTGCGCGACCTGGTCCGCGAGTCCAACCGCGGCAACCACGTCTGGTTCGTCGACGACCTGGCCGAGCTGGACGCCAGGCTCTAGTGTCCTCGTCGCAACTTCCACCCCGGCACATGCGTCGAAGAGGTCGACAAGCCCGCCGCTGTGCGCGGGTTTGCGACCCAGGACACTAGGACGGCGTCGCCAGGTCCGGATGCGCGGCGAGGAACGCCGGCACCTGCTCGTTCCTGACGGCCGCCAGCAGGTCGAGCGTCGTCTGGTCGAGCGCCTCGGCGCTTGAGCTTTCCGGCGAGCGGTTGAACGTCCCGTTGTTGGTCTTGACGGTGATGAGGTCGTCGCCGCCGATCGACCGCATCGCGAACGCCCAGTCCTCGAGGTCGATGCCGCCGTCGTCGATGAACATCGCCTTGCCGACCACGGCGAGCACCTGGTTGAACTGCACCGGGTTGGTCAGGACGTCCTTGCTCAGCACCTTCTTGAACAGCGCCTTGATGAACTGCTGCTGGTGGCGCTGCCGGTCGTAGTCGCTGTTCGGCAGCGTCTCCCGCTGCCTGACGTAGTCCAGCGCCTGCCACGGTTCGAGGTGCTGGTACCCGACGTGGTACACCACCGGCGTGACGCCCGGCACCGGGTCCAGGCCGGTGGAGCCGTCGCCGCGGGTGTACTGCCGGAACGGCACCTTCACCTCGCCGGACTTGGTGTGGCCGATGTGCACCGAGGTGGTCTCCTGGTCGATGTACATGTCGACGCCGCCGAGCACGTTCACCACCTGCTGGAAGCCCTCGAAGTCGACGATCGCCGCGCCGTCGAACGTCAGCCCCCACTCGTCCCTGATCGTCAACGCCAGCAGTTCGACGGCCTTGGCGCGCGCCTTGGTGCCGGTGAGCCCCTCGCCCCCGGCCGCGTACGCCCCGTTGATCTTGTCGTGGTACGGGCGGATCTCCTTGACGCCGTTGTCGAACGCCGGGACCTCCACCCAGGTGTCGCGCGGGATCGAGATCAGGTACGCCGACCGGTGATCGGCCGGGATGTGCAGCACGATGATCGAGTCGGCCCGGATCGGGTCGGTGCTGTTCTGCACCGGCCGGGCGTCGATGCCGACGAGCAGGATGTTCTTCGCCCCGGTGACCGACACGTGGCCCTTCTGCTGGGCCTGGACGCCGGCCGAGCCGAGCAGATCCTCGTGCGACACGCTGCGCGTCGCGTACGCGAAGATCGCGGTCTTCGCCACGATGCCGCCACCGCTCAGGATCATCAGCAGCGCGCCGAAGAACACGAACATCCGCGCCCAGCGCGGTCCCCGCGTTCGACCGGTCCCCACATAACTATTAACGGGCCGAAGGCCCGATTTCGTTGTTAAGAATGATCAAATTTACATGAAACCTGGCCCTGTAGGTTGTGAGCCGATGACGACCATCCACAACGAGTCCTTCGCCGACCTCGAACCCGAGACGCTGTACGCGCTGCTCCGCCTGCGCGTCGACGTCTTCGTGGTGGAGCAGAAGGCCGCGTATCCGGAGCTCGACGGCCGCGACCTCGAGCCGGGCACCCGGCACCTGTGGGTCACCGCCGGCGACCCGACCCGCCCGCTGTCCTACCTTCGCCTGCTCGCCGAGCCCGACGGCACGATGCGCATCGGCCGCGTCGTCACCGCGCAGGAGGCGCGCGGGGCGGGCCTGGCCAAGCGGCTCGTGCTGGCCGCGCTCGAGGTGGACCCGTCGGCGCCGACGGTGCTCGACGCGCAGAGCTACCTCGTCGGCTTCTACGGCGCGCTCGGCTTCACCCCGGTGGGCCCGGAGTACGTCGACGAGGACGGCATCCCGCACGTGCCCATGCGCCGCCCCGCCAAGAGCTAGGGCAGGCCGGCCACCAGGTCGGCGACGTCGCGGCGCCGCCCGGTGTAGAACGGCACCTCCTCACGCACGTGCCGGCGCGCCCGAGCCGCCCGCAGGTCGCGCATGAGGTCGACGATGCGGTGCAGCTCGTCGGCCTCGAAGGCGAGCATCCACTCGTAGTCGCCGAGGGCGAAGCTCGCCACCGTGTTGGCCCGCACATCGGGGTAGCCGCGCGCCATCCGGCCGTGCTCGGCCAGCATTTCCCGCCGCTCCTCGTCGGGCAGCAGGTACCACTCGTAGGAGCGGACGAACGGGTACACGCACACGTACGCCCGGGCCGGCTCGCCGGCGAGGAACGCCGGGATGTGGCTCTTGTTGAACTCGGCCGGCCGGTGCAGCGCCATCGACGACCACACCGGGCTCAGGTGCCGCCCGAGCGCCGTGTGCCGGAACATGTTGTACGCGTCCTGCAGCGCGTCGGCGCTGGGCGCGTGCCACCAGATCATGAGGTCGGCGTCGGCGCGCAGGCCGGCCAGGTCGTAGACGCCGCGCACCACCACGTCCTTGCCTGCCAGCTGGCCGATCAGCTCGTCGACCTCCGCCGCGGCCTCGGCGCGCACCGGGCCGAGCGGCTCGCTCACCCGGAACACCGACCACAGCGTGTACCGGAGCGTCTCGTTCAGTTCGCGGATCCGCGCGGCGTTCGACGTCATGCCATCGATTCTTCCACTGCCGCGAGCACATCCTCGGCGGCGGTGCGTCCGGAGCGGATGCACGCCGGGATGCCGACGCCGTCGAAGGCGGCGCCGGCCAACGCCAACCCCGTCGGCAACGCCGCCCGCGCCGCCACCACCCGCGCCGGATGGCCGGGCGCGTACTGCGGCAGCGCGCCGCCCCACCGGTGCACGGCCGCCTCGACCGGGCGCCGCGGCGTACCCACGAGGTTGGCCAGCTCGTTCACGGCGAGCTGCACGAGATCGCCGTCGGGCCGCTGCAGCACGGCCTCCTCACCGAAGCGCCCGAGAGAGATGCGGGCCAGCGTCCGCCCGGGCTGGCGCAGGTGGGGCCACTTGCGGTCGAGGAACGTGACGGCCTTGATATTCGACGACGTGAGCCCCGGAACGAGGAACCCGGACAGCTCGGGCAGGGTGGCTTCGGGCAGCACCACGGTGACCAGCGCCACACTCGCGTAGGCCAGCGGGACGTCCACAGTGGACACCCGAGCCAGCAGCTTGTTGGCCGGAGTGGCCGGAACGGCCAGCACAACGCCGTCGGCATGAAGCGTTTCGGGGTTGCGGGTGGAGCCGACGGTGAGCCGCCAGCGACCGTCTGACGCCCTGCACAGCTCCCGCACCGGTTGACCGGTGGAAATCGCCTCCGGTCCGATCCGCTCCACCAGCCCGGCGATCAGCCGGAACGGCCCGCCGACGATCGACGCGAACAGCGGGCTGGTGTCCTGCGGACGCGCGGCGAGCACCGCACCCACGGCGCCGGTGAGCGTGGAGTGGTCGGTACACGCCGCGGCCAGCGCCGGCATCGTGGCGGCGAGCGAGAGGTCGTCGGCCCGGCCGGCGTAGACGCCGCCGAGCATCGGATCGACGAACCGATCCACCACGTCGCCGCCGAGCCGCCGGCGCACCAGGGCCCCGACGGCGACGTCGTCACCGGGGCGCAGCAACGGCCCGTTGTGCGGCGCCGTCTCCAGCGATGCGTCGCCCGGGATGCCCATCAGCGTGCCGCCCGGGATCGGCTCCAGGCCGGTAGGCCCGGCGATCGCGGCCCGGCTCACGCCCGGCGTCACCAGCTCCAGGCCGAGCTCGCGGGCCAGTTCGAACGCGGGGCTGGGCTCGCCCGTCTGCGGATCACGCACCGCGAACGCCTCGGCCCCCGCGTCGACCTCGCCGCCCGAGGGCAGCGGCGCCCGGCGCAGCTTCCCCCCGACGGCCGGCGACTGCTCGACGACCACCACCTCGGCCCCGAGCTGGGCCGCCCGGTACGCCGCGACCAACCCGGCGATGCCGCCCCCGACGACAACGATGCGCATGCGCCTATTGTGCCGACCATGTCTGACGAAAATGTTGCCCGAGTGGGCCGGGTGGCGGCGGTCACCGGAGCGGCACAGGGCATCGGGCGGCGCACCGCGGAGGTGCTGACCGCCGAGGGCTACGCAGTGGCGGCACTCGATCGGCAGCCCGTCACCGGCGTCGCGTTCGCCGCTACCGGCGACGTGAGCGACGAGTCGGCGGTCGCCGGGTTCGCGGCCGCGGTCATCGAGTGGTTCGGCCGGGTCGACGTGCTCGTCAACAACGCGGGTATCGCCGACATCGGCCCGGCCGAGGACATCGACCCGAACCGGTGGCGGCGGGTGCTCGACGTCAACCTCACCGGGGCGTTCCTGCTCTGCCAGGCGTTCGGCCGGCACATGCTGGCGGCGGGCGCCGGCGCGATCGTCAACGTCGCGTCGGTGGCCGGGCTGCTGGGCGTCGCGGACCGGGCCGCCTACAACGCGAGCAAGCACGGGCTGGTCGGCCTCACCCGCACGCTCGCCGTCGAGTGGGGCGGCCGCGGCGTGCGCGTCAACGCCGTCTGCCCGGGCTGGGTGAAGACCGAGATGGACGACGACGCGCAGGCCAGCAACCGCTACGGCGACGCCGACATCACCGAGCACGTGCCGCTTGGCCGCTTCGCCCAGCCCGACGACATCGCGCAGGCGATCGCGTTCCTCGCCGATCCGGCGCGCAGCGGCTTCATCAACGGCACGATGCTCTCCGTCGACGGCGGCTGGCACGCCGACGGCACCTGGCAGTCGCTACGCCTGGCCGCCCGCGGCCGTTGAGTAT
>Ga0207674_10009925_pt1 | contig 10832 bp, 9 predicted proteins | sample KBSCornC72_FD_184303 | JGI IMG/M metagenome (GOLD analysis project Ga0207674, IMG submission 184303) | Corn rhizosphere microbial communities from Kellogg Biological Station, Michigan, USA - KBS Corn C7-2 (SPAdes) (version 2) | ecosystem: Host-associated > Plants > Roots > Rhizosphere > Soil ...
TGAGGACGTGTACTTGAAACTATAGCAGTCGTGACACCGTTCAATCCTGCTACTGGCTTAAACCTCACTGCCCACTCTTCGATAACGACGTACCCGGCGTTAGAATCGGCGGTGACATTTTGTGGGCCCGTGGGCTTGTTGACAAAGGCAGTATACACTCTATACCCTGTGTACCCAATAATTGCCAACACAGCGACGATGACAATGATCGCCAGCATTCCGAAACCCGATTGTTTGTGAGTGGACATATATTTTTGTCGTGCTTATAGATTTTCTTCAGCGTAGCGTAGTTAGGCCCTTCTGACAATGCTCACCGGCTAAGCACTGGAGTCGAGGTAATGAACAACGCGCCTTAGCAAAGTGTCGACGCGCTTTAGTGTCGCCTCACTATCACCTAATGTCTCGCGATCGCGGATAGCGTATCCCTTCACGATTGACCCATGAGGAAATTGTTGCCAGGTCAAATCAATATGATATTCGATACCATCTTCTATCAATACATTCCAAAAATGTCCCTCCTCTTGCTTGCCTGTCCATACGGTACCATATGTAATTTCCATCCTTGGGAAGAAATATTGAACCACCCGTGAAGTAGGATAGCAGTTACCCAGAGCAGGGTTACCTTCTTCGTATGCTTGTAGATATGCCGTATCCTGCCCCCATGACGCCTCAATAGCCTCGCGCAGACGCGCCATAGTAACTTTTTCTTTCACATCACTCATAGCAAAAGAAGCTGCAAAGCTACTTACCTAGACTTCGATTCGGCCTTTGCCCGAAGATGCGATCAAGTTGCCCAAAAATATAAAGTTTCTGTCATGTTTACCATTCGTATAGACTTCAATGAACTCGCAATCACCAAGCTTTTGCGCGCTTTCATAAGCCATATGCGTCGGTGCATAAATGACAATGTTTGACGTGATCGTTTCGCGGATGTCAGCGACCAGCTGTTTAAGGTCGGGATTCTGGTGCTCGGGATCGACCTGCCCTTTGTGGGTGCTCCAGTACGGAATATCGTAGAGCACGATGTCAGCCTTGATCTGCGCCAGTAAGTTTCTATCACTTACATCGCCGCAAAGAAGCTGATAATTTTCAATACCTGCTTGCATGAGGTTCTTCTCGCAATCGGCAATAATACCCGGGTCATTGTCGACGCCAATGACTTTACTAAATGATTTCGACAGTTCAAGCAAGCTTATGCCCACGCCACAACAAAGCTCGCAAACAGTATCACCCTTCCCCTTTAGCCTTTCAGCCAGATACCGTGCAGTCGACGGGTAACTAGCGATCTTCAGGGACAGTTCACTCCCGGCAATATTTTTGTCATATCCTCGATTTTGAATTATATCGTCGCGCATTCGTTTATTATATCTAAAAACATAAAGGATCATAACCGGAACGACGGATGAGTATATATCAACAAACGAAAAGATACTCGTTATTGAGTATCTTTTCGTTGTAAGTCTATTCTGGTGCGGGTATCGGGACTCTAACCCGAGGCCTCATCCTTGGCAAGGATGCGCTCTAAACAACTGAGCTACACCCGCATGTGTAACAGATAGATTATACAAATAATATTTTTTTCACGCAAGCGGTCGAGGAAGGATTGGCGAGGCTCTCGCCACGAAGCACGAAGCGAGAGCCGAGTAGCAGGTCTTTGCTTGTCTACGGGACAAGATGTCCGACACAGGTGCTGCTGTTGCTGTCCGAGTTCGTGCCGTCGGGACAGGTGGTGTTCGCCCATGTTGTGCCCGTTAGCGTTGCGCTCGATAGATCGCTGCCCTGAAAATTGCTGTTCGATATCGCTGCATTTGTGAAATCAGTGCTGGCGAAGTTCGTACTGTTTGTTGCCGATATGCTATCGAGTGTCAATCCGGAGAGGTTCGCACTCGTAAAGTTGCCTCCGTCTATCTGCACTTGCGTGAATGAAGCCACCGATGACAGATCGGTGCTATGCAGATCCGCACTCGTCAGCTGGGCGCTCGTAAAGATTGTCCCGTTGAAGTTCTTTCCCGACAAATTGTCACCACTGAGCCGGCTGTTTGAAAGGTCGGCACCCGTAAAGGCCGTACCTGTAAGCGTCGCGTCGTTAAACATGCTCCCGCTGAGCATGGCGTTGGTAAAGTTGACGTTTGTCAGGTTTGCTCCATGAAAATCCGTTCGAGAGATCGACTGTCCAGAGAAGTCACGCCCGCTTAAATCGACATTCCCAAGTTGCGCAAAGGATAGATTCGCTCCTGTCAGCGTAGAGCCGGTAAAGTCCGCACCGTTTAGATTCGCTCCGGTAAAGTTAGCGTTGGTAAAGTCCCGATTACTCAGGTTCCAATAGGGCATGTTCGAATGGCTGAGATCGGCACCTGCTACGTTTGACACCAATGGGCCATTCTGTGCCCAGCTAATGGCCGTTGAGCCAGCACCACAGCTGCCAGCAGGGTCAGTGACACTGAGGACTTTCGTCAGTGAATCATAACAAGCGTTGATCTGTCCATTGTCGGGGATAGCCGCCATGACGGCGACCGCGAGACCGCTTCCTAGAGTCATACCAGCCAGCAATAGAACACCTGCCAGTACTCTCCTCTTAGATAATGAAAAGACGTGTCTCATGACCCCTCCTTTATAAAGTGCTTACGCTTGTTAATTATGAGCTGTTCGCCAGCTAGTGCAACTATTTACTCACTACCGGAGTAGCCTACTCGTCGCATATCATGGTCGACGCATCTATCAATCCCGACCCCCACTTGAAGAAACGCGCTTTTTATCTTAAAATCTTGAGAGTTCATACGTGGCGCTTTAGCTCAGTTGGTAGAGCAGAGGCCTGAAGAGCCTTGTGTCCCCAGTTCGAGTCTGGGAGGCGCCACCAGGATTAGCACAATACAAATAGCCGGACTTCTGTTCGACTATTTTGTTTTTATAAAGCAAAACGGTGCCTCGACTGCAAAGAGTCAAGAGCACCGTTGTTGCACATTGATATGGCTAGTTGTTAGTTGTATGCCTGAGGATTAGCCTCGTCCACGCGCATGCGCAGCGCCTGAATGGCATAAGTGATATCTTCGGAGGAGGCTTTTTCAACAGGTTTATTGGTCATGAACTCGTATATAGCGCCCTGGACCAAGACCTTGGCTCTGGATTCCATATGCGGCAAGGCATTGCAGAGTTGCTGCAGACGTGCATTATCGCACGATGCGAGGTGCTCGATGAACCCCTTGCGGGCACCGCGCACGATCGCTTCGTTAAGGAAGTACCTTGAGATCGAATTGAAATCAACGAGCTCCCAATTCACGGGGTAGTGGGCAGGTCCAGCGAGACGAGCGGTAAACCAGGCAAGTAGTGCAATAAGCTTGGACATGAAGTGACTCCTTTTTTCAGAAAGTGACCTCTCCCTCAAGCAAATACTAGCTTGCTTGAGTAAGGCTCCGCGGAGGCAGCGAACTGTCTCGACCGAGCCTTACTCAAACACTATCTTTCAATGTGCAAGCTTTAATATGCTTAAAGCGATTATATTGTATACTATTTATTTAATGGTGTCAACTATCACAGTTGACCAAAGCGCGAGAACATTTTATCATGAGACAGTAGCTACTCTGCTACGCTCTTCACACTACGACGAAAAGGAAGGTTGCTGCATGAACGATTTGGCACGCATCGAACTACCCGCGTTCAACCCGATATTCACAGGCTCCGTAGAGCGTTCCGTTGCAGGGCACCTGTCGCGCTCTATTATCAACGGTATGCAATTCGCCTACCCCAAAGCTTTCGCGGACCATACGCCTATAGCTGCGGCTTTAAGCTTTTTAGGAGAGTTATGGATTAAGGTCCGTTGGGCGGTACGCGAAGAATTTATTACCTCAACAACGGAAACGCGTAACCTTGATGAGCCCGAGGTGCGCTACGCAAGCATCATTACCAAGACTATCGTCGAACAGTTTGCTGAGGTCTGCCGTGGTTCATGGAAGGCGGCGGACGATCCGTTATACCTGTTCGCAACTGAATTGACAGCCCACGCCCAGCGCATGTTCCCGCTGTAACTTTGCAAAAAGTGATACGGCGCGCCAGATTTCCTTCCTGCTCGTCGTATCACTTCCATGAATATGATTCATGCCGACGAGTCCGCTTGCTTTTTGCGAGCCGAGGACGAAAAGTGACAATATCGTTATTTAATCACCTTACGCACCATATCCAGCAGGTCGGCCGGGAGAACGAATAGTGTCTTCTGAGATGGTTCAACAGAGATCTTCTCCAGTGTCTGCAGCGTGCGGATGCCCATACCGCCAGGTGCCTGGCTGAGGATATATGCAGCTTCTGCAACTTGCTGTGCGGCCGCTTTTTCACCTTCGGCAGTAATAATCACTGCCCGGCGCTCGCGCTCGGCTTCGGCCTGCTTGGCCATGGCCCGCTTCATATCCTGCGGCAGCTCGATATTCTGGATCTTGACATTCTCGACGTCCACTCCCCATTTGTCGGTTTCGGAATCGACGATACGCTTAATCTCTTCACTGATCTGCTCGCGCTGGCTCAGGAGGCTATCGAGCTCGACATTGCCCACCACATCGCGCAGCGCAGCCTGTGCAAACTGGGCGGTTGCGTAGACGTAATTATTTGTTTCAAGCACTGCTTTCTCGGCATTGATCGCGCGGAAATATACCACCGCATCCACCTTGATCGTCACGTTGTCTTTGGTGATGACTTCCTGGCTTGGCACATCGACGGGCGTCGAGCGGATGTCGACTTTGATCAGCTGCTGCAAAACCGGAATCACTACCCGCAGTCCTGGCTGCTTGAGGCCGCTGTAGCGTCCAAGCGTGAGTGTAACGCCCCGCTCATATTGGTTTATGATGCGAATGCCACTGAGCACGATCGCCAGCACAGCGAGCAATAGCAGGAGGCCAACTCCATTGATAACTGCATCCATAAAGCTCCTCTCGTTTACATCTTCAGTATAAACCTGTGGCAATGTAACAAATGCGCCTCCATCCAGTGGCCAGTGTTGAATTAATGGAAGATCAGTGATGTTAATTTCATTTTGAAGAATTGCCTTATGCGATGAATTTTTTAATGGAAATGCTTTTACAGAAGAAAGCGCAAGGTTTAAATTTTTGAAAGGCTTTTTTAAAACAAGCGAAGGATCATTTCTTAATGCAATGAGCTTTTGAACTGTTTGAAATGTTTTTCTAAAAATAAATTTGCTCCGTTCAAGTGTTCCGAAAATATTTGAAGCAGCTCTGAATTGTGTACCCTTTACGTTTTCAAACAATAATGCAGGACCATTTGCTTCATGAACCCGCAAATGAATTACTGCCATTTCAAGATGTGGATCAACTTCTTCTTTTATTCGTACAAGATGTCCATTTTTTTCAAGATCGATCAAACAATCTTCAAGCGTTGAATAACTCATGCAAGTGAAATAATTAAAGAAAGAAAAAGTTCTAAAGAGGAAATCTACAAAACTTTTCCGGGGCAGCCGCACTGTTTTCTTGCTTTCCTTGAATACCAGTTATTCATTGAAGAGCCCGAACTTCCAAACGAAAAAGATAATTTTATCAGGCACGTATAAAAAACATCTTTTTTGTCAGGATTTCCGCGAATCAATTTGTCACTAAAAGGAAAGGGATTATTTGTTTCATCACTTCTAAAAGACATTTTTGCACTTAAATCTCCTTTTTCGACCCGCAATATAGCTGTATCCGCATAAGTGGGTCCGCTAACATCATCAAGATAATCGGTAAACAATTTTCTAAAAGCAACTTCTCCGCTTATCATCAACTTATCTGAAATCGCATAAGTGATTCCGCCACCAAAAGGAATCGAAAACTGGGTTAACTTATAAGGTTTGCGTGCCGGATATTGCTGCAATCCTTCTCCTTCTGTACTCAAAGGTTGCAGATAAACTTTTTGTTCAACTGTATTATATGCATAAGGATTGAATTGATATAAACCCACCCCTCCGAAAATATAAGGAGTAAATTTAAATAGCTCTGGCACCTGTTTTAAATCAAATTTCAAGGTTAAATTTTCTTCTGTGAGATTGGTATAAAAGCTCAAATTACGTCTTGCACGTTCAGGATTTGTTTTTGCATCGCTTGCAGCAAGTTTGCCTGTTATAATGGACGCATCAATACTAAAATAATCAGAGAGTTTATAAGATATACCGGCTTCAAATGCTTTATTAGCTTGATTGAATGTAAAAACGCTTTCCTGCAAATCGCCGCCATAATTCATCATGCCGCCTCCGATGTTAACGGAGAAGCGTTGCGGATAAACTGCCGGAGATAATAACAGAAAAAAGCCAAACAGTACGGTTAATTTTCTGATGCTCATAGTGAAAATTCAAAAATATTTTGGTTAGCACAATAAGCTAAAAACGAATTCCGCTATTGATTTGTTGTTGATGCTTTTTTAAATCCGCAAGCACTACTCGCAATAATCAATCCATTATTTTTGAAATTTTTTTACCAAACGAAAGCACTTTTTTTGTAAAAATTTTTATTGGGTTTATTTAAATAATAATTTTGTTGAACAATACCGATCATTCTTCTCTTCCCGGTTTTGATAATACATTTCCTTCAACTTTTATTATTGCGGTAAATTTCAGGTCAACTTTTTTTAAAAGACTATTTATTTATTGTAAAGCCACGAGAAATATCTTGTTTGGGAAGAGAAATAACAAGAGCTGCCAAAGCAGTTCTTAAAAATAAAATAGAATGCAAAAATATATTCTGCTTATAGATGACGACAAAGATGAGATGGATATTTTTTCAGAAGCGCTTGATGAAATAGACAAGCCAATGAGTTGTATTCAATCAACCAGTGCTTCGGCTGCAATGAATGTGCTGAACTATTTAACACCCGGTTATATTTTTCTGGATTTGAATATGCCGGACATTAATGGTTTAAAATGCCTTGAAGAGATCAGGAAAATAAAAAACCTTGTTAGTGTACCGGTGATCTTGTATTCTAATTTTATAGATGAAGATACTTTTAAAAAGGCTATAGAAGCAGGCGCGGCAGCGTGCATTAAAAAACCACGAAAAATAGATGCACTCGCCGAAATATTAAAAGGTATTTTTTCTACGAAATCAGAGTTTAAGAGCGTTCTATCTGATAAGGAAAAAAACAATTGATCGTTGTGCCTTTATTTTCAAAGGCAGGCTCTGCACTAATAAAGCCATTATGAATATCCATTATCTTTTTGCAAATAGCCAACCCAATTCCTGAGCCCTTATATTTTGTTTTGTCATGTACCCGATAGAACATTGTAAAAATCTTTTCTTTTTCTGAAGGTTCAATACTTATGCCGTTATCAGTTATAGAAACAACGAAGTAAGTGATCGCAGGATCAGCATCCTCATGAGCGATTTGCTCTCCTGCAATATCAGAATACTCTATTTCTACAGCAGGTGCCGTATCCGGCTTTCTGAATTTAATGGCGTTATCAAGTAAATGATAAAACAATAACAAAAGCAAGTCGGGATAACCTTTCATTTTCTTTGTCTTCGAAGGAATGTTGAGCACCGCATTGGTCTCCAGGATTTTTCTTTCAAGTTTTTGAAGAGCAGCTTTGAAAATTTCTGAAAGATTTACTGTTTGAATTTCTAATGCTCCTGTCTGCACTTCTGAATATGCAACAATATCATCGGTAAGTAATTTGAGTTTTTGAATGGCAGCTTGTGCTCTGCGTATGTTCGCTCTGCCGGTGTTACTAAGATTACGTGCATCGTTTGTAACAATAAATTCGAAGGATGTGTACAAATGTTTCAGTGTTTCTTTATAATCAGTGGCTGCAACACTGCTGAAGGTTCTTAATTCTGAGTTCGCCGTTTCCAGTTCCCGGTTTTTTATTGCAAGTTCTTTATTAAGTTTCTTGATCTTTTCTTCGGCATTTTTTTGTTCCGTTATATTTTGAATAATGTTTAATATTTGGGTAACGTTTTCGGATTCATCCCGCATAAAAACCACTCCTCTTACTTTAAACCATAACCATTCTCCACGAAAATTCTTTGCACGGTATTCTGCGGTTACAATTTCGTCATCACCTACAGTGGAAAAACTATTGAAATAAGTTTCCAGCGCTTCTCGATCATCTTCATGAATTATTTGCGTCTTTTGTTCATCAGACAATTCCTCCATTTTGTCAGGATCAAAACCCTGCACTATAAAAGTTTGTTTGTTGATGAATGTTACTTTTCGTGATGGCAGTTCCATCACGCTGATCATATCAGGAACTGTTTCCGTAACCCGGGAATTAAAAAGTGTTTGTTCCTTTAACTCTCTTGTTCGCAGGGCAACCTGTTTTTCAAGAGAAAGATTCAATATCCTCAGTTGCTCTTCCGATTTAGCCAACGCATCTTTTGAAAGAATAGCATCTTCCATTAAGTTAAGCGCAGCCTTACGCGCTTTTCTTATTTCTTCATTTGCTTTTTGAAGCGTCTCTAATTTTTTAAAAAGCTCTGCTCCGTATTCATTTTTGCTCTTTTTGAATACGGATGTTTTTAATGAAGCAATGTTTTTACTGTTCTTTTGTTTAGGCATCATTTTCGTTTGCCTCTTTCTCAAAATTAAGCGGGTAGCGTTCAGGCTCTCCTAACCGTTTGTAAAGTTTATTTATTTCTTTCTTCAGCTCTATCATTCTCAATTCGCGGCTCACCATTGTATTGTTGAACCGGCTAAGTTCTTCAACGTTTTCCTCAAGTTGATGTTCTGCCAATTTTCTTTCTGTGATATCAACAAAAGTTACCACAACACCGTTAATGCGGTCTTCAGATGTACGATAAGGAGAAATACGCATCAGAAAAACTTTATCAGATGTGCTCACTTCTCGTTCCAGAATAGCTAACTTTTCAAGCACCGTCTCTGCGTCCTCCAGCAAATGCGGATAATCAAGTTTATGGGTTATATCACTCAATGGCCTGCCATAATCTCCGGTTATAAGATTGAAGATGTCTCTTGCTGCCGGTGTAAACAATGCCACTCTTAAACTCCGGTCAAGAAATATAGTACCAATGTTGGTTGAGTTGATCAGGTTTTGAAGATTATTGCTGGAGAGGCTTGTTTCTTCAACCTTAACTTTCAGTTCCTGGTTAACCGTTCTTAATTCTTCGTTGATGGACTGCAATTCTTCTTTGCTTGTTTCCAGTTCTTCCGCGGCGGAACGTAGTTCCTCGTTCATTGCCTGCAATTCTTCATTCGATGCTTTGAGTTCCTCCTGCTGAAACGCGTGTTGTTCATTTGCCTCACGCAGTTGTGCTTTAAGTCGCATTAATTCTTCTTCCAAATGTCTTGCCACCGGTTCATCTGAAGCAAGTAATACTTCCTGCTCGGGTTGTGCGTCGGTAGCCGTTTCAAATAATACCAGTATAAAACCTTTTGCCGTGTCGCCTGCACGCAGCACCGGCCGCGCATGAATGTTGATTGTTTCCGGTTGATCGTCGATCTTTATTTTCAAGCCCTTCACTTCAATAGCAGCCTGGCGTTGCCCCGCCTGGAAAAGCAGCGTGCGCAATTCAAGTCTTAATTCAGGCCGTATAAGTTTCAGCAGATTTGAGGAAGGCTCGCCGCCGGAAATTTGTAAGAAACGCCCCACACGGTCCGTGAGATGTACAATATCATACTCTTCATTTACAACCAGTGAAGGCGGAGCATATTGCTCCAATAGCTGCTGATGCAACTCACCAAACGAAATACGTTCGAGTGTTTTATTTTTAGGTGAAGGTGCCGTTAACACAGGATGTGAATCAACATTAAAATTAGGTACTGATTCCGGGATAGGATAGTTACGGGGCGCCGCCTGCCTGCTTTGAAAAATATGATGTTCCCTGTTGTATGTAGCGTAAAGATCTGTTGCCCCGTCAACCGATTCGGAAGGACCAAGGAACAGAAAACCACCGGGATTAAGTGCGAAATGAAATGTTTCTGCTACACGCTCCTGTGCTACATTATTAAGATAGATGAGTACATTTCGGCAACTGACCAAATCCAAATGAGAGAAAGGAGGGTCTTTTAAAAAGTTATGATTAGCAAACATTACGGTTTCTCTCACTTCCCGCCGGATTCGGTAGCCATCACCTTCTTTTATAAAAAACCGGCGAAGTCTTTCCGGCGAAACATCTGCAAGATCATTAATGCTGTAAAGCCCTTCCCTTGCTTGTGCAATGGCTGCTTCATCAATATCTGTTGCAAATATCTGAATCTTGGGAGCATCAATTATACCGCTTATTTTTTCTGCACAGATAATACCGAGAGAATATGCTTCTTCACCTGTTGCGCAACCTGCTACCCATATTCTTAGCTGTTGTTCATTTGTTTTTCCTTTTATCAGCATCGGCAATATTTCAGTTTCTATAACGTCGAAAGCTTTTTTGTCGCGAAAGAAATTGGTTACCGATATCAGCAAGTCCCTTAGTAAGGCTTTTGTTTCTTCAGGGTTTTGACGCAGGTAAGACACGTAGGAAGATAAGTCCGGCAGGTTATGAATATTAATGCGTCGTTCGATACGTCGCAGCAGTGTCGGCCTTTTATAGTTTGTGAAATCATGGCTGGTGCGCTCTCTTAGTTCAATAAATATTTCCCGCAGCGCCTGTTGCTGATCCTGTGGACGTTTTTCTGACTCTTCAGCGATCTGTATTTTACCAAGATTGTTTTTGTATGCAATAATTTTTGCCGGAATATCGGCGACATTTAAAACCTGGTCAACCAAACCTGTAGCAATGGCATTACGCGGCATTTCATTAAATTCTGCTTCACGAGGATTTTGTACAAAGGTGCAACCTCCCCTTTCCTTTACCCTTTTTAAACCCATCGAACCATTGGCGCCGGTACCTGATAAAACAACAGCAATTGCA
>Ga0207674_10009926_pt1 | contig 10831 bp, 8 predicted proteins | sample KBSCornC72_FD_184303 | JGI IMG/M metagenome (GOLD analysis project Ga0207674, IMG submission 184303) | Corn rhizosphere microbial communities from Kellogg Biological Station, Michigan, USA - KBS Corn C7-2 (SPAdes) (version 2) | ecosystem: Host-associated > Plants > Roots > Rhizosphere > Soil ...
TGACGCAAGGTTGCGACGATGTGTTCAAGTGTCGTCATCCAGCTCGTTTCAAGCGCGGGGTCAGCCTCTCCGTTTGCAGGAGCGGAGAAAGTGGGTAAGCTGGTCGGCACAAGGCGCTGCGCTTCCCTGGAAAGACTCTCCAGGCTTGTCGCGGTCGTGGTCACCTTCTGTTGCAGTACCGTTGATTGTTCCAGGTACTCAGCCTCACGTGCCGGGCGCGTTGCCAGCTCGCTTTCAAGTGCTTGAATATGCGCCTTCTCTCGTCCACGTTCCACCTCGACGCTGGCCTCTGTCTCCAGGTGTAATTCTGCTAAAAGCTGCTGAACGATTGTTTCCTGTTGTTCGACCTCTGTTTGGGTTGCCTGGAAAGCAGCTTGTGCATGCTCGACCTGGGCAGCAGGATCTGCGCTTCGCTGTTGACGAACGGCGTCCTGTGCCTGACGCAAGAGTTGTTGTGATTGTTCCAGGTCGTCCTGTGCTTCCGCGCGCAGGCGCGCCGCGTCATCAGCCTGTCGCTCCTGGGCTTCGGTGGTCGCCTGTTGTTCTGCTTTGCAGGCAGCAAGTACCACCTGGACACCCTGGCTTCCGGTAGGCCAACTCCCATCCTCTTGCATTGCTTGCATTGCGCGCCGCTCAGCCAATGCAACCGTCTCTTCCTGCTCAGCGACCTGGAGAGCGAGTACGCGCAACTGGATGGCAGGATCTCCCTTCGCCTGAGTGTGGCTCAACGCCTGACGCCGCTCATCAGCGATCTCCTGGGCATGGTTCAGTTGCGTACGCGCTTGTACCGCATGATCGCGTGCGCACTGCTCTGCTGTTCTGGCCTGAACGAGATTGCCGTTTCCTGCCTGTTGCCGCAAATTGCTCAGAGTAGCCTCGCCAGCCTCAAGGCTCGCAGGAATATCTAGCCCTGCCTCCCGGATATGTTGTTCATGAGAGAAGAGCGCTGCCGGGTCTCCACCGGTTTGCAGTGCCGCTTGTCGGTGCATTTCCAACTGTTGGAGTTCTGCCCCGTAGTGATCTCGTTCGCTGAGACGCTGCTTCACCTGCTGGTTTGCACGGTTGAGCCAGATCCAGCAGGCGATCGCCCCACCTGCGCAACAGGCGCAGAGAACAAAAGCAGGAAACCAGAGAAACCCTGCTAACAGTATTAACACAAACGCCACGATGAAGGCGAGAGCGAGAGCCAGTGGTGTGCGTATCCTGGTGCGCGCCTCGGTCAGTGCCGTCTCAGTGAGTTGCTTGTTCGTGAGCAAGGTGTTTTGGTGTTCGGCATACCCACTCAAAGCTCTCTCTACCCTTTTGAGTCTGATCCAGGTCGCGAGTTCCTCAGAGGCAGTCGCGAGACGCACTACTTCACTCGCCTGTGAACTGGCTTGCTCGGCCTGTTCAACCACTACGATGCAGTCGCGAGCGTTTTGCTCTTGCTGCGCGAGTGCTGCCTGTAGCCGCTGTATTTCCTGCTGCTGGCGGTCGGCTTCCTCAATCTTTTGTTGGATACTCGCCGCTTGTTGGCACGCTGTTTCCCACTGCGTGACCAGTTCAAACGCCTGCTCCAGACGTTCTTGCTTTGTCGCGAGAGTACGGAGTTTCTCCTCAAGGCGTCGATGCTCTTTTTGGGCTTCAGCTTCCCGTTGCTCACTGCGTGTGCGAGCGCGTACAACGTCAGCAACCTTTTGCTCTTGATCTGCTTCAGCCTGCTGCAATGCCGCGAGTAAGCGTCGCGCTTCCAGCATATGCGCCGTTGCTTCCTGGACGCTTGCCCTCATCTGTATGACCAGCGCGATCTCCTCAGCCATATGCTCAATCTGCTGCAACGTGGCTCGTGCCTCTGGCAGTTCCACCTGCTCCTGGTGGGCCAATTGCTCTAGCATTTGCCGCAGTCGGTTGGCCTCACTGCGTGTTGCGGCAAGGTCAGCGAGCATCGGTGTTATCTGCGTACAACGATTGAGTTGCTCATGGAGAGCGCGGCAATGCTCCAAGCCTTCCTGGGCTTGCTGGATACGTTCGCCCAGCTCATGCAGATGATGTTCCTGTGCCGCTTTTTGTTGTGCTAGTGTCGTCAGTTGGGCAAGGTGAGCGGCGACTTTGACGGCATCAAACCGTTCAATCAGTGCTACTTCCTCGCGCGCCAGCGTGCGCACTTGCTCCTGAAGCTGCGCCAGACTTAATAGTTGTTTCGCCTGAGCCAACTCGTTTTCTTGTTTACGACCCACCTTGAACTCGTCCATCAACTGCGTCAGTCGTTCCAAACCTAATAACTTATGAACAGCCTCTTCTCGCTTCGTGGGGTCAAGTGCTTCGATCCGCCCCAGCTCTTTTTGTTCCACAAAGCAGGAATTGCGCAGACTCTCTCCATCGAGATTGCCCAGTTCCTTGAGTAGACGCTCATTGACCGTCCTGGTACGATTGACCGTCTCTGGTGGCATCCCCGGCTGCTGGATTGTCAGGACCGCATGCTGATGTTGCGCTCGATTCCGCTCGAACACGCGCGCGACGGTCAGGGTTTGCTCACCAATATTCAGAGTTAGTTCGACCGTCGCTTTTGGCTGACCGTGTTGAATCACTTCTTCCTGGCGGGCCAGTTTCTCTTCTCCGACCAGAGGTTTGCCATAGAGCGCGACATAGACCGCCTCAAACAGCGTCGATTTCCCCGCTTCATTATGTCCTTCGATCAACACACTTCCCTGTTCAGGAAAATGCAGGTCCACGTTACATAGGCCTTTAAAGTTATGCACTTGCAGATGCTTCAGGGTAATCATCGGGCCGTCTCTCTTCCTACCAGTTCTTCGTATCGATCAAGCACGCGGGCGCGCATTTTCTGTAAGAGTACCCGCTCGGCAGGGGTTGTTGTCTGTTCCATCCATTCAGAGGCAATGCTTTCTAACATGTCACGCGGCGCGATGCGATCGCCACGCTCAATCTGTCCTTGCGAGAGCTCGCTGATAAGCATGAGGCGACTCTCATCAACCTCGAACGAAAAGGCCCGTTGTTGTCCCTGTTGCCAGAGGGCGCGTAGATCCAGTTCGTGGTATTGCTCGCGTGTCAGTGGCCCTTCGAGCGTCACACGCACTATTGCATCCTCCGTACACAAAGGCTCGACCTGTTGCCAGATCCGTTCGATCACAGAGATGCCGGGAGATTCTGTCTGAAAAAAAGCGCTTCTCCTCGTCGGCAGGAAGGTCATCCGTCTGTTCTTCTTGCATGGCTTCGTGGTGCGACCAAAGTTCCGCCGTTCGCAGGCGGAGCAGATGACGTGGTTGTGGCTCGATGGGAACACGTTCAGAATGAAGTAACCTTTCAGAGGTAATTTCAAGGAAGACAAAACCAACTTGTTCTTCATCCTGGCCAAATTCCATCCGTTCTGTTGCTCCGCACACCACGACGGTCTTGTCGCCGATGGAGAAACGGTCGTAGGCATGGACATGGCCCGCCAACACGATCTGGAAACCTGCCAGATGCGCCAGGCTGTCCCGGCGCGCGAAGATTTCCATCTGACCGGGGAAAGCATGGCCTTCAATGGCGGTATGCAGAATCAAGATTCCCACCTGCGCTTGTTCCAGTACCCCTTCAGGATCAACAATCTGCACCTGATCGAATGGATCACCCCCAGGCGGCATATGAGGATGATAGCTCAAACCGGCGAGAGCTACTTGTATCCCGGCGATCTCCAGCAAAACAGGCTGAATCTGGTCGGAAGAGCTAAAAAAATGCATGCCTTTGAGCTTTCCATACAGACTTTGTGGCGCGAACCCGCCCTGTTCCGTTTTTTGGCGTGGCGTATCATGATTGCCACTCACACCAAAGGCATGAATACCTGCTGCCTGTAAACGCGAGAGTTGTTCCGCCACAAAATCGCGTTCCCGGTTGCGAGGGTCCAGACCAGACCGATATCGCGGCAATCGGTGTTTCTGGTATGGTGCCGGCCATGGTGCTGCTCGATCATCATGGTCAACCCGTGCGCGCCAGCATCCAACAGAACGACGCCCGGTCTATCACAGAGGTTGCAGAACTGCGCGCAGCAGTTGACGCTCGAGAGTTTTTCACGATTACCGGTGGCACGGTCAATCAGCAAAACATCGATCCGCGCTGGCGCTGGCTCTGCCGACACGAGCCGGGAGTCGTGGCGCGCACAGCATACCTCTGCGGTTCCTACGACTTTATCACGTTTCGGCTGACCGGTCAGCTCTCTCTGGAGGAGAACTGGGCAGCGGAGAGCGGACTCTACGCGGTCCAATCCCATCGTTGGCACGCACCCTATCTGGCTCACGCTGGGATCGCGCCAGCCATGCTCCCACCTCTGCACGCGCCAACAGAGATCGTTGGAGGCATTCGCGCAGATGTAGCAACTGAAACAGGGCTACTGGCCGGCACTCCGGTCGTAGCTGGGAGCGCGGATCACGTGGCAGCGGCCCTGGCTGCCGGTCTGACCACGGATGGTGATGTGCTACTCAAGTTCGGCGGAGCTGGAGATATCCTCTATTGCGCCGAGAGGCCTGATCCCGATCCGCGTTTTTACTTTGACTACCATGATATTCCGGGTCTGACGCTCATCAATGGTTGTATGGCCGCCAGCGGTTCGCTGGTGAAATGGTTCCGTAACGAACTGGCCGCTGACGCCACGCTGGCGGAGTTGGATCAGGCAGCAGCCTCAATCGAGCCAGGAGCAGATGGTATCATCGTGCTGCCGTACTTCCTGGGAGAAAAAACACCGCTTTTCGATCCCTCGGCGCGCGGGGTTTTTGCTGGCGTGATGCTGCATCACACGCGCGCTCATCTCTATCGGGCGGTGCTGGAAGCGGTGGGCTACGGTTTTCAGCATCATCTCTCCATTCTGGCCGAAGCCGGGCGACCTATTCGCCGTGTCTGCGCGGCTGATGGCGGCAGCCGCAGCGCGCTCTGGATGCAGATTGCCGCTGATATCACGAATCATCCCGTGGAGGTCGTTGGCGGCGAAGCAGCCTCCGCGCTTGGCGTGGCCTTTGTCGCCGCCATGGGCGCGGGCCTGTTTCAGCGGTGGCAAGAGATCGAGCGTTTTATCACGCGCGGGGCGACCTATCAGCCCCACCCGGCAGCAGTCGCTCACTATCAACAGGGTTTTACTCTCTATCGTGATCTCTATACACGCTTACAAACGTTTTTGCCGGAACTCGGCGCGTTACCAAAATCTCACTCGTACCACGAGTGATTCCTAGAAACAAGTAGCTAACCTGGAGGGTATCCAATGCTTTTAGAGGGCTTGAACGGATTTATCACTGGCGCTGGCGCGGGCATCGGGCGGGCGATTGCTCTACAGATGGTGCGCGAGGGTGCCGATTTGTATCTTACAGATCTGAACGAGGAGGCTGCCAGGCAGGTAGCGCGCAAGGCACAAGAAGTGCGAGCAGGCGCGAGAATCTTTACCGCGCAACTCGATGTCCGCGATGCCGCGGGTGTCGCGTCTTGTATCAACGAAGCGTGCCAACATCTGGGAAATCTCCACCTGGCAGTGAATAATGCTGGTGTCTCTTCAATGGAGCAGGTGGTGGATTTGACTGAGGAGGCCTGGGATTTTAACATGGATGTCAACGCCAAAGGGATTTTTCTCTGCTGTCAGGCAGAGGTGCGCACATTTCTGGCCCAGGGACAGGGCGGACGCATTGTCAACCTGGCCTCGATGGCGGGCAAGAAAGCAGCACCGTTGCTGGCCCACTACTCGGCTTCGAAATTCGCCGTCATCGGTTTTACTCAGGCGTTGGCCCTGGAAACTGCCAGCGCGCACATTCGGGCGAATGCGGTGTGTCCGGGTTACGTGCGTACCTCGATGCAGGAGCGCGAGGTAATCTGGGAAGCCAATCTGCGCGGCATCAGTCCAGAAGAGGTCATCAACGACTATCTGCGCGCGATCCCGCTGGGTCGTCTGGAAGAACCGGAGGATGTGGCTCGTGTGGTAGTCTTTCTGTTAAGCGACTACGCTGCGTATATGACCGGCCAGGCCATCAATGTGACTGGCGGATCGATCATGTTCTAGTTTTTCAGCTTTCACCGCGTGTCTGTTCAGCGCGGTGAAAGCCTGGAGGAGTTTCTGCTATGAGTCGTCGGACCACGATCTTTTTTGCTACTGATATTCATGGCTCCGAGCGCTGTTTTATGAAATTTATCAACGCGGCGAAGTTCTACCAGGCCAATGTGCTGATCCTCGGTGGAGATATCACCGGGAAAGCGCTGGTGCCGCTGGTGCGCCAGAAAAATGGCGGGTATCATGCAAACTTTCTGGGGCAAAATGCCACACTGGAAGACGAGAAGGCTGTGAGCGAGTTCGAGCGCCAGGTACGGCACGCCGGGACCTATCCTTTTCGGACAACCCCCGAAGAACTGGCGGCCATGGAAAATGACCGCAAGCTGGTCGATCAGCTATTCACCCGATTGATGATCGAAAGCGTCCAGCGCTGGTGCGAAATTGCTGAGCAGCGTCTGCGCGGGACAGGCGTGCGCTGCTTCATCAGCCCTGGCAATGACGACGAGCCGGAAATCGTCGACGTGTTGAAAACGGCTTCATACGTGGAAATGCCTGAGGGGTGCGTGACGATGATCGATGATGAACACGAGATGGTCAGTTCCGGCTTCGCCAATACCACGCCCTGGCACGCGCCGCGTGATATTCCCGATGAAGATCTGGCCGCGTTTATTGAAGGGATGGCTGGCCAACTACGTGCCCCAGAAAAGGCGGTCTTTAATATCCACGTTCCTCCCTATAACACCGGCCTGGATACGGCCCCATTGCTGGATGACACTCTCAAACCACAAATTGTGGCGGGCGAGATCGCGACTGGTCCAGTCGGAAGCAAAGCAGTACGCGCGGCTATCGAACGCTACCAGCCGCTCGTCTCGGTCCACGGGCACATCCACGAGTCGCGCGCGGTGAACAAACTTGGCCGTACCACCTGCCTGAATCCCGGCAGCGAATATGGCGATGGCAACTTGCGCGCTGCCCTGGTGAATATGAAAAGCGCGAAACTGCAAAGTTATCAACTGATAACGGGTTAGCCATGCACCAGTTATATAAATGGACTAGAAGAGATACTGGTCACAGTTCCTCGCTGCCCGCTGTTCCCTGCCTTGAGGAACAAAATCCGTGAGAACGCGTGGTCAGGCACCAACAATAGCAATCAACCATTGAGAAAGGAGTCCCTCTATGTCAGAGCAACGAGAAACGCAAGCCTCCCTCCTGACACTCGCTGATGGCGTGGCGGAAGCGGTACGCGTGACTGACGTTTTACAGCAAAAAGGACTGGTGGTGCGCCTGCTAGGTGGCGTGGCCGTGCGTCTGCGCTGTCCCCATGCCACCCACCGCGCGCTCAATCGGGTATACGCGGATCTCGATTTTGTCGCGTACAAGAAACAGGCTCGTCAGGTGCGCGATGCCCTGGTCGAGCAGGGCTATGTCGCTGACCGCCGTTTTAACGCCCTGCATGGCGAGCGACGCTTGCTCTTCTTTGACGAGGCCCATAACCGCCAGGTGGACATTTTTCTGGGTACCATTGAAATGTGTCACAAACTGACCCTGGAGCCGCGCCTGACTCAGCACGCGCGCACTCTCAGCCCGGCTGATCTCTTACTGACAAAGCTCCAAATCGTCCAACTCAACGCCAAGGATATTCAGGACACGCTGGCTATCCTGCTCGATTTTGTTCCGCAAACGGCGGCCACGCAACCGGGGGACGAACTGGATGTGAAATGGATTGCGCGGTTATGCGCCCAGGATTGGGGCTGGTTTACCACGGTCAACGATAACCTGGAGAAAATCGCGCAACAGGCGACGCTTTATCTGGAAGCAGATGGCGCTGCCCTGATCACACAACGCGTCACCCAGATCAAGGAAACGCTAGAACAGGAACCCAAGTCGGCGGGCTGGCGCGTGCGCGCCCTGGTCGGGAGAAAAATGCTCTGGTACGAATTGCCAGAAGAAGTAAAGCGATAGCTGCACCAACAACCCTTCGAGAGGTAACCTCGCTCACGTGGTGCAATGAAAGAAGAGCATTTTTCATAGTCAGGTTATATGCGTGACCGCCCTTAGTCGCGCGAAATCACCAGCCTGGCGACTGAATTTATAACGCTCGAACTCCCTTACATATAGTCTTATCGTATCACGATTGGCAAGGAAACGTTCAATATTTCGCGGGCAGATGCGCCTCATGAGCAAGCAAGGTCAGACGCGTTCTTGTCCGTAAGAACGCGCCTGATCCTTCCTCTGTGAAACCTTAGACGCTGCGAGATTCCGCCCAATCGCTGGCAAAGGTTTGCTGGAGTGTGTTGAGCACGCTAGCATCGGCGATGATAATCCCGACTTCGCGGTTCTGGTCCAGCGATTGGGCGGAGATATTCTGTGAGCCGACAAACGCCTCCTTGCCATCGACCACCATAATTTTCGCGTGCATATACAATTTCGTGTCCTCGCGCACGCTCACACCGCCCTGTTTGATCGTAGCAATTCCCTTGCTATTACTATCGCTCTCAGAGCCGCTCGGCGCTGGCAAAATCACCTCAATCTTGACGCCGCGCTGGGCCGCACTGACGAGATCCTGCTCAATCCCGCTATCGTTCATCTCCTCGCCCGTGACCAGCAGGGTTTGCTTGGCGCTGGCGATCAAGGAGTTGAAGTCGGTGCGTGCATTGACGGGACTGACAACCAGGTTGGGATCGTTAATACTGGCGGTGGTGCGATCCCAATCGGCCTGGAAAATGGCCTCGACTGCCTGCACATCCTGAGCATTTGTATCGATAATATCATATTCGCGGTTTTTCGTATAACTGCTAGTTCCTAAAGCGGCGCTCGTGAGATTGGAAGTCATTATATAGCATGTAGCATCGTCGACAATCATGCTCTTTTCGTGCGTCAGGGCAAATGCTGGATCACTGAATTGTGTCTTCACGCCAGCCGCCTGAAGCTTATCTAGCGTCTCCTGTGGGGAAACGCTACCACCGCCGTAGGGATGCTGCTCTAGCATAACCCGCACCGTAATCCCGTTGTTGGCATCTTCCTCTAATGCGTTTATCACATTTTTATTGCTCAAAAGATACATTTCCAGGTCGACCGATTTTTTCGCGTCGCGAATGGCATCAACAATGGGACCAGGACCGGCATCCGGCTCAACAATCAGGCCCAGGCCGTTGGCTCCCGTCCCGGGTGTACAGTTGCTCTGACACTGGCTTCCGCCGGTCGGTAGGTTGACGTTGATATCACACGCGGTCAGCAAACAACAAAGGATGAGGATACACAAAGATTTCAACATGTTTAGAACAATTTGACGTGAGATGGCGTATTGAGACATACGATTCCCTTCAACTTTCTGCGCGAGAACTTCAAACGACTAAAGACGATAGATTTCTATTGAGTACGTATATAGTATATAAATCGAGTCAAATGCCTCCTGGCCTTTTTTCTATGGAGGAAACGGGAGAAAGATCATTTTTTGGCGCGCTAATTTGTACTTCTTGTTTAGGCTAACGACTTCTACCAGAACAGCGAAAGAAGTTCTGTGAAAGGACAACACGAGCAAGACGAACCGAGCAAAAGAGCTACAAAGGAAACGCATGCAGACTTCTCTCAGCCCAAACCATAGCGACAGAAAACAGAGTGCATTACGTCTCCCATCAAGAGGAGAAATGTCTAGCAAAGCTATCGCACACTGAGCTGATTTCGTGCGTGTTCTCAATGGAGAGAGCCGATGGAATGCGCTCCAAAAACCAGCAGAACGCAGGTTTTTGGAGCAACCGTTCACTTCTCCGTCATTATCCAATGGAAGCGCCGACTCCCTCCCTGAGCAAATCCCTTCATGTACACATACTGGCTCTCAGAGAGATCTGTGTTTGCGAATTCTCCCTCTGCTGTAGTATTATACTGGTAAGTAATTGTTTTTCGGATTCTCGCCTTCTCCATCTAACAGATAGTGTAACGCGGAGATAAGCGTTACGATGTTCCGTCGGTTTTCGTCATACCATGACCTCAAACCTCACCAATGCTGCCCTGGGTACCGGAAACTCTACCAGAAATCGCGAATACGATATCGTTGATACCAATGCTCAGGATGTGCAGGCGGTCGAGACCATTTTCCAGGCTGATTGGGATCACACTACTGCCAGCTTTCACGATCCCAACCTGGTTGTCAGTCCCGTCAATGCACGCAGCGACTTCAACACCTTAATCGCCAGCGCCAAACAAACCCTGCTGGTCACGGGTAAGGAGATGAACGATAGCGGGATTGAGCAGGATCTCGTCAACGCAGTTCAGCGCGGTGTCAAGGTTGAGGTGATTCTGCCTGCGCCGAGCGGTTCTGAGAGTGATAGCAACAGCAAAGGAATCGCTACGATTAAGCAAGATGGCGTCAGTGTGCGCGAAGACTCGAAACTCTACATGCACGCGAAAATTTTTGTGGTTGATGGGAAAGAGGCGTTTGTTGGCTCGCAGAATATCTCCACGCAATCGCTGGATAAGAACCGCGAAGTGGGGATTATCGTTGCCGATGCCAGCGTCCTCAATACACTCCAGCAAACCTTTGCCAAAGATTGGGCGCAATCGCGCAGCGTATAAGGTTTCGCAGGGGAAGAGACAATGTGGCTTAACCACCAGACATACCTCAACTTATCTTTTCCCCTCTGGCCTGCCACCTGCCGATGTCTCCAGGCAAAAGCCTGATTCCTGGAGTGGTAATATGATATACTTTTCTGGAAAAAGCGTTAGGTAATAGTTCCTACAAGTCTAGTGAATCTTTTCAAGAGACTCATGGAACTACCAGCGGGCCTCTTAGGAGGCAGCAGTTTGTTGAGTCATCACACCCTGGGATGTGCTTCC
>Ga0207674_10009928_pt1 | contig 10830 bp, 17 predicted proteins | sample KBSCornC72_FD_184303 | JGI IMG/M metagenome (GOLD analysis project Ga0207674, IMG submission 184303) | Corn rhizosphere microbial communities from Kellogg Biological Station, Michigan, USA - KBS Corn C7-2 (SPAdes) (version 2) | ecosystem: Host-associated > Plants > Roots > Rhizosphere > Soil ...
GAGGACCCACGAGACCGTTGAGCAAAAACTCGATGCGTACGAGAGTTTTCTTCATCAAAGCGCCCGCCCCGCACTTGAGCGGTTCCTGCGCCGAATAAGCAAGGGTTAGCCAAGAGATTTCATTCCTCGCCCATCTCTCCTTGATCTCTCCTGTCATTGAATCGACCGGGTGCACAGCCGTCGACCGCCATCGTGCTCGCCATGAGCTCGATGTCGTCGTGGTAGGAAAGGACGGATGGTGAGCGAACGAACGGCGTGTGATCGATTGGTGGGGAGGCTGGTGAGTTACGGGGAGCCGGAAGGGGTTTGCAGCCGGTTGGGGATGGGGATGTTTTTGTTGAGGCGGGTGTATGAAGGGTACTTGTCCGGAGAGGCGACGCGGGATCTCCCGGTCGATGGGATCAAGGAGGGGTTGGTGGCGCATGGACAGGCGGGGCAGTTTTATCGGCATTTGTATTTTCATATTGGGTGCCGGTTACTTGGGTGGCCTGGATGCTCGCGAGTTGGTTTATGCATGAGGTGGATGTGAGGCAGGCGGCGACGGGACGGATGGAATCACGGGTCGAGATCAGGAACAATGTGGCGGCGTTCGCGTGCGGGGAGGTTCTGTTGGACCGGTCGCGGCGGAGGATATCGCGGCGGGAGGCGGCGGAGCGGTTGCGGGAGATCCTGGCGGAATGAGGGTAACGGGTCCAGAAGAAGCCCGAGCCATAGCCGCACAGCATCTCAGCCCTCGATACGGAATCCGGACAAGGAGCCAGAATCGGTGCAAATCGCCGGCGATGCTGAACGGTCGGTGTTGAATGAACGGGGGAACGTCGCCACCCAGACGTTGAGGCGTTACCGTTAGTGCGTCGGCTTTCCCTCCCGATGCACGCGCGTAAAGCGCTTAAGGCACCTAACTCCCAAGCTGGGGGCCTTTTTTCCACTTCACTGATCTAGCTTTGTTGGTGTGATTTTTTCGCAACGCAGCGATTTTATTATTGGGCGATATGAGACCGCCCCATATTTGCCGTGCTCGCGGAATTTACTCACTGTCGAAATCGCGCGCAGACTAGAGGGAAAAGCTGCACGACGACGGGGGAGCTGGTCGGGGGACAAGCTCTCCCTTTTTTTGACCTGCATCCCAAGAAATTCGCCGACGACATCGATCTTGAGGCTGGCCCACGCTCGCGACAGGTCTCCACCCCGGCATTGGAACCAAGTTTATGTAATGTTGCCGCAGCGACAGCGGCTGCGCGAGCTCGAAGCGCACGAGAGCGCCGTGCAAGGCCCCAGCCGTTCGGGGCTGGAGCGTTTGCGGCTTTCATGGGGCTCGCGGCGGCGCACCGAAGGGCAAGCGCAACGGGATGTATCGACATGGGCTCTATACGAAGGAGGCCATTGAAGAACGCCGATTTCTACGTGAGCTTCTTCAGCAATCACGCCAATCGCTTTCCCTCCTCTGAGGCGAGCGCGCTGCACGGATGGCGGCGACAATCGGTTTTGCGCGTAACGGGGTCGCTAGTGGGAGTTGGTGCTCACCACGCCTGTCTTTCTCATGTAAAATGTTCCCATGCCGACTTATCGGTATCGTTGCGACAAGTGTGGGAAGAAGTTAAAGCGCTCCGAAACAATCTCGGAGCACACATCAAAGGCGAAGTGCCCTAAGTGCGGCAGCAAGAAAGTGTCCCAGGTGCCCGGCAACGTTTTCGTGGTCACATCCAAGAAGAGCTAGAGCTCGAAGGCTGAGACAACGAATGGGCAGTTGATAAACCACTGGAGGCTGCGGGGTGAGACCGTGAGCGACGGTTTCTTGCATTTCTTGCAACGCCTGTTCGGCCTCGGCGGCGGTAGACCGAAGCAGGCCCAGCCTGCGCCGCCTTCTAAGAAAAACCGCCCGTCACATGCGCCCAAGCGTAAGGGCAAAGGCTCTGCGAAAAAGGAGCCTCCGGGCGACAAGCCGGCGAAGAAAGAGCCTCCTTCACGCGATAAGCCTACAAAGAAGGTCGCCGCCAAGCCAAAGCCCGGAACCAGGCCTAAGTCCCCGCCTTCTGCCGCTCGGACAGAAGCCTCCGGAGAAGTTCCCTCGCATGAACGGCCTCACGGCGACCGGCAGAAGGAGAGTCCCAAGGAGATGACCGCGCCTTCCGTTTACGCTCCCGCAACCCCCGAGAAGCCTGAGAGGAAGACTGAGCCTGCCGTGAAGCCGGAACCGCCGTCTGCTGGGCCTGCGTTCGATCCAAAATTCATACTGTTAGTGTCCGGCAATGACATCGTGATCACTCTGATGGGAACGAGCTACTCGGTCACCTACTTCAAGCGAAAAAACTCCCCTGGGCTATTCGCAAAGGACATCACGCTTAAGGACGATCCTCACATCCCCATGACTTCCGCAGAGTTCTTGACCGGCGCTTGGAAGCTCGCCAACGACAAGGCGCGAGAGCTCGGTTGGATCGAGTGAAGCAGGGCTAAGATTAGAATGGGTGGCCTGCCTCATTGTCGCAGGAAGAGGCGGAAAGAGTCCTTGGCGGCTTTGCCGCTCCTTAGCGGACCTTCACCTGTGCTTCGGTCACTGCAGTTCGAACACTCTCATAACGCTCGAGCCTCGGTTAGACAGCGCAAAACGGGAAGGCCGGTTTGCTTCGAGATTACGGAGCAAACCCGACAAGCGATCGACGACCATCTCTCGCATCGGAGTGAAGCGTCTAGTCCATATCTCTTTCCTGGACGCGGTCCGGCAGGTCACCTGACCGCGCGGCAGTACGCAAGACTGTTAGGTAAGTGGCTCACGATGATTGGCTTGGACGCATCCTTTTATGGCATGCATTCACTGCGTAGGACCAAGGCAACTCTGATCTATAAGAAAACCGGAAATCTTCGAGTAGTTCAGCTTCTGCTCGGCCACACCAAAGTCGACAGTACAGTCCGTTATCTCGGAATTGAGGTCGATGATGCGCTTGCAGTGGCGGAGTAGATCGATGTCTGAAAAGTGAGGCAGAGCAGACATGCTGCCTCAAAGCCTGGGTCTGCAAAGTGCGATAAACGGACATTTGGAGGCAATCAACTGCACCTTGAACAAATTCAGTCTTGATTGCCTGCATTGCCAAGCGGGTGAGCCGCATCAATACGCCCTAGCTTTGCATTTGCCTCTTGCGAACCGAGTTCGCGGGCTCGTTCGTACCAGGTTCGCGCCTGCGCCTGATCTGGCTTTATCCCATGCGCGCCAATGCTGTCGATGAAGTTTTGATCATAAGTTTCCCCAAGCGCTAGCGCGGCATCGGCACTACCCGCTTCCGCAGCACGCCGGAAATAGGCGCGCGCTCCCGCGAGATAGCCCACCTCAACCATCTTGTGGCCATGCGCCAGAAGCTCTTCGATGCGGCCGCTCTCCTCCGGACGGGAAACCAAGGTCGATTTGTGATCAGCGGTCACATCGACGTGAGTGGACGCGCTCGCGATTCTAACGCCATCGGCCGTAAGGAGTTGGATGTGCAAATCGGAGCTGCTAGCCTTAGATGGAATCAGCCTCAAATTGTCTGCGATCTCATCTGGCCGAAATGACCATCCGGTTTCACCATAGGGCCGCCCAGCTGAGAAAGTGGAACTTTCCGGTATTCCATCGACAGTGATGATCGCACGAGGAGGAAGCGGCCCGGCAGGATCGATTGCGATGCGGAATGGAATTTCTTTACCCAACACTGCCTGCAGCGTGTCGGGCACCACCATAACAATTGATGGACGCTGGATTCTTGGCTTTGGTGGAGCAGCCTTTGGCTCCAAACTTTCCATTGCGACGTGTTCGACTTCTCTAGGGTCGTTCGTATAACGGTCCACAATAACTCCCGAGGCTGGGGGTTTGACTGCGCCCAACCACAACATCGCTCCAATGAGTGCGCTCGGAATAACCGAAGCCAAAACCAAAAGCGCACCAAGCACCTTCTTTCTCCAGCTGCGTCGTGAGCCTAAGCGTCGGGGAGACGCCGCCTCGCCGACAGCTGGCCGGAAGCGATCGGCCATCGAGAAGGAAGTGGGTTCGCTGGAGGCTGGTATCTCTCCGCTGGCTTCCGCTTCATCCAGACGCTGAGGTAGGTCGTCTGCTGGAAAAAACTGCTCAGAGAGACTGGATCCCGCTCGAACCATCGTGCCCTCCTACGCTTTACTGGGCATGCACTCTGGCGACTAACTAGTGTGGCTGCTTATTCCACTCCAAAAACGCTCGGAACAAATCGGCGCGTTCTGAATCGGAGATCGGCCTTCCACTTACCTGTGCCGTATGAGCAAGGAAATTGTCGAAGTTTTTTGGAATAGCTCCTGCAACGTTTTCAGCGCGGTCTATCCATGCTTGAGAGGCTGGAGACCGGCGCCATCCTTCGAGCGTGGCAGCGAAATTGACCTCGCGCCATTTGGGGTTTCGAGACGGCTGTAGGAACTCATCGAACTTATTGAAGAAAGCGTCGACAAACTTCGCAACCCGCTTGTACCGAAAATTGTCCCCGCCCCAGTTGAAAGCGATAAGAACGGTGCAGACGGATACAGTATCGACGCTTTCCCCTGCCCGGACCAGTTCGGGGTAATCATCATGCGTCAGGAGCGCCGGGTAGTAGGCGTCTTCGAGTTCCTTCGGATATGGGATGCGGAGGAACTTGAGACCCTCGGCCCCCTTCAGTCCGGCAAGCTCCGGCGCAGGTTTGCCCGCCATGATGATAACGGCTGCGATTTCACCCGACTTGAGCTTTTCGATGGCCTCCGGATCGCTTAGGTGCAGCCTTTGCACGTTCACACCAAGCGCATCGAGTACTAACTGAGCGGTGATGTCGGTACCGCTCCCCTCCTCTCCAAAATTCACGAGCTTTCCATCGAGCTCCTTAACATCTGTGACGTCGGACCTCACGATGATGTGGACTTCCTCGGTGAATAGCTTCGCGACATAAACAATCTGATCCGACAGGTTCGGACCCAGTTCGCCGGATCGCGCGAAGTATTTGATGATGTTGGCCTGGGTGATGCCCATGTCGACACCTTTCAGGAACATCACGTCCTTCACGCTCTGCGCAGCGCCTTTGCCAACGATTGGAAGCACTCGGAGATTATCTCCATCGTCGACAACCTGAGCGATGTCATAGGCGATGCCGAGGTCGGTACCATTCGGGCTGCCAGCCATAATGGTCACGACGTTTTCATTCATCTGAGAGCGAAACTTTTCCCGCTGAACATAAGCGGTTGCGGATGCCGGAGCCTCGAGGTTGGCACCGCCCTTGCTGCGAGGCGCCGCCACAGCAGTCATGGCCAATAGGCATGCTGAGAGCGCGAGGGCTATACGCATCACTATCCCTCCTGCGCGCTTTAGCGATATGCGATTCGCGCTCTCGAAAAGCTCACGAGAGCGGAGAGGCGAGCGGACTTCGATTTTGACAGGCTGCAGCGCGCAACAGTTGCTCTGCTGCTTGCCTCCTCGAAAGCGATGTTAGTTCTGAATTTCTAATCTAACAAGCCAACATTTGCTGTGCCGCGCTACTGAGAGGGCGTGGACAGGCTTGAAACGGAGGCGCATCGGCTCGGAACGATGGACGTTAATCGGCATAAAATTACTCAGTTCATCTACTAGCGTCTTTTTTGAGAGGAGGTGCAATGCGAGTTGCCCTTCTCGTTGTAATACTCGCATTGGCGTCACTAGGTTGGAATTGGGACGCTAGAGCTGAGTTCAACTGTTTCGAGACTCCTGGTGAGGGATCCAGGTGTGCTTGTATCGGTGCGAATGATTGCACCGAGATGAAAAGCTCCGACAACTGCAAGTCAGAAGCCGCGTGCGATAAGGGCGAGCTAGGGGCTATCATTTGCAGCTGCAAGGCAGCGCGTCCTTTAAAGGCAGTTGGGCTGCGGCTACGACCTTGAGTCCGCTCTGGGTCATTAGCAGACAAGTCAGGGTGTGTGAAAAAGAGTCCGCTTTACCCCCGAAAGGCAGACATTCTCCGAGGCGGCTGAAATAGTCAGCTATGTGCCAAAAGCCCGAAAAGAGGGGCTCGCTCCCACTCGGGAGCGGGCCACCCATCAGCGGGCCGGAGTTAGGCACGGTGCTCTTTGTGATAGAAACCGCACTTCGAGTTATCAGAGCATTGAGAGTTATGGTCCTTTGATCTCCCAGGTCGTGTTGCGCGGGATGTCCATCGAGGTATAGCCGCCTTCACCAGCAAGGGCGGGCAGTGAGTTGCAGGCAAAGGGCTCGCTGCCGGAGATGCCCTTGTATTTGCCCGTATCGCCCGTGATGACATGCGTGCCGCAGGCCATGTGTGGCTGTGACTTGTCGACGTCGCGCGTGTCGAAGGTCGAGAAGATCTTGTCGCCATCGGCGTCGGCGAGTACGCAAGCGCCGTCGATATATTTCTTGGAACCAGAATCGACGCTTAGCGCTTCGCAACGTGCCGCCTCCCTGGGTAGAGCGGCGGTTTCGAGCCTATGCTCTGACCATGGGAACCCGCCGCGATGCGACGACCCCGCCTAGTCCTTCAACGAAGATACAGCCAACTGGGTATCACCACCATGAGGTGCTGTGGGGACAGCCCGCCGCATCTGCCGATTAATCTCATCATAGGCGCAGCTGCGTCCTTCACCCAGGCCATAAACTGCCGAATGCCGTTTGAGGGAAGAAGCAGGTGCGAGGTCGGGCGCGGAGCTAAATGATGAATGTCCGCTATGGGTTAGCAGACATCCTGGGCTACATGAACAGCGTCCGCTTTGCCCCTGAAAGCAGACATTCTCCGAGGCGGCTGAAAACAGCCCGCTCTGTGCCAGAAGCGGACATTTAATTCGATGGCGAGATGCCAACTATGGCAGTGGTCTCCAGACCTGCAACAGCTGCCTGCGATGTTTATTCAGCTCTTCTTAGATGTCACCACGTAGACATGAGGCGGCACAACGGAAACCTTCTTGCTCCCACATTTGGGGCACTGGGGCTTCGCTGTCCCATGCTCCGAAATTGTCTCGGTACGTTCGAACGGCAGTGATACTGATAGGCCACACGGCGAGGGTCTCGGCAGAGAAGGCGGTGCATGGAATAAGCTCCAAGCGCCCTCGCAATAGGCCCCCGCCTATTCCGGGGGGAAGTCCTTCGGCAGCATCTCGACCTCTGGCGGCAGAGAGCGTTGGTCGAGCAGGAGGCGTTCGAGGCTCTCCATGAACTGATAGCTCTCGGCGACTAGTTGCCATTGCTGTTCGAGGTCTAGCAGTTGTTGGTGGACGCGCTCGTCAATCTCAGAGGCCGCGGCCTCTCTGCACTGCTCGGCCCGTTCCTGGCAGGTCTTAATGCGATCACCAAGTTGTTGGAGCATTGCAGGCCCTGGTTTGGTCACCCTACTACGTGGAGGTTTTCTCGGCATCAGTGCGACGGCCTGTGACTCCGCGCACGCCACATGCGCCAAGCAAGGACCTGGCGGCCTGGCACCTCAATGCTCGAATATGCAGGGAAAGAGGCACCAGGCCTAACCAGCCCTAGGGAGGTGGTCCTGTGAGGCTGGCTAGCTTGGAGTCTAAGGCCCGATCATGTGCTTCTTGAGACCTAAGTCCGTGCCTAGACAATTATGGAACACCGAAACGAGTATGGAACACCGAAACGAGCCTCCGGTTTGCTGCTCTGGCCAGTCGTGTCGAGCGCCTCTCAGAACCGGCTGGCTAGGCTCGGCATGGTCGCCCCCTTCCCTTGGGACATCGACTGTGCCGGGCCGCCACCTGTTCTTCGGTCCAACGCTCAATCTTGGCCTGAAACAAAATCGACCACGGCGGAGGCTCTTGCAGAAATTACCCTCTTCGCCCAAGGGCAGCACCTCCGAACTTAAAGGCTTAGTGCAATGGCTTATCAGCCATTCGCCAGCATAGGCCCCCACCACACTTCCCGAAAGCCCTGCCGTGCGCTTGGAGAGACTCCTGGAGCCCGGTGTCGCAGCGCCGGGCTTCTCGTTTGGAACACCGATGACCTAAACAAGTTAGGGCGGCCAGCCAGGAGAGGAGTCCCCCTCCTGGTTAGGCCCGGCCTCCTCTCTCCTGTGCAAGGTCTTAGGCCAACGCCGGGCCGCCCCCGGCCCAAACCCTCATCGCAGCGACACTTGAATTCTCCATTATTCTTTCCAATCTCTCCCGCCGCCAAATCCTGAACGCGACGTGTCGCAGGAAAGGAGGGTTGATAGGAGGGTCGCATGAGTATTCTGCTCATCAAGTGTCCACACACAGGCAGACCTATCTCGACTGGTATCGAGGTCGATGCCGATACCTTCGCAGCGCTGCCAGATGTCCTCTCGTACCTGACTTGCCCGGAGTGCGGGCTCACCCATGCGTGGTGGACGCGAGAGGCAGGGTTAGAGGAAGCTGTGGAGGTCGGTCCGGACGAGGCGGCCTAATCTGCTCCCCGGTTTGAAGTCAGGACGATTTTCTGGCCTCTAGCGCGTGGTCCACGCGCCGGTGAGCAGCTGTCTCGCAGGAAGTGCTTAGCAGGGCATTAGCACTTGAGATTTTTTCGGACCGCAATTGATCGCTTCCTAGAGGCCCGCGTTTACCTCTGATGGACGACCAGTCCGGTTGTCCGCGAGTATTTCGTGTAAGGAGAACGTCATTATGCAAGAAACCAAGAGGATGGCCGATGCAGCTAACAGAATGGGCCAAGAAGCTCAGGAGCGTGTCCAGAGTGGCTTCGAGGCGGCAAGCAGATCATTCATCGAAGCCAATAGGGGCTTTCAGGCCATGGCCGACGAGTTGACTGACTTCTCAAAGAGTCGTTGGGAGGCAGTCTTTCAAGCTTGGGAGCAACTCCTCCGTGTGCGGCATTTAGGAGACATGGTCGAAGTCCAGACCCGGTATGCCCAGGGGGCATACGACGCCTACATGTCCGAGATGTCCAAACTCGGAGAGATGTACCTGGGTACAGCACGCAATGCCGCTATTCCAGTAAAGGACACCGCGAGAAGGTTCAGCTAGTCCGATGTCAAGACCACTCAAAGTCCAGATCGTCGAACTGGCTCGTACTCTCATTGCAGACGAGCAGCATTGGTGCAGTCGTAGTTTGGCCAACGATGTAAACGGCGTTCCAATATCCCCGACATCTGGCCGCGCGGTTAAGTGGGTGCGGCTTAGGCGCAGTGATTGCGGCGGCTTATGAACTCACTCAGGGCTATGACGCAGCACATCGGCTTGGCCACGAAGTTCTACGCCCGCATTTCAGCCCCGCCACAGTCATTCACGTCAATGACGTGAGAGGTCATACTGCCGTACTCGCGTTGTTCGACGAGGTTATCGCAGTGGGATAGGTCCGTCGTAGCACCGTGCCTAGACCCCAGGGTCTCGCCCCTTCGGAGTGGAGAGGCAATCATGTTGTACAACCATCAGGTCGTCGATCACACCAAGCCCCGACTCCAAACTGCCATCACTGTCTTCGTCCGCTTGTACTGATTGATTATCACGAGAGCCTCCTCAAAGGCTGCTTGTACTGCAACCTATGGGGCCGACCAGGCGGGCGAGCATGGACACATCTGCCTGGTCATGATCTTAGCAGCCTTGAAAGAATGTTAGACAAGACGATGCGCGGACGAGAGCGCGGATAAACCATCAATGCCGAGTGATTAGGACAAGCGTGATAACAGTACCAGAGCCGCCAACCAGGCTCCGATGGCGGCAGCTATAGTTGCCGCAAGTATGACGCGTTGCCGTCGTTCCCGCCGTTCCTCCTGCTCCCTAACCCAGTCCAAAGCGTCTTCGCGCATTGGACCTCGCGGGATATCAAAGCCCCGAACAAGAGCAATGCGGACTCTTTCAAGCCCCATTAGCTCGAAGCGTACTCGGTTGTCTGGGTCGATCAGAGCTTAGAACCCAAACGAGAAGCTGACGCTCGACCCGTAATAGGGAGCAGGAGCGTAGTAGTACGGATACGGAGGATAGTAGTACGGGTCGTAGTAGTACGCGCCATAGTAGACGGATGGCCCATCATATGGACGGTAGGCATAGGCACGATGGCCATCTCGCCATCCGCTTTGCTCTGCCTTGTTCCAATCTCTATGCCCACGCGGTTCGGCAGTCGCTGAGTTGACGGTGCTCGCCAAGATGGCGACCGTGCAGACAAGGGCACCAAGCCCCAGAGTTAGAGTACGCATGTGAGATACCCCCTTTTTGGGTGAGGACCGCTTTAGCGTTCGGCCCGACCCGCTTCAGTTTCTTATTAAGGTATTACTAAGATGTTGAAGTGGGTGGAGCAGACCGCCCCAGTCTCGCGTTGTGCTTCCCCCCTTGGGTCCCTCGGACGGAGTCACAGTCCTAGAGGCTCCAACCCATCTTCTGTGGGTCTCGGCATGGCGTGCGCACTTACTGGCTACTTAGCGGAGCCCATGCGCCGCTTTCTCTCCTTCCTAATGGCCAGCGCCATCCTGCTCGCCGGGCTCGCGCTCGCAGGCTTCGAGATACTACGCGCTGATGGCGTGAGGCCCTTCGTGCTGTTCGGGGCGCTGGTAATGGTCGTGATTAGCGGGGCCTGGCTGCTAGAGGAGTTCGTGCTGCCTCGCTGGCGCTCTTGACTACATCCGGGGCATGGCAGAACGCTAATGAACGAACACATCGAGAAACATCGCCTAGCGCCATGACCGAGAACAAAGAGCACGACAAGCTATTCGCTGACCTCGATGCACTCAACGAACAGCACATAGAAGTGGGTCTAGCTGCTGGCGTGTGGAAGGTGCAGGTCCGAGCTCTGGTCCAACACTTTCTCTATGACCTCATGCTCAAACGGGTCGAAGCTGCCGCTGACCGACTTACTGAAATGGAGAAGGCGATGCGGCTGGCAGTTGGTGAAGCTATCAAAGCGAAGACGCGAGCGAG
>Ga0207674_10009932_pt1 | contig 10827 bp, 9 predicted proteins | sample KBSCornC72_FD_184303 | JGI IMG/M metagenome (GOLD analysis project Ga0207674, IMG submission 184303) | Corn rhizosphere microbial communities from Kellogg Biological Station, Michigan, USA - KBS Corn C7-2 (SPAdes) (version 2) | ecosystem: Host-associated > Plants > Roots > Rhizosphere > Soil ...
GTGAGACGCCGTTAGCCCACGCCGTCACGCGCGAGGGCAGCGTCCAGGCGCACGTCGTGGCAGAGGAAGTCGCGGATCAGGTCGGCTGGGTCGCGTTCGGCGCCCGCGGAGAGCACCTTCTCGGCGTAGTCGCGGCCGGTCGCGGGGTTCAGCGCGCCCTCGGCGGCGAATCGGGTGAACAGGTTGGCGTCCAGCACGCCGGCCCATTGGTAGGCGTGATGGCCGGCTCCGTAGTGGGGCGAAGATGTGGTGGAACTGCGCAGCGGTTGCGTCCGCCGGGTCGATCGGCACGGGCAGGTGGCGCTGCTTGACCGGCAGGCCGTCCTCGCCGCGGTGCAGTGCAAGGTCGAGAGCCGGACGGACCATGTGGACCATCTTCCGGCTGGCGATGCGGAATTGGTCTTGGGCCCGCGCCGCCGCCGCGACCTCCTCGTCGACGCCCATACGCCGTAGGATCACCGGCTCCAGTGGCCAGTTTTCCATGATCCGCGATGGTCCCTCGATGAAGTCGAGCGGCCCGTCGTCGGGTGAGCGTAGGCGGTAGCGGGTCCGGGTGAAGGCGAAGTGCATTGCGTGTCCGAACTCGTGCCACATGATGCGCAGGTCGCGGATGTCCGCGCCGGTACGTGGCATGTTGGTGACGACCGTCAGCAGGTGCGGCCCGCCGTCGGTGGCCAGCCAGGGCGTGGTCATCCAGCCGCCAGGCCGCTTGCCCTCGCGCGGGTACCAGTCGCACCAGATCCGGGCGAGGTGTCGGCCGGACGCGTCGTGCAGGTCGAACGCCTCCACGTCGGGGTGCCAACCTGGCGCATCGGCCGGAGTGAACGTGACCGTGTACAGATCGGCCAGCGCGTCCAGCATGACGCTCCGGGCGGTCTCTACCGGCACCGACATCGCCTGCGCAGACGCGAGTGACCGCGACTCGCGTAGCTTCGTGGTGTAGAAACCGTCCCGCTGGACGTCGACGTCCGCCGCGGTCAGCTGCTCTTCACCATCGACCCCCGCCCCTACCAGGCCGCCCTGGCCCAGGCCCAGGCCAACCTGGCGCGCGACGAGGCCGAGAGGCGCAACGCCGAAGCCGAGGCCGTGCGTTACGGCGAGCTGGTGAAGAAGGACTACGTCACCAAAGAGGAGTACGGGAAGATCGTGGCCAGCGCCGAGGCGGCGCGGGCGGTGGTGGCGGCGGACCGCGCGGCGATCGAGAACGCGCGCGTCAGCCTCTCGTACTGCCAGATCCGCTCGCCGCTCGACGGGCGCACCGGCGGCCTGCAGGTGCACGCCGGCAACATCGTGCGGGCCAACGACACCAACCCCATGGTGGTCATCAACCAGATCGCGCCGGTCTACGTCCAGTTCGCCGTGCCGGAGCGCGAGCTCTCCGTGCTGCGCGCCCACGGCGACCTCCGCAACGTGCCGGTCTCCGTCGCCCCGCGCGAGGGCGGGAAGCCGGTGGCCGAGGGGCGCCTGACCTTCATCGACAACGCCGTCGACCCCGAGACGGGAACGATCAATCTCAAGGCCACGTTCGTAAATGGCAACCGCGCCCTCTGGCCGGGCGAGTTCGTGAACGCCGCCATGCAGGTTTCGAAGACCGTGAACGCCACCGTGGTCCCCGCCCAGGCCGTGCAGACCGGCCAGCAGGGACAGTTCGTGTACGTGGTGACCGCCGACAGCGGCGTGGCCATGCGCCCGGTGGTGGTGGCCTCCACCCAGGACCAGCAATCCATCATTTCCCGCGGCGTGTCGCCGGGAGAAACGGTCGTGACCGATGGGCAGCTTCGGTTGACGCCGAAGAGTAAAGTTAGCGTGAAGACGCAGTTATGAGGTCTCGAAGTCTCGGGGTCTCGCGGTGTTCCGCCGCGCAACCTCGCGGCCGCGAGACCCCGAGACTCCGATGAACATCAGTTCCCCCTTCATCCGCCGCCCGGTCATGACCACCCTGCTGATGGTGGCCATCCTGCTGTTCGGGATCATGGCTTACCGGAAGCTGCCGGTGAGCGATCTGCCGAACGTCGACTTCCCCACCATCTCCGTCGGCGCGTCGCTGCCGGGCGCCAGCCCGGAGACCATGGCCTCCGCGGTGGCCACGCCGCTGGAGCGGCAGTTCTCCACCATCGCCGGCATCGACTCCATGATCTCCTCGAGCACCCTGGGCTCGACCAACGTCACCCTGACCTTCAACCTCAGCCGCAACATCGACGACGCCGCGCAGGACGTGCAGTCGGCCATCGCCGCGGCCGCGCGGCAGTTGCCGCCCAACATGCCGTCGCCGCCGTCGTACAACAAGGTCAATCCCGCCGACACCCCGGTCTTCTTCCTGGCCCTGACCACGGACACCCTCCCGCTCTACCAGCTCGACGAGTACGCGCAGACCATGCTGGCGCAGCGCATCTCCATGGTGCCCGGCGTGGCGCAGGTGCAGGTGTTCGGCTCGCAGAAGTACGCGGTGCGCGTGCAGGTCGATCCCCGCGAGCTCGCCGCGCGCGGCATCGGCATCGACGAAGTGACCACCGCCATCCGCAACAGCAACGTCAACCTCCCGACCGGCGTCCTCAACGGTCCCAATCAGTCGGCGACCATCATGGCCAACGGCCAGCTCTACACCGCGGCCGACTACCGCTCCATCACCGTGGCCTACCGCAACGGCCGCCCGGTACATCTCGACGAGCTCGGCACGGTCACCGACTCGGTGGAGAACAACAAGACCGCCGCCTGGTTCAGAGGAAAGCGCGGCGTCATCCTGGCGGTGCAGAAGCAGCCGGGGACGAACACCGTCGCCGTGGCCGATTCCATCCGCACCCTCCTGCCGACCTTCCGCAGCGAGCTGCCGGCGTCGATCGACCTGCAGATCCACCGCGACCGCGCGCAGCCCATCCGCGAGTCGGTCCACGACGTGAAGTTCACCCTGGTCCTGGCGCTGATCCTGGTCATCCTGGTGATCTTCCTCTTCCTGCGAAACCTCTCGGCGACGGTCATCCCGTCGATCGCCCTGCCGATGTCGATCATCGGCACCTTCGCCGTGATGTACCTGTTCGACTTCAGCCTCGACAACCTCTCGCTGATGGCGCTGACGCTGTCGGTGGGCTTCGTGGTCGACGACGCCATCGTCATGCTGGAGAACATCGTCCGGCACATGGAGCGCGGCGAACGGCCGCTGGAGGCGGCGTTCAAAGGCTCGAAGGAGATCGGCTTCACCATCATCTCCATGACCATCTCGCTGGCCGCCGTCTTCATCCCCATCCTCTTCATGGGCGGCATCCTCGGGCGGCTCTTCCATGAGTTCGCGGTGGTCATCGGCGCGGCAATTCTGGTTTCCGGCTTCGTCTCCCTCTCGCTGACGCCGCTGCTCAGCGCGCGCTGGCTGCGCCCGCACAAAGGGGAGACGCACGGCCGGCTCTACCTGGCCTTCGAGCGTTTCTTCGACGGCATGCTCGGCGTCTACCGGTTCGGCCTGCGCCTGGTGATGCGCCACCGCCTGGCGACGTTGATCGGCTCCTTCATCATTCTGCTGGCCACGGCATGGCTCTTCGTCATCGTGCCGAAGGGCTTCCTCCCCAGCGAGGATCAGGGACAGATCCAGATCCAGCTCGAGGCGGCGCAGGGGACGAGCTTCGACCAGATGGTGAAGTACCAGCGCGCGGCGATGGCCATCGTGGCCGCCGATCCGAACGTCGACGCCTACTTCTCCAACGCCGGCGGCCGCGGCACCGGGTCGACGAACACCGGGAGCATCTCGCTGCGCCTCAAGCCGCGAAGCGAGCGAAAGCTCTCCGCCGACGAGATCATCACCGAGCTGCGCCCGAAGCTTGCTGTCATCCCGGGAGTTCGCTGCTATCTGCAGAACCCGCCGCCCATCCGCCTCGGCGGACGCAACTCGCAGGCGCTCTATCAGTACACGCTGCAGGCGGCGGACACCAAGGTCCTCTTCCCCGCCGCGCAGGCCATGTTCGACAAGCTGAAGGCCATGCCCGGCCTGGTGGACGTGGCCACGGACCTGCTCATCCGCAATCCGCAGGTCAACGTCGACATCGACCGCGACCGCGCCGCGACCTACGGACTCACGCCGCAGCAGATCGAGGATGCGCTCTACTCCGCGTACGGCTCGCGGCAGGTGTCCACCATCTACGCCCCGAACAACTCGTACCAGGTGATCCTGGAGGTCGATCCGAAGTATCAGCAGGACCCCAGCGCGCTGTCGATGCTCTACGTCCGCGCCGCCTCGGGTGAGCTGGTTCCGCTGAGCGCCTTCGCCAAGATGACGCCGACGGTCGGCGCGCTGACCATCAACCACTCCGGCCAGCTCCCCTCGGTGACGCTGTCGTTCAACCTCAAGCCGGACGTTTCCCTCGGCGACGCCGTCGACTCCATCCGCGCCACCGCCGCGCAGACGCTGCCGTCGACGGTGACCACCACCTTCCAGGGCACGGCGCAGGCCTTCGAGTCATCGCTGCAGGGGCTGAACCTGCTGCTGATCCTGGCCATCGCCGTCATCTACATGGTGCTCGGCATCCTGTACGAGAGCTTCATCCACCCCATCACCATCCTCTCGGCGCTGCCGTTCGCCGGCTTCGGCGCGCTGCTCACGCTCATCATCTTCCGCGTCGACCTGTCGATCTACGCCTTCGTCGGCATCATCATGCTGGTCGGTCTGGTGAAGAAAAACGGCATCATGATGGTGGACTTCGCCATCGAGGCTCAGCGCAACGGGATGACCCCCGACGAGGCGATCTTCGAAGCCTGCGTGGTGCGCTTCCGCCCGATCATGATGACCACCATGGCCGCGCTGATGGGCACCCTCCCCATCGCCCTCGGCTTCGGCGCCGGCGCCGAGTCGCGCCGCCCGCTCGGCCTCGCCGTCGTCGGCGGCCTGCTTTTCTCGCAGACCCTGACCCTCTTCGTCACCCCGGTCTTCTACCTCTACATGGACAAGCTGCGCCGCAAGCCGAAGCCGCTGGCCGCCGCCCCCGAGGTGGAGGAGTTCGAGCCGGTCGAAGTGGCGTAAGCCTAGATTTATCCTGACGCACAGCGTCAGGATCTGGCGCCCATGTGCGCGGCGCGAAATGGCGCCAGATCTCCGTGCGCGCTCAAGACTTCTGCGGTTCGACCTGAATCCTAATGATCTCGCCGGGCCGGACGCCCACGATTGCGGCACGTAGTGGCCCGATGACGGTTCGAAGAGTCTGAAGCTGAAGCCGAGGCGTGACGATCACCACCACGCCGATGGAGAATGAAGCGAGGTTCTGCTGGAACTGCATGCGGCGATCGGCCGTAACCAGCACTTCGAACGTCGTTTCCGCGCGCCTGAGCAATTGACCGTTTTTGAATGAGCCCCAACCCTCCTCCTAAACGGTCCGAATCGTGAAGTCGGATAGGTCGCGGCGCAACTGGCGGGGAAGATTTTCGTCGAAGAGAACGCGCCTCACGCGATCTTCGCAACCAGAGCGCGACCCGCTTCTTCGAGAAACGCGACGGCCTGTTCCCGACTGACGCCAGGGTAGTTGTCCAGGAACTCTTCGATGGTGTCGCCACCCTCGAGAAAATCCAGCAAAGCTTGAACTGGGACACGAGTGCCGACGAACACCGGAGTTCCGCCGAGAATCTCGGGATCGGAGTGGATGATCTGCTTCGGGTCCATGGCAAGTAGCATAACTCGATCGCCCTCGGCTGCGGCGCTCACAGTGGAACGCCGCCGAAAGGCGCAGGCGCGGGACGCTTGCGGGCCAGCCGGCGAGGACGCCGGCGCTCCGTTCGCGCCTCACGATAAAGTTGGAGCGTGACGAAGATCGCCGTCCTCGCCCCACCCGATTTCGGTCCGCTGACGATGTTGCCGGAGTACTCGCGCGACATCCGCGACGCCGACGTCATCCTCGTCGCGCCGCGCTCCGGGCCGGAGCTGCGCGAGGTCTGGGGGCAGGCGAAGCGCGTGCGGTGGGTGCACTCGCTCTCGGCGGGGGTGGAGACGATGCTCTTTCCGGAGCTGCGCGCCAGCGACGTCGTCCTCACCAACGGGCGCGGCATCTTTGCTCCCGCGCTGGCGGAGTGGGCGGTCGCCGCGATGCTTTATTTCGCCAAGAGCTTCCCCCGCCTGCTGCGCGGGCAGCGCGAGCGGACGTGGGAGTCGTTCACCGTGGAGCGTGTCGAGGGGCAGACGGTGGGCATCGTCGGCTACGGCTCCATCGGGCGCGCCGTCGCCGAGCGCTGCGCCTCGCTCGGCATGCGGACCGTGGCCTTCTCGCGCCATCAAGGCGCCCTCGACGAGGTGCTGCGCGAGGCCGACTACATCGTGGTCTCCACGCCGCTGACCGACGACACGCGCGGCATGATCGGCGCTCCCGAATTCAAGGCCATGCGCCGCAACGCTGTGCTGATCAACATCGGGCGCGGACCGGTGGTGGACGAAGCGGCGCTCATCGGCGTGCTGAAGACGCACCGCATCAAGGGCGCGGCGCTCGACGTCTTCGAGCACGAGCCCCTCCCGCCCGACCACCCACTCTGGGCCCTCGACAACGTCCTCATCTCCCCGCACGGCGCGGACTACACCAGCGACTCGCACGTGCGCGCCATGCGCTGCTTCCTCGACAACCTGGCCCGCTTCGAGCGCGGCGAGGAGCTGGTGAACGTGGTGGACAAGAGCGCCGGCTACTGAGCCAGCATCCCGCGCCATTCCTCGGCGATGGCCAGCACCGCCCGCCGCGCGGTGGTGCAGACGCCGGTCATGTGCACGAAGCCGTGGCCGAGGCCGGGGGAGCGAAGGATGCGCGTGGGCGTGCCGCTGTCGAGGAGCTTGCGGGCGTAGGCCTCCACCTCGTCGCGCAGGATGTCGAAGCCGGCGACGGCGACCAGGGCGGGGGCGCGGGGGGTGGCGATCTCCGCCGCCATCAGCGACGGCGGATCGGACGTTCCGCCGAAGTAGCGGCTGCGAAAGGCGTCGCGATCGGCCAGCGACAGGAAGAAGTCCTTGTCGAACAAATGCCGCGACGGCCAGTCGGTCTTCTCGTCGGTCGGCGGATAGAGAAGCAGTTGCGCGCACGGCGACTCGACCAGCGCCACCACCGCCGCGAGGTTCGCCCCCGCGCTGTCGCCGCCGACGGCCACGCGTTGCGGGTCGGCGCCGAGCGAGGCGGCGTTCGCGCGCGCCCAGCGGAACGCCGAGAGCGCGTCCTTCACCGCCGCCGGGTACGGGTGCTCGGGCGCCAGGCGATAGGCGACGCTCAGCACGTGGGTACGCGCGTTGCGGCAGAGCATGCGGCACGGCTCGTCGTGGGTGTCGAGATCGCCGATGACGAAGCCGCCGCCGTGGTAGTAGACCGTCAGCGGCCCGCCGTCCGCCCGGTCGGGACGGTAGTGCCGGACGCGCAGGCCGCCGATCTCGAAGTCGAGCACCGACGCCACGGGCGTCGGGCGCGGGTTGAAGATCCTCGTCTCGGCGCGGTAGCGCTTGCGGCCCGCTTCGACCGTCGGCTCGAGCAGACCGGCCGGCGCGCGCCCACGCCGCAGCGCGCGCAGGAGCTGCACCTGCGGATCGAGTTGCTGCCCGTCGACGACGACGGCGGGCTCGCCGGAGAGCGCGATCTGCAGGCGGCGCGGGAGGAACGCGGTCAGGCGCGCTGCCAGGTAGAGACCGCGATGCTTCATCGTCCCTGAAAGTCCGGCTTCCGCTTCTCGAGGAAGGCGCGCATCCCCTCCTTCTGATCGGCCGAGGCGAAGAGAAGCTGGAAGGCCTTCCGCTCGATGGTCATCGCCGCGTCGAGCGAGGCGTCCTGCCCGGCGAGCACCGCCTCCTTGATCTGCATGATGGCCAGCAGCGGGAGGGCGGCGATGGTCCTGGCCACGCGCAGCGCGGCGTCGAAGACCTCGCCGTCGGGCACCACGTCGCTGACCAGCCCCATGGCCAGCGCGTCGCGTGCCGGCACCGGCTCCCCGGTCAGGAGCATCCGCATCGCGCGGTACTTGCCGACCGCGCGGGTGAGGCGCTGCGTGCCGCCGGCGCCGGGCATGATGCCGACCCGAACCTCCGGCTGGCCGAAGCTGGCCCCTTCGCCGGCGATGATGATGTCGGCGTGCATGGCCAGCTCGCAGCCGCCGCCGAGGGCGTAGCCGTTGACCGCGGCGATGACCGGCTTCGGGCACGATGCGATCGGCTGCCACAAAGTCTCCGACCGCCGCAGCAGCAGATCGACCGGCGTGCGGTCGACCATGTCGCGCAGATCGGCGCCCGCGGCGAAGACTTTCTCCCCGCCGGTGAGGATGATGCAGCGCGTCGCTTCGTCCGCGCCGAGGGCGGCGAAGTGGTCGGCCAGCTGCTGGCGGACCGCCATATTCAGCGCGTTGCGGACCTCGGGACGGTTCAAGCGGACGACGGCGATGCCTTCCGCGGGTTGTTCGAGTAGGACCTCGCTCATACTTTCACGATCCTTTTGCCGATGTTCTCGCCCTTGAAGAGCCCGATGAACGCGCGCGGTGCGTTCTCCAGCCCCTCCACGATGTCTTCGCGATAGCGGATCTTCCCCTCGCGCAGCCACTGCGACATGTCGCGCAGAAAGTCCGGCAGGCGGTCGGTGTGGTCGAAGACGATCATCCCCTGCAGCAGCGCGCGCTTGACCAGGAACGGGAAGAGGTTCGGACCGGACGACGGCTGGTCGTCGTTGTATTGCGAGATGAGGCCGACCAGCGGGATGCGGGCGTGCAGGTTGATGCGCTTGAGCACCGTCTCGAGGATCGCGCCGGCGACGTTGTCGAAGTAGACGTCGACGCCGTTCGGACACGTCGCCTTCAGCGCCGCGTTGAGGTCCTGGGTCTTGTAGTTGATGCAGGCGTCGAATCCGAGCTCGTTGACGACGTAGGCGCACTTCTCGTCGCTGCCGGCGATGCCGACGGCGCGGCAGCCTTTGATCTTGGCGATCTGTCCGACGATCGAGCCGACCGCGCCGGCCGCCGCGGAGACCACGACGGTCTCCCCCTCCTTCGGCTTCCCGATGTCGAGCAGGCCGACGTACGCCGTCAGGCCGACCATGCCGAGGACGCCGAGCGACCAGGAGACCGGCGCCGCGGACGGATCGATCTTGCGCAGGCCCTTGCCGTCGGAGAGTCCGTACGCCTGCCAGCCGTCGCTGGTGAGGACGATGTCGCCCGGTACGAACCGCGGGTTATTCGATGCCATGACCTGGCTGACGGTCTGCCCCACCATCGGCTCGCCGAGCGTGGCGCCTTCGGCGTACGACTTCTTCGTGCTCATGCGGCCGCGCATGTACGGGTCGACCGAGAGGTAGAGGGTGCGGCGAAGGACTTCGCCCTCGCCCGGCTCGCGCAGCGGGGTGGTGACGATGTCGAAGTTGTCTTCGGCCGGCATTCCCTCGGGGCGGCGGGCGAAGAGGATCTGTGTGTTGTTCATAGTTGTCATCCTGACATCCCGGCCATCGAGGCCGCCTTTCGTGCCAGCCAAATCACCCGCTCGCCGAGCGGGGCGAAGCGCGGGTCGTCGGTCTGCCCGCGCACGAAGCGGGCGTAGATCTGTTGGAGCACCACTGCCAGCTTGAAGACGGCGAAGACTTCGTAGAGCGCGATGCCGTCCAGCGACGCGCCGTTGCGCGCGGCGTAGCGCTCGAGGATTTCGTCGCGTCGAAACCAACCCGGGCGGCCGGTCACGCTGGAGACCGCATCGCCTTGGGATTCGATGTGCACCCAGTAGCAGAGAAGGATGCCGAGGTCGACGAGCGGGTCTCCGACGGCGGCCATCTCCCAGTCGAACACACCGGCCAGGCGGCGCAGGTCGCTGGCGTCGAGCATCACGTTGTCAAGTTTGTAGTCGCCGTGCACTAGCGTGGGGCGGGCCGGGTCGGGGGGGATGCGCGCCTCCAGCCACGCGGCGAGCTGCTCCATCTCCGGGATGTCGCTGGTCTTCGAGCCGTGCCACCGCTCGCTCCAGCCGCGGATCTGTCGGGCGACGAAGCCGGCCGGCTTGCCGAGGGCCTCGAGGCCCTCGATGGCGTGTAAGTCGGCGAGGGTATCGATCATCGACTCGCTGATGCCGCGGCGCAGCTCCGGGCTCAGGCCCGGCGGTTCCTCCGCGCGGATCACCACGCCGCGGCGCCGTTCCATGACGTAGAAGATCGCGCCGGCGATCGACGGATCTTCGCAGAGCACGTACGGCTTCGGCGCGAGCGGAAACACGGGATGAACGGCGGCGAGCACGCGGAACTCGCGGGCCATGTCGTGCGCGCGCGGCGGCACCGGGCCGAGGGGCGGGCGGCGGAGGACGAGCTCGCGGTCGCCGGAGCGGAGGAGATACGTGAGGTTCGAGTGCCCCCCGGGAAACTGTTCGACTTCCAAGTCCGGCAGCTCCAGATACGCGGCGATCTTCGCCCAGTCGAGCTGCTCGGTGGCGCGGACGGGGCGGGTGTCGCTCATTTCATCCGCACCATGCGCGCCACGAGGGCGGGGACGAGCCGCTGCAGCAGCACCGCCCACGTCTCCTTGCCGCCGACCAGCACCTCGCGCTTCCCTTTCGCCACGCCGGCGACGACGCGGCGCGCGCACTCCTCGGGCGTGGTGGCGTTCTTGTGCGTGGGGTCCATCTGGCCGAACGCGCTGCCGTCGCCGGTCATGGCGTTGCGGCTGACGTTGGTGCGGATGTAGCCGGGGCAGACGATGGTGATGCGAATGCCGTCCTTCGACAGCTCGGCGCGCAGCGAGTCGAAGTAGCCGTGCAGCGCGTGCTTGGAGGCGGCGTACGCCGAGCGCAACGGCGTGCCGACGTAGCCGACCACGCTGCTGACCGGCACGATGTGCCCCGACTTCCGCGCGATCATCGACGGCAGCACGGCCTTG
>Ga0207674_10009933_pt1 | contig 10827 bp, 7 predicted proteins | sample KBSCornC72_FD_184303 | JGI IMG/M metagenome (GOLD analysis project Ga0207674, IMG submission 184303) | Corn rhizosphere microbial communities from Kellogg Biological Station, Michigan, USA - KBS Corn C7-2 (SPAdes) (version 2) | ecosystem: Host-associated > Plants > Roots > Rhizosphere > Soil ...
GCATCCGGGCACACGCTGAAGACAAAACCCCGCCGCATGCCGCCGGGGACCGAGAAGCTTTGCCATTTGCTTTCGTGGAGCCGATGCAGGCCGCCGCCGTATGTGCCGATCCAAATGCCATCGTCGGAATCTTCCGCGACAGACACGGCGGCTATAGCCGCGCTGCGTTCGGTGGCGCGAATCGCCGGCGTTTCCTCCTCGCCAATCCGATGCACTGGAAGCACCTTCGACACACTCCCGTCATCCTCGGGAACGAGCGACATAAAACGCTTTTGGCGCAACCGAACCAGTCCGCCGCGATCCACACCCGTCCAGAGATTTCCTTCGCGATCTTCAAAAAGGCAATCGACTCGTTCGCCGGGAAAGTTGTCTTCGAGGGCCAACTGACGAGTATGACCATCGGACCGAATGTGAAAGAGGCCTTTGCCATAGTGATACAGCCAGACTCCTCCGTTTCGATCTTCCTGCAGCCCAAGCCGATCCTGGTAACCGCTAAAAAGCCCGCGGCATGGTTCGGCTTCGAAAACCCACTCGCGCTGCCTTGCCTTGCGCACACGCTCATTCGCGACGACCCACATATCACCATCCGCGGCGTTATACAGCCATGAAACATTCAACGAGGATTCGCCGTTGGTCGGAGTCATCGTTTGAAAACAGGAACCAGCCCACATGGCGACTTCTCGCTCTGTCCCGACCCAGACATTTCCTTTTGGGTCGGTTGTGAGGCAATGGATGACACCGCTGGCCAGACCGGAGTTGGTGGGCACGAGCTCGAATTGATTGCCGGAGAATCGCCAAAGGCGTTGGTCGCGACCGCGTCCCCAAATCGTGCCTTGCTGATCCTCGACGCAAAGCGTTCCGGAACTGACGCCCGGGGGGCGCAGTCTCCGCCATTGCTCTTGTGGAGAATGGCGTTGAAGCAGTTCACCAGTGTGGAGAAGAAAGACGACGCCATTTGAGCGCGATGAAATCAACGAGGTCGTCGCATCGGACGAACCGTCGCCCTTCCATTCCAATTGAAATTTGCCATCGCGGAAAGAGGTCAGCGAACCGTCGTAAGTGTTGATCCAAAGAGTGCCATTGGAATCGACATTGAGTCGCCGGACGCGTGCACGTTGGAGGGTCGGCGTATTGGCCGGATCAAAGGTTACGAAACGGACGCCATCGAAACGAGCTAAGCCGTTGTAAGTGCCGATCCAAAGATAGCCGTCCAGTGTTTGCGCAATGGCAGTAACGGAACTGCTGCGCAAACCATTGTCGGCGCTCCAGACATCAATCAGGTAGTCACCGGTCCCGGGTGAAGCGCATTGCACGTCTGCTGGAGAAATAAGTAGTGCTCCGCAGCATCCCAGGACTCGCCAAAAACTTGCGATATTCGAACTGCGAGGCAAGGGGCGCATCGAAGCAGATTGGACATTTTCGCGCCGGAAAACAAGTCGCAATGAGGATTCGGCCGCTGTATAGGCACCTTGTCCTGGCGCCATAATTGCGACCGACGATGAGCGTCGCCCAGATTGGAGTCGATGCTATTTCGCTGACACCAATTGACCTTCGGCTTCCTGCTGAATGCGGAGACGCTCGCGACGGGATTCCTCCATCACGTATTCGAGGCGGTCATCGCTGACCTGAGTCAACAGCGCGGCAGCGTCTTTGTTTGCGCCATGTTCGACCGCCCGGGAAATGACTTCGGCCTTGGTCGCACCGCTACGTTTGCCGAGGAATGGTTTAATGATGAGGTAAATGACATCGCGGGCTGGCATGTAACGGAAAAATCGGCGCAGGAGGCGGAAGGTTTGGACCGGGTAGTGGAGCAATTTATAAATAAACAAACGACGCAGTCCGGCACGGCGCACATCGTTGATGACTTCGCCGGGAAGGCAGGTCGGATCGATGGCGGAACACTTGAAATATTTATACCAGTCTTCAGCATCATTGATCAGACCGCGGTTCACATACTCGTGCCAGAGTGGCGTGCCCCGATAAACGCAAAGACGATTAAATCCAAACGTATCGAGAGGAAGTTTTGCGGCGAAGTCGAATGTGGCTTTCATGTCCTCGACAGTTTCGTCTGGGTTGCCGACGACGAAGAAGCCATGGACGATTTCGATATTGGCCTTCTTGGCGTTAGTTACGGCAGTGGTGACCTCCTCAAGGGTTTGCTCTTTCTTGACGCGGTCGAGGATTTTTTGGCTTCCGCTCTCAAGACCGAACATCAGCGTCCGGCAATGAGCTTTCGCCATCGCGGGGAACAGATGCTGCGCAACGGAATCGACGCGTCCTTCACAGCCCCATTGGATTGTGATCCCATTCTCGTTAATGCCTTTGCAGATCGCGTCAATCCGGCGCGGCTGGAGCAAAAAATGGTCATCGACAAAATAGACCGAACCGTATCCTTGCGCCTGGAGATGCTTGAATTCATCGACGACATGCTGCGGACTCCGCGAGCGCCATTTACCTTCATTGAAGATCGGGATGTCGCAAAAGACGCAGGACCAGGGACAACCACGTGACGTTTGCATCGTCGTGAAACGTTCCATCGAGAGAACCGCCGGCACGTCAAGCGGCATGGACTCAACGAAATCCAATTTCAGGCTCTCGCGATCCGGGAACGGCCATTGATCGAGATTTCGTTCCGGCGGACGATTTGGGTTGTTCATGACCTTTCCATCTTTTGCCCAGGTCAGGCTGGCAACCGTCGATGGGTCCTCCATGCGCTCGATCAGGTCGAGAATGAGTTGCTCGCCATCGCCGCGGCAGATGAAATCGACTTCCGGACATTGAAGCTTCACCAACTGCGCGTTGAGGCTGGCAAAGACACCGCCGAACGCGAGTTTGACTTTGCTGTCGGCAGCGCGAATGGCTCGAGCGAGAATTTTTGCGTAGGGATAGCTGGTGGTACTGAGGAAGCTGAGTCCAACCAGTCCCGGCTTCTTCTTTTTGATTTCTTCGATGATGAATTCGTTGGGTGTTTCCGGATTCGCCTGGTCGAACATGACGCACTCGTGTCCGGCGCGCTTCAGAACGGACGAAAGAGACATGATGCCGATAGGCGGAAAGCCCATGATGCGGATGTTGCCATTTTTGGCGCGGGTCTTGGCGGGCAAGGCGTAGAATTGGGGATCCCGAACGTGAACAAGAAATATCAACATGGTAATCTCCGGGTCGAGTGCAGATAATTGCGCGAGTTGTGGCCTCCGCCCTCGAATCGGAAAGATCCCAGGCTCGCTCTATCCACCTGCACGATTTGCGCGTTATGAGTAATACGAAGTTCTTAATTCGCAACCTGGCAAGAAATTGCCAAAAGTCGCGCTAATGAACCTTATGAGCATACTCGGGGAATCGAAACGCGGCAACAGGAAATAAAAGTAAAGGCAGCGTTGCGATCTAAAAAACCGCAATAATAAACTGGAAATTCGAGATTGGAATCAAATCTCCAAGCCAAACACAGCAGGTTTACAATGCAGTCAACCCTTGAAATTGTGATCGGGCACCCCCTACACTGAATCAGCGTCCCAGTTCCCGACTGACTCGCATATGAAGTTCAATAAATCTGGCCTAAGGACAATTCTCCTCACACTCCTTTCAATAATATCCTTTCTGACTGAGCTTCGTGCGCAATCCACCGCCGATACGACTCAATCCAATGCGCCCGCCTTGCGCGTGCTGGCGCGCAACATTGAACCGTTTTGCTTCGAGAAAGACGGACAACGCATGGGCTTTGCCGTCGATCTCTGGAAGGAAATCTCGAGAATGGCGGGTTTCCGTTATGAAATTCAGGACGCCGAATCCGCCCAGGCAGTTGTGGATGCCTTGGCAGCAAAAAAAGGAGACGTCGGGCTCGGTGCATTGAGCATTACCGCGCAACGCGAGAAAGTCATCGATTTCTCGTACCCGTTCTATAATTCGGGCCTGGATATCGTCACCAGCACGGAATCATCTTCGGTCCTGGGAACGATTCAGTTTTTGTTCAACGCCCAGTTGCTTAAAACGATAGGACTCCTTCTGGCGTTGGTGATTTGCTTTTCGCACATCCTATGGCTTTTTGAGAGGCGCGTGAACGCCGACGAATTTCCTGAGAATTACAAATCGGGCCTCGCGGAATCGTTATGGTGGACCTTGACTGTCCTGATCACATTGGGATGCGAGAATAAATCGCCAAGAGGTTTTCCCGGCCGATTATTGGCCATCATGTGGATGGCCAGCGGTGTGCTGATGATTTCGCTATTGACGGCGTCTTTCAGCAGTTCTTTGACCGTTCGAACTCTTGAAGGAAAAATCAACGGCCCCTCAGACCTTTCCGGCCACGAAATCGCAACCGTCAGCGGCAGCACCGCGGAGAACTGGCTTAAAACGCACCGGATCAAAATCAAAAGCTATACAACTGTAGCTGAAGCTATGGCCGCGGTGTCCTCGGCGCAAGCAGACGCAGTCGTCTATGACGAACCTATTCTTCGTTATCACATCGTAAACAACCCGGACAAGAAGTTGCGATTGGTGGGAAGTATTTTTGAGGAGCAGGGATATGGCTTTGGCCTGCAATTGAAAAGTCCCTATCACAAAAGAATCAATCAGGTTTTGCTCGAGTTGGTGGAAAACAAAACCGTCGAAATTTTACATAAAAAATGGTTCGGCGAAATTTCCACCGAACGACGCGATTGAATTATCAGTTTTACACAATGTGGTAGATACCGACGCGCGGGTCGCCCGCGTTGTGTCCGGCGCAGACTGCGATTCGCCCTCTTCCCAAGGGAGTGGGGTGAGGGGGAAGGAGGCGACCGAAATTCGTTCGTGTGCTGTCGCGTTTGGCGGCATAAACAAACCACGACCGAATTGCGTTGAAGTAGAACTGGCATTTTTTGGTTCGAGTGACATAATACACCCTGACACCTGACTGGCGCCTGTTTAATCACTAACGTTATGCTCACCACCCGCCTGCTCCCTCTTCGCCAATTTGTCTTCGCCGCCGCTCTTTCACTTTGCGCCCTGTTGCCTGTTGCGGCCCAGGTCAACGTGCTAACCTATCACAATGACTTTGCACGAACCGGCCAAAACACAAACGAAACCATCCTCACACCCGCCAACGTGAACACGAATACGTTTGGCAAAATTTTTTCATATCCGGTCGATGGCCAAATCTATGCCCAACCGCTTTATGTTTCTGCACTGACGATTCCCGGACAGGGAACGCACAATATCGTCCTTGTCGCGACGATGCACAATAGCGTTTACGCGTTCGATGCCGACAGCAATTCAGATCCAAATGGCGGCGTGCTTTGGGATGTGAATCTTGGGCCTTCAACGGCGACACCAGATCCCGCTTTTGGCTGGCGCTACGGCGATTATCATGACATTCGTCCCGAAGTCGGAATTATTGGCACGCCCGTCATCGATTTGGCTTCGGGGACCATTTACCTCGCCGCGTTCACACATGAAGGAAGTTCGTACGTGCAGCGGATCCATGCCTTATCGATTGCGACCGGCGCTGAACAACCGTTCAGCCCCGTGGTCGTTTCAGCGACGATCAACGGCAATGGCGTTGCCAGTTCGGGCGGCAAACTGTCATTCGATGCGAAAAATAACGGTCTCCAGCGCCCTGCGCTAACATTAGCGGGCGGTATCCTCTACGTCACATATTCCGGTTTCGCAGATACCAACCCATACCACGGTTGGATTTTTGGCTACAATGCCGCTACGCTCCAACAGCTCACCAATTACATCTTCAACACCACACCCAACAGCACAATTGCCGCGTGGGGTGCCAATGCAGGTGAAGGCGGACTGTGGATGGGCGGCAATGGCCCGCTTGTGGATGCCGCGACGAATCTGTTTTTCGAAGTCGGCAATGGCCCGTTCAATGCCGACACAAACGGAACCGAATACGGCGACAGCTTCGTCAAACTTTCCACAACCAGCGGGTTGGCAGTCGCGGATTATTTCACTCCCTATAATCAGGCGTCCCTCGCAGCGGGCGACACTGACCTTGGTTCAGGCGGACCCGTTTTGCTTCCGGATGAAGTTGGAAGTGTGACGCATCCGCACCTGATTCTTGGAGCGGGAAAGGGTGGAACGATCTACCTGATCGATCGGGATAACATGGGACACTTCAACGCCGCAAATGACAGCCAAATCGTGCAGTCGGTAGTTGGTGCTGTCGGCGCTTCCTTTGGCACACCTGCCTATTTCAATAAGACGATTTATTACCAGGGCAACGGCGACCGATTAAAGGCATTTGCCATTAACAACGGTGCGCTGTCCACAGCTCCGATTCATCGCTCAAGCTCAACAATCGGTTTCCCGGGCGCGACGCCTTCCATCTCTGCGAATGGGACCAATAATGCCATTGTTTGGGTGCTGCAAAACACTGCCGTCAGCAGCGGCAGTCCAACCGGTCCAGCCATACTTTACGCTTACAACGCATATAATCTCACCAACAAACTCTATGACTCGACTCAGGCTGGCTCGCGCGACACGGCATCATGGGCCGTCAAAACCACGGTCCCAACCATCGCGAACGGCAAAGTCTATATCGGTGGCGCTTCGGCGCTTTCGGTTTACGGCAACGGAACTTTTCTGGCGGTGCCAACAATCGCACCGGCAGGCGGATATTTCACAAATTCTGTCATGGTGACGCTCGCCGACGCGACCCCAGGCACGAGCCTCTATTACACACTCGACAATTCAACGCCCACGACGAACTCGCTCCTTTACACAGCACCTTTTGTTTTAACCAATACCGCAGCCGTGAAATTACTCGCCGTCAAGCCCGGCGCTATTCCCACTGCTGTGGTCACAGCCATCTTTATCAATTCTGCGTCGCTGATGTTCTCGCCGGGATTCGTCAAACAGGAATTTTATTCCGGTGCCACTCGGGCCAACCTCGAGAATCCCGCCTTCACAACTCCACCGACCTTGGTGACTTATTTGACCTCGTTCGAAACGCCTTCCGGCCAGGGCAACAATTATGCCGAGCGTGTCAGCGCTCTTTTTACCGCGCCGCAAAGCACTAATTACGTCTTCTTCATCTGCAGTGATGATGATTCGGATCTGTTCCTCAGCACCGATTCAACTCCGGCACAAAAACGTCTTATCGCCCAGGAAACCGCCTGGTCGAACAATCGGCAGTGGCTTACGTCGAGTGGTGGAAGTGACTTGACTGCGAAACGTTCAGACACATTCGCTGGGACCACGTGGCCGACGGGCAACACCATCAATCTCACGGCCGGAACGCAGTACTACCTCGAAGCTGTCCACCATCAAGGCAGCGGTGGCGATAACCTTGCGGCAACGTTCAAATTCGCTGGCGCGCCGGATCCCGCCAATGGCATTGCCCCGACACTGACTGGCAGCCTGGTCGGGGTGAACGCCTTTAATAACACTTACATCACGCTCACTTCAGTCCCGCAAAATGTCGCTGTCAATGCGGGCACAAACGCAACCTTCTCCGTATCCGCAGTTTCGGGGTACCTCGGCGATCCGCCCGGCGTTCCTCCCCCGCCGATTTCCTACCAGTGGCAAAAGATGCCATTTGGCTCATCGGTTTTCGCAAATATTAATGGAGCTACATCAACCTCCTACACAACGCCAATTCTCACGGGCGCAGACGACGACACGTTATTTCGCGCTGTCTTAACGACCGCAGGTAATTTCACGAACAGTCCGGCCGCGCGGCTGAATGTCGGTCAACTTCAATTTACACAAGCCTCCATCAACACGGGTCAGTTTACCTTGCAGTGGAGCGGTAATGGCTTGCTCCTCGAAGCCACAAACATCGCGGGCCCTTGGACCATTTCCGCCAACCAGAACAATCCACAAACGATTGCGGTCTCAGGCATGAGATTCTATCGATTGCAGCAATAATCTTTTCAACCTCAGTTCGCACAACATACGAGCTTCCAAATTCACCTTGACTTTTCTAATTGAGCCCAATAGGTTCGCCCCTAATCAACCGAGTCGAAAAGCGCTGCCGGGGCGCTTTAACTCGGAAGGCACATGAGAAAAACGGCACTACCCAAAGTCATTTTTCGCTCTTTTATTTTCCTGGCGCTAGCAACCTTTTCAGTCCGGGCCGCCACTATTTGGAATGGCCCGCTCACGACCTTTTCCAAAGTGAACGGCGCCAATCCCAGCCTCCCTGGCAACCAGGATCGCCTGACATCCGATATTTGGCTTACCCGCAGTTCATCCCAGGGGCTCTATAACGCAAATATCGAAAATTCTTTTACCCATTTCGATAGCCCAGCCGGCACGGAATGGGCCAATGGCTTTCTCACAAATTACGCCTCTCTCACCTATCACGATTGGAATACTTGGGCCAAAGGGGTTAACGCCGGCCCGCCTTCGACGGTCGGTGTAAACGCAGTGCTCCACTTGATTCCTGACGATATTTATCTTTCTGTCAGATTTACATCCTGGACCAGCTCGGGAAGCGGAGGAGGGTTTTCCTACATTCGCTCGACCCCGATTGTCCCGGAACCGTCCGTTGCGTCGCTTCTTGTTACCGGATTCCTCCTTGTGGCGGCACGCCGTAGGTTCTCGCGTCTGTCATAATCAATTAGATTCGGAAGCGGCCCGGAGATATTAGTAGGCCCGCTTTGCCAATTACTTTTACTGACCTGACAGGCTTGCCCTGAGTCGATCCCCATGACCAAATGCTTTCGAAAACGGTCCCACTAAACGCAAGAACAGATTTGCCTTAACCTTCTACACAAATTATTTTTTCCTGTAAATCCGTTGCAAACCACCGACTCCAAATACGTTGAGAAGAAAGGTTATCTCTCTCATTACTCGAACGAGCGGATGGTCGCGTTGCGCGAATCGCGCAGCGAGCCTGTTCATGAATTCGGCACCGAAGAAGAGTGGGCACGTTGTCTGAGAGATGACCTGACTCGTTTTGTTCCTTTTCTGATGAAGAAATGCGGCCTTGAATTTTCCGGCCGCGTCCTGGAAATCGGAGCTGGCGGAGCATGGCTCAGCGCAGAGTTGTCAAAATTGCCGAAGGTCGTGGAAGTAGTCACGACCGACTATTCGCCAAAGCTGCTCCAGGAACAGGCGCCAAAGGTGTTCAAGCTGCTCAATGCGCACGGCGGCAAGATTACGCGCACACCTGGCGATTTTCACAAGTTGGATTTTCCCTCGAACCACTTCGATTTCGTAGTCGGTTCGGCGGTGTTGCAACACGCAACGAATGTCGTCCAGGTTTTGCGCGAGGCCAAGCGGGTGCTGAAGCCGGGTGGCAAGTTCGTCGCCATACGCGAACCAGTGTGGCCATTGGTGAAATTAAAATCGCGAGCAAAAAAAGCCGCAACGAAGGTTGGTCCTGGCGGGCTTCATCCGCATCACTACAGTCTGCGCCACTACAAGGAGTTTTTTAAGCAGGCCGCATTGCCGCTCGAAGTCAAGCGTGTGACCCTGTCCAGTGGGTTCAAATATTTGCTGGACAACATGGTTAACGGGCTAACCCACGCACGCTACGCGTTTGTCGCAAGTAAGCGCGGGAAAACTGAGTAACATTCGTTACTGCGGAGTTTGCCGGCGCATCGTCACTGCCTTCCCTTCCTATACCGCTTGCCAGAAGTAATTTCCACTTTGGGAGGTAGGGCGTGGTGTCCTCACCGCGCCGTTTCTGGAAGCTTCTTCTGACAGTCGGCATATTGTTTTGAATTTTGAATTTCGAATTTACCCCGGGTCCAGACCCCATTTGTTCTGAACAAAAGAAGCGGAAGGTTTAAGGGAGATGCAACAGTTTATCAGCAACTTGAATCTCTTTGGACTGTTGGTTTTGAGCGCATTCATTGCAGGTTGCGCCAACGATTCGCTGCCGCCTTTTCATTCCTCCATTCAGTACAATCCCAGCCAGTCGCATACCTTTCTCTCAGATATGCCACCCACAAATGCGCCTTCAACCCGCGACTGGAAGACGAACCAGTCGGTTGGGGTCGGCTATAGCACTACCGGAGAACAGCCTGCCGTGCCGACCGCTGCCGGTGCGGCTTCGACGCCGTCAGCTGCGTCCTCGGGCTCAGCCACCGGAGTCACAAGTGGTGGTGCAGGAGTCAGCACCGCACCCGGCGCTGGTACAACCGCAGGAACTGCCGCGCCCGGCCCGATCATCGGAAATCCATCTTCGACCGGAATTATCGGAACGTCCCCGCCCGCTGCTCCACCTACCAGCACCATCAGCCCGGGAACAGGGTTAAGCAGCCCGTCTCCCGGCACGGGGTTCAGCTCGAACCCAAACCCATTCCGAACAGCCAATCCCCCAACTTCGACGAGTCCAACATCTTCGGGTCTTAACGGTATCGGCTTCACGAATACCGTTCCCGGCACGACGTTCACGAACATAATCCCTGCTCAGACGAATTTCTTACCCGGCCTGAACAGGCCTCAATAAAGCGAACCCATAGGGTCGCGAGCGGCCCCTATTTTCGCGTTTACATCTGTATTTGCCGCGCTTTTTCCGCCATGGCACTCACCCACCAAGACATCGCCCGCATCGCCAATCTGGCCCGCCTCGAATTGAGCTCCGAAGAGAGTGAGCGCATGTTGTCGCAGATCAACGGCTTCTTCGACATTGTCGAAAAAATGCGCGCCGTGGATACCACGGGCATCGAACCCTTGTCCCACCCCCTGGCCGCCGTCCAGGACGTGCCGCTTCGCCTGCGTGAGGACGTGGCCGCGGAGCCCAACCAGCGAGAGGCCAACCAGCGCAGCGCCCCCGCGGTGGAACGTGGGCTGTTCCTGGTCCCCAAGGTGATCGAATGATCGCGGCACGCGTGGGGACATCATGAGCGAATTGCACGACCTGACGCTGGCCGAACTGGCCGCCCG